>Ga0209751_10005844_pt1 | contig 11515 bp, 12 predicted proteins | sample RifCSP13_1_FD_184019 | JGI IMG/M metagenome (GOLD analysis project Ga0209751, IMG submission 184019) | Soil microbial communities from Rifle, Colorado - Rifle CSP2_sed 13_1 (SPAdes) (version 2) | ecosystem: Environmental > Terrestrial > Deep subsurface > Rock core/Sediment | place: Rifle...
AGGTGACGATGCTGGGCGTGCCGATCCGCCTGCACGCGACGCCGGGCCGCGCGGCCGTGCCGCCCCCGCGGCTCGGCGAGCACACGGAGGCCGTGCTGCGGCGCCTGCTCGGGTTGCGGCGAGCGGAGATCGCGCGTCTGCGCGCGGCGAAGGTCGTCTGAGAGGGTCTCGTCAGAGCCCCGATCTCACCTATTGACACGCTCCCACGGTCCTGCTAAGAATCGCTTCACCCTCCAGCCTGCGGTCGCGGGGACCAACCTGACGGTGGCTGTGAACTGGACCAGATGGTCCAGCCTCCTGAAGCCAGGGCACCGGCTTCGGGGGTTGATGATGGACCGACGAGGGCGGACGTGGGCCGGCCGATCGACAGCTTCCGCGTCGCGACGTTGGAGTTCTCGCTCCAGCCGCTGGAGGCGCTCGCCCTGCCGCGCCATGCCGGCTCCACCTTTCGCGGTGCCTTCGGGCGGGTCTTCCGCCGCATCGGGTGCGCCGCCTCGGTCCTGGGCGGCATGGAGTGCGTGCTCGCCGACCGCTGCCCGTATCACTACATCTTCGAGACGCCGGTCCCTTCCACCAGCAAGATCCTCGTAAAGACGTCTACGGCGCCGCGGCCGTTTGTCATCGAGCCCCCGATTGACCCGCCGCCCGTGTACGAGCCCGGCACCGTCGTGACCGTTGGGCTCGTGCTGGTGGGCCGGGCCATCGACTACCTCCCGTACTTCATCTTCGCGTTCGATGAGCTGGCGCGCCTGGGCCTCGGCCGCGGGACGGCGCGGTGCCGGCTCGACAGCGTCGCCTCGGTCGACGCCGAGGGACGGCGCACCCTCACCTACGACGGCTCCACCCGGAGGCTCGCGTCGCATCCGCAGGCCCTCATCGCGGCCGACCTGGTGCCGCCTGCCATCGAGGTGCCGGGTTCCGTCACCCTCCACTTCCTCACGCCAACCCACCTGCAATATGGCGGGCAGGCGGCGCCCCCGCGCGAGTTCCACGTCCTGGTGCGCAACCTACTCCGCCGGGTCAACTTCCTGAACTACTTCCACTGCGGCGGCGAGCTGCTGGAGGACCCCGGCGAGCTCATCGCCGCCGCGCGCGCAGTCGAGACCGTCGAGGCGCGGCTCCGGCTGCGTGCCTGGGAGCGCTACTCCGCCCGCCAGGACCAGCGCGTCCCCATGGGCGGCTTCGTCGGCCGGGTCACCTACCGCGGAGACCTCGAGCCCTTCTGGCCCTGGCTGGCGGCCGGCGAGCGGGTGCATGTGGGCAAGGGCGCGACGTTCGGGCTGGGAAGGTACCGACTTCAGTTGAAAGGGGAATTGGGCCTGAGTCCCGCGTGAAAAGTGGCGGTATCACCGTTCGAGATGCTCGATCCTGTGCAGGGCGTATTTCAGAGGAGCCATGACCGGTGCTGATCGTCGGGGACCTCTCTGGGATCCAGGATTACCTGTTCGATATCGGTCATGAAGGCGGCGGTCAGGCCAGGCGGCTTCGTGCCCGGTCGTTCTTCATTCAGATGCTTGCCGAGTGCGCGGCGCTGCGCGTCAGACGAGGGCTCGGGTGGACGGCGGACACGGTGGTCTTTTCGGGGGCCGGCAAGTTCATGCTGTCCGGTCCCACGACGAGCGATGCGGTCGCGAGGGTCCAGATCGAGCGCGGGACGCTCAATTGCTGGCTGCTGACGCAGACTGGCGGCCACCTCAAGCTCGCGCTGGTCGCGGACGTGGATGCTGGCTCACCCGTCGACCAGTATGAGCGGGCAATGCTAGCGCTCCAGAAAGAGAAACTCCGTCCCTGGGTGGGCATCGGCGCCTCGGATGGCCGATGGAACCCAGACGGCCTCATTCTTGACCCCCTGGACCGCCCGTGCGCCATCTGCCGTCACCGAAGGGCCGCCGTCGACGAACGAGACCGGGACACCGGTGCCGTGCATCGAGTGTGTGTCCGCTGCCGTTCCGACTCGCAGGTCGGGCAGCGGCTACCCCGTATGAAGTGGATCGTGATTCGTGAGACCCCGGCCGCGGAGGATATGGACGTGGCTGGCCTTGGCGTGGGCCTGTCGGCCGACCCGCCTGCGCCGCCGGAGAGTGGCGATCTCGCCGTGGCCAACCTGCAACACCCAGACAGGCCTCCTGACGGCTGGCCGCGAGAGAGAATCCTCGCACGACAGCTTGCCCGACACATCCCATCGGACCGGGATGGGGCGCCACTCGACTTCACGGAGCTGGCAGGGGAAGCCCGAGGCGACAAACTCCTGGGTGTGCTCAAGATGGATGGAGACTCGCTCGGGGTGAAGCTCGACGCTCTCCTGCGCGATGCCGTGGACCTTGAGAACCTGGCGCGTTTCAGCCGACGGCTGGACGAGTTCATGGCAGGCACCCTCGACGCGGAGCTGCAGAAGTCCAAGTGGAGCAAGACTTACACGATCTTCGCCGGCGGCGACGACCTGCTCCTCGTCGGACCGTGGCACCTTCTCTTTGCGTACGCGGCGCACGTGCGTGACCTCTTCATGGCGCAGTTTGGCGCGGAGGGCCTGACCATCAGCGCGGGTCTCAGCTTCTTCCGACCGACCCGACCGATCTTGAGGGCAGCGGAGGAGGCGGAGCGTCTTCTGGAGGCGGCAAAGACCACGCCTGCTCCTAACGCGCACCAACCCAAGGACCAGATGGCCAGCTTCGGGCAGATATGGAAATGGACCGACCATCAAGGCGTGCTCAGTTCGGGAGAGCAGCTCGCACGATGGATCGACGGGAAACAGGCGAAGCGAGGATGGCTCTTCACGTTGTTGGAACTGGTCGAGCTTCGCCACGGCAGCGGCGCTGATACGACGGATCGACTGCGAGCGACCGCCAGACTCGACTACCACGTCACGCGGAATTATCCGACCATTCGCGATCGGGACCCTGAAAAGGTCGCGCTTCGCGAGTGGGCCGACCGGCTTGTCCGGGACTTCGACGACGCCAAGGACGTCCAGACAACCTTCCTGCCGGCGATCGTCAGGTATGCTCTCACCGCCACGCGGGACGCCGCCGAGGAGGACTGATATGCGCAACCCACCGAGATGGGCGGGAGCGCCGCCCCCTGCCGGCTCTCATCCCAGGGGGTCGCACGCGCCGGGACAGGCTCAACGCCCGGAAAGGAGCCTCGACGAGATCTGGCCGAACTACCTTCGCGATGGCTACTTCGACAGTGACGGGAGCTTGAAGTCAGACTTCGTGATCCGGTCGAAGGTCGAACCTCTCGCCCGGGCGATGGCAGAATCGAGCCCTGGCCTGACGTCGCACCAAGTCCGTCGGTTCTTCCAGCACTGCCGTGCGATCGAGGCGAGACTCAAGGCGCGTGGAACCAACTGGCGCAGAGAGGAGGGTGAGTTTCGCAAGCTCGACGTGGCGGCTGCGGACGCCTTTGGAAAAGGCGCTCGGAACCCGAGAGACGCCAAGATCCCAAAGCTCTTTCACGACTTCATCCAGCGCAACGTCGAGGGCGTCAAGACCGACAAGGACTTTCTGACGGGGTTTCTCCCTCACTTCGAAGCGCTGGTCGGCTTCGGATCGAAATACCTCAGGGAGGAGAGGCGGGGATGAAGAAGACGGCACACCACCGGATCACGGGGGTCATTCATTGCATCAGCGGGATGCGCATCGGAGGCAGCGACGATCTCCTCCAGATCGGCGGGACAGATCTCACGTGCATCAAGCACCGGACGACCCTCAAGCCGTACATCCCGGGCTCCTCGATGAAGGGCAAGATGCGATCCGAACTCGAGAAGAAGCTGGGAAGGTTCGGCGGCAACGGCTCTGAACCTTGCGGCTGCAAGCAAAAGGACTGCCTTGTGTGCCGCGTTTTTGGGCCTCACAAGCAGCCTCAGCACGATCTCGGACCGACGAGGATCATCGTGCGGGACGCGCCACTGCTCGGGGGAGGCGAAACCGAGCTCAAGCCAGAGAATGTCATCGATAGAAGGACTGGCACGGCCATGCATCCTCGCAAAGTCGAACGCGTCGTCGCCGGTTCAACGTTCGGCCTCGACATCGGTCTTCAGGTCTGGGATCTCGACGAGAGCGTGAACTACGGGGGCAAACAGGGCACCGTGGGCCTGATCGAGTTCTTGAAGGACGGTCTCCGCGAGATCCAAAACACCGGGCTTGGATCGGGTGTGAGCAAGGGCTCGGGCCAGGTCGAGTTCATGAGCCTGAAGCTGGACGGACAAGATTTCGTGCTGTGAGCGCGGCATGAAGGTCCACCGCATTCGCGTTCGTCCGCTGTCGCCATGGTCGACGCCATGGCAGGCGGATACGCTGGCGGGCCTGCTCTGCTGGTGTCTGGCACGCGCAGAGGGCGCCGAGGCTCTCCGCGAGCGGGTTCTCAAGCCGGCCGGGGCGGGACGGCCGCCGTTTGTCGTCTCGGACGCCTTTCCTGGCGATCTGCTCCCCGTTCCGGCTCAGCTTCGTCTCATAAGCTGGCCGGCCGAGGCGCGGAAGACGGTGAAGCGGAGCCGCTGGATGTCCGCCGATTCCTTCCGGCGGTTCCAGGCGGGCTCCACCATTGCCGTGGACGACCTGGTCTGCGATGAAATGATCCTGGTTCATGAGCACCTGCATAACACGATCTCTCGTGAGACGAACACCACCGGCGCGCCGGGATCCCTCTTTGCCCTGGAAGAGATGGTTCTCGATGAACGTTTGGGCCGAAACGGCTCGGATACCTTGTCGATCTACGTGCGCTTCATCCCGGAGATCGAACCGATGCTCTTGCATCTGTTTCGAGCTCTCTCGAACTCGGGGTTTGGGGCAGATGTGTCGGTCGGCAAGGGCACCTTCGAGCTCGCTTCAGGCCTCGAGCCGGTCGACTGGCTCGATGCACCCGCCGATGAGGCAAATGGGGTGGTGGTGCTGTCGACCTTCCAGCCAGGGCCCGAGGACCCGACCGAGGGCTCCTGGGAAAGCTTCACGAAGTATGGGAAGCTCGGGCCGGACTTCGGCATCGACAACGTCTTCAAGCGGCCACTCGTAGCGTTCCGGCCGGGGGCGTGCTTTAGGCTCTCGCCCTCGAGACCGTTCCTTGGGCGCGCAATTCCGATGACGCGGCTCCTATCGAGGGAGGCGTGCGACGAACTGACGTCGCGCAGTGTCGAGATGATGCACCTGGCGTTTGGCGTGGCGGTCCCGGCTCGGCTTGGAGACGTCTCGTGATGAGAGCCGCGGTCTGCTGGCTCAGACCCGGTCAGCCATGCGGTTCGATCGAAGGCTGACGAGGACGGATAGCGACGAAGATTCAGTCACAAGTTCCTGCGCGCCGGTCGGGAAGGCGATCCCGGAAGTTGCGTGAGCATGGGCACGAGTGAGCGAGGCGACGCGGAGTCAACGAGAATGTGCAATCGTCGACAGGTCTGGCAATGGAGCGGCGCTAAAGACCCTCGGCGATAAGTCGAGCGGCAGGGATGATCCGTAGGAGATGTGTGCATGCTGCGACTGTCCCGTCATCAGTGGTTCGCGTTGGTTGGCGTCTGGTTGGTCATCCTCAGCGGAAACTGGGCTGCGGAGGCACTGAGAGAATTAGCATCCATACTGTCGACCGGCCAAGGTATTGGCTGGTCAGTCGCGGCTCAGCCGGGTCTGCTGCTGCTCGTCCTGGTGCTGTCCTCGCTCTGGGTCTATCGTCACAGGGCGGTATTTGGCGGCGCCTACGGCATATCGCGGCAGCTATGCTCGCCTCACGACAGTGTCGTTCTCCTCGTGTCGACCTCGAGCATTGCGCTCGGTCCCACCCCCCTATCGTTTCCCATGACCCTGCAGGCCGGCGATGTGTCGGTCACGTTGGAGGGCAAGTCTCTTGAGGACGACATCGATGCGCTCAATGAATTGCCGTCAAACAGACGTTGGAATTGGCAGCAATTGCTTCGCGCAATTACTCCGCATAAAAACAGGGTGCGGCGAGTCCGCCTCGTTGGCTCGCCCGGGTCCGGTGGCTCATTCGAACAGTTGCCGTTTTGCGCTGCGATGCTCGCGAGGTACCTTCCGAATGCGAAGATTGTGATGGCGACGCGACCCGTTAGCTTTGAAGACTTCAACGAACTGGTTGACCTGATCCGTCTGGTAATCCGGGAGGAGCGAAACGCAGGCATCAAGGCCAAGGACATCGTGATCGACATCACCGGTGGCCAGAAAACTGCGAGCATCGCAGCCGCGGCGGCGACGTTCAATAGCGCTGTAACGTTCCAGTATGTCCAGACTTCCGCACCATACGACGTATACAGCTACGACTTGGTGTGGCAGTCGCCGATCTCGTTGGAGGAGTGACAGAGCCGTGCCCCAGCCGACCAGCCGACGGATGGTCGACCTCAAGACTATCTTCGGTGATACGGCAAAGCTCGCAGAGGTCGCACTGTACATCGAGCGTGCGATCGCACTCGCTGGAAACGGGAACGAGGTAGTCCTCAGCGGCCAGGCACCGGTGTGGCTTTACCTCTCGGTCGCGCACGCCCTCCACGGCAAGGCGCGCCGACTCCTCTACAGTTCGCCCGTGACCGGCGAAGTCGTGATCTTCGATCACGATCCGTTCTGACCGCGGAGCGCTCGGGTTGACCGCGCTATGGCGATAACAACCGAGGTCCCTTCGGCTGCGGTCTTCCCGCGCATCCACGCCTTCGAGACGCTGCTGGCCGCGTGGGCGCGCATCGAGCACAACGACGGCGCGGCCGGCGTCGATGGGGTGACGCTCGACGAGTTCGAGCTCGGACTCGAGACGAACCTCCGTACGCTCGAACGCGACCTGTGCGACCGCCTCTACCGCCCGCAGCCGCTGCTCGCCGCCTCGCTGCCGAAGCCCAGCGGTGGGCGCCGCGCCCTCGCCATCCCGACGGTGCGCGACCGCGTGGCCCAGTGCGCGGCGGCGCTCGTCATCACGCCGCTGCTCGAACCGGAGTTCGAGGTGGCGAGCTTCGGGTTCCGCCGGCGCCGCGGGGTTCCCGACGCGGTTGCGGCGGTGCGGCGCTGCTACGAGCAGGGCTACCGGTGGGTCGTCGACGGGGACATCGACAACTTCTTCGACGAAGTGGATCACGCCCGCCTGCTGGCTCGGCTCCAGCAGAGCATCCCCGACCCGGAGCTGCTCGGGCTCGTGCAGTCGTGGCTGACGGCTCCGCTCCAGGACGGCACCACGCTGGTCGAGCGGGTCCGCGGCCTGCCCCAGGGGGCGCCGATCTCGCCAGTGCTCGCCAACCTCTACCTTGACCGCTTCGACGAGGCCCTGCTTCGGCGGGGCCTGAGGCTCGTCCGATTCGCCGACGATTTCCTGATCCTCTGCAAGACGCGCCCGAAGGCCGAGGCCGCGCTGGAGCTGACGGAGGCGATCCTGGAGGAGCTGAGTCTCGCGCTCGATCCGGAGAAGACCCGCGTGACGCACTTCGACCAGGGCTTTCGCTACCTCGGCCACTTGTTCGCTCGGAGTCTGGTGGTCGCGTCGCCGAACCGGCTCCAGCGGCAGGAGGCCCTCGACGCGCCACTGGCGGGGACTCCAGGGGCTTCGGAGGCACCAGCCGGGCCGGTGCCGCGCCGCCTGCGGGTCGTGAAGCCGACAGCCAACGACACGCTGATCGCTCGCGCGCTGGGCGACGCCCTTCGGGCCGCCGGCCGGCAAAGCCTGGTGCTGCCCGAGTCGGCGCCCTCGCCGCTGCCGGAGCCGGCGGCGGCCACCGCCGTCCCCGCTCCCGCCCCCGGTCGCGTGGAGAGCGAACCGTCCTCGGTCGAGGCCGCCGAGCCTCCGGCGAGCCCGCGGCGGGCAGCGACCCCGTTTCGCCGGACGCTCTATATCCAGGAGCAAGGGAGCGTTCTGGCGCGCGAGGGCGAGCGGCTCGTGGTGAGGAAAGGCGAGGACATCCTGCTCGATGTGCCGGCGGCCAAGGTCGACCATGTCTTCATTTTCGGCCGGTGCGCGATCACCACGCCGGCGATGACTTTCTGCCTCCAGGAAGAGATCCCCGTGGTCCTGCTGTCGACCCGTGGGCAGTACTACGGGCTCCTTGACTCGCCCGCCGGCGACCGGGTAAGCCTCCACCGCCAGCAGTTCGCGCGCGCCGCGGACCCGGCCTTCTGCCTGGCGACGGCAAAGGCGATCGTCCAGGGCAAGCTCGCGAACTGCCGCGTGCTGCTCCAGCGGCAGCACCGGCGCAAGCGCCTGGAGGAGGGCGCGCGGGCGATCGCCGACCTTGACCAGATTGTCGGACGGCTCCCGGCAGCGGAGACGCTCGAGGAGGTCCACGGCCACGAGGGGCACGGGGCGGCGCGCTATTTCGATGCCTTCGCGCGCATCCTTCAGCAGGACCTCGGCTTCGCCGGCCGCGTGCGCCGGCCCCCGACCGACCCCGTCAACAGCCTGCTCTCCTTCGGCTACACCCTCTGCTTCTACAATCTCTACGCGCTCGTGAGGGCCCGCGGACTCCACCCGTACGTCGGCTACCTCCACCTGATGCGCGATCGCCACCCGGCGCTGGCGTCCGACCTGATCGAGGAGTTCCGCGCGCCGATCGTTGACGGGCTTGTCCTCTACCTGGTCAACTCGCGCATCCTGACGGCCGCCGACTTCTACCGCTCGAAGGTCGAGCCTGGAGGCGCGTGCCTCCTGCGCGACCCGGCCCGGAAGACCTTCCTCAAACACTTCGAGCAGCGAATGGCGACGTCGATCCTCCACCCGCGGGCAGGCGAGTCGGTCGACTGGCGCCGCGCCATGGACCTCCAGGTGGCGCACATGGCCCAGTGGATCCGCGGGGAGGTCGGAGAGTACCGCCCAATGGAGGTCCGCTGATGTTCTACGTCGTGAGCTACGACATCCCGGACGACCGACGCCGCGCCCGGGTGCACGACGCGCTGAAGGATTACGGGACGCGGGTTCAGTACAGCGTGTTCGAGTGCGAGCTGGAGGGGGTGCAGCTTGGGGAGCTGCAAACCCGCCTCCGCCGGCTGATCGACCCGCGGGAGGACAACCTGCGCTACTATCGGCTCTGCAAGGACTGCCTCGCCCAGACGGTCGTCGTCGGCGCCCAACCTCTCACCGCCGATCCCGACTACTGGCTGGTGTGAGCGAAGGGGGGTGACGAAACGTGTCAGCCATCTCCGGTTACTGGCAAGCGCTGACGACGGCGCCGCACGAAATGGGAAGGTTACGTCTCGGTCGCTCACAGGCCGCTTCAGAGAGCACCCCGGCGCTCAGTGCAGGAACGTGCCGAGTGTCGGGGCCAGAGCAGGGCGGATGCCGAGGAGCGGCCCGCGGGCACCCCACCCTCTCGGGAAGGAGGGGAATCGCGCTGCGAGCCTGCGGGGTTGCCCGACAGGCAGTTCGATGGATCGCCCCGAGGAGAGGGGATTGAAACTGCTTCGAGAACGGCGCTAGCATTCCGGCTAACTTCTGCGTCGTTCGATGGATCGCCCCGAGGAGAGGGGATTGAAACTCTGCCGCCGCCGCCAGTGCTCCGCTCGGTCTTCGGCTGCGTTCGATGGATCGCCCCGAGGAGAGGGGATTGAAACACGGATGCGGACGGCACCCCCGTCTACTTCCGAGAAGTTCGATGGATCGCCCCGAGGAGAGGGGATTGAAACGCGCGGCGTGAGCCGCGAGTACCCCGCTACAAGTGGCTGCTCCCCACCATGGTCGGCAAGAAGTTCGATGGATCGCCCCGAGGAGAGGGGATTGAAACTTGTCGCCCTTGGCGATCTCTTTTGGTGTCCGGACTGTCCGAGTTCGATGGATCGCCCCGAGGAGAGGGGATTGAAACTTCTCCCTGTCCTGCGCGACCTCGCTCTTGAGGTCGCGTTCGATGGATCGCCCCGAGGAGAGGGGATTGAAACGCGAAGAGCGTGTTCCCGACCGGCAGCACCCGGATGTGTTCGATGGATCGCCCCGAGGAGAGGGGATTGAAACTTATCCACCATTCTCCTATCCGTGCCCCTTTATTTCTTTCGTTCGATGGATCGCCCCGAGGAGAGGGGATTGAAACCACGCGGTACCACCCCGCCGTGGCGTCCACACGCAGCCCGCGTTCGATGGATCGCCCCGAGGAGAGGGGATTGAAACTGGATCATCCGGACGCGGTGAATCCCGTCGATGACTTCATGTTCGATGGATCGCCCCGAGGAGAGGGGATTGAAACGCCCGCAGCCCCTCGGGGGTCAGGTCAGGCATCACGTCGTTCGATGGATCGCCCCGAGGAGAGGGGATTGAAACACGAACTCCGCGTCGCTCTGGTTCATGGCGCCTCCTCCTGGTTCGATGGATCGCCCCGAGGAGAGGGGATTGAAACGGAAGAGCGGTTGGGGCGGGTCGATCATGTTGAGGAAGTTCGATGGATCGCCCCGAGGAGAGGGGATTGAAACCACGTCCCCCAGTTTGATCCCGCAGAGTGGAGTCACCCGGAGTTCGATGGATCGCCCCGAGGAGAGGGGATTGAAACGTCCCGACGTCGCCGACGTACATGATGAGCAGCACGTCGTTCGATGGATCGCCCCGCGGAGAGGGGATTGAAACTCCCGCGCCAGCGCCACGAGGCGGTCGCGCTCGTCCGCTGTCAAGTTCGCTGGATCGCCCCGAGGAGGGGGGATTGAAACATGTAGACAGGCGGCGCTTCGTGGGTGATGACAGGCGGCGCGTTCGACGGATCGCCCCGAGGAGAGGGGATTGAAAACCCAGCGTGGTCCCGTCCGTCCTGACCTTGAAGTGGCCGACTTTGGGGCGAATTCCCCGAGGAGAGGGGATTGAAACCCACGTCGTTCACGAACACCCACTCAGGGGTGCGTCTACTGTCACGGCCGCCCGGCGGCGGCGGCACGGCCCGGGCCGAAGCGGCGCACCAGAGCCTCCCGCCTCGCGGAGAACATGAATGAGCGCATGACGACTTTGCGACAGCGCCTGCGCAAGCTCCGTGGGGAGAGCCCATCATGACGTGTGCGTGGTGAGGATGCGCTCGGTGCTGCGCCCACCTACGAGAAGCTCTCGGGCGTCGTCCGCGCGTCCCAAGAGGACGTGATGTCCGACGACGCCCCGAAGAGGTCGTACGAGCTGGCGATGGAGCGCCTCCGGAAGAAGGACCAGGAGGCCGGCGGCGACGATCGTCCCCTCACCGACGCGCAGAAGTCCGCCATCGCCGAGGTCCGCCAGTTCCACAAGGCCAAGAGCGCCGAGCTCGAGATCCTTCACCAGGCCGCGCTGCGCAAGGCCACGACGCACGAGGAGATCGACCAGCTGAACGAAAATCTGCGGCGCGACAGCGAGCGGCTGGCCGGCGAGCGCGACCGCAAGATCGATGAGATCAGGAAGTCCGCGTCGCCGTAGGCCGTCGATCGGCGCGCCCGGTTTCTTGACACCCCCGCCGCCGCCGGCGCATGATAGCGGTTAACCTCATGCGCCGCGTGATCAAACTCTACGACACGACGCTGCGGGACGGCACCCAGGGCGAGGGGATCGCGTTCTCGATGGAGGACAAGGTCCGCCTGGCGAGCCGGCTCGACGCGCTCGGCATCCACTACATCGA
>Ga0209751_10005852_pt1 | contig 11506 bp, 15 predicted proteins | sample RifCSP13_1_FD_184019 | JGI IMG/M metagenome (GOLD analysis project Ga0209751, IMG submission 184019) | Soil microbial communities from Rifle, Colorado - Rifle CSP2_sed 13_1 (SPAdes) (version 2) | ecosystem: Environmental > Terrestrial > Deep subsurface > Rock core/Sediment | place: Rifle...
GGGGTCGTCCCTGGTGCAACCCTCTCTTCGAACTTCACCTCACCGGCAAGCCCCGCAACCGGCCGACTCCGGAAGGCCGCCTTTGCCATCGCCGCCCAGGGCGCGAGCTGCTCAACCGCTTCGACTGCGAGGCAGTGGGACGGATCTCTGAGATCTGGGGGGACGACGAACTGGCCCCAAGCCCGCTTTCCCGGATCGATCTCTGTGATCCGATCAACCAGCAGAAATGCCATTCCATACCCCCGATGCCGCGAGTGGCCGCAGAACCCACGCGGGATGTCCCGACACCCGTTCATATGTTGCGTCCGAGATCCTTGCGACAACCGGCAGGCTAGAGGTTCCGATTCCAGTGGTCTGACACCTTGAGGCTGAGGTTTCCCGCGGTCCGGTTTGGGCTGCCAGGTTTCCTAACTCTCTGCGGGCTTCATGCTTTGCTTTTGCGCGCTCACAACCAGCTTACAGAACGTCTCCACCGTAAAGAGCTGCGGGATGTCGCGGACCTTCATCGGAAAGCGGAAGCGCTCTGCAGGAACCTCACCGAGATGTTCCCGCAGTCGTTTCAACCCGGCCTCCGTCAGGACACCATTCCGCTCAAACTCCGCCTCGGAGAGGGTCCCACGCGCGGCTTCGACGATCTTTCCCCGCGGGATTTTCGCCTTGAAGAGCCGTTCGAGGCGGAAGACGATATCAAGAAAGTCAATCGACTCTGCCTCCGGGCCCTCAATCAGCGGGGTGGTCAGCGTCATCTCGTCAGGCTCCCGCCCCAACGCCTCTGCGATGGTCTGTGCGACCTTCGGATAGACTTCGCTGATTTCATCCTTCGTTATGTGTTCGGGCGCATGCATCCGTTCACCCCATCTTGAATCCACCATCGACGTGGATGATCTGCCCAGTGATATAGTCCGCATACCTCGAAGCGAGGAACATTATCACATACCCAACCCCGATCGGCAACCCAAACCGCCGGAGAAGAATGCGCGACTTTACCTCATCGCCAGCCTGCTCGAGGAGTTCTCGCGTCATGTCGGTTTGGATAACTCCTGGAGCCACGGCGTTAACTGTGATCCTGCGGGGGCCCAACTCTACCGCGAGCGCCCTCGTAAACGCATTGATCGCCCCTTTGCTGGCCGCGTAGTTTGTCTGACCGAGGCCCCCCCTCTCGCCGGCGACGGAACTCACGTTGATGATCTTCCCCGCCCGGTGCGAAAGCATGTGCGCGACCACCGCGCCCGTCACGTTAAAGACCCCGGCGACGTTCGTCTCGAGAACAGCTCGCACATCGTCCTCCTCAAGGAACGCCAACAGGTTGTCACGGATGATCCCGGTTCGGATTGGGGCTAACATGTTACCACTGGTGAGGCTGCTCAGACTGATGAACCAAATTGAGACACGACATTGGCGCGCGCTCGCGTCGAAACGCGAAGGACATGGGGTCAATAGCGGCCGTTCGTATTCGTGCCATTCCAGCGAGTCCCCCCTTCCTTTCCGGTTCGACCCCTTGTTCCCCATGCCCTGTTGGCGAGCGTTTCGTAAAGCTATCACTAGCATCGGAAACACGTCAAGGACTGTAAATGGCCTTCCTACCCTCGGTTTGCACGAAGCCGATAAAACAATCCGCGGCGACACTGAGGGTAGCCACGCGGTGAATGGAGGCCCTGCTGCGCTCGCACAATAATCCCAGGCGCCTTCTTTCAATAATCATTGTAATCTGGTAGTGTTCTGAGTTAGCCTGAATCCGGCGTGAAAAATCCCTATTCATTGATCTGGGATCAGTCGAGATGCCAGCTTCCAGGCGAGGCCGTGCCGCAATCACGTGAGCAACCGAAGCCGCATGACCTGTGCCAACACATTCTTGAGCGGCTCTCGATGCGGGTAGCCTGCTCCTGGAGGCAGCTCTGAGCCAGCACTAGTGCCGGTCCAATTAACTTCGCTCAGCGGCGCTGCTGATCCCCGCGCACTCCCTGCCACGTACTTGAGCGGTACGCATCGGCCAGCGCCTTGCTATGATCGTTTCTTGTCCCGGCACGGTGTCCACCAACCTTGGCCGAAATAGCTGGAGGAGCACCGGTCCTTCAAGGTGCATCTGATACCTATCCGTAAACGCGATTCGAAAATTCCTGGGAGCATGCGCCCTGCGCAGAGATCTCACAAAATGTGCGGTTTCTCTGCAAGAGCCATTTCGGGTCAGTCTACCGCCGATTCCACCCTTATCCAGGTCTTTCTGGCGTCTACAACGCGCACTCGGCTAACATCATGCTGGATTCAGGTTAAATGATATTGGCGAAATCACGCTGGCATGTTGCGTTCGCAAGGTGGAATTTACACCTGATCCCTAACCTTACACGTTCAGAGAGGAGCACCCATGGCTGAGCTAATCCATGTCTCCAAAGTGAAGATCATCAAGGACAAAGGCCCGGTCCGACGCGCCTATATCGAGGCCTTCCCAGAGCCGGTGCGCTATGGGGTCCACGGCGGGATTAAGAAGTATTACGGGGTGGAGCCCGAAGAGGAGCTGCCCACAACTCTTGACCACATCATCGCCGCGGTGGCCGGCTGAATGACCGGCACGCTGGCCGTGGCGCTAGCGGCGCGAAAGATCCCAACGCAGCCCGACCGTCTGTCATCGGAGGTCGAGGGGATCATCGAAAACGTTGATGGGAAACCCCTGATTACGAAGATCAAGGTGCACTATACGGTGAAGGTCCCTAAGGGGAAGCGTGAGGAGGCCCTGCGCGCCATCGAGTTCCACGAGAAGGGCTGTCCCGCCTCGCAGTCAGTACAGCGCGGCATCGCCATCGAATGGGACGGCGAGGTAAAAGAGGAGTAGCGCATCTAAGGGGAGAGACTTGGCAACCCCCATCCCTCCCGTCTCCCTAAGGAGAGAAGGCAAGGTTGAGGGGGAGTGGAGCGCGTAGGACCGTTCCAACTGTATCCGCCTAACGATATAATGACTCGCAGACATCTGGATCGGTCATCGCGTAATCTTGCGAATTGTCCGAACAAGTTGGAACGGCACTAGCCGCCGCTGCGGTGATGGTCGATCCCAATGTGGGCCTTGATGAATTTGACGATGCGAGTCTCGTCGAACTCGTCAAATTTGTCGATCTTGCCCCATGCCGTCAGCGCGATGTTCCGATCCAGCCCAGGATACGGCGCAAGAACGACGCGATCGTATCGTCCGACGATTGCCTTCAGGCGCTCGACAAGGTCCGGGCAGTCGCGACAGGAGTAGTTGATGACAACCCCCCCGTCTTCGAGATTGTGAAGCTGCATCTCCTTGGGGATCGGCTCGTTGTGAACACCCCATATGGCCAAATCATCTGTGTGGGGCCCTGAGGTGGGTGGATCGCTGTTATACGGTGGATGAGCGGTCCCGAGAGGAATATGCGGACTCTCAAGGATCGGGACGCTGGTCCAGGGGACCTTCTCGGTGATCTTCCCATAGGCCCAGTAGGCAGAGACCAGCACCACCGCTGAAAGGGTTGCGTAAAGGCCGATCCGCAACGCCACGTTCCGCTGCTCCGCCCGCCTCTTCTCGTGCGCTCGCTGCTCTTTTGCCTCCTGCTTGCGCTCTTTCTTCACCTCGTGTTTGGCAGTCTGCTTCTTCGCCATTGACTCCCTCAGAAGCGACCCGCCGGCCAAATCCTTCTCGCCATTAGAGCAAGAAAGATACCCTTTCTCTCATGCGATTTCAATGGTGAATTGGCGTGTAGGGAGGGCTCCACCTTCAAACACACCTATTCGATACAAACGCTGCCGTCGCATGTCATGACGCGGAGCGGGACCGCTCGCCTGTCCTTGAGCTTAGTCGAGGAGCCTGTCATTGCGAGGCTGACGAAGTCAGCCGAAGCCATCGCTCGACTGAGCCCCCCGAAGGCTCAACGCTCTGGGCAGGCCTCGCAATCTAGGCTACCAATTCAGACGGTGAGAGATTCCTTCGACTTGCTTCGGAATGACCTATTAGCGCAGGTGGCGGAGGCTGCCCAGCGCCGCGATATCGTTCCGGCCGGCTTTGTCCGCCAGGCAATGTCACGGAAAGGTCCCACTCCTCGCAACGACGCTCCAATCGGAGCTTTCGCAATATTAATAATGACGACGAGCCCTATGAACTCTAATCCAGAAACTGTACGTTAGGTAGGCGCGGCTGACGAGTAGGGCGCCTATCGAAGGAGCCCGGGGGCGTTGCTGGCGCAAACCACATCGGATCGCGCGGCCCTTCTCGAATTGAAGCGTCACCTGAGAATAGAGGACGCTTTCACATCCGTGACGCGGTCCTTTGAACGCGGCGCGAGACCCTCGCTTTGGCTGCTCTTCCGTGACGGCTGCGTGGCGCCTTCTCCGCAACCGGCGCTGATGCTCCGCGGGCTGCTATCAGGCCAAGAACCTCGCTCGCCGCCTCCTCGATCGATTTGCTGGTCGTGTCGATGACGGGCCAGCCCGCCTTGCGGAAAAGTGACCGGCTGTAGCGGAGCTCGGAGCGGACCTCTTCAAGATCTGCATAGGCGTGGCTGAAAGGGGCGCCCTGATGCTCGAGCCTGACGCGACGCAACTCCACTAACCGTTCCGCCGCCTGGATGAGCCCGACGATTCGGCCCTGGTCGATCTTCATCAACTGGGCAGGGAGAGGGAGATTCAGGATGACCGGCACATTCGCCACCCGCGACCCTTTTCCCGCGAGATACATGCTGAGCGGCGTCTTTGAGGTCCTCGAGACTCCCACCAGGACGATGTCCGCCCGGTCCAGGCCGAAGGGGTCCTGGCCGTCATCGTGCTTGACACTGTACTCGATCACTTCGATCCGATGGAAGTAATCCGCGCTCAGTTGTCGGAACAGTCCTGGCTGGACGAGCGGCGGAATCCGAAGCAGGTCGGTGAGGCGTAGCAGGAGCGGACCGAGCAGGTCGATGGTTGCCACGTCCATCCTCCTCCCCTCATGCAACATCGCCTGGCGGAGTTCCTCGGAGACCAGGGTATGGACGACGATCCCTCCGCTCGCTTTCGCCGTCTTGATCGCGCGTCGAACCTCATCGACTGTCCGGACATTGGGGAGGCGGCGGATCTCGACCTCGACTGTCTGAAATTGGGCCAGCGCAGCTCGCACAACCAGTTCCGCAGTGGTGCCGGTGGCATCGGAGACCGCGAAGATCTGATGACGAGTCGCCTCGGGCGACCGGTTCATGGCGTCTGTCCTCTCCTCACTGCAATGGCCTCCACCCGGCCCCCCTGGCCAGCAGCAGAATCTTTGCCGATGCCTCAAGGGTCGTGGTGATCTTCAGGGCTTCTTCGAGGCTTCCACCGGCCGCGAAGCTTCCATGCCCCTTCACCAGGACAGCCCGGTGGTCCTGGAGGAGCGACGAAGCTCGGTCGGCGACTTCGGCAGAGGCCACGACGTTCTTCGCGGCAATGACCGGCACCCTCCCGAGGATGTAGCCTCCCTCGGAGTCGGCCGGCACGATCACCTCGTCGAGCAGCGACAGCGCGACCGCCGTCGGCGGGTGAGCATGGAGGATCGCCTGCGCGGAGGTAGCGCGGTAGATCGCCAGGTGAACCGGCAGCTCCATCGACGCTTTCGGATGCGGGGATTCACGGGGCGAGAGCGAGGTTTCAACAATATCCTCCGGTTCGAGACGGCCCAGCATCGACCCGGTCCTGGTGATCCAGACGCGCTCGTCCGAACGGATGCTGATGTTGCCGGCGTGCGACGTGATCAGGCCTAGATGATACAGATCTCGCCCCACCCACTGAAACGCCTCGAAGATCTTCGATCGTCCCATCAGCTCATCTCGCCGCATCGGCAAGGCGCGCGATAATCGGGGGTATCAGCGACGAGGCCAGGTCTGCTCTCGAGCCGCCTCCAAGGACGACCAGGAGCCGACCGCTGCAGACCTGATCCGCCAACGCAAGAGTCAGGCCGACGAGCCCGTTGTAGCACGCCGCGGTGAGGCCGAGGTCGCCGTAGTCCCCCCGATGTCCGTCGAATCCAAAATACCAGACGAGCAGATCCGGGCAGAAGGTCCGGGCCCTTGGGGCGAACGCCGCCTCCGCTGCCTCGAGGTAGACCTCGTCACTTCTGGCCCCGGCTTCCCAACAGAGGCGATGGATCGCCACGTCCACTTTTGTCCCATCGGATGACGCGTAATCGCTCCCGCACAGACAGACGTGCAAGACCGCCGGGTCGTCGCGGTAAATGTCCCGGGTGCCGTCGCCATGGTGCGCGTCGGTGTCCAATATGGCCACCCGGCGCAGCCCGTGCACCTCCCTGAGTCGCTCTATGGCGATCGAGACATCGTTGAAGCAGCAGTAGCCGCCGAAAAAATCCCGCCCGGCGTGGTGACCTCCGGCGCCGATGAAGGCAAAGGCGTTGATGAGCTCCCCCAGCCAGATCCGCTCGGCCGCCGCAACCACCCCTCCGACCGAGTGGCGCGCGGTCCATCAGAGGGGATCCTTCGCGACCTCCCGGATGAGGTCGGGCGTGTGGACCTTCAGGATCAGCTCATCGGAAACCGGCTGGGGCTCGAACAGGACAACCTGGGGGAGAGCGAGGAGGTCCCTCAGGGCGTCGGGAAATGCGGCCAAGCGCCTCCCTACCGTGAGGTAGCTCCGCTGGGAGAAGCTCGGGTGGTAAAAGATCCCGGTCCGCGGCATCAGGTTTGGTCGCTCAGAGGTCAAGGAGCACCGCCACCTCATCGCAATGATAAAACTTGCTGCACTTCAAACAATCCTTCCAGATCTTCTCCGGCAGATCGATCTTGTTGACGACCCGGAAGCCCAGCCGCTCGAAAAAAGCCGTCTTATACGTCAACGCGAAGACCCGCTTGATCAGGAGGTCCCTGGCCTCCGCGATACAGGCCTCGGTCACCGCCCGGCCGATCCCTCTCCCCTCGAACTCCGCCTCGACGGCGAGCGATCGGATCTCCGCCAGGTCCGCCCCGTAGACGAAGAGTGAAGAGACCCCGGCGATCTGCCCGTCATGTTCAAAGACGTGAAAATCCCTGACTCGCTCGTACAACTCCTGGAGGGTCCGCGGCAAAAGGTCGCCCTTCTGCGCATAGAAACTCACCAGCCGCTGAATGGCTGGGACATCGGTCGTCCTCGCCTTCCTGACCATGCTCCGCCTCAGGCACAGGCCGCCGCCGTCGGCGCCTCCGACGGCGGCGCGATCCCGGCGCCATCGATGATGACCCGGCCGGGCTGGCCCATCCCACCTGCAAGCGATATCGACAAAGGAATGAATTGCTGAATCGTCCAGAGGTTCGTAAGAAGATGCTGGCTCACCCGGGCTGTGGTGAGGACCGAGCGGCCCGGTGCCAACGCCATGAGGATCGCCAGTTGGTCGGCCAGGTGGGGGTCGATGGCAGCCTCGCCGGCGAGAAACTGGAGCAACGCGTCCGTCGCCTCATCGGCCACACGTTCGGCCGGCTTGCCACGCTCCCCAAGCGCGCCGAAGCCTGCGCGGGACCGCTCGAACTCCGCCCAGAGGAACAGGACGTCCCCGGGGCAGGCGGCATCGAGCTCCTGGATCTCGATCTCGACCGCCGCGTGCCCGGCGTCCGAAAGGCGGCGTCGAACGTGGGCTGCCTGCCGCTCGGCTATCCGTCTAGGCAATCTGGCGACGGCCGAAAGGCCACGGATGGCCAGCATGGCGCCCCGATCCGACAGATCGAGCGGGGTGAGCCGCATGGATGGCTTGACTGCGGCTCGTACCTCGCCACCTCCCCTTGGATAAAAACCGGCCCGCTCCACCTGCCAGGAGGCGAGAACTCCCATTCTGGCAGTGAGGGGGAGGAAGACCTCAGACACATAGGGGGCCGGCGGACTCCAAGGGACGTGGGTCCCGCCAGTCATCGTGAGAGCGGATGGCGACCTGGCCCATGCAAGCGGGGCAAGGATCGTCTGGAAGACCAGCGACACGGCCCCGGCCGTCCCGACGTCAAACCGACGCGGTCCTCCGATAATCGGGCCTGGCTCAAAATGCAGCATGTGGGAACCTCGCTCTGCCCCTTGCACTTCCGCGCCGGTGATCTCGGCCAGTGCCCGGACGCAGGCCAGGTGTTGCGGTTGAAGGCCCGGGTTCTTCCGGCCGGCTCGGATCTTGACGAGCTCGACCGGTCTCCCAAGGATCGCGGATAATGCAAGGGCTGTCCTGAGGATCTGCCCGCCACCCTCACCGTACGACCCATCGATTGTCAAGACCTCGTCCCTCACACTTCTCACCCCGCACCGCGCACTTCGCACCTCGTCCCTACGACTTCTGTTTCTGCGCGACTCGCTCCAAAAACTTTCCCAGATTGACCACATACCGCTCGTTCTGTCCCTCGGCGATCTTCTCTTTCTCATCATGGGCCTCGAGGTCGAACAGCAGCCGGCGCCCGTCCACCTCCATGAGGGTCGCCTTGACTCTCACCATCATCCCGACCGGAGTGGCGGCGAGGTGCTTCAGAGTGACCATGGTCCCGACTGTGCCCTGCCCCGGCGCCAGGTTCGCGGCCGCCATCGTCCGGGCGGCTTCCTCGAACCAAGCGAAGATGATCGGCGTGGCCAGGACGCGGAACCCCTCGTTTCCCATCCGATGGGCGGTCACCTCGTCACTCACCAGATGTTCAACTTCAAAGGTCATCCCGGGCTGCAGGCCCACGCTCTGTCTCCGCTCACACGAATGCAACCTGATAAAAGGACCAACGTGGTGCGGTGGCTTGCTTCGAAGCGTATTATTTGCCCCCTGGTGAAGGCTGTCAAGCGAACTCTTCGGCGGGAACGACAAGAAGCAGGGCTAGCGGGGGGCCGAGCCTCCGCGCTTCTTTCCAACCTTATCGTGAAAGCGCGCCAGGTCAACGATGAATCGCTCGTGATGACACTCCGCGATCTTCTCCACTTCATCGAACGCTTCGACCCAGAAGACCAGGCGCCTCCCGTCGATTTGCTTGAGATGAGCCACCACCTTGACTATGTGCCCGATTGGGGTGGCTGCCAGGTGCTTCATGTTCACGACACTACCGACCGTCCCCTGCCCCTCGGGCAGGTGCTGCTGCACGCCCGCTGTCGCCACCTCCTCCATCCACTCGACGACGACCGGGGTGGTGAGAACATGGACGATCGGATTGCCATGCCGGTCTGATGAGTCGGCCTCGGTCACCCGCCGTTCCATCTCGAACGTCAGTCCCTCGCGAAGGCTCATCTGCTCCTCCCATCTCGTGCGTCTCGTTCATGCTAGCTCCCGGAACGCGACCTCCGCGCCTTGTACCATCCCCGTTCCAATGTGTCAAGGAAAAGGTCAGAAACGGATGCGGTAGACCGAGGCCTTCAGGTCGCCGGAATAATGCTTGACAGCCTCCGGTGGGAGCGGCTAGATTGAGCCGGTTTTCTGACTAGACGCCCTCTTGCTGCACCCTCACACAGGAGCGAAGCGCTGAGACCCAAGGTCCTCATCACCCGAAAGATTTTCAAAGAGTCGATCGCCTACGTCGCCGAGCAGTGCGACGTCGAGACCAACCAGCGCGACATCCCCTTGGCCCCGCAACAGCTCATCAGAAAGCTGCGGGGGAAACAGGGTGCGATCACGGCGCTCACCGACATCATCTCCGGGCCTGTCCTGGCCAGTTGCCCGGATCTCAGGATCGTCTCCAACGTCGCTGTCGGGTTCAACAACTTCGACGTCAAGGCCGCGACCGAGCACGGCGTGATGATGACCAACACACCTGGCGTCCTCGACGACACCACCGCCGACCTGACCTGGTGCCTCATCCTGGCCGCCGGCAGGGGCCTCATCTATGCCGACAAATATTTCCGATCAGGCAGATGGAAGGGGTGGGGCCTAATGCAGTTCCTTGGGCAGGACATCCACCACAAGACTCTCGGGATCTGCGGCCTCGGTCGGATCGGGACACGGGTCGCCAGGCGGGCCAAAGGCTTTGAGATGCGGATCCTCTACACCGGCCGGCATCGCGCCCCGGAAGAGACGGAGCGCGAGTTAGGCGCCACCTTCGTCGAAAAGCAGACGCTCCTGCGCGAATCGAATTTCGTCACCCTCCACGTCCCGCTCTCCCCCGAGACGACTCATTACATCTCCGCGGCTGAGCTGAAACTGATGAAGCCAACCGCCGTCCTCGTCAATACCTCGCGAGGCCCGGTCGTCGATGAAAAGGCGCTCGTCCAGGCGCTCAAGAAAGGCTGGATTGCCGGCGCGGGCCTGGACGTGTATGAGCGCGAGCCCAGGCCTGCTCCAGGGCTCACCGGGCTGACAAACGTCGTCTTAGCGCCTCACATCGGCAGCGCTTCGCTGGAAACGCGACTCAAGATGTGCAACAAGGCGGCGGAGAACTGCGTAGCAGGCCTGACAGGGCGGCGACCGCCGAACCTGCTGAACCCGGAAGTGTTGAGGTGAGCGGTTCCTGGTCCAAAGATCAAAGCTGGCAGGTCGGGGTCTTCCTCCGGGCCCGCGAGGCCCGCCCGGAGGCTTGGAACCGGCGCCCACTTGACGGCATGAGCAAACACAAGATAGCATGAGCAGCCGACCATGCCGGAAGAATCCAGCCACCTGCGCACCCTGGTGAGCAGCCGGGTTATGTGATGTCGAACTGAAGGGCTCCATGCCCATCGTCGAAGAAGAGAGCGGGACTACCATATTGCGCCACACTGCGGAATACGAGCCGCCTCGCTCGTGGCGCACCTGGCTCATTGGCCACCCCCTCCGTACTGCCGATGCTCCACATCAGACGATCGGCAAGACTATCGGCCTGGCCGTCTTCGCCTCTGACGCGCTGTCTTCCACAGCGTACGCCACCGATCAAATCCTGTTCGTCCTGGCCGCTGCCGGAGCTGCTGCGTTCGTCTATGCCCTTCCTATTTCGCTGGCCATCGTGGCGCTACTCGCCATTGTCACGCTATCCTATGAGCAGACCATCCACGCCTATCCGGGGGGCGGCGGAGCCTATACTGTGGCCCGGGACAACCTGGGCGAGCTCCCCGCCCAGACAGCGGGCGCGGCGCTCCTCACCGATTACATCCTGACGGTAGCCGTCTCGGTTGCTTCAGGTGTGGCTCAAATTACCTCAGCGTATCCGTCCCTCTTCTCCTATCGGGTGCCATTGGCAGTCGGGCTAGTGCTGTTCATGATGCTGGTCAACCTGCGTGGCGTGAAAGAATCCGGCGTTGTTTTCGCCATCCCCACCTATTTCTTCCTGGCCATGATGGTCCTGACCGTAGGCAGTGGTCTCATTCAGTACTTGACGGGAAGTCTCGGCGCAGTGGCGAATCCTCCTTCCCTGGGAAGGGCGCCTTTCATGCCATCGGTCACGCTATTTTTGGTTCTCCATGCCTTTTCCAACGGCACGTCGGCCCTGACTGGCGTGGAAGCCATCTCCAACGGGATCACCGCTTTTAAGGAGCCCCGCAGCCGCAACGCGGGGATCACGTTGATCTGGATGTCAGCCATCCTGGGCACGCTGTTTCTGAGCATCACCTTCCTAGCCGGCAAGATCGGCGCCACTCCTTCGGAAGGGGAAACGGT
>Ga0209751_10005857_pt1 | contig 11493 bp, 8 predicted proteins | sample RifCSP13_1_FD_184019 | JGI IMG/M metagenome (GOLD analysis project Ga0209751, IMG submission 184019) | Soil microbial communities from Rifle, Colorado - Rifle CSP2_sed 13_1 (SPAdes) (version 2) | ecosystem: Environmental > Terrestrial > Deep subsurface > Rock core/Sediment | place: Rifle...
CATTTGTGATTATGTCTCAGGCACCCGCCTGGCCACTACAATAAAGAGGGGCGATGCATCCGTCTCGACTGTTGAGCACCTTATGGCCGCCTTTGCCCTTATGAGAGTTGACAACGCCCTGGTTGAGATTGACGGCCCGGAAGTCCCCATAATGGACGGAAGCGCCACCTATTTTGTGGAGAAGTTGAGAGAAGTTGGAACAGTGGAGCAGGAGGGGCTCAGGAGATATATAATTGTGACAAGAGCTGTTACGGTTGAAGAAAGAGACAGTCAGGCATCCATATCTCCATCGTTAGAATCAAGGATAACATGCTTTGTTGACTTCAACCACCAGGCCCTGGATGCCCAGACCTTTTCAATCTCCCTTTTGAACCCTGGGCTGGATAAGGAGATATCTGAGGCCAGGACCTTCGGTTTCCTTAAAGATGTGGAGATGCTTAAATCCAAAGGCCTTGCCCTGGGCGGGTCCCCTAAAAATGCCATAGTTATTGACGAAAACGGCGTTATGAATGAGGAAGGGCTCAGGTTTCCTGACGAACTAGTCCGCCACAAGGTTCTTGACTCCCTCGGAGACCTTTACCTCATGGGGGCTCCGCTGATAGGTCATTTTGTGGCCCATAAGGGTGGGCATGCGCTAACCCATAAGCTGGTAAGCCGTCTCCTCGGAGACTCAGAGAGCTGGGAATATATAGAGTTCAGATGACGCATCGATAAGCCTTCAGTTCATCAAATAAGAATGGAACTTTTATGAGTATTCGGCTCACATAGAAAGATAAAAATCACCCCCACCCTCACCTTAATCCTCTCCCTGAGGGAGAGGAATTTTTTTGTTCCCTCCACTTCAAGGGGAGGGTTAGGGTGGGGATGGGGTCAAAGAGGGTCTTGTATGGTGAAAAATATCTTACATCTCATTAAGGCTGGTATCCCTGTCCTTACCGTAAACACACGTCTTTCCCGTTACCTGCGCGCTCGCTTTGACTCGGAGATGCAGCTGAATGGTGATGCAGCGTGGCCGACCCCTGTCGTCATGCCTCTGTTCTCATGGCTTGAGAGCCTGTGGAACGAGAGCTGGCCTGACAGGCCGCTTTTATCAGGGACAAGGTCTCAGGCGTTATGGGAGAGGGTTGTATCATCCGACAGGTTCCTATCCAAGGAGATCATCATGAACAGCGGGGTTGCTAAGACCGCATATGATGCCTATACGATGATCCGTGAATACCGCATCACCCTTCCTGATGATATTTACCTTACAGAAGAGGCAAAGGCCCTGAAGAGATGGGCAGAGGTATACGAAAAAGAGGTTGACCATCTTGGTTTCGTAGAGCAAGCCTCTCTGTCTGAGAAAGTTACGGAACTGATAAGAAACAGGAGTATATCGGTCCCTGACACGGTTGTTTTTGCAGGGTTTGATGAGATATCCCCGCGTATGGCATCACTCATTAAGGTTATAGAAGGCGGTGGAGGAAGGGTTGCATTCTGGCCTGAGCATCAAGAAAACCTGAAACCTGTTTATGTCAGGGAATATACAGACGAGGTTGAAGAGGTCATCCAGGCTTCGAGGTGGGCGAGGAAGACCTTGCGTCCCGGTACGAGGATCGGGTTTATCGTCCCGGACCTTGAGAGGTACAAAAAGATCATAAGGCGGGAGTTTACCTCAGAACTGAATCCAGAGGCCGTCTTTCCGTGGAGGGATACTAAGGATGTTTTCAACATATCCCTCGGCACCCCTCTTTCTGAAGAACCTCTTGTAAAGACTGCCCTGGAGATACTCTCCATTGGCGAAGAGGCTGTTGATATCAATGAGATAAGCGCAGTGCTACTTTCACCATATTTTGCCATAAGCGATGAAGAGCACCTTTCTCTGGCGAGGCTGGATGCGACCCTGAAGAAGGAAGGCCGGTTTATTGCCAGCCTGGCAGGAATTGGCAGGATAATTGACAGGAATAAAATGAGCTCTCTGTTGGGGTTCAGGAGGCGTCTGGATAACTGGCTTAAGGCGTTGGGCGAGAGCAGGAAGAGAGAGCTGCCGAGCCGCTGGTCCGAGAATCTAAGCATCCTGCTAAAAAATATTGAATTCCCTTCGAAGAGGTATACGCTAACCAGCAGCGAATACCAGGTCTTAAAGGGATGGAATGGGCTCCTCCGAGGGCTTGCATCTTTGGATGATCTCCTGGGTCAGATAAACAGGTCTGAGGCGGTCTCTCACCTTACAAAGATGGCCGGTGACACGATCCACCAGCCCGAGTCCGAGGAGTGCCCTATACAGGTGATGGGTCTCCTTGAGTCGTCGGGCCTCTGTTTTGATCACAGCTGGATTCTTGGCGCCCATAGCGACGCCTTCCCTGCCCAGCCTTCTCCTAATCCGTTCATACCGCTGTTTGTCCAGAAGAGGCATGACCTTCCGCATTCAACCCCTGAGAGGGAGCTTGCATTTTCAAAGAGGCTCCTGAGTAAAATCTTTAACAGCTCCGATCTCTTTGAAGTGAGTTTCCCGAAGGTGGTGGATAAAAAAGAGGTGTTCATCAGTCCCCTGTTTGATTGTGCCTGCCCATCTTTGGAAGAGGCGCAGTTATTGGCTGACAGCAGCCGCATCAAGGACGCGGTGCATTCTGGGATGGCCATTGAGGATATGCCGACTGATACGGATATCCCGCCCGACGAGGAAGAAGTGGGAATGATTACAGGCGGCACATCCATCATCAAAGACCAGTCGTGGTGTCCGTTCAGGGCCTTTGCCATTCACCGGCTTGACGCATCTGGAATAGATTCCCCAGCCCTTGGTCTCTCTCTCCAGAACCGAGGAAGCATCGTTCATGCGGCACTAAAGGCGTTTTGGGACAGGGTAGGGGACTCAGCAGGGCTTAAAACGATAATCGCGAATAACGAACTGGACAGATATATAAGAGAGTCTGTCAGAGAGGCATTCAGGAGGAATTACTCTATAGAACCTCTTTCCGAAAGGTATCTCGAACTGGAACAGGAGCGGGTTTTGGGTGTGCTCAGGGAGTGGATAGATGGGGTTGACTCAAAGAGGGGCGACTTCATAGTAGAGAAGACCGAATACAAGACAGATATTGCAATTGAAGGGCTCACGATAAAGGCGCGCCTTGACCGGATAGACAGCGTGAACGATGGGAAAAAGATTATAATAGATTACAAGACCGGGGAGTGCAGCAAAAGCGACTGGCTGACCGAAAGGCCGAAAGAGCCGCAACTGTTGGTCTATAACCTCGTTGACTCCTTTGACGCAATATCTTTTGCAAAGGTAAAGCCGGGGGAATGTGGTTTTACCGGGATATCAAAAGAAGATGATATCCTTCCCGGGGTTAGTTCATTCGAAAAAGATGTAAAGCTTAGAGATAAAATCCAGGGAATAAATACATGGGACGAGCTGACTGAATCATGGAAGGGCGTGGTAAATAGTCTTGCAAGGCAGTTCATGGAAGGAAAGAATGCGGTAGACCCCATTGAGAAGGCTTGTGACTACTGCGATTTAAAAGGCTTATGCAGGATATTTGAGGCAGAGGAATCTCTACCCTAAAGAAACATCAAGAAACATCATAACCGCAAACCCGATCATAGCCCCAATGGTTGAAATATCAGTTTCATTTCCCATTTGGGATTCAGGGATAAGCTCCTCTATAACTACAAATATCATTGCACCAGCCGCAAATGAAAGGGCATAGGGCAATAACGGGTTTATCAGCACTACTAATAGTGCCCCCAATACTCCTGCGACTGGCTCAACAATTCCAGACAACTGCCCAAACGAAAAGGCCCTAAATCTTGAAAATCCTTCACGCCTTAAAGGAATTGAAACCGCAGCTCCCTCCGGGAAATTTTGCAGTCCAATTCCAAATGCAAGCGCAATTGCCCCACCAATGGCTTCAGGGGTGGTGTTTCCAGCTAATGCCCCAAATGCAACACCCACAGCCAGTCCTTCCGGGATGTTGTGTATTGTTATTGCCAAAACCAGTAACACACTTCTTTGCCAACCTGTTTTTCTCCCTTCAGCTTTATCCATTTCGAGCCCCAGGTGCAAATGTGGCAGTGTTTTATCAATTATAAATAAAAAGAAACCACCAGTAAGAAAGCCAATGACCGCAGGCATCCAGGGAACTCCACCACTTGCTTCTTCCATTTCTATAGCTGGTTTCAACAAAGACCAAAAACTAGCAGCGATCATCACACCAGCAGCAAAACCAAGCATTGCGTTCAACACTCTTTTGTTTATGCTCTTAAAGAAGAAAACCATTGAAGAGCCCAAGGCAGTGACGCCCCAGGTAAAAATTGTTGCATAAAGGGCTAATAGCACTGGATTATAGTGTTGTATCCAATCTGTTTTCATTGCTGCTCCCTCAAAAGAATATATATCGATAGCATGCAATATATCAAGGGATAATAATCCAATTTTGAACTGGTGCTTGTCATCTCCGAATGATTTTATCGGGGACATGGTTATTGTTTGAAGAAGACCGGATTCCCGCTCAAAAGAGTTGCGGGAATGACAAAAAAAGAGTTTTGCAAGAGGCACAGTAGCAAGCAAATATTACTGATAACAAAAGGGCAGTAGATTTGTCTTTTATGAATTGCTACAATAAAAACCGGTTTATAGAAAATATTATGACTGACTCTATTAAAAATATCCCAGATATGAAAGAAAGGGAGGAGGCCCTTGATCCTTCCAGGTCTTTCATTGTCCAGGCCCCTGCCGGTTCCGGGAAGACGGAGCTTTTGATTCAGAGGTTTCTCAGGCTCCTTGCCATAGTGAAGAGGCCTGAGGAGATACTGGCTATAACATTTACGAGAAAGGCCGCAGGGGAGATGCAGAGTCGAATCGTACAGGCGCTCTTGAAGGCAAAGAGCGGGCCGCTGGAGTCTGCCAAACCCCATGAAAAGAAGAACTTCGAACTGGCCAAAATGGCTATGAAAAGAGATTCCGAGATGGGGTGGAACCTTCTGGAAAACCCCGGAAGGTTGAGGGTTCAGACCATAGATTCCCTCTGCTCCTCTATTACAAGGCAGTTGCCCATCCTCTCCCGCCTTGGCAGGCAGCCGTCCATAACCGAGACCCCTGATGAACTTTACAGGGATGCGGCAAGGCGGACTATCCTGATGGTAGAGGAGGAGGGGAAGACCGGGGATGCTGTGCGTAAGGCGCTGAGGCATCTGGACAACTCCGTCCAGGGGCTGGAAGACCGGCTTGTTATAATGCTTCAGAAGAGAGACCAGTGGCTGAGGCATATTCACAGGGATAGTGGAGATGATGATTTCAGGAGGATGCTGGAGGGTTCTGTAAAGAATCTTATTGAGGATTCCCTGAAAAGGGTCAGAGAGAGATTTCCTGAACACCTTGTTGATGACCTGACAGCATCAGCAAGATATGCCGCCTCAAACCTCATAAATGAGGCTAAGGGCTCGCCAGTAAGAGGATTAGCGTCTCTCTATAAACTGCCGGACGCGGTTGCGGACTATCTTCCTATATGGCAGGGAATAGCAGAACTGTTTCTGACAAAGGAAGGTGAGTGGAGGAAGCCGGGTGGCATAAACAAGAAGTCCGGTTTCCCGGCAGATAAGACGGAAGAGGCGATAAAGAACAAGGAAAGGTTTCAGGCCCTTCTCACTACCCTTGCGGATAACGAGCAACTCCGCGCAGCGCTCTCAGTCATGGTCACCCTTCCCGATTCTGGATACGAAGAAGAGGAATGGGAGATACTTGATGCGCTCATTCACCTCCTCCCGGTGGCGGAGAGACAGCTTATAAAGGTCTTCGGCGAGGTGGGGGCTGTGGATTTCCAGGCCGTTTCCATGGCTGCGCTGAATGCCCTCGGTACGGACGACAACCCCACAGACCTGATGCTCTCGATGGATTACAGGATACAGCATATCCTTGTGGACGAATACCAGGACACCTCCCGCACCCAGCTCGAGTTAATGAAGGCCCTTACCAGGGGATGGGAAGTGGGAGATGGGAGGACGCTGTTTATTGTTGGAGACCCCATGCAGTCGATATACCTCTTCAGAGAGGCTGTAGTTGGGCTTTTCATAGATGCGCGAAACGAAGGGATAAATAATATCAGGCTGCACCCATTGACCTTAACCAGCAACTTCAGGTCACAGCAGAGGATCATAGAATGGGTGAATGAGGCATTTCAGGATGCATTCCCGGAGACGGAAGAGAGCCTGACCGGCGCCATAAGTTATGCCTCTTTCGAACCTGTGCATCCTCCCCTGGCCGGGACAGCCGTTGATATCCGGCTGTTCAGGGAAAGGGACGACGCAGCGGAGGCCGCAGGGATTGCGGAGATAATAAAAGGCATCAACAGAGAAAATGAGAGCGTTGCAATACTGGTGCGCTCGCGTCCCCACCTGGGTGAGATAATAAAGGGTCTGAAGAGGGAAGGGATAGGGTTCAGGTCTGAGGAGATAGACCCGCTGATAGACAGACCTGTCATCCATGACCTATTTTCCCTCCTGAAGGCTATGCTCCACCCCTGTGACAGGGTTGCGTGGCTTGCCATACTCCGTGCCCCATGGTGCGGCCTGATCCTTTCCGATATTCATAACCTCTGTATCGGGGACAGCGACACCCCGGTCTGGACGCTGATGAATGACATGAGTCGTCTAAAGAGCCTTTCAGAAGACGGGCAGATACGCCTTTCAAGAGTTACTGAAAAACTTAGCAAGGCACTGGAATCGAATGGAAGGGTCTCTCCAAGAATATTACTGGAGGGGCTGTGGATAAAGCTCGGCGGCCCAGCATGCGTGGATGACTCAGCCATGAAGGATGCAGACGCCTTCTTTGATATGCTCGATTCTGTCAGCAGAGGGGGCGAGGTAGGTTCCCTGAGCAGTCTCGAAGCCAGAATAGAATCTCTTTATGCCAGTCCATCTGGAAGAGACGGAAAGGAAGTCGAGATAATGACTGTCCACAAGGCAAAAGGGCTTGAATTTGACCATGTGATCCTTCCTGGGCTTGGCAGGACCACAAGAGGGAGGGACAGGAAGCTCCTCCTCTGGATGGAAAGGGGCGAAGACCTCTTCCTGGCTCCGATGGGGAGCAGGGGAGGGGATACGGAAAGCAGTATTTATAAATATATGGACGGTGTTGATGGTTTGAAGGAGGGGCTTGAACGCACAAGGCTTTTATACGTCGCAGTTACAAGGGCGAGGAAGAGGCTCTATCTGTTTGGAGAGGTCAAAGAAACAGAGGAGGGGGAGATAACTGCTCCATCGAGGTCGCTCCTCTCATCCATCCAGCAGATTATCACTAAAATCCCCTCCCCCTTGACGGGGTTTATGCCCGGAGGGGTAGAGGGTCAGGGTGGGGGTGAAAGTCCAATTTCACTGACACTTGAAAGCTCACCCTCCCCCTCGCCCCCTCCCGTCAAGGGAGGGGGAAATACTTATCTCCGCCTCAGGAGGCTTCCCTTTTCTATGTCCTTTCCTGAGCCAGCCAAGGCTGTTCAGGTTGAAGCCACAGGGGCTGACACTCCCTCCATATCTGTTGAGCCTGAATTTAACTGGGCAGGAGAAGAGATAAAGCATCTGGGGACAGTGGTTCACAGATACCTTTGCAGGATAGGCAGGGAAGGTCTTACGGAGTGGAATGCTGAGAAAATAAAAAGGGAAAGAGGGCGCATGACAGCCATGCTGCGCCAGCTCGGGTTGAATAAGGTTGAGGCCCTGAGGATCAGTGATAAAGGGGTTGAGATCATATGCAGGATGCTGAAGGATGAGAGGGGAGGGTGGATACTGGGGAATCATTCCGACGCCTCTTCCGAAATGGCAATAACCGGTGTGGTTAACGGGAAGGTCATCCATGCGGTAATTGACCGGGCCTTCGTTGATAATAATATCCGCTGGATTATAGACTACAAGACCTCTACCCACGAGGGGGGAAACCTTGAGGCCTTTCTTGAAGAGGAGGGTGTTAGGTATCGCAAACAGTTAGCGACTTATGCAGAACTGCTTAAGGCCGGTGGGGAGAAGAGGGAGATCAGAAAAGGGCTTTACTACCCGGCTTTGTCGGCATGGGTGGAGGTTGCTGACTGAGTAATAGCCCGAGCTTTTTATTGACCTTTAAGGATGTTTATGTAAAAATTACAATCCTAAAAGTCATTGGAGGAGATGATGAAGATAGATTTTTTTAAGATGAGCGGGGCTGGAAATGACTTCATAGTTATAGATAATCGCCTTGGGATTATAGACCATGACAACTGTACCGACTTTGTGGAGAAGGTCTGCAGGCGAGGTATATCAGTCGGGGCCGATGGTGTCATATTGATTACAAACTCCGATAAGGCCGACTTCAAGTGGCACTTCTTTAATGCGGACGGCAGCGAGGCGGAGATGTGCGGAAATGGGGCCAGATGCGCCGCCAGATTCGCCTATCTTAAAGGGATTGCGGGAGAGAAGCTTTCCCTTGAGACACTGGCAGGGATTATCCACGCTGAGGTACTAGGACATAGGGTAAGGCTTGAGATGTCGCGCCCACACGGCTTAGAGCTTGACATAAAACTTCCAGTCGAGGGAAAGGAGTACACTGTCAACTTCGTTAATACAGGTGTCCCTCATGTGGTAAAATTTGTCCAGGAGCTTGAGAACTATGATGCCCAGAAGATGGGAAAGGCAATACGCATGCATCCGCATTTTCAACCTGCTGGAGCGAACGTCAACTTTATCGTAGTGCATGACAGGTCTAATATATATATCAGGACGTATGAAAGGGGTGTGGAGGACGAGACCCTGGCCTGCGGGACCGGGGCTGTTGCGGCTGCTCTTATATCTGCGTCAAGCGGGAAGGTAGATTCTCCCGTAAATGTCAAAACTAAGGGAGGGAGCATCCTTACGATTCATTTTGAAAAGGACGGGAGCGATTTTAAAAAGGTCTTCCTTGAGGGAGAGGCCCGCGTGGTATATGAGGGGCAGCTTTGGGCAGAGGGTTGGAAATCATAAAAAGGATGAGGGTTGAAGGATGAGGGATGAATGAATAATTACGGAGGAATGGATGTTTAGAGGTTCGATAGTTGCAATTGTGACTCCCTTCAGGGACGGGAAGATAGATGAGAAGGCATTCCGTGATCTTATTGAATTTCAGATAAATAACGGTACTGACGGTATAGTCCCCTGCGGGACAACAGGGGAATCTGCAACCTTGAGCCATGAGGAACATGAGAAGATCATAGGGCTCACAATAGAGGCCGTTAACGGCAGGGTTCCTGTCATTGCAGGCACAGGCTCAAATAACACAGCTGAGGCAGCAAGGCTTACAAAACATGCTAAAAAGGCTGGAGCTAATGCAGCGCTATTGATAACACCATACTACAACAAGCCCACTCAGGAAGGGCTTTATCAGCACTACAGGAAGGTCGCCGAAGAGGTGGACATCCCTATAATTCTCTACAACGTCCCCGGAAGGACTGGTGTGAACATGCTCCCTGAGACCGTCGCCAGGCTTGCAGAGATAAAGAACATAGTCGGGATAAAGGAGGCCACAGGCGACCTGAAACAGATAAGCGAAGTGATAAGCATTTGTCCAAAGGATTTTCTATTGCTGTCCGGCGATGACTTCACTGTCTATCCGACTTTGGCGATAGGTGGACATGGTGTTATATCGGTTGTCGCAAATGTGGCCCCAAAGGATATGGCGGATCTTTGTGACGCCTATTTTGCAGGGGACATGAAGAGGGCCAATGAGCTGCACTACAGGCTTCTTCCGCTAAGTGGAGCGATGTTCTATGAGACAAATCCGATCCCAGTTAAGACCGCACTGTCACTGATGGGGAAGGTTTCCAGTGAGATGAGGCTCCCGCTATGCTCTATGTCGGAAGGGAATCTTAATAAGCTCAAAAGAGTCATGAAGGATTATGGATTGATTCCGTAGGGGCGGCCCTGTGTGGCCGTCCAAACCCGGGCAACCACACAGGGTTGCCCCTACATTATGGGGAGGTTGTATGATAAAGGCGATAGTTACCGGTGCTGCCGGAAGGATGGGTAGCAGGATAATCAGCATCATACGGGAGACTGAAGGTATAGAATTATTTGGAGCGCTGGAAAGGGCAGGGAACCTTGCCATGGGCAAAGATGCCGGTATCTTTTCAGGCGGAGGGGCGTCAGGGGTTTCCATAACCGCAAGCCTCGAGCAGATTATCGGCCAGGGAGATGTTGTCATAGACTTTACTGCCGCTGAGGCGTCCCTCGAAAATCTTAAGATTGTTTCAAAGGCAGGAAAGGCCATAGTAATCGGCTCCACCGGATTTACTTCTGCTCAGATAGAAGAAGTAAAAAAGCACTGCAAGGAGATCCCCTGCATCATGTCAGCAAATATGAGCGTAGGTGTGAATGTCATGCTCAAGGTCCTTCACGACACTGCAAGGATCCTGGGTGAAGATTATGACGTGGAGATCGTTGAGGCACACCACAGGCTCAAGAAGGATGCTCCCAGCGGAACAGCCCTTATGATTGCCGGATGTTTGGCAGATGCCCTTGGGAGAAACCTGGGCGAGGTTGGCGTTTATGCGAGACATGGCATCATCGGGGAGCGCAGCAAAAAGGAGATAGGTATTCAGACCATTCGGGGCGGCGACATTGTCGGCGATCATACCGTTATGTTTGCAGGAACCGGTGAGAGGCTTGAATTTACACACAGGGCCCATACAAGGGACAACTTCGCAAGAGGGGCAGTCAGGGCAGCGATCTGGGTAGCCGGGAAAAAGCCAGGGCTATATGACATGCAGGATGTGCTTGGGCTGAGGTAGGTTTATAGCTGTCCTCATCCAGATTCAAATGTCAATGGAAAGCGGAAACTACCTCCTGTGGCAAGGCGAACAAGGTACCTGACTTAAGGTCTCAGTCCTGATAACGGCTTTGGCCTCTTTATCTGTGACCGTATAATTGGCTTCGCCTACGGGGCATCCCCCTTGCAGCATACTCGTGTTATCGAACTGGCCTTTTACGAAATAATCGAACTCCACAACATACCTGTACCATTTGTCTTCATATATAAGCGATTTTTGTCCGGCTACTTTAAATTGCAGTACCTGCCAAAGAGGAAGCTCTTTTTTGATTTCCGGCTTTTTGATTATGTCCCGTGATGCGCAGCCGGTGAGCATCAGAATCAGGATTATGAGAACTCTCCGCATATTTTCCTCCTGAGTGGATTTTTCGATGGAGGTACTTTACTATAATCTGGGAAAAAATCAAGGCTGTGTGTTAAAACGTGGATTATCCTGTAAACTCCTTCTGAGTAATTTAAGGGAACATAATACGTAATTGCAGAATTAAGTAAAGTGTCCCCCGAGTTTCCGCGACAACCTTTAGCCCTCATCCCCCATCCCTAACCTGTTCGTCATATCCTTAAAGCTAAACCCTCTTAATCTCGGTCTCCCCATCCCTTTATGCTGAATCAATATCTTGAATGTACTACCCATCCCTCCTGGAATAAGAAGCTTCTTCAGGGTTATATTGTTTTTAAAGGCGCCTATGTTCTCT
>Ga0209751_10005860_pt1 | contig 11490 bp, 12 predicted proteins | sample RifCSP13_1_FD_184019 | JGI IMG/M metagenome (GOLD analysis project Ga0209751, IMG submission 184019) | Soil microbial communities from Rifle, Colorado - Rifle CSP2_sed 13_1 (SPAdes) (version 2) | ecosystem: Environmental > Terrestrial > Deep subsurface > Rock core/Sediment | place: Rifle...
GCTAACTGTCATGGCCCAACAGGTCATGGAGATGGACCTCAAGCGGCTTTCCTTGACCCCAAACCAACAAATTTAAGTGACACAAAGTATATGTCTACGCTCACAGATGAACATATATTTAAAACGATAAGCGAAGGAGGAATAGCTGTTGGGAAGTCCAATCTTATGCCGCGCTGGAAATTTGTATTATTAGAGAATGATATTTGGACCGTGGTCGCGTATATTAGAAAGGATATTTGCGGGTGTGAGTATAAAGGAAGTTAAATATAAAGTATATTTTCCAAAATCCTATATGCTTAATATCATGGGTTAACAAAGGAAGAAACATTGAATTTGGGAGGGTAACATGGAAGGACTAGCAAGTAGATTTTTAAAAAAAGGTGCTCTGATTCTTACCTTTCTTTTCGTCCAGAGCTGTGCGTCAACATATACACCATATGGTCCACCGGAGCCACTTGAGGAGGATGAAGATCGGGGGTTTGAATTCCCCGAAGAAACTGTGAGGGTTAACAAGGGCTTTGAAGACTATAAGATGGCTTTACTCGAAGTAAAAAAGTAAACCATAATACTTAACGTCTTGCCTTATTAGGCAAGATGACCGCGCAAAAGCCTCGTCTATAATTGATAGATTCTTTTTGTTATGCATTTCCTCGATGTAACGATGTGACAGGACTTTGTACCCCTTAATTTGTAAGGCATCTCTTCCATTTTAATGCAAATTTTCAGATTGTGGGATTCAGCTTTTTCCTTTGTAAATATCTCATTAAAACTAACCTGTCAACAAAACTTTCTACTCAAATTGCACGTTTCTATAACAAATTAATAACTTTTGAGAATTGTAAACCTTAATGTTAGAATTCTCTAAAAATAAAAATTTTAGTATACCGGAGAGGTGACCGAGCGGCCTAAGGTGCACGCCTGGAAAGCGTGTAGGGGGATAACACTCCCTCGTGGGTTCGAATCCCACCCTCTCCGCCAGGTATTAGGTTGAAATAATTCAACCGCGATATTGCGAGCAGTGGGTCGGGCAAACCGGCGAAGCCGATTGACATAAATGTGCACAAACGAAAATAAGCTAGATACAGGATGGAAGATACAAGATATATCATGCATCGTGTATCGTGTATCATATATCATGCATCTTGTTATTAGTGCAAATTCGTGTCTATTAGTGGCTAAATAATTATGAGCAATTAAGTTCCAGCGAGCTAGGTCCCGTACGGCAGGAACTTGTAAACCCCGCCAGGCCTGGAAGGGAGCAACGGTAACAAGACTTCCTGAGCGTTGCGGCAAACCTAGCTGGCTGGTTTTAAGAGGTTCGCCAAGCCTGTCCTGAGCTTTGGCGAAGGGCTCACTCCAGGGGTGATTGATGTCCTATATAGTACTAGCAAGAAAATGGAGGCCTAAAACATTTGACGATGTTATAGGTCAGGAGGTTATCACCCAAACACTAAAGAACGCAGTATCTACTGGGAAAATAGCACACGCACTTATCTTTTCAGGGCCAAGGGGGGTAGGAAAAACATCTACTGCGAGAATCATAGCTAAGGCTCTTAACTGTGAAAAAGGACCAACTAGCGATCCCTGTTCTAACTGCGCGTTTTGCAGGGAAATATCGGAAGGAAAATCACTCGATGTGATTGAAATTGATGCAGCATCCCACACAGGGGTAGACGACGTAAGAGAAATCATAGAAAACACAAGATATCTCCCTTCTTCTGGGAAGACAAAGATTTACATAATTGATGAAGCGCACATGCTTTCTCAATCCGCTTTTAATGCCCTTCTTAAAACCCTTGAAGAGCCTCCTCCGCATGTGCTCTTTATTCTAGCAACAACCGAGGTTCATAAAATCCCAGTAACAATTCTCTCACGCTGTCAGAGATACGACTTTAAGAAGGTTTCAACAGCAAACATAAAGGAGAGAATTGAGTTGATTTCCTCCTCAGAAGGAATAAAAATCCCTGAAGAGACACTTTATCTAATAGCTCAAGAATCTGATGGAAGCCTTCGTGATGCCCTTAGTATTGTGGATCAATTAATAGCAACCTTCGGTAATGAAATTAAACACGAAGATGCAACTGGAATTCTTGGCGTCTCAGATAAGTCACTCATAAAATCCACAATTGAAGCAATTTTGAATAAAAACCCCAAAAAATGCATTGAAATCCTAAATGAAGTGAGTGAAAAAGGCGTTAGCCCTAAGAGATTTGCGGAAGACTTATTAAAATTAGCAAGATACATTCTTTTAATAAAAACTTGTGGAAAAGAGATAATATCCGAATTTTCGGATGATGAGAAAAAAGAACTGGAAAACCTTTCCAGAAATGAGAGTGTTGAGACTCTTGAGATCCTTTTTAAAATGTTGCTCGAAGGGGCAGAGGATGTTCAAAGATCCTTTTACCCTCGAATGGCACTTGAAGTCACTCTTGTGAAACTCTCTCTTCTTGAGAGGGTAGTTTCGCTAGATGATATCTTTAATAAAATCGATACCCTTTCTAAGAAAATCAGAAGTGGCAATCTATCCGTGCAAAAGGGAAATGAGTCACATGAAAAACCAACGGCAAATGAAGAGGAATCAGGTTATGATAACGATTCACCCTCTGCGATAGGTTTTGACACAAAAGCTAAAAACTCTGAAGAAAACCAGTCAAACTCCTTTACAGGCTCTAGTTTGGAAGAATTTATTCGATTCGTAAAATCTAAAAAGCCGATTACAGCAACTGGCCTAGAACATGCTGATAAAATAAATGTTGATAATGGAATCTTGAAGATTGAATTTCTTTCTTCATCAATTCATTCTGATCACCTTTTACGTCAGGACGCCCAGGAAAATCTAGGTAAACTCTCAAAGGAATTCTTTGATCAGAACTTGAGAGTGAGGGTCGAGGTACTATCGTCAAGTGCAGACAAAAGGGATTACCAATCCCTAAAAGAACAAAACTCAAAAATTAAGGATGAAATATATGAGGACCCTATTGTGAAAGAAGCCCTTAAAATCTTTGGAGGTAGAGTAGTAAAAATCAAGCCTAAAGACAAGGAGTGAACATTATGAAATTCAGTGGAAATATTCAAAATATGCTAAAGCAGGCGGAGAAAATAAAAGAGCAAATTGAAAAGCTTCAAGCTGAAGCAGGGGAAAAGATCATTGAAGCCTCAGCCGGTGGAGGAATGGTGACCGTGGTTGCAAAGGCAAAAGGTGAAGTAATCTCAATAAAAATCGAGCCTGAAATAATAAAAGACGGTGATCTCGAAATGATTCAGGACTTGATAACAGCCGCAGTGAATGAAGCACTTAATAGAGGAAGAGAAATTCTTAAGGAAGAGATCTCAAAGGCGGCCTCTGGTTTTGGTCTTCCTCCGGGGCTTATTTAAAGCCTGTCCTGAGCATAGTCGAAGGAAATGAAACGCACAGGTTTACCAGAGCCGATTTTAAGACTAATAGATTCACTCTCTAGGCTTCCTGGAATAGGAGAGAAGAGCGCAACACGGCTAGCATTTCACATCCTAAAATCACCTCAACAGTATGCTGAGAGCCTTGCTAAATCAATTACCGATGTTAAAGATAAAGTTACACTTTGTCCGATTTGTTATAGCTTTACAGGAGACGCACTCTGCGATATTTGCAAAGATGAAGAAAGAGATAACTCCATAATCTGTGTCGTAGAACAACCTGCTGACTTGGTTGCAATAGAAAGAAGTGGGGAGTTTAATGGGAAGTACCATGTTCTCCATGGCATAATTTCCCCCATAGATGGAATAGGGCCTGAAGATTTAAGAATAAAAGAGCTTCTTTCAAGACTGAGTGAAGGAAAGGTAAAAGAGGTGATAATAGCTACTAACACAGATGTCGAGGGTGAAGTCACATCTCTATATTTAGCAAAAATCATAAAGCCTCTGAGGATTGAAGTAAGCCGTATAGCGCATGGCATCCCAGTTGGCGGTGATATTGAATATATAGATGAGATAACACTCGGTAAAGCGTTAAAGGAGAGAAGGGGGATGTAGTTTTTGTTATCTAGATTAGATTATAGTGTGATGTCATTGCGAGGAGCCCTTCGACGTTGCTCAGGACAGACTGCGCGACGAAGCAATCTCAAGATACAAGCTGGGTTCATTATAAGGACGAGATTGCCACGCCACCAAAAAAGGGTGGCTCGCAATGACAGAATAATAGCTCCGATTGGTATGAAAATTTTATGTTAGCGACAAATCAGAATTTAATTGTGACTTCATTTTATAAAAGCGAGGTGAACAACAATGATTAGAAAGGGAAGAGCATTTAATGAACTTAATGTTGGAGATAAATTCTCTGAAAGCATTACTATTACCGAAACGCACATTGTAAAAGCTGCAGGGCTATTTCGTGATTTTAACGCACTTCATACAAATGAACCGGATATGAAGAAATCCAGATTTGGGAAAAGAATCACCCACGGTGCCCTTACGTTTAGTCTAATGGTTGGAGTCTACAGTAACGTTTTTCATGATACAGATATATCCACAGTCGATGCCTCAATAAAATTCACCGCCCCTATCTACATAAACGACACAATACAAATGGAATGGGAAGTAAAGGAACTCGATCCAAAACCTAAACTTGATGGCGGATTAGTTTCCCTTTCAGGAGAAGTAAAGAATCAAAGCGGCACAGTTGTAGCAACAACAGAAGCAAAACTCCTGGTTTCTAATAAGACTATTTTTGAGAAATGATCTAAAACCCGGCTAATTAGTTATAGCCACTAAGGCACGAAGATTAATTTTTTGTGTCTTAGTGGCTGAATAGGTTACCATAAGCTTTTTGTGAATGAATAATTTGCCCACCTTATACTATTCCCAGTTAATAAACGTTTATATTGGTAGGAGCGCCATCTTGGCGCGACTAAATCGCGGCTAGAAGCCGCTCCTACGGTTTGTTTTTCTATATAAACACCTTCCCATTGGAAATCGTATTATCTAGTCTTTCCAAATCTTCTCCCACCATTTTTGACCATGATTTTTAGGTTCCTTAGCGATATTCATCTTTTTTCGAATATTGTTGATATTCCATCCAGTCAAGCTTGCGAGCGTTTTGGCTTCGTGCTCCTGACGCTCGCGAAGTTGCTTTCTATACATTTTCGCTGCCTCGCAACTATCATTTCCAGCCCATGGATTACGTAGGACATACCTTCCCTGAAAGGTTGTCCGGTCACCTGTCTCTTGAAAGACTAGGTCTTCGGGGAAATGTCGAGCATCATATCGTACATGAAGACGTGTAATAAACACATCCTGTGCCCCACCAGGCCCCGGCCAAAGAGGTTGAGGGTTATCATCATTAACCCAAAAAACTCCTAGATAGCCTAGTTCTTTTCTTGAAAGAGGGTCAGCCGCACACGGGTCACACCAGTTCATATCCCAAGCGTATTCCAAAAATACAGCTTCCATATTTTCTTTTTTCACCTGCTCGTTGAACATGGCACGGTAAAAGTCAGCAAATTCACCTTTGATATAAAGAGGTAAATCCATCCCCGTCGGCAACTTAACAGTACGATAGTTAGTTGTCTCAACGCGCCCCTTTCGGTTTAGTATGTAAATGAAAAGCTCTTGGGGACCATCGGCATTTATAGTTCCGACCCGAATTGGCAGCATAAATTTCGGCGACTCGTATGCCACTTGAATCGGACGTAAATAACTAAATCCTAATTTGGAATGCTCTTTGAGATTTACTTTAGCAACGAAAAAACGCATCTTCTGCTTGATATAACTCCCTAAAATATCCGATGCGCCTTTTGGAATGCGGTAGCCATTTCCCTTAAGCCAGGTTTCTAGACCCTCGCTATATTTTGCAGAAAGAATTACAATGTCATATTCACCAACTGTGTATTTAGCCTCAACAGTTACTCCAAGACTGCTCTTTTTAAAGTCAGCCCTACCTAACTCTGGTGGTGCAGGTACGGCCTCATAGGCAATGATCGGCGCACATGGATTGTCATCAAAATACTCTACTAAGCGAGGCGCTGAATAGGCATCGAGATGGTCTATTAGGGCTTTATCAGCGATGTGAATTTGCTCTCTTTCAATGAATGTGGGAACCGCGCGGGGATAACAATCGCAAACTCTTTGGGCTCGCCTTTGAAATCGTTTGCCATTGTTAACACGGTTTTGTCTTCATCCCTCACCATCACTACCTGCGATGCTTTGTTAAACAACTTAGTATCTGCCTTTGCCACATAGAATCCGCAAAAACTCAGTGCAGATTGAGGCAAAATGGCAATACTAAGCAAAATTGCACAGAAAGCTAAGATTGACTTCATGGAAAAACCCTCCTTGTTTTTGTAACTATTCAGCGGGGTAGGCAACGAGTTCCTTCGTCAGAACTCAGGACAGGCTTGCTCGTTGCCCTACCTTATACCACCAGCGAGACTGGTTGTGTACCCCGATGTTTATCACCTGGATATTTATTACCAGATTAAATTTTTAAAAACCATAAACCCTCCGCCTTGAATACCCAAAGACATCGTGTTATCTTACCCATCTAGATGCTTAATTTCCCTTTTTTGAAACCTCAAATCAACAAAATGGTTGAGGAAAAGAAGGACTTTGAGGGGAAATTTATTGATAAAATAAACCTTGCCTATAGCGAACTTGAGCTAAGGTCTAGGCAATGGCAAGAATTCTCTAAGAAGGTAAAACTAAGTAAAACATCGTGGCTTTTACCAGGTATTTCCTCTCCACTTAATATTACATACACACTTCCGCCTCGTCCTTCAAGCTACACAGTTCTAGCTTCTGACGGCTCTCAGATCTTTCCTGATAGACATGAGGCACTTCCATGCTATTTGATTAATATCGGTTCCGTAATTCTTCACTACGGGACGGACGGAAAGGCTCACCTTAGGTCTTATCCCAAGTTTTTTTACGGAGACGAAGATAGGCTTACGACCTGGGATGGAAGAATGATCCCAGCCGATAGCGAGGTAATATCTGAAAAAAGAACTCTCATGGAATTTGAGGAGATTCTAAGGCTTCTAGAGGATTGCGAAAATAAAGATAATACCCTTGCCCTCTGTGATGGTACCCTTATTTTCTGGAGGCTTGAGGGAACACCCAGCGATTTTAAGGGTGAGATTATGAACTCATTTATTAATGTGTTGGATAAGCTAAAAACCTTGAGGGTTCCCATTGCGGGCTACATTAGTTATCCTGGAAGCATTGATATAATAAACGCTCTTCGTGTCGGGTTATGTCCTGAGGAGATTAGCTACTGTAGTCAGTGTCCTTACACAGAACTGCCGGAGCTCCCATGTTCTCCAATTCAAGGAGTGACGGACAGAATGTTATTCTCTAAGGTTCTTGAGCCTGGTGAAAGGTCTTCTTTATTTGAAAGCTCTTCTAAGATACTTGAGCTTTATGGAGAACATCGTATCTCTTTCTTCTATCTCAACGTTGGCGAAGAGATTTCAAGAGTAGAGATCCCAAAATGGGTGGCTCAAGACAACGACCTTCTAAATCTTGTTCATACGCTAATATTTGATCAAGCAAAAAAGGGTAATGGTTATCCAACTGCTCTCATCGAAGCCCACGAGCAGGCTGTAGTTAAGGCTAAAGATAGGGATTTCTTTTATGAACTTGTTAAGGAGGCATTGGTTAGGTCTGATTTTAAAGTGACCCTTTCGAGAAAGGGTTTGTCTAAGAGGAGTCCAGGGGTTTAATGAATCGTGTAGGCGAGGTGGTAGAATCAAGCACAAAGGTATTTATTGCACGTTCCCAAAATTTGGGGGAATCGCCTTATTTTGGTTATTTTGTAAAAACCAATTCAAACCCAGTTGTTTACGGGTTAGTTTATGAAATTCTTACAGAGAGCAAAGAGCCTGGGAGAAAACCAAATGCTTATGGTATGACCATGGATGAATTACGGCGTGAGCAACCCCATATATTCGAGCTTTTAAAGACTGAGTTTCATGTTCTAATTACCGCTTATTCTGATGGGGAGAAAATAAGATTCTCCCTACCGCCTCTTCCACCCCCTATCCACACATTTATTTACGAATGCAGTAACAATGAGGTTGAAAAACTCACATCTGAAGATTTTTTCCTAAGGACCATTATTTCTTCGACAAACATTCCTATAGACGAGCTTCTTATCTCATCACTTCGTTACGCTCAAGATGCGAGAAAGAACGATAAGGATTATATAGTCAGAATGGGAAAGAGCCTTGCAAGGATTTTTAAGGATGATTATGAAAGGTTGAGTTCTGTTTTAAGACGGGTGGTATAAAACTATTTAGCCACGAATGAACACGGATTTACGCGAATTAAAGTAGGGGCACGTTGCAACGTGCCCCTACTCCTCCTGATTTCAGCTATTAAACCTCTAATAGCAAAAGCAGTTCTAGGAAGCTCACCACCTTTTCTTTTTATTCGTGTTTACTTGTGCCGGTTGAGTCAAAATATTTTTAAAACACCCTCAAAATCCAAGAAATTTTCAAATAGAAAATATGGTTCATATTTTTCCAAATCACTTACCGAATATGATCCTGTAGCAACCGCAACTGTCCTTGCCCCTGCTGCTCTACCATGAATAATATCTAGCGGTGTATCTCCAATCACAAAGACCTTTTCATCTACCCTTTTATCTTGGTTAAGAAGCTTTTTCCCTCTTTCAATAGCAATCCGAATTAATTCCTCTCTGTCTTCAGAATCTGAGCCAAACCCACCAAATTTGAAATAAGAATTAAGCCCTGCACGCTCGAGTTTTATGTGTGCACCCTCCTCAATATTTCCAGTAGCAATACCAAGAAGGACGTCTTTTCTTTTAGATAGGGCTTGGATCAGATTTTTGATCCCGGGCATAATTGTATAACCGTGGGAATTTGCCACCTCCTCTCTAAGAAACAGAACATACTCATTAAAAACGATATTTAACTCGTCGGCTAAAAGATCCCCGCCTATTCTTTTGTGGAAGATTTCTCTAAGGATTGCAGGGTCAGTATTTCCCTCGGGTCTGATCCCATCCATTGCGTTATCAATTCTATAGATTTTATTAAAGGCACGGTTTACTGCCCTTGTTGCTGCACCGCCAGTGAGAATTAATGTTCCGTCAATGTCAAAAAGAAGGAGTTTCATTGTAACCGCTCGGCAACTAAGGCACAAAGGAGGAATATGAGTTTTAAGTAGTTCAGGAGTCAGTCCCCGACGAATTCATCGGGGACAAAAGCCAGAAGAAAAAAGAGTAGAGACGCAAAATTTTGCGTCTCTACTGAATTCTGACGCCTCGACTGAGCTCGGCGAAGTCTCCTAACTTCTGAATTCTAATCTTAGTGTCTTTGTGGCTAAATAGTTATGTTACATTTATAGAATTTTATCAAGCACCATCTTATAAAATTCTTCCTCAAGATCTCCTAGCTCTTTTGCCTTTTCTGAAGCCTTAATAAAGAGATTGCTGCTTTTCTCACTCTCGCTTATCTCTTTAAGCAGCATTGACATTTCGCTCCATTTATTGCCAATTAAATCCATCTTTTCAGAAAGTTTAAATTCTTTTAAAGCTTGGATTATTTCCTCAGCCTCTCTTAGAAAATCCCTGTAAAGCCACCTAAAACCGCCTCCGCCGGTCCCCCTCTTTTCTATCACCTGGTATGCAAACCTGGCACACCAACTCCAGTCAGTCGCATCTGCCCAGCTTGTAAGCTCTTCTGACCAAAGTTTTATTGTCTTTACCCCGGACTGCCCCCTAAGGCTCCTTGACCCTTGTATCATAAATTCAGCATTTCTTCGTATTGCTTCTGGTACGACCTCGGATAAGGGCAGGATTGGTTTCTTAAGATTGACTTCAAACCAGTTGTTATCAAGTGGGAAAGGAAGGGCTTTAGAAGTTCTACCTTTTTTAAAATTCTCATATGTCACTGATTGCAGTCCTTCAAAACCAGTGTCTGCAAGAAAAACCGATTCTTTTTTATCATCATAGCCCCATACTGATACAACATGGCCTGGAAAGTGTGTTGAAGATTTGTAGTAATCAAGGTAGAAAATATCAGTCTGAACTAAAATTGGAACCTCTTCGTTTATCCATTCCTTTGCGATCTCAAAGGCTTTTTCCTCATTCGGTTCATATTTCCATGAGGTGGGTTTATCTATTAAGCTAAAGAAATTTGGTTCCATCCCGGGACCCCGAAGGTGTATTATCTTTGAAGGGCTCATGTTTTCACCCTTTATGTAGAAAAAACCTAGCCCTCCGCCAAGACCAAAGCACATTGCTTCTGAGAGATTGTAACCATAATATGTAATTACATCTCTAAGTGCTACAGAACCGCAGTGTAAGCCAGGAATATGAACCCAATTCTTAATTATTTTTTCCATCAATGTAAGTTTACCATAGCTTAGCAACTGGAATTAGATTTAACTATATTATTACTTTTATTGTTCATTGAATGAGTATCGAACACTGTTCAATTTTTATATATTCATGTCATGCCATAATAAATTGTTTATATCTCTTTAGTTTGTTGTTTCTTCGATTTATATCCGGTCAATTGAAAAAAAAGAGTATATGACTCGGTTTTTAGTGTTGTAATCGAGAATTTATTATGTAGAATTCTTTAACTTTAACTAGTGAATACAAAATTAGTAGGCATATAAACTGATCGAGATTAATACGAACTCGTAAATTAAAAGATGAGACATATACCTTTAGTAAGTTTGATTGTTTTCATCATATTCTTATCAGCTTGTGGCGAAGACCTCCTACCTACTTCGTCAGGAAATGTGGATACAATGATTACAGAGGAAGATGCCCTTGCTCAGAACTACAACCACAGAACTCCGGGATATGATATACAGGTTGCAATTAGAGATGACGTGGATGGAGATATAAATAACATACTGGAATTACTCGATGTAAGGGCGGAAGTTTTTTTAGACTGTCAGTTTATGATGGGTTCTGAGATCGGGTCCGATGATTTTAAGATTCCGAGTGGAAATACAGTGTTTCCACTCTCGATGCTAATGGTCTTTGTGGTACCGTTTAATTTTGAATGCGACGCAGTGGATAAGAGCATATGTGCAGGCATATATTACTTTGGTTCTGATTTAATAATAATTGCAGAGGAGGGTCTTGGGAGATGCGGAAAATTACCCCTTTGGAAACATGAACTGGGTCACCGCTATGGTATGGCTGCTGACCACAGCAATCAAAATGAGTTTGAAGCTTGTATCGATCCACCTGATTGCGACATAAATGACATTCCTGATATTTAAATTAGTCGATAATAATTTAATATTAATAGAATTCAAAGGGAGAAAAGTTTGGAATATCGAAGACTTGGAAATTCTGACTTAAAGCTCTCGGCTATAGGGTTTGGATGTTGGGCAATGGGCGGAAGTTGGGGTGAGACGGAAGATAAAGAGTCTATCGCTGCCGCAAGGCGGGCGCTAGATCTCGGAATTAATTTTTTTGACACTGCAGATATTTATGGGTTCGGGCACTCAGAAAAAATTCTTGCAGAGGCTCTAGGT
>Ga0209751_10005861_pt1 | contig 11489 bp, 11 predicted proteins | sample RifCSP13_1_FD_184019 | JGI IMG/M metagenome (GOLD analysis project Ga0209751, IMG submission 184019) | Soil microbial communities from Rifle, Colorado - Rifle CSP2_sed 13_1 (SPAdes) (version 2) | ecosystem: Environmental > Terrestrial > Deep subsurface > Rock core/Sediment | place: Rifle...
ACCACGCAACGCGCGGTTTACCTTCAACGATGAAACTAAACAACTGGAGATCTATAAACCCGCGGTGATCGGCCGCACCCTAAATTTAGAGGCCAGCCTTGAGCACATCAACCAAGCGGTGGCAGAAGGGGCGCACGAAATCGCCTTGCAGTACGACTACACTAACCCTGACCACGCCGACGATGTCACAGCCGAGTCGCTAGGCATCACCGAACTGGTGCACGAAGAAACCACCTACTTCTATGGCTCCGGACCGGAACGCATCCACAACATCGCCACCGCCGCCGAACGTTTTCACGGTTTGCTGGTGCCGCCCGGAGCGACTTTCTCCATGGTGGAGAACATCGGCGACATCAGTTTGGAATCGGGGTTCGCCGAAGCGCTAATCATCTTTGGCGACCGGACGATTAAGGGTGTGGGCGGCGGGGTTTGCCAGGTCAGCACCACCCTGTTCCGCACGGTCTTCTTTGCCGGCTTCCCGATCGTTGAACGCTGGCCGCATGCCTATCGCGTCGGTTATTACGAAATGAATGCAGCCGGCAATACCAACACCAATTTGGTGGGCCTGGACGCTACCGTCTACGCGCCAATTGTCGACTTCAAATTCCAAAACGACACACCCTACTGGCTCTTGATGGAAACCTATACTAACGAAGCGGCGCGCACACTCACCTGGAAATTCTATTCAACCAGCGATGGCCGCACGGTGGAATGGGATACGACCGGGGTCCAAAACGTAAAAGAAGCGCCCGATCCCGTGTATGAAAAGAATCCTGAGTTATCGAAAGGCGAGGTGAAACAAGTGGATTGGGCAGCTCAAGGCGCCGATGTAAGCATCACCCGCTGGGTGTATCGCGATGGGTTGCTCTTGTACGAGGATTTTATCAATACGCATTATCAAGCCTGGGCAGCCGTTTACCAATACGGGCCAGACACACCCAACATGCCGCCTAAATCAGTCAAGGGGCAGAATAACTGAGATGAGCACCTGGACGATCGAAGGCGGCGTCCCCCTAAAGGGGGAGATCGCGGTCAGCGGCGCCAAGAATTCCATCACCAAACTCTTAGTTGCCTCTCTGCTAAGCGATCAGCCCAGCCACTTCTCCAACGTTCCCGATATTGGCGACCGGCACATCACCCAGGAAATTTGCGAATCGGTCGGGGCGCATTTCAAGGCCGAAAGCGCCCATCGCCTGCAGGTGCATACTGCCAAACTCACCAGCGATGTCATCAGCACCGAGCTAGGCAACCGCAACCGGTTGGCCATCATGATGATGGGCCCGTTGCTGCACCGCCTGGGGCGGGCGGTCATCCCCGCCGCGGCCGGCGGCGACCAGATCGGCCCCCGCCCGGTGAATTTCCACCTGGAAGGCGTGCAAAAGATGGGCGCGCAGGTGCGCCATGAGGGCGGCCGCTATGTGATCGAAGCCAGAGAGCTGCGCGGCGCGGAAATCGAGCTCCCCTACCCCAGCGTGACCACCACGGAAAATTTATTGATGACCGCCACCCTGGCCAAAGGCCGCACCACCATCCGCAATGCAGCCATCGAACCGGAAGTGATGGACCTGGTGATCTATTTGCAAAAGATGGGCGCCATCATTGATTACAAAGTCGATCGCACCTTCGTTGTCGAAGGCGTCTCCAAATTGTCCGGAGCCCGCCACCGGCTGATGCCCGACCGCATCGTGGCCGCCTCGTTAGGCGTGGCTGCTATCGCCACAGGCGGCGATGTATTCGTCAAGCATGCCAGGCAGCAAGACCTACTCACTTTCCTCAACACGTTGCGACGCGTAGGCGGCCTTTTCGAGGTACACGAAGACGGTATCCGCTTCTTCCACAACGGGCCTTTACGTGCCATCCATTTGGAGACCAGTGTGCACCCCGGCTTCATGACCGATTGGCAATCCCCGTTTTTGTTGCTGCTGACCCAGGCCGAGGGCATGTCTGTGGTGCACGAGACCGTTTTCGAAGACCGCTTCGGCTACGTAAGCGCCCTGCAGCAGATGGGGGCTGAGGTCGCCCTGTATAACACCTGCCTCGGCCATCGCTGCCGCTTCGATGCCCGCGAGTATCAGCATAGCGCGGTAGTGAAAGGGCCCACAAAATTACGGGCTACCGAGATCACCGTACCTGACTTACGCGCGGGATTCACCTATTTGATCGCCGGCATTATGGCGCAGGGTCGCTCGCGTATTCACGGGATCGAGCACATTACCCGCGGCTATGAAAATCTGGAAGATAACCTGCGCAGCCTGGGGGCACGCATTGAACCAGTCAACTAATGAAGAGGAGATCTAATGGTTAGTAAAGAGCTCATCGAAATCCTGCGCTGTCCCCATTGCGTGCAGCAAGGCAATGGGGAATTGGAATTTTACAAAGAGGCTTGGTTTATTTGCAGAGAATGCGGAAGAAAATATCCAGTGATCGATGACATCCCCGTGATGCTTATCGAAGTGGGAGAAAAGTTCATCAGCACCCCCAAGGAAAAGCTGGAAGTTCCGCCACCAAAATCCGCGGCGGACTAAATGGCAGCACTGAGCGCCTTGCTCGCCGAGTTGCAGAGCGGGGATCCCAGCCGCGCCGAACAGGCGGCAAACGCCCTGGCAGCGCATGGAAACTTAGCGCTTCAGGAATTGGTCCACTTAGTGAGGACAAGCGACGCTAACCTGCGCTGGTGGGTTGTTCGCGCCTTCTCGGAATTCTCGCAAGAACAAGCGGGAGAATTATTAGTGACCAGCCTCTCGGACCCTGACCTGGCGGTTCGCCAATGCGCGGCTCTGGGCTTGTCCAAGCGCCCCCAAACTGCCGCCATCCGGCCGCTGCTGGGGCTGCTGGGCAGCCCGGATAGCCTGCTGGCTCGCCTGTCCGCCAACGCGCTGGTTTCCTTAGGCAGCCAGGCGGTTCCCGGGCTGCTGGAAATCCTGGAGCAAGAGTCGCCCCAAGCCAAAGCTGAAGCGGTCCGAGCGCTGGCGCTGATCGGTGACACCCGCGCTATTCCTGCGTTGTTCAAAAATATCGAGGCCGATTCGGCGCTGGTGGAACACTGGGCCAGCGCAGGCCTAGCCAAGATGGGCGTGGGTATGAACTTCTTTGAAACTTAGTGGGTGCTGGTGAAAACACCGGAATTGCGGTTGGCAAATAACGTCCTTATCCCCCAGCTCGGTTTTGGCACCTGGGGGCTAGGCCGCAGCGGTACGAAAGCTATCTTGCATGCTTTGCGCGCTGGTTACCGGCACCTGGATACAGCAGACAACTACGGCACGCACGGCAACATCGCCGAGGCCATTCGGCTAAGCGGAGTCCCCCGCGCAGACTTATTCATCACCACCAAGCTGTGGACGAATAACCTCTCCGCCAAGCGCGTCGGTCCAGCGGTAGATCGCTTTCTAAATGAACTAAACACTGACTACATTGATCTGCTGCTCATCCATTGGCCCGGCAACAGGCCAGTGGCCGAAACTCTGGGCGCCATGGATGCGGCCCGCCAAGCGGGCAAGGTGCGCACCTTGGGTGTATCCAACTTCGATGTGGAGCTGATGCAGGCATCGCTGGATACCGGTTTCCCAGTTGTCAACAACCAGATCGAATACAACCTCAACCATAGACCGGACGAGGTTGTCGCTTTCTGCTTAGATCGCCAAGTTACCGTCACCGCCTACAGCCCGTTGGAGCGCGGCACACGCGACCAGGAAAGGTTGCTGGCTGAACTAGCCAGAAAATACGCGGCGACGCGCGAGGAAGTGTTGCTGAATTGGCTGCTGCAAAAGGGGTTGATCGTGATCCCGCGCTCCGCTGATCCCGCACATATTGAATCCAATTTCCATGTTTTAGCCTGGAGCCTGCACGCTGAAGCTGGCGCTCAACTAGATCAGGCTTAGGTCAAGCATGAAAGACCGTGGGTGTTCTGGGCTTTTCTTTCGGCGCTTTTTGCCGCGGCCACCAACATCCTGGCCAAGCTTGGCATCAGCGGCATCAGTTCGGATCTGGGCGCGTTTGTGCGCACTCTGGTAGTCGTCCCTTCCATGGCGCTCTTGCTGTGGGCCACCGGTCAATTTCGACAGCCGGCGGTGTGGAGCACCCGCAACATTTTATTGTTGGTCTTTTCTGGCCTGGCGACGGCCGCTTCCTGGCTCGCTTTCTTTCGAGCTCTCAGCCTCGGCAATGCCGCTCAGGTGGTCTCCGTCGATAAGCTCAGCGTGATTCTGGTGGCCCTCTTTGGCGTTGCTCTGCTCGGCGAAAATCTGACCCTGATCAATTGGCTGGGCATCCTGCTGGTGGCAGCGGGAACCGTTTTGGTTGCATTGCATTAACTCATGCCCAACCGCCTCGCACAATCCAATTCGCCCTATCTGCTGCAGCACCAGCACAACCCGGTCGATTGGTACCCCTGGGGGCCGGAAGCTTTAGCGCGCGCCAAAGCCGAGGGCAAGCCCATCTTCCTCAGCATCGGTTATGCCGCTTGCCACTGGTGCCACGTCATGGCTCACGAGTCCTTTGAAGATCCAGAAACAGCTGCACTGATGAACGCTCACTTCGTAAATATCAAAGTAGATCGCGAAGAACGCCCCGATCTGGATGGCATTTACATGAGCGCGGTGGTGGCCCTCACTGGTTCCGGCGGCTGGCCGATGAGCCTGTTCCTCACCCCTGAAGGCCAACCCTTCCTGGGAGGCACCTACTTCCCGCCGGCGCCGCGCCATCGTTTGCCTTCGTTTAGGGAGGTGCTTGAACACGTCACCGCTTTATGGAAAGGGCAGCGCGAGAAGGTATTTGAGGCCGGCAGGCAGCTCCAGGAACATCTTAGCCGGGCAGAACAACCCGCGGCTGCGGGCAGCTTAAAACCAGAGACATTAAACCAGGCCGTGTTAGCCCTGGCCCAAGCCTATGATTGGAACAACGGCGGCTGGGGTCGCGCTCCCAAGTTTCCACAGCCCATGGCCATCGACTTCCTGCTGGGACGCGCTACCCGCGGCGACGGCGACAAGCTGGCCCAGGACATTGCTGCTCACGCGCTGCGCTCCATGGCGCGCGGCGGCATGTATGACGTGGTTGGTGGTGGCTTCGCTCGCTACAGCGTGGATGAGGCCTGGTTGGTACCCCACTTCGAAAAGATGCTTTACGACAACGCCCAATTAGCCCGCGCCTATCTCCACGGCTACCTCGTGACGAAGGATCCTCAATTTCGCGAGGTGTGCGAACGAACCCTGGACTTTGTAGTACGCGAATTGCACAACGCGCAAGGCGGCTTTCTGAGCAGCCTGGACGCCGATTCCGAGGGGGAAGAAGGCAAGTACTATATTTGGTCGGTTAAGGAGATAAAAAAGGAGATTGGAGAATCAGAGAATAGCGACTTGGTTATTGCCGCATTTGGGGTAACTGATGCAGGGAACTTCGAGGGCCGCAGCATCTTGCAGCGCGTCAAATCCAACGATGAACTAGCCGCTCAGTTCAAACTTGAACCATCAGCTGTTACCAGTAAAATTTCCACCGCCCTATCCGCCCTGCTAGCGGCCCGCGGCCGCCGCGTGCGACCGGGGACTGATGATAAGGTGCTGACCTCGTGGAACGCGTTGACATTAATCGCCTTCGCTGAGGCTGGCCGCTATCTGATGCGCCCCGATTACCTGGCCCTTGCTCGCCAGAACGCCGAATTCCTTTTGCGCGAGCTGCACCCAGGCGACAGGCTGCTGCGCTCCTGGCGGGGTGGCCGCGCCGAACACAATGGTTATCTTGAGGACTACGCTGCCATGATCTTGGGGTTGCTGGCGCTATACCAATCCGACTCCGATGTGCGCTGGTACGCCGAGGGCGAGCGGCTGGCTGTGGAGATGATCGCCCATTTTCGTGATCCTGCAGCTGGGTTTTTCGACACCCGTGATGACCACGAGAGACTCGTCATCCGTCCCAAAGACCTGCAGGACAATGCCACACCTAGCGGCAACGCACTGGCTGCCCTGGCCTTGTTGCAGCTGGCCGCATACAGTGGAATCGGTGAATGGCGTTCGCTGGCTGAAACTATGCTAGGTTCCGTTCAGGGAACTGCCAGCCGATATCCGACTTCCTTTGCTCAGTGGCTATGCGCAGCGAACTTCGCATTGGCTGAAGGCAAAGAAATCGCCATTGTTGCTGATGCCCGGCCTCAGGGGGCGGAGGAGTTGATTACTTTGCTTTGGAGTCAGTGGCGTCCGTTTGATGTGGTGGCGATATCCAGCTACCCGCCTAACGAAAGCGCGCCTGCCTTGTTAGCCGACCGTCCGCTCATGGGTGGCAGGCCTACGGCTTACGTTTGCAAGAATTTTGTCTGCGAACTGCCCGTAAATACTCCGGAGGAATTAGCCGGGCTTTTGTAACAAAACGCGCTGCCAGCCACCCTTTTTGTCATTCCAAGTGGGTCCTGAGATTAGTATCCGATGGAGAATCAAGACCAGCGAGGAATCCATAGAACTACCCATTCCGAATAACCCAGATCTGCCCACCCAATCGAAAGCGAGCAATACCCCTCACCACTTCCGCTACTTAAGTTCCAAGATCGTTGGGCAATGGTCCGAACCGGTCACCTGGTCGTAGATCGTTACCGATTTGACCCTGGGGTAGAAACTTTCGGAAACCACAAAATAGTCAATGCGCCACCCGATATTATTCTTGCGGGCCGAAGGGAAACGCTGCGTCCACCAGGTGTATTGCACCTTATCCGGATTCAACTTGCGGAAAGTATCCACCAGGCCGGCGTCGAAATAGCGACCCAGCATCTCGCGCTCTTCGGGCATAAACCCGGATGTTCGCTGGTTCTCCTTTGGTCGGGCTAAGTCCATTTCCTGGTGGGCGGTGTTGAAATCTCCGGTGATCACCAACTGCTCCCCTGCTTTTTGAAGTTTGTTGATGTGCTTTAGCAGGGCTTCGTAAAATTCCAGTTTGAACTTCACCCGCACCATCCCGGTGGTGCCGCTGGGGAAATACACGTTAAGCAGCACGAAATCATCGAAGCGCGTTTGAATAACGCGCCCTTCCTTATCGAATTTGGGAATGCCGAAGCCAATAATGTCTTCTTTGGTCTTTTTTGCCACCATGGTGGCCACCCCGCTATAGCCAGGTTTTTCCGCTGGGTTCCATACTACCGTATAGTCCTTAAAGTTTTCCATCTGGGCGTCAGTCAGTTGCTCCAGTTTCGCCTTAAGTTCCTGCAGGCAGATCACATCCGGTTTTTGATCCCGGATCCATTTCCAGGTGCCTTTTTCCTCTTTCATATGGGAGCGTAAGCCGTTCACATTCCAACTGATGATTTTCATAACGCCTCCAGCGAAGAAAGCCATTTTACCGCGCTGAAGACGGGCAACCTACTTGGTCTCGGGATGGGACGTTAGCTGTTTTCCCATGCTAAAATCACCGCGCCATGCCCCAACTCATCCAGCCCGTGCGCGGTACCCAGGACTATTACCCAGCCGAGATGGCGCTGCGCACCTGGCTGTACGGCAAGATGCGCCAGGTCTCCGAATCCTTTGGCTATCAGGAATTCGACGGGCCTTTCCTTGAGCGCTTTGACCTTTACGCGGCGCGCTCCGGCGCCGAGCTGGTGGAAAAGCAGTCCTACGTTTTCGAGGATCGCGGTGGAGAAAAGATCACCCTGCGTCCCGAGCTCACCCCCACCCTGGCGCGCATGGTGGCTGCCCGCCAACGCCAGCTCGCCTTCCCTTTGCGCTGGTGGTCTTTCGGGCCTTTTTGGCGCTATGAAAAACCACAAAAAGGCCGCACCCGTGAATTCTTCCAATGGAATATCGATCTGGTGGGTGAAGATTCAGCGGAAGCCGACGCAGAATTAACCGCCATTGCCGCCGCCTTTCTGAAAAGTGTAGGGCTCAAGCCCAGCGAGACGCAGGTGCTGGTCAACAACCGCCAGTTAATGCAAGGCGAACTGGAAGCGTTGGCGATCAAACCAGCCTTATTCATCGAAGTTTTCAACCTAATCGACCGCCGCGGTAACCTGAGCGCGGAGGCCTGGAAGCAATGCGGTAAGGACCTGGGCCTGGATACGACCCAAGTCATGGGCATCGAAGCCCTGGTGGAAGATAACGACCTTTGGAAGAAGTCGGATAGACTGCAACGCTTCTTCAAAGCCGTTGAAGCCTATAACGTGGGCGATTACGTGCGGTTCGCGCCGCAAATCATTCGCGGGCTGGATTATTACACCGGCACCGTCTTCGAAGCTTGGGATACGGCCGGTGAGTTTCGCGCCGTCTTCGGCGGCGGGCGCTATAACGACCTGGTGAACGCAGTGGGCGGCGATCCGGTGCCCGCGGTAGGGTTTGCAGTTGGCAACGTCGTGATCAGCCTGCTGTTGCAGGCTTTTAGTCATGTGCCCGAGTTGCAAGGCGGCGCTCCCATTTACGTCACCGCTTTCGACACGGAGCACCTGTTGCCGGCCATCAGCCTGGCGGCGGAACTGCGGGCCAGCGGGTTACAGGTAACCAGCCACCTAGCCATAGATAAGCTGCAAAAGCAATTCAAGCAAGCCGATCGCCAGGGGGCGCGTTTCGTCCTGGTCTTGGGTCCAGATGAAATGAAGAAGAGCGAGGTGACCCTAAAGGATCTGCGGAGCGGCGAACAACGCAGCCTGCCGCGCTCCAAGCTGGCTGCCGAACTCCAAGCGCTGCTGGATTAACTGCGTCAATCTGCACCACGCACCACCCAGAGGCCGCAAAATACGGCATGATAAAATATTTGGACGTGGTGGGTGTAGCTCAACTGGCAGAGCACCGCACTGTGGATGCGGTGGTTGCGGGTTCAAGTCCCGTCACCCACCCCAAAGGGTGATAAAGGCGTTCTTGCGAACGCCTTTATTATTTCACAGCAAGGAATCTGCCGATCGCTAAGCGTTTTGGGCGGAGCCAGTGTGCGGGGGTAAGGCACTTGCCTTGGCTTCTACTTCCAAAAATGAGCCGAGTTCAGCCCCCCAAAGAAAGAGAATAGCCACCACATAAGCCCACAGCGCCAGGGAGACGATCCAGGCCAGCGACCCATAGACCGTCCCGTAATTCACGAAGGCGGAATTTATAAACACATCGAAGATCAACCGCGCCAGAAAGATCAATGCGCCGGTAGCTAAGCCTGCGTAAAGAGCTGGGCGCTGCGGAATCCTCCGGTTAGGAAAGGTGCGGTAAAAGATAACAAGCACCAAGACTACAAAGAGGAAAGAGATCAGGCTGCCCAGCGGCTGCAAGCCCGGCAGCGGGATCAAGGCCAGCAGCCTAGGTACAAATTGCCCCAGGGTTACACTAGCCAAAAAGACCAAACTAAGGGTAAGGATAGAACCGGTTGCTACCAGGCGCGTGCGCCAAAAGCCACGCGGCGTCGCGCCCCAAATGCGGTTCAAGGCTGTCTCCAAAACCGCAAATATCGAAGAAGCGCTCCATAGCAACCCCAACGCGCCCACCAAACCGATCGACCCGCTGAGATCCCGCGTCACGGAAATGATCTCCGAGATCGAATCGCCGCCCGTGGGGAGAGATTGGATCAAACCGGAGCTTAATAACGCATAGACTTCAGCGGGATCCAACACCTCGCTGCCTACATAAATCAAAAATAAAAGCAGGGGAAAGATGGAAAACAAGCTATGAAAAGCCAGCGCTGCCGCCAACGTGGCACAGCTATCTTGGGAATATTTACGATTAGTTTCAAGGATTAAACGCCGGGCTTTTTCCAATTGCACAGCAATCTGAGTCGGCATGCCGCATTATAATGCGGACAACCACTATCTTTTATGCCACCGATGACCTCTCCCCCACAACAAGGGTTCCTGCTGGCAGCCGATATCGGCGCCACGAACACGCGCCTGGCATTGTTCGATATCGCCGGTCCCCTCAAGACCCCCAAGCGGGTCGCCAATTTCAGGGGGGCGGATTACCCAGGGCTGGTGGCCATCCTGCATGAATACTTGGCCGGCCAGACGCACCGCGTGCTGGCCGCTTGCCTCGGCGCTGCCGGGCCCGTAATCGATGGCCGCGTGCGCCTGACAAATTTACCTTGGGTCGTCGATGCAGGCGAACTGGTGGAAACTTTTGGTTGGCAAGGCGTCTGGCTGCTCAACGATGTCCAAGCCACAGTTAACAGCGTCCTGCTCTTGGGCCAAGATGATCTGTCCACGCTGAAGGCAGGGCAGCCGCGACCCCATGGCAACGTAGTCGCCATTGCCGCCGGCACCGGGTTGGGCATTGGTTACCTCACCTGGGCGGGTGAGCGCGCCTTCCCTTATGCCACTGAAGGCGGGCACTCTGATTTTGCGCCCGCAAACGCCCTACAAGACGAACTGCTCAGTTTTCTCAGGACTCGGCATCCTCAAGTGCCGCTTGAATTTATCTGTTCCGGTCTGGGATTGCCCAACGTATATGAATTCCTGAAAACCTCTGGCCGCGCCAAAGAACCATCCTGGCTGGAACAGCAGTTGGCTTCGGTTGAGGACCAGACGCCGGTCATCATTGAGTCTGCCCTGAAGGCCAAACCCGGCAGTGAACTTTGCCAGATGGCTTTGGAGATCTTTGTCGATGTGCTGGCAGCCGAAGCGGGCAACCTGGCCTTGCTCTTCGGCTGCACGGGTGGCATCTACCTCGGCGGCGGTATTCCCCCACGCATCCTCCCCGCCTTTCAACGGTATAATTTCATGGACACTTTTGTAGCTAAGACGGGATACGAATATTATCTGGATCGTTTTCCGGTGCATGTGATTCTCAACACAGAAGCAGGTCTGCTGGGCGCCGCGGCTTACGGAATTGATCAGCTATTGACTCAATAACCGGTTCATAGAACCAGGAAGGGTGTGAGGGGACCATGCCTAAGGCAATTTGGAAAGGCACAGTGCTCGCTGAAAGCGAAAAAACCATAATGGTTGAAGGCAACCATTATTTTCCCCCAGAGACAATCTTCCCAGAATATTTCAGCAAGAGCGAGTCGCACACGGTTTGTCCCTGGAAAGGGGTCGCCAGCTACTACAACATCCGGGTGGGTGACCAGCTGAACTACGACGCCGCTTGGTTTTACGCCCAGCCGTCACCTGCAGCTAAGATGATCAAAGACTATATTGCTTTCTGGCGTGGAGTCGAAATCGTCCCTTAGCCAAAGATCGACCGTAAGAATTATCGTTAACCTGCGTCTAATCTATAGCAAATCAGGCTCTAATGCTCGCGCTGCTAAAATGACCACTGGCAGTTCGCTCCCGTTTTAGCCCCAACTGATTCCTAGAGCTGATCTTTGTCCTCAGCCAATAAACGTTTTGCCCCGGGGTCCAATAACGCGGGCCGATGGGCATCGTTTTTATCATACAGGCTTAAGCAAACGCAGCTACTCTGTAACGGAGGTTACATTTTAGAAATGACCGTAAAAACGATAGAAGCCTTTGAACACGAAGACGTCGCGGAAGAGCATTCCCTGGAAGCCCTGATCAAGCTGGGCCGTAAACAGGGCTATGTGAGCATCGATGACGTTTTGCAACTGGTCCCTGG
>Ga0209751_10005863_pt1 | contig 11486 bp, 7 predicted proteins | sample RifCSP13_1_FD_184019 | JGI IMG/M metagenome (GOLD analysis project Ga0209751, IMG submission 184019) | Soil microbial communities from Rifle, Colorado - Rifle CSP2_sed 13_1 (SPAdes) (version 2) | ecosystem: Environmental > Terrestrial > Deep subsurface > Rock core/Sediment | place: Rifle...
CTATCTTTTGGCAAAGCTGCAATATATTCGTCAACGGTTTTTGCACTACTGCTAACCATTAGCATCTCCATATTCGCATATTCCCGGCGATTTTACACCGGATGTAGGAGCGGCTGCTCCGTAACAACGTTGTTTAGATGCTTTTCTTGACCCGCCTATCGCGCAGGACTACAATTTACTTATGGCGACGAAAAAAAAGAGTTCTGATTTCTTGTTTCGCGGTAGCCTGGCCGCTCTTGACCCTGACGTTTACGAGCTGACACAATTAGAAGCTGAGCGCCAATATCGGCGCATCATTCTGATCCCCAGCGAGAGCAGCGCACCATTAGCTGTGCGCGAAGCTCTCTCTTCTGCCTTCCAAAATATCTATGCCGAAGGCTATCCCGACGAAGAATCGCGCTGGCTGACCGAAGATGAAATTCTGGATTACGACCTTCGACTCGGACATTACCGCCGAGAATCCGATCCCCGCTATTATAAAGGGGTCGAATACGCCGACGCCATCGAAGCTTTAGCTCGTCGCCGCGTGGCTGAGACCTTTGCCACGAATGGCATCGGGGCCGATCAGCTTTACGTGAATGTGCAAGCGCTATCCGGGGCGCCGGCCAACAACGCGGTTTATCACGCGCTGGTCGATCCTGGCGACACTGTAATGGGGATGAATTTGCTGCATGGTGGCCACCTATCGCATGGCTCCCCGGTAAATCGATCAGGAAAATATTACAAGATCGTACATTACACCGTGGATCCCGAAACGGAGCGCATCGATTACGAAACGGTGGCCGAACTGGCCGCGGCGAACAAACCTAAGATGATCATTGGCGGATTCTCGTCGTATCCGTGGGCGGCGGACTGGGCCGCCTTGCGGCGAATTGCCGATTCCGTAGGTGCGTATCTGCTGGCAGACATTGCCCATGTTGCCGGTCTGATTGCCGCAGGTGTATATCCCTCGCCCATTGGGCACGCACACATAGTTACCTCGACTACGCACAAGACACTCAACGGCGCACGTGGCGCGATCATCATCACAACGGATAAGAAGTTGGCCGAGAAAATCGACCGGGCGGTGTTCCCTGGCGAGCAGGGCGGCCCGCATGTGAATGTATTCGCCGCGCTGGCGCTGACTTTCAAAATTGCGCAGACCAAGGAATTCAAATCATTGCAGGCCCAGGTAGTAAAGAATTGTATGGCGCTCACCGAACGCCTAAAGGTGCGCGGCTTCCGTATTCCCTATGGCGGCACCAACTCACATCTCACCAATCTGGACTGTAAATCAGTGAAGGGTGCGGATGGGACCGCACTTTCGGGCGACATGGCCGCGCGCATACTTGATTTGGCAGGCTTAGTAGTCAATCGCAATACCATTCCAGGCGATAAGTCAGCGCTGAATCCCTCGGGGATTCGCCTTGGCACTCCGTGGATTACCCAGCGCGGCTTCAGGGAGAAAGACAGCGAGCAGGTAGCCGATCTTATTGCGGACGTCTTGTTAGCGTGCACACCTTATCGCGATCGGTCGGCTGCTTCGCTTAGCCAGCGCGCCAAGGTGGATTTCAACGTCCTCGAAGACACAAAACTGAAGGTGCGAAATCTTGCTGAGAAGGCTGGCATCGACTTCAAGCCGCCACGCCATGGCTATCCCCATTTCTACTACATCGACGACAAACCCAAGAGCAAGTCTGCCTGGGTCGGTCTGGAAATCCGAGGGCCGCGCGCAAGCAGCCTGATGAATACCGCCGTGATTACCGATATAGAGAACCTTTCCTCTGCCACGCAGACGACCAGCATGTGGACTCCCAAAGGCGAGATCAAAGTTGGTATCAGAAGTCTTGGAGCCATTGGCTACCTCTTGAGCGTGCCACGCGCCAAGTTCGGCCCGGCCGCGACCTGGCTGCGCGCCCTGTCTGATGGCTTTGTGGCTATCGATAAGAACGACTTGCAGAGAAAGGCGCCCGGGCCGTTGGTCGTGCATGAATCCAGACTCAAGGTCGCCGCGCCCAAGGGGAAGGCAGCTTTTGCGCCAAAGCCCTTTGCCATCGGAAATCCAAATAGCGAAGGAAAACCGCTGCCGGATTTCACTTGGCAACCCGAGGAAGCTCCCCTTAGACGCACACCGCTATTCGATACTCACGTTGCAATGGGAGCCAAGATCGTGCCCTTCGCTGGCTGGGAAATGCCACTGCGCTATTCTTCAGTCCGTGAGGAACACCTTGCGGTACGAAACGAGGCCGGTCTGTTTGATGTAGCTCACATGGGTGTGTACGATGCCAACGGCGCGCAAGCCGCCTCCTTCCTGGATTCCGTATGTGGCAACGATATTACGGGGCTGTCTGTCGGCCAGTCGGTTTACACCCATTTCCATGACCCCGATGGCGGCGTCATCGACGATCTAATCGTATATCGCTTAGCCAAAGATCATTTCTTGATCGTAGTCAATGCGTCCAACGACGACAAAAATTGGGCATGGCTGAACGCCGTACGCGAAGGCAAGGTCTGCGTTGACCGCCAGCGGCCATGGGCGCTGGCCTTCGGCCGCGGACTACGTTTGCGTAATCTGCGCGATGCGAAGTCGGGCAAGGACATGCGCGTCGACCTGGCGCTGCAAGGTCCGAGATCGCGCAAGATCCTGTTGGCGCTCGAATCTACCGCATCAGACAAGGGACGCATCCAAAAAATGGAACGCTTTGGCGTCACCCAAGTGACGCTGGCCGGGATCAATTTGATCGTCTCGCGCACCGGCTACACCGGTGAACCGCTTTCTTTTGAACTCTTCGTGCACCCAGACAAAGCCGTTGACCTATGGGAGGCGTTATTCAAAGTCGGTTTGCAGTTCGGTTTGAAGCCGATCGGTTTGGGCGCCCGCGATTCGCTGCGCATTGAAGCCGGTCTGCCGCTCTATGGCCAGGAGCTTGCGGGGCCGTTGAACCTTGGACCCGCTGATGCCGGCTTCCGCACCTTCGTAGATGGCACCAAACCGTGGTTCGTCGGCCGCAGCGGTTTCCTCGCCCACGAGGAAAACCGCAAGCGCGAGGTTGTGCGCTTCCGCTTCCCGCCTGGAGTGCGCATGGCGCACCAGGGCGATCCCGTGGCGGACAAGGACGGCAAACTCATTGGCGAGGTTACCAGTTGCTCACTCGACAGTGAAGGCACGCTCACGGGCCAGGCTTACGTTGATAAGAAATTCGGTAAAGAGGGTTCAACATTTCTGGTGTATCAAGGTATGCACGGCAAAGACACAGCGGGCGCAACGCCAACTGAGGCTACGGTGCTGAGCAGATTCCTGAAGTAGCTTGGAAATAAAACAACATTGCCAAGGCTGGACTTGCGATCTATGTGGATCCACAGCCTAACCTATGCGAGGTTTATAGATATTGAACGCAGTGATGGGAAAGCGAGTAAACTTCGTGCAATGAAAATAAAAAACAGAATCGCGCTTCCATTATCCCTAATTCTGTTAACCGGTCTGGCTTGCAACACAATCGCCAACCTGGGCGCTGCCACAGCCACTCCGACCGCAGTACTCTCCTCGCCAGAGCCGGTCTTCGAACCCACACCGACTTTCGACGCGCCGCCCAACCCCAATCCAGGTCCTGAAGGCATCGGCGACCCGTATTTCGATGAGATGGGAAATGGCGGCTACGACGTGGGGCATTACGAAATTGCGCTCAGGGTAGATATGGACGCAGACGCCATCGCCAGCACAACCACCATTAGTGCAACCGCAACACAAGTGCTCACCAGCCTAAATCTGGATTTCTCCGGGCTGCTCGTCACGGCAGTGGAGGTCAACGGAGAGGACGCCCTCTTTCAACGCGTGGGATCGGAGCTGACCATCTACCCACCGGAAGCAATCTCCGCGGGCGATGCCTTCCAGATTGCAGTGAACTATGGGGGGACGCCTGGCGCAAATACTTCGGGCCCGCAATATTCTGAGGGTTGGATCTATTACGGCGCGGGAGTCTTGGTTGCGGGCGAACCAACCGGCGCCTCTACCTGGTATCCAGTCAATGAGCATCCCGCAGATAAGGCGACATACACGTTCCTGGTCAACGTAGATAAACCCTTTGAAGTTGCCGCAAACGGGGTACTCAAAGAAGTGCAGGAATTCGACACCGATTGGACCTATGTCTGGGAAATGGATGACCCCATCGCGCCCTACCTGGTCACCGTGGCGATTGGCGATTTCGATCTGGATGAATACACGACCCCCTCCGGAGTTCCCGTTCGTAATTACTTCGCTGTTGGCGTCAGCGATGAAGTCCGTGCCAACTTTGCCCGCATTGGGGACATGATTACATACTTCGAAGAGGTTTTCGGATCCTATCCTTTCGACGCGTTTGGAGTGGTCGTCCACGACTTGGACCTTGGTTTCGCGCTGGAGACGGCCACCCTGGTGGTCTTCGGCCGCAGCTTCACCGACGAGTACGTGGTGGCGCACGAACTTTCTCACATGTGGTTCGGTGATTCCGTCGGCCTGAGCGTATGGAAAGATATCTGGCTCAATGAGGGCTTCGCCACCTATGCCAGCATGCTTTGGAACGAACACGCTTATGGCCGCGAAACGTTGGACGGCGAGATCCTCACTAACTACGAACGGCTGGCGCGGGGCAGCCAACCGATCGGCGATCCGGGGGCGAGTAATCTGTTTGCCTACGACATCTACTACCGCGGCGCGCTGACATTGCATGCGCTGCGCTTAAAGGTGGGTGACGGTATTTTCTTCGACATCCTGAAGACGTATGCGGATCGCTTCGTCCACAGCAATGCGACAACAGCCGATTTCATCGCCGTGGCCGAGGAGCTGAGCGGCCAGCAACTGGATGCATTCTTCGATGCCTGGTTGAATCAAACCGATTTGCCCGATATCCCGGAAATGGAATTATCGGCCGAGGATTTCTCGGAGTAAAAACTATTCGGGGAAGACCACGTCTTCTTTCCCCGATAGCTTCTCCTCGATCTTCTCGATAACGATGTCCAAATGCTGGGGGTGATGGACGAAATCCAGGCTGCCTGAAGGCACTTTGAGCACCGGGCAAAGGTCGAACTTGGCCATCCATTCCTCGTAATATCCTTCGAGCAGCTTCAAATACTCGGGCGTGATGCCTTTTTCAATGTCTCGCCCGCGGATTCGGATGCGCTCCATCAGCGCGTCAACGGGTGCATGCAAAAAGATGAGTAGATCTGGCCAGGGTAGGTATTCGATCACCATCCTGTAAACCCGTTCATAGGTGAACAGGTCTTCCGCGGTCATATTGCCAAGTTGGTGGAGGGCACGCGCAAAAATATGAAAATCCTCGTAGATACTGCGATCGAGGATGTAGGATTGCTGGTCGCGGTAAGCCGCCAGATGCTGCTCAGCGCGTTGCCCTAGCAGGAATACCTGCAAATGGAATGCCCATTGGGCCATGTTCCCGTAAAACTTGCCCAAATAGGGGTTCTCTTCGATGGTCTCAAAACCCGTTCGCCAGCTCAGCTTGGCGCCTAGTTTTTCGGCCAGCGAGGTTTTGCCAGCCCCAATGTTGCCGGCTATGAGGACGAGTCGTTTTGCAGCCATTAGTCGGTAGACACTGGACAGTTAACGGTTGACAGTATACATGCGAAGTTAACTCTTCAGCAGCCCTCGCCCTCTTGAGATGCTTGTACTGCCAAGTCGATAAAGATTGCTGATGACCACCCAAAAGTCGAGGCGGCTTTTGGCGAAGGGTCGCCCGTTTCCGGATGGTAGAACTCGTAAATGTCGTCATTACGCGATATCAGATTTAAGGTGCGACGACGGAGTTCGCGGGCGAGATCGGTATAACCGGAACGCAGCAATCCCTCGATAAGCAGATAGTTGATATTAATCCAGGTAGGACCTCGCCACATCTGAGTGGGGTCATATTTGGATTCATTAATCGATACTGTAGGAACGGGATAGCGCGTCCAGAACCGGCGTTCGTCCGTAAGGTTGGAAACGAGCCGTTCGGCAATTTTGGATGGAAGCCGGCCTGTTAAAAGTGGGAACAGGTTGAAGGGCGTCTGCACTCTTACGCGCGCACCGTCGCGAGCCGCCCAGAATAGCCCGGCTTCGGGATCCCAACGCAACCGAATAATCCGCTGGAGCATGGCTTGCGCGCGCCGCTCCCAAAGAGCTGCGTCATCTGCTTCTCCGATCACCCCGGCAATCCGGCCGAGGGCTTCCTGCTGAAGGAACAAGTAGGTATTTAGATCCGGAGACTCGACGGGAGTTCCGTCATCCCATAGCGGGCTGTCGTCGAGGCCCGATGAATATGGGTGCTGGTATTCACACAAGCCGTTCCCGTCTAAATCACTATGCTCGAACCACCAGGAGTTCCAGCGCACAATGGGTTCATAGACCTCATCCAGAAACTCGCGGTCATTGTCCATTTGATAGAGCTTCCAAACCGCCCACGCCAGCAATGGCGGTTTGGTGACGTCCGCGTCCACCGGAAGGTTTAGATGCGTAACGGTTCCCTCATCGTGGACGGCATCCGGAATCATGCCATCTTCGCGCTGATGATCAAGCATGATTCGAATTTGGTCCTGAGCCAGTTTTCTATCGATGTATCGATAAGCTAGGGCGTGGAAATAGGCATCCCATTGCCAGATTCCCACATAATGCGTCATGGAGGGGATCATCGCCTCCCGGGTGGTGTAAAACCGGCTGGAGATCAATCCGGCGCGCATCACCCACCAGGCATAGTAATATTGCGATTGAAATTCTGAGTTCACTTGCGGCGCGGCAGCAAACCATTCGTGCCATCGCTGCTCAGCATCCTTGATGGCTTCTGCAGCTGCGGGGATGTGGCGGTTGAATCCGAGCCGCGGTGTGATGTTCAGGAGCAGGCTTCGGTCCCCCGCAGAGGCGTCCAAGGACAATTTTACGGATTGGCGCTTTGGCTCTTTCGAAACCGTTTCGTCTCGCAGAATTTGCGCATTCGTCGTGTAAGCGACATTGCGCCGTAGGTCTCCGGCCAGGCCAAGCACCCCTCCGCGTCGATCGGGGTGGGCGTTGTCCAAATTGGCTTCGAACTCGACACCGCACTTGCCGGCGGGCAGCGTGACCAGTAGCGTTTCTGTGTCTGCGAAGATTATGGAAAACCGGCCAATGCTTGTCTCACACTCCACGCCATGAGGATAGGTTGTTAGCGAAAGCTCGAGCGGCTTTCCTTCTCCATCGGTGAAAACCCAATTGTCAATGATCGGAGGGCGAGTTCGATAGGTCGAAAGGCTCCTATCCAGCTTGAACCAACGTTCAGCGAGGCGGATGGTGAAGTGATGATCGGTATGGAAGATCAGCAGGCGCGAGGAACGCTCACTAAGGGGGATTCGACCCAGGTTGATGCGATTTTTCAGGAGCAGAAGATAGGGCGAGTGGGGCTTCATTCTCAAGCGCTGGATAACCAGAGCGTTTGATATGGGCGCAGCGTCAGCTTCACGTTTCGCTGAATCGGCAATTCCTGGTTCGAGATCAAATCATACACTTGGCCGCTTTGTTGGACATCCTCGAAAATGGCTCTGAGGTCGCATTCTATACTACCTGGTTTGCCAGACACGTTTTGAAGGCAGAGCACTCGTTCATCGCCGGTGGGCGACTCGCGCAGCATTGCCAATACCGAATCACCGCCCTTAAGTATGGTCTGTGGGCCTGCGGGGTGAAAAGCGGAGCAGGAAGATCGGATCTTCAGCAGATGGGAAAGTTGGCCAAACACCTGATGACGAAGCGAGGCGGGGTCTGCCAAATCGCGCTCAAGAGAACCTAGGTCCAGTTTCTGGCGGTTGATGGCGCGGTTCTGGCCGGTCTCCTCAACACCGCCAAGCCAGCCGCGTGATCCAAACATACTGTGGAAGTAAATAGCCGGGACCCCGCGAATCGAAAGCATGATTGCGTGAGCCGCCACGAATCTTTCCATTTGAAGGTTCTGCATTTCCGATGCACCTGACGCACAGAGTGCGTCGAAGAAGTTTACGTTCAGTTCATAGGCTTGCTTTCCGTCACGATCCTCTTTGTATGATACGAATCCTCCGCATTCCATACTCCTATTGATCAGCCAATCTATCTCGGACTCAGGCAGGATGCCGCGCACGGCCGACAGGCCGATGCCATCGTGCGATGCCAGGAAATTCAGGAAAGACACGTTTGCCGATGGTACGTTGACATCAGCCAGCCATTTGGCGAGAGGGCCAACCTGGCCCCTGTGGAAAGCATGCAGCACCAGCGGGGGAAGGGCAAAGTTGTAGACCATCCGGGCTTCATTGTTTCCATCGCCAAAATAGGACACGTTTAGGTGATGAGGAACGTTGGTCTCGGTGATAAGCATCACATGCGGCGCGGCAATATCCAGCACGCCGCGCAAGAGCTGAACCAAGCAATGGGTTTGGGGGAGGTGCACGCAAGAAGTGCCAATCTCTTTCCAGAGAAAGGCGATTGCATCAAGTCGGATGAACTGCGCGCCTTGTGAGGTGTAAAAGAGGATGATGTCGATCATTTCCAACAGGACTTCAGGATTGCGATAGTTCAAATCAACCTGATCGCGGCTAAACATGGTCCATACTTGCTTAGTACCCGAGACAGTCTCAAATGAAGTCAACAGGGGGAGCGCTCGCGGACGTACAACGGCCGACAAATCCGGTTCACCTTCAACCGTGATGAAATACTCGCGATAGGGAGGCTCATTTCGCAGAAACGCCTGGAACCAGGCGCTTTGAGCAGAGATGTGGTTGACCACCGCATCGAACATTAGGCTAAAGTCATCGCCAAGGCGCCTGATGTCGTCCCAGTCACCGAGTTCCGAGTTCACCTCGCGGTAATCCATTACCGAAAAGCCGTCGTCTGAAGAATAAGGGAAAAATGGGAGAATATGAAGGCCAGAGAAAAGGCCTTTTAGGCGCCTTTCGCAAAACACCTTGAGAGTCTTCAACGGCGTGGTTTCCGGCTCGCGCACCTGGTCGGGGTAGACAATTAGGATGGCATCGCGTTCTGTTAGCTTGGCTTCGCCAGGGCGTATATTTTTATGGTGGCGATCAATGATGAGCCTGATACGTTCCATCAGCCTTGGGGCATTTTGGGCTCCGTACAGGAAGCTGAGTTGAGCGAAAAGCTCATCCATTCTATTTTCCAGCAACACCTCGCTCAACGATCCATCAACCGACATTCCCTGGTGATTGTACAGTACGGCGAAGAAGCGATCGAATATTTGTTTCCGGCCATGACACGAGACCACAGCGATTCAGGTCTGACGATCCGGCGGCCGAATGCAGCAAATTAGTCGCCTTCCTTAACCACCAAGCTTTCTCGGGGCCAGCCATCCGTCTGTGAGCGCACCACCAAATCAACAACGGCTTTGGGACGAAGGTCCAGTTTCAAAAGATCAGTTAGAGGGATCCATACCGCAGAATATGTTCCATATTCTGACGGCAATCTACTCAAAAACTCTTCTCCCATGCCCGTTCCAAATTCCCCGCCCAGGATATCGGCCAAATAATGGAACTGGCTCTTCCCATTGAAAATGACCTCGGCAATTAGGCGCCCAACTGAAATTTCCAGGCCTATTTCCTCTTTGACTTCGCGTGTCACTGTTTCAACCTGGGATTCTCCGGCTTCTACTTGACCACCCGGGAATAGATAGTAGATCTGGCCGTTGCGATTGCGCTCAATCAGAGCGAGCGAATTATTTTGAAGAATGATGGCAGCCGCGCGGGCCATATCAACCAGCTTTTGCTGGAAAGGAGGCGAATGATGATGGCAAAAACAATCTTTATCTGTGGGGGAGGCTTCTAAAGGGCGACGCCATTCATTCTTCTCGCCTCCGTAGATGCGGAAACAAGATCACTTCGCGTATGTTCGGCTGGTCGGTGAAGAGCATGGTCAGCCGGTCGATGCCCATGCCGAAGCCGCCGTTAGGCGGCATGCCATAGCGCATGGCGCGTAAGTAATCCTCGTCCATCGGGTGCAATTCCTCGTCGTCTGCTTTCAGGCTGCGACTCATTTCTTCGAAGCGAGACAGCTGATCCAGAGGGTCGTTGAGTTCGCTGAACGCATTGCAGATTTCAAAACCGCCCATGTAGCCTTCAAAACGTTCCACGATCTGTGGGTTTCCCGGCAGGCTCTTGGCCAACGGTGAGACTTCGCGTGGATAGTTATATAGAAATGTCGGTTGGATCAGTTTTGGCTCGATTTGCGCGCCGATCATGTCATCGATCAATTTCCCGCGTGAGGCGCCAGGTGGAACGTTGTAACCCTTCAGCGCCATTGCCGCCGCCAGGCTGGCGGTATCCGGGCATTCCTCGAGGGTGATTCCAGCAAATTCAAGCACCGCTTCGTCGAGTTCGATGCGCGGCCAATCTTTTCCCAAGTCGATCTTATTTCCCTGATAGCTAAATTTGGTCCCGCCCAGCACCTGCTTCCCCGTGTAAAGAAGCATTTCCTCGGTGAATTCCATCACGCGCTCGTAATCGGCGTAGGCCATGTAAAACTCCAGCATGGTGAATTCCGGATTGTGCTTGCGATCCACACCCTCGTTGCGGAAATCACGGCCGATCTCATACACACGCTCAAAACCGCCCACCAATAGGCGTTTGAGATAAAGCTCGAAAGAGATTCGCAGGTACAAGTCCTGCTTAAGCTGATTATGATGGGTGGTGAATGGCCGTGCCGCCGCCCCACCATAAACCGGTTGGAGCACAGGAGTCTCGACTTCAATGAAATCGTGGTTATCCATGAATTCGCGCAGCGCGCGGGTAATAGCCGCGCGCACACGGAAGATCTCGCGCACCTGGGGATTCACAGCCAAATCGGCGTAACGCTGGCGATAACGAGTTTCGGGGTCCGCTAACGTAGCATGTCGCACCATTTCGCCGCCCACCTCTTCGTCTTTGGCAGCAGGCAGCGGCGTGATGGCTTTGGCGATCATACGAAATTCCTCGACGCGCAGGCTGATCTCGCCGGCTTTGGTACGGAACATCTCGCCGCTCGCCTCCACGAAGTCCCCGATGTCGAAGTTATCGCGGAAAAACGCTAATTTTTCCTCGCCGAGTTCGTTGGCACGCAAGAAAAGCTGCAAGCTGCCGTGGCCGTCTTCAATGTGCGCAAAGATGATTTTTCCCATGGTTCGAATCGAACGCAGGCGGCCGACCAGGGTGGCGCGCAGGGTCTTCTTACTCTTCTTTTTCTCTGATTTCTCGAATGCTTTGATCGCCTCGGCGCTGGTGTGGCTGCGTTTTACGCGCGGCGGAAAGGGTTCGATGCCTTTGGCGCGCAGCTGCCTTAGTTTCTCCAGCCGCCCGCGCTCGAGTTCAGAATATTCGTAATTTTCGGTCATGATCACCTTTGCGCCATTATTACATGAAACCCAGCAGATAGAAAAAAAGACCCGTGCGTTTTGCGCTCCGGGTCTTTACCGCTCACAGAAAGTCGCTGCTACTGTACATTCATCAGCTTGACGGAAAAGTCACCCGAGGGCGCCTGCACGTCCACTTTGTCCCCTTCC
>Ga0209751_10005864_pt1 | contig 11485 bp, 11 predicted proteins | sample RifCSP13_1_FD_184019 | JGI IMG/M metagenome (GOLD analysis project Ga0209751, IMG submission 184019) | Soil microbial communities from Rifle, Colorado - Rifle CSP2_sed 13_1 (SPAdes) (version 2) | ecosystem: Environmental > Terrestrial > Deep subsurface > Rock core/Sediment | place: Rifle...
GCCTCGGTCCGTCTCGACATCCGGCGGATCGAGACGATCAAGGACGGAGCCGAGGCGATCGGGAACCGGGTGCGGGTCAAGGTCGTCAAGAACAAGGTCGCCCCGCCGTTCAAGCAGGCTGAGTTCGACATCGTCTACGGGTCGGGGATCCCCTGGGAGGGGACGGTCCTCGACGTCGCCCTGGAGAAGAAGATCGTCCAGAAGGCAGGCTCCTACTTCAGCTTCGGCGACGAGCGGCTCGGCCAGGGCAGGCAGAACGCGACCGCCTTCCTCACCGAGAACCCCGACATCGTCCAGCAGATCCTCGCCCGCGTGCAGGCGGAGGCCCCTGAAGACCAGGTTATCTCCGCGCGCCTTCTCCCTGCCGTTTCTCCTGCGGAGAAACGGCTAGAAGTCGAGGAGCCGTCGCTAGTCGAGGAGCCGACGCTGGTCGAGGAGCCGGCGCCAGTCGAGGGCTAACCGTTCGTGGCGGAGCCACGAACTGCGCTCGAGACGGCGCTCCGAGCACTCCGGGTCCGCGACCTGAGCATCCGCGAACTCGAGCAGCGCCTAAGGGCGCGCGGGTTCTCGGAGTCGGAGCGCGACGAGGCGATCGAGACCCTCGTACGAACCGGACTGCTCGACGACGGTCGCTTCGCCGAAGGTCGGGCGATCTCGCTCGCCGGGCGCGGCGCGGGCGATGCGCTGATCCGTCATACGCTCGAGATCGCCGGTGTCGCATCCGAGCTCATCGACCGCGCGCTGGAGGCGGTCGAGCCGGAGGGAGAGCGCGCACGCCACATCGTCGAGCGCCGGGGACACGGGGTGAAGACGGCCCGCTACTTGAGCGGGAAGGGGTTCTCGGAGGAGGTCGTCGCCGGCGTCGTTGCGATATGGCGCAGGGACGAGTTAGGATAAGTGAGCTTTCACCTGACATTTCTCCTGCTCGAACACGATTTCTGAACCGTTGACCTCTATCTACGCTCTCGATGACCGACTCGCACGGCTGGATCATGGCCGGCGGCGGAGGGTGCGGCACCTTCTGAGCTGAGGGTCGCGCGCAGGTTCCGGACGAGGCCGGGCAGGCCGATGCCGGGTGTGAGCACCGCGGCAAGGCCGCGGTAATCGAATCCTCCACGGAGGCTCCATGCTCACGGTCGGCGCGGTGCTCATCGGAATCGTCCTCGGAGCCCTTGCGACCGCCGTCCTGCTGATCGGCCTGCCGCGCTCCCGTGTGCGCACAGCCGAGGCCGAGCGCGGCCGAATCCTCACCGACGCGCAGCGGGAAGCAGAGGCGGTCCGGCGCGAGGCGCAGGTCGAAGCCCGAGAGCAGGTAGTCGAGCTCCGCACCGAGATCGAGGCTGAGGTTCAGGATCGACGGGTTCAGATCGTGAAGATCGAGGAGCGCGTCCTCCAGAAGGAGGAGGAGATCGACGCGAAGCTGACCGAGCTCATGCGACGCGAGCAGGGTCTCGCCGATCGTGAGGTCCACATCAAGGCGCTGCAGGAGGAGCTGCGGGACGCGCAAAAGGACGAGCTGGCCGCGCTCGAGCGGATCTCGGGGCTGACCGTCCACGAGGCGAAGCAGCAGCTCCTCGAGCGGTCGAAGGATCTCGTCCGTCACGAGCTCGCCCGCGACGTACGGCAGATGGAGGAGGAGGCGCGCGCGGATTCGCGGAGGCGCGCCCGGGCGCTCGTCGCCGACTCGCTCCAGCGCGTCGCGGCCAGCCACACGGCGGAGGCCACCGTCACCGTCGTCGAGCTCGCGTCGGACGATTTGAAAGGCCGCATCATCGGCCGTGAGGGCCGCAACATCCGCTCGCTCGAGCACCTGACCGGCGTCGACTTCATCATCGACGACACGCCCCACGCGGTCGTCCTCTCGTCCTTCGACCCGCTGCGGCGCGAGGTCGCCCGGCTCACGCTGGACAAGCTGATCGAGGACGGGCGCATCCACCCGGCGCGGATCGAGGAGATGTACTACCAGTCGAAGGCGGAGCTCGACGAGCACGTCCGCCAGGCGGGAGAGCAGGGAGTCTTCGAGGCCAACTGCGGCGACTTCCACGAGGAGCTCGTCAAGGTCCTCGGCCGGCTCCGGTACCGGACGAGCTACGGCCAGAACGTCCTCAAGCACACGCTCGAGGTCGTTCACTTGGGTGGAATCATGGCCGCGGAGCTGGGGGCTGGAGTCAAGACGACGAAGCGGGCAGCACTGCTCCACGACGTCGGCAAGGCGATGAGCCACGAGGTCGACGGGTCGCACGCGCTCATCTCGGCGCAGCTCGCACGCCGCTACGGCGAGACGGAAGGCGTCGTCCATGCGATCGAAGCGCACCACTACGAGGTGCAGCCGCAGACGGTGGAGGCCGTGCTCCTGATCACGGCGGACGCGATCTCGGCGTCCCGACCGGGGGCCCGCGGCGAGAGCCTCGAGAACTACATCAAGCGGCTGGAGGCGCTCGAGGAGATCGCCACGGGGAAGCCGGGCGTCGCGAAGGCCTACGCGCTCCAGGCCGGGCGCGAGATCCGCGTGATCGTGGAGCCGACCGAGATCGACGACGACGAGGCCGTCCTGCTCTCCCACGAGATCGCGCGCGAGATCGAGGACCAGCTCGAGTACCCGGGGCAGGTGAAGGTCATCGTCATTCGCGAGTCGCGCGCGGTCGAAGTCGCGAAGTAGGGGCGAGATATATCTCGCCCCTACGGGCGAGGCTTGCCTCGCCCTCCTGCTACAGGGGTCAGTCTCCCTGTGGCTTTGTACCGATAGAGCGGCCAGCTTCTTACCGATGACGCCCTCTCGCCGAGGGCGCAGGCTTGTTGTGCGGGGGTGTGACGCTCTGTGTACGTGCGACTCCGCAGAAGGTGAGGGTCATGGACAGTCGCCCCATGCGGCTGCCAGCGGTAGGCGTGCTCTTGGTGGTAGCCCTCGCGCTCGTCGCCGGGTCGGCTGCGAAGGCGCCCGGCGGCGAAACGACGGGTGCATCCCCGTCCTGGCGACCGCTCCCCAGATCCCCTATCGCTGGGCGCATTGCAGCGAGCGCGGTGTGGACGGGTAAGGAGGTGATCGTCTGGGGCGGCGTGAGCGCCGGGCAACCGCGATCCGACGGCGCTGCGTACAACCCGGCGTCGCGGACCTGGCGCAGGATCGCCCGCTCGCCGGCAGGCGTTATCGGCGACGGTGGTAGGGCGGCCGCCTGGACGGGCAAGGGAATGGTGGTCTGGGCAGGAAACTCGCCCGACGGTCCCGCAGGCGGCGCGGTGTACGACCCGCGCACCGACACGTGGCGGCGCTTGCCGAACAGCCCGCTCGGCAGCCGGGAGAACTACGTCTCGGCGTGGACGGGCAAGGAGCTCCTCATCTTCGGCGGTAACCGCGGCGATACCCTCGCCACGCCGAGTGCTGCGGCAGTCAATCCGCGGACAGGATCCTGGCGCGTGCTAAAGGCTCTCGCAGCCGTCAGAGGCCTGATCGCCACCGGCGCCGTCTGGAACGGGCGCGATGCCTTCGTGAGCGGCACGGTCCGCCGCTACCCAACTGTGATCCGCCCGATCTTCTTCGCCTTCGACCCCGCGACCGGGACGCTTCGCCGGATCAGCCTGGCAAAGGCCCCTGTCGACACAGAGGAGCGGGGACAACTGAACCCGATCGCCTGGACCGGCACAGAGGTGGTCTTCTCGTCCAGTGCCGATCCGTTGTTCGCGTCGACAAGCATCGTCCTCTACAACCCGACGACCGGCGCCTGGAAGAAGCCTGGCGCGGCCCCTTGCACCCTGCCGACCACGGGCTATACGCAGATCGCCTGGATCGGCGACCGTCTCGTGGTTCCGTGCGGCACGAACGGCCTGCAGATCTACAACCCGCGCACCGACGGCTGGCGCACGCTCCAGCCGGGGCCGTCACCACTCAACTCGAGGGGATGGAGCGCGATCGTCTGGACGGGAAGGAGCCTGATCGTCTGGAGCGGAACGGTGAAGAAGCCCGAGAACCCGACTCCGGCCGACGGCTCCTCGATCACCCTGAAGGGCTGACCCCTCTGGTCGACGCGATCGGCCTCCGGGCTACACTGGCCCGACCGTGCGGCGGTACCACGTCACGACGTTCGGCTGCCAGATGAACGCTCACGATTCAGAGCGGATCAAGGGCATGCTCGAGTCGCTTGGACTCGGGGAGGCCCTCTCGACGGACACGGCCGACGTCGTCGTCTTCAACACGTGCACGATCCGGGAGAAGCCCGACACGCGGCTTGCCGCATACCTCGGGAATGCCGCCGCCCGGAAGCGGGAGCGGCCCGATCTCGTGATCGCCGTCGGCGGCTGCTATGCGGAGGCGCAGCGAGAGCGAATCTTCGAGCAGTACCCGTTCGTCGACGTCGCGTTCGGGCCGGGCTCGATCCCGCACCTCGGCGATTGGATCGCGGCGGGCGGGTACGCCGTCCCCCGGGGAAAGTTCGGGACGCACGAGCACTTCGCCGCCGAGCTTCCGGCACACCGCGAGCGGCGCTTCCAGGCCTGGGTGCAGGTCTCCATGGGCTGCAACTCGAAGTGCGCCTACTGCATCGTCCCTGCGGTTCGCGGGCGAGAGCAAAGCCGCCGCCCGGGCGAGGTCGTCGCGGAGGTGTCAGCGCTGGCACGCGACGGAGTCCGCGAGATCACGCTCCTCGGCCAGAACGTGAACTCCTGGGGTCGTGATCTCGCCCCCGGGATCAGGACCGAGTTCGGCGAGCTCCTGCGCGCCTGCGACGCCGTGGACGGGATCGAGCGGATCCGCTTCACGAGTCCACATCCCAAGGACTTCCGCGATCCGGTCATCGCCGCGGTCGCCGAATGCGACGCCGTCTGCGAGCACGTGCACCTGCCGCTCCAGTCCGGCTCGTCCCGGCTCCTGAAGAGCATGCGCCGGACGTACGACCGCGAGCGCTACCTGCGGCTCGCGGACAAGCTGCGGGCGGCTATCTCCGACCTCGCGCTCGGCACTGACCTCATCGTCGGCTTCCCCGGCGAGACGGAGGAGGACTTCGAGCGGACGCTCGAGGTGGTCGAGGAAGTGCGCTACGACAGCGCATTCACCTTCATCTTCTCGCCAAGGGCCGGGACGGAGGCGGCGGCGATGCCCGATCAGGTGCCGGACGAGGTCAAGCACGCGCGCCTCGAGCGGCTCGTCGAGGTGGTACAGCGCATCGCCGCGGAGCGGAACTCTGAGCGCGTCGGGCGCGTCGAGGAGGTGCTCGTCGAGGGACCGAGCAGAACCGACGCGGCGCTCCTGCGCGGCCGGACCCGTCGGAACACGACCGTCAACTTCGCGGGCTCGGGAGCTGCCGGCGATCTCGTGGAGGTCCTCATCGAGGGCTCGACATCGACGACGCTCCGCGGCCGCGAGCCCGCTCTGGTAGCCGCCTGAGCGATTCCCAGGTCATCGCGGTCTTCGGACCGACCGCATCGGGAAAGTCCGCTGTCGCCGAGGCACTCGCCGCCCGCCTCGGCACCGAAGTCGTCTCCGCGGATGCGCTCCAGGTCTACCGCGGCCTTCCCATCCTGACCAACCAGCCGGACCGGCCCACCCGGCTCGTCGCTATCCGCAAGCTCGCCGAGGAGATGTCCGTCGGCGAGTACGCCGGCCTCGCTCACGCCGCGATCGACGAGCTCGTCGCGGCAAACGGGGCAGCGGTCGTCGCGGGCGGGACAGGGCTCTACCTGCGCGCGGCGCTCGTGGACCTGGCCGTGCCCCCCGCGCCGCAAGCGGGGACGCGCGAGCGCTGGGAGGCCGTCTACGATATGGATCCACAGGCGGCACACGCGCAACTCGAGGAGCTCGACCCCACCGCCGCAGCCGCCGTTCACCCGAACGACCGGCGGCGCGTCGTCCGGGCGCTCGAGCTCGCCGAGGCAGGCGCATCGCTCGTCCCCGCCGACGACCGGCTCTGGTCGGAGGAGATGCGTCGTCCAACCCTCGTGGCCGGTCTCGATCTGCCTCGCGAGACGCTCGAGGGGAGGATCCGGGAGCGCACCGAGGAGATGTTCGCGCGCGGCGTGGTCGAGGAGGTGCGAAGCGCGCTCCAGAGGCCCGTTTCCCGGACCGCCGAGAAGGCGCTCGGGCTCCGCGAGCTCGGCGAGCTCTCGCCCGAGGAAGCGCTCGAGCGGATCGTGACGAGGACGCTGCGCTACGCCGCGTACCAGCGCAAGTGGATGCGGCGGATTCCGGGCATCGTCATGATCGACGCCGACCGGCTCCCGGCCGAGGTGGCGGATGCGATCGTCGAAGTGGCACGCGCTCGGTAACACCTACCTCGTCGTCGAACGAGACGAAGCGGACTCGCTCGACGCCGGGCGTGCACGGGAGCTCGCCCGCGACACCGACGGCGTGCTCGAGGTCGTCGCAACGGGTGAGGCCGACATCGAGATCGTCGTCTGGAACCCCGACGGCTCCGTCGCGGAGCTCTCCGGGAACGGCACACGTATTGCAGCGGCGTGGCTGGCAGGGCGCACGGGCGCACGGAACGTGGACGTCCACGTGGGCGACCGCGTTGTCGTCGCCCGCATCCTCGAGGACGGCGCGATCGAGCAGGAGCTGGGCCCGGTGGAGGCCGGGCCGCCCGAGACGGTGGAGGGGATCACCTTCGTCCCGGTCTCCGTCGGGAACCCGCATGCGGTCGTCGAAGGCGACCCCGCGGAGATCGAGCGCATAGGCTCGCTCCTCGAGACGCACGCGCGCTTTCCCCAACGTACGAACGTCCAGGTCGTGCACGTGGATGCACCGGGCGAGGTCACGGCGCGTGTCTGGGAGCGTGGCGTGGGGGAGACGACTGCTTCCGGAACGGGCGCCGTCGCCGTCGCCGCGGCGACGCACGCCGAGGGCGACGTGCTCGTCCACTTCCCGGGCGGCGACTTGAGAGTGCGCCTGGAGGGTGGCCGAACCTACCTCACCGGCCCCGCGGAACCGCTTTCGGTCTGAGCGAGCTCGACGAGCCGCCCGTCGGGGTCACGCAGATACGCGGATCGGCCCCACTGGTAGTCGCGCGGCTCGACGAGGAAGGAGAACCCCTGTTCAGCGAGCTCCGCACACTCCCCGTCGAGATTGGCCACGCCGAGCGCGATGTGGTCCTCGTTGGGCGGGCCGCCCTCGATCGCGCGGTCACGCTCGTGGACGAGGAGCTTGACGCTTCCGGCCGAGAAGATCGCGCCTCCGGGCCATTCGGCCTCGGTTGCTACCCCGACGAGGCGCTCGTAGAACCCTTTCATCGTGTCCACGTCGTCCGTGAAGAGCGCGATCTCGACGACCTCGCTCATGACGCGATCTCGAACTCTCGGAGGACGTCGTTCAGCGACGTCTTGAGATCGGTGGAGGCGCTCCGCTCGCCGACGATCAGCGCACACGGGAGATCGAAGCGTCCGGCGGGGTAGTCCTTCGGCCTCGTCCCCGGCAGCACGACCGATCGCGGCGGCACGTGGCCGCGATACTCGACCGCTTCCGGGCCGGTCACGTCGATGATCGGGACCGAGGCGGAGAGGACGACGTTGGGGGCGATCACGGCCCGCTCGCCCACGACGACGCCTTCGACCAAGACCGCGCGGGAGCCGACGAACGCGCCGTCCTCGATGATCACGGGACGCGCCTGTGGCGGCTCGAGCACGCCGCCGATACCTACGCCGCCGGAGAGGTGCACGTCTCCGCCGATCTGGGCGCACGAGCCTACCGTGGCCCACGTGTCCACCATCGTCCGCGGCCCCACCCAAGCGCCGATGTTGACGAAGCCCGGCATGAGGACGACTCCCTCCGAGAGAAAGGATCCGTAGCGCGCGACGCCGGGTGGAACGACCCGGACTCCACGCGCCGCGTAGTCCGCTTTCACCGGAATCTTGTCCAGGAAGTGGAGCGAGCCGACGTCCATGGGCTCGACCTTGCGCAGCCGGAAGTACAGGAGGATGGCCTTCTTCGCCCACTCGTTGACGACCCACTCGCCGTCCCGCTTCTCGGCAACCCGGATCTCTCCCTGATCCAGCAGCCGGATCGTTTGCTCGATCGGTGTCGCGTCGAGCTCGTCGGAATCCCAGAGCGCCTCGATCTGAGCGACCAGGTCCATCAGCCGACATCTTCCCCTATCGGACCGCCGAGGAAGCGCCGGAGGGTCTCGTGCGCGTGGACGAGGGCCGAGATCTCGACCAGTTCGTCGCGCCGGTGCGCGTACCGGGTATGTCCGGGCCCGAAGTTGACCGCGTCGATCCCGTTCGCGGTGAAGTCGGCGACGTTCGTCCAGGCTTGCTTCGACTCCACCTCCAGGCCGCCTGCCTCGCGCAGCGCCGCGACGAGCGGCGAGTCCGTGACGACGCGGGCGGGAGGCGCATGGCTCGTGATCTCGAGCAACGCTCCCCGCGGCACGAGCGAGCGGAGGTGCGCCTCCGCCTCCTCGGGTGTCCGGTCCGGCGGGTACCGGAGATTGAGCGTCGCCGTCGCCTCGCCGGGAATGACATTGTCCGCGATCCCCGACTCGAGCCGCGTGACAGAGAGCACCTCGGTGAAGGTGAGCCCACCCACGAGCACGTCACGCCCGCCCAGCGAGAGCAACGGCCCGAGGCCCTCGACCGCGCGTGCGATGGCGTTGTCCGCGAGCCAGGGCCTCGCCGAGTGTCCGCTCGTTCCGTGGAAGGTGAGCCGCGCCATCACGTTGCCGAGGCAACCCGCCTGAATCCGCCCGTCGGTCGGCTCGAGAAGGATCGCGAGCGACGTCTCATGGATCAGGCGCGAGCCGGCGAAGAGCGCGGCGAGGGGGTTGTGCTTGACGGGGAGCTCTTCGCGTCCGAAGAGGAGCAGGGCGACGTCGTACGCACCCGGAGCAGCTCCCGCGAGGTCACGCGCGAGCTCGATCGCGACGGCGATACCGCCCTTCATGTCGCTCGCGCCGAGCCCGTGGACGGCCGCGTCGGCGATGCGGCCGGGGAGGTTTCCCTGCGCCGGCACCGTGTCGTAGTGGCCCGCGAGGACGACGAGTGGCGCATCGGGCTGCCGTTCCGGGACGAAGAGGAACGCCTCGTCGCGCGCGTACTCGGGTGTGAGCGTCGAAGGCACGAGCCGCAGGAGGTGCTCCCTGATCTCTGCCTCGTGGCCGCTCTCGGAGGGGATGTCGACGAGCTCGAGCGTCCGCGCGGCGAGGCGCTCTGCGAGCCCGGTCACCGACGCAGCGTACCGCGGCATAATCTCCGAGTGACCGCGCGCCAGCCCGATCCTGCCCCCGGGGCGGAGCCGGAGCGCGGATTCGTCGTCGGGGTGTTCGCGAAGGGAGTCGACGGCGAGGCGGAGCTTGCCGAGCTCCGCGAGCTTGCTCGCACGGCGGGCGTCGCGCCTGTCGGCGAGGTGGTTCAGCACCGGGTCCGTCCGGATCCGAGGACGTTTGTCGGGAAAGGGAAGCTCACAGAGCTGAAGGAGGCCTACGCCGACGCCAGGGCGGAGGTCCTGCTCGTCGACGAGGAGCTCAGCCCGACCCAGCAGCGCTCGCTCGAGAACGCGCTCGAGGCGCGTGTGGTCGACCGCACGCAGCTGATCCTCGACATCTTCGCGCAGCACGCGCGGAGTGCCGAGGGCAAGCTCCAGGTGGAGCTCGCGCAGCTCGAGTACAACCTCCCACGCATGCGAGGCATGTGGCAGCACCTCGAGCGGCTGGGCGGCGGCGTCGGCACGCGCGGCCCCGGCGAGAGCCAGCTCGAGAGCGACCGCCGGCTTGCCCGCACGCGTGTCTCGCTCGTCAAACGACGCCTGCGCGACCTCAGTGCTCAACGAGCGACGCGGCGCAAGGAGCGGCGGGGGACAACGGCTCCGACCATCGCGCTCGCCGGATACACGAACGTCGGGAAGTCGACGCTGCTCAACACGCTCACAGGAGCGACCGCCTCCGTCGACGACCGCCTCTTCGAGACGCTCGACCCCACGACGCGAGCGTTCGAGCACCAGGGGAAGCGCTACCTCGTGACCGACACGGTCGGCTTCATCCGCCGGCTCCCGACGCAACTCGTGGAGGGGTTCGCTGCCACGCTCGAAGAGACGCTCGTCGCGGATCTCGTGCTCCACGTCGCGGATGCCTCGCTGACGGAGGACCGCCTCCGAGAGCAGATCGACGCAGTGCAGTCGGTGCTCGCGGAGATCGGAGTGGACGAGGTCCCGGTCGAGCTCGTGCTGAACAAGGTGGACCTCCTCGATCCGCTCGCGCGACGGCGGATCACGAACGGGTTCCCGCGCTCGCTCCAGATCTCCGCGAGCACCGGGGAGGAGCTCGGCGCGCTCAAGACCCGTATTGCGGAGCTCTTCTCAGACCGGTTCGAGGACGTTCGCCTGCTGGTGCCGTACCAGGATGGCAAGGCGCTCGCAGAGCTCTACGGTCTCGGCGCACCGATCGCCGAGCGCCGCGACACCGCCGAGGGAGTCCGCGTTCGAGCGCGGCTCCCCCGTCGTGAGATTCCACGGTTCGCCCGGTTCCTGGTAGCAGAAGCAACGGACGCCGAGGTCTCGGTTCGGTGATCGAGGTCGCCGTTCGGCGGCTGCGAGATGACGCCGTCCTCCCCGCGCAGGCATACGAGGGAGACGCCGGGCTCGATCTCGCCGCTTGCGACGGCGTCACCCTCGGGCCGGGGGAGCGGGCGGTCGTCGGAACCGGCATCGCCGTGGAGATCCCGGACGGCTACGCCGGCTTCGTGCAGCCGCGTTCCGGCCTCGCGTCGCGGCACGGGATCGGGGTCGTGAACTCACCCGGCTTGATCGACGCGGGTTACCGCGGCGAGATCCGGGTCGTGCTCCTCAACACGGATCTGCACGACCATTTCACCGTCGAGCCGGGGATGCGGATCGCACAACTCGTCGTCGCTCCTGTCGCGTCCGTCCGGCTCGTCGAGGTCGAGGAACTGGCCGCGACGGAGCGCGGCTCCCGCGGCTTCGGGTCGTCGGCGCACTAGGAGATGGGTGAGCCAAGGATCCGCGTCTCCGCGATCCTGCGCTGGCGCGGGCGGATTCTCCTCGCACGGCACGAGAAGGGGGAGAACGAGATCTGGTTGCTCCCCGGCGGCGGCGTGCGGAGTGGGGAGAGCCTCCTCCGTGCGCTGCGACGCGAGCTCTGGGAGGAGACGGGGCTCTTCCCGGAGAGCACGGAGGTGCCGCTGGAGGGGCCCGTCGCCCTCGTGGACTCGATCGCCCCGGAGGCGGGCCCCCGGCGGAAGCACGTCGTCCACGTGATCTTCGCCGCGGACGTGTCCGGGTCGCTGGAGGACGTGTCCTCACAGGACCAGGCCGTTCGCGGGCACCGCACCTTCGAGCTGCGCGAGCTCGACGGGATCGCTCTCCACCCGCCGATCCAGAGGTTCCTCCAGCGCTGGCAACCCGGCGACCCGGCCGTGTACCTCGGAGAGATGTGGGTGCCGTAGGGCGGCCGGCACTCGGCCGCCGAGGACTGCCTCACAATCGGCACGGTCCGTATCACATCCGTGCGCAGTACAGCGTTACGCTGAAGGCGGGTGGTGGGCTGGGGTG
>Ga0209751_10005865_pt1 | contig 11485 bp, 9 predicted proteins | sample RifCSP13_1_FD_184019 | JGI IMG/M metagenome (GOLD analysis project Ga0209751, IMG submission 184019) | Soil microbial communities from Rifle, Colorado - Rifle CSP2_sed 13_1 (SPAdes) (version 2) | ecosystem: Environmental > Terrestrial > Deep subsurface > Rock core/Sediment | place: Rifle...
TTTTGCATCCTCAATCGACTTCAACAACATCTCCGGAGTCACCGGCAGTCGGTTCACTTTTACGTTCAAATCAGACAGCGCGTCTTCGATCGCTAAAGCCACGGCCGTCGGCGCGGGGATCGTGCCGCCTTCGCCGGTGCCCTTGCAGCCGAGCGGATTGAGCGGCGTCGGCGTCTCGATATGGGCCACCTCCATGCGTGGCACCTCCATCGCGCCAGGCAAGTAGTAGTCCATGTAACTGCCGTTCAGAATCTGCCCGCTTTCGTCGTAAATCACTTCTTCGTAGAGCGCGTTGCCGATCCCATGCGCCACCCCGCCGTGGATCTGACCGTCCACCAGCATCGGATTGATGATCGTGCCGCAGTCATGCGCGACGGCATAACGTTGCACCTCCACATAGCCGGTTTCCTCATCGACCTTGACCACCGCGATATGGACGCCGTTGGAATGCGTCGAGCGGCGCGGCGAATAGTAAACCGTCGCCTCCAGCCCCGGTTCAATGCTGCGGTCCACCATGAAGCCGGAGACGCGATTGGCGGCCTCGTGCGCGAGCATCCGCAGCATGAGTTTTCTTTCCGGCGATCCCTTGACAAAGATTTCACCGTTCACCAAATCCAGATCCTCACTGCGGCATTCGAGCTTATTCGCCGCTAACTCAAGCGCCTTGTGGCGCAGTTGCTCCGAAGCCTGCGCGATGGCATTTCCCGCCGTTACCATCACCCGGCTGGCGAAGGTTCCTACGCCGTGCGGGATGCCGGCGCTGTCTCCTGTGACAACTTGGATATTATTGAAATCGACGCCGAGATAATCGGCGCAGATCTGCCCGAGCGCCGTCTCCTGTCCCTGCCCCTGGGACGCCGCGCCGGTGAAGACATAAATTTTTCCGTCGGTCCCGACCTTGACGCTGCCACCTTCGTAGGGACCGAAGCCGGTGCCTTCGACGTAAGCCGCGATGCCGACGCCGAGGCGAATGCCGCGCTTGCGTTGGTCTAGTTGCGCCCTTCGGAAATCCTCGTAGCCGATAAGTTCCAGCGCTTTCTCCAGGCACGCGGGATAATCGCCGCTGTCGTATTCCAGCGGATTGTTGTCGCGATAAAGAATCCCGACGCTGTAGGGATACTCGTCTTTTTGGATGAAGTTGCGCCGGCGCACTTCGGCCGGGTCGATGCCGGTTTCGCGCGCGATGCGGTCGATGATCTTTTCCATCACATAGCAGGCCTGCGGCCGGCCCGCGCCGCGCACGACCATGGCGGTGACCTTGTTGGTGTAGACTGCTTTGAATTCGAGTTGGAGGTTGGGAATTTTGTAGGGCCCGGGCAGGGTCGCCAGCGTGATCCAGGGAACCACCAGACTCGTGCTGTAAGCGCCGGTGTCGTATAGAAAGGTATTCTTGAGCGCGAGAATTTTACCGTCCTTATTAAACGCCGCTTCGACCCAGTGGGTTTGATCGCGCTCTTGGCGGCTGGCGATGAAATGCTCATGGCGATCCTCGATCCATTTGACCGAAGTTCCCAGGCGGACCGCCAGCCAGGGCACGAGAAAATTCTCCGGATAAAACCCTCCCTTCGGCCCGAAGCCCCCACCCACTCGGGGCGCAATGACCCGGACTTTGTGTTCCGGCACATCCATGAGTTGCAGCAGCGTGCGGTGGATTCGATGCGGCCCTTGGCAGGAAGCCCAGATGGTCAGAAATTCGGACTTGGGTTCATACTGAGCGACAATTCCCCTGGTTTCGATAGCGTGGCAACCGCCGCGATGAACCCTCAGTGTCTCCTTGATGACATGATCCGCTTCCGCAAATGCTTTATCGACGTTTCCCGTCGACTGCTTCATAAAACCCGCAACGTTGTCAGACTCGCTTTCATGAACCAGCGGTGCGTCTTTGTCGAGCGCTCTCTCAATCTCGACACAGGGAGGCAAGGGTTCGTAGTCCACTTGCACTAACGGAGCCGCGTCCTCGGCGAATTGCCGGCTGGTCGCGGCGATGACCGCCACAGGTTCACCGACGTAGCGGACCTGGTCTTTTGCCAACGGAAGTTCAGTCAACGGCTTAAGGTTAGGATGAGGTATGGACAAAGGTAACTTCCGCACAGCGCCGAGATCTTTAAACGTGATCACTTCGACGACCCCGGGAGCCTTCTTCGCCGCGCTCGTGTCGATGCGCAGAATTTTCGCGTGAGCGTGTAAGCTTCTGACGACATAGGCGTGCAGCATGCCGGGAAAATCGATGTCATCGACAAATACTCCTCTGCCGGTTAACAGCTCGTTGTCCTCAGCGCGCTCCACGCGGGCGCCGATGAACTTGGAAGCGACGGCATGCTCATGTCGCGATGGCTCTTGGGGCTCGCCCCCGGAGGCTTCCACAATGGCGTTGACGATATTTTGGTAGCCGGTGCAACGGCACAAGTGACCGGTCACCGCCTTGCGCACTTGCGCGTCGTCAAGCGAACCGCTTTCTCGCAACAACGCGCTGGCCGTCATCAAGACGCCCGGCGTGCAAAAGCCACATTGGAGCGCGTGATATTTTTTGAAAACCTGCTGCAAGGAATTGAGCGCTCCGTTCTCAGCAAGCCCTTCGACCGTTAAAATCTCACTCTGGTCGGCCTGCACCGCAAGCATCAAGCAGGAGCGCACCGGCACGCCGTTATATTGCACCGTGCAACTGCCGCACACTCCATGTTCGCAGCCGACATGGGTCCCGGTGAGGGACAAATCATGGCGTAGAAAATCAGCGAGGCTGATCCTCGTCTCGACTTCTCTTTCAACCGGCTTGCCATTGACCGTCAGTTTAATTTTCTGCAATGTCATCCTCGCTTCCGATCCAATAATGCGTCGAGTGAGTGTTCCCTCTCCCGCAAAGAGAAAGATCAGGATTCCCCCTCTTTGGAAAAGAGGGGCCAGGGGAGATTTTCCCAGTCACCCGCGGTTTCAATCTCCGACAAAATCCCCCTTAATCCCCCTTTGCCAAAGGGGGAAACTTTTGTTCGCACCTCTGCATCCTTACTTGCGACACAGTCTCGCAAGGGAGTAGAGATTAAGAAACTCACTGTAGGTGAAAAGGACACTAATGTTTCCTGTTTTCCGCAGCCAGACCTCGGCGTCAACGTCAGTTCCCGTTCCGCGCTCTGCCCCAGGCCTCCGCCAACGCCCGCCTTGTCAACACACTTGCGAGCGCCCTCCGGTAAGATTCACTGGCGTGGATATCCGAGCTTGGATTTATTCTCGCGGCGACTTCGGCTCCGATTCTCCCGAATAAATCCGTTGACCCCGTCTGGCCGACGAGCATTGCCTCGATATCCCGCGCGCGCCAGGGTCTATCGCCGACGCCGGTCAGAGCAATGCTCGCGTCGGCGATTCGCTCTTTGTCCGGCACCAAGACGACCGCGACGCCGACGATGGCGAAATCGCCGAACCTTCTGGCGAACTCTACGAAGGACGACCCCGCCCGCGCCGGTTGCTCGGGGACCGACGCTTCCAGCAGCATATCGTCGCTCGCAAGCGCCGTCGTCAGGTACGAATGAAAGAAATCCCGGGCGGCGATTTCGCGCTTGCCCGTCGAATTCCCAACGGTGACCGAGCCATCCAAGGCCAGCAGCACGGCCGGCAATTCGGCCGCCGGGTCCGCGTGCGCCAGGCTGCCGCAGAATGTGCCGCGATTGCGCGTCTGCTCGTGGCCCACGTAAGCCAAGGCGTCGGCGAGCAGGGGACAGCGCTGTCGAACGAGCGAATCGCCCAGCAGCCGGGATTGGCGCGCCAGGCAGCCTATTTTCAATGCGTCGTTTTCTCTTCTGACGTAATCCAGCCCCTCGATAAAGTTGATGTCGATGAGATGGGCGGGCTGCGCCAATCTAAAGTTCATCAGAGGCATCAAGCTCTGACCACCGGCCAGAACTTTGCCATCCTCGCCACACTCCTTGAGCAAGGAAAGTGTCTCATCAACGGTATTGGGCCGGTGATATTGGAACGCTGCAGGCTTCAAACAAAACCTCCCTATTCTTGTGTCAGAGTAACATTCGCGGCCCTAATCAATCGCCTTTACCAAATAAACTTTGGAACTCCTCTAGATACTTCTTTTGATTCACCATCAAGTCATCTCTCTGGGGTGGCACCATTTTATCCATATGGATCTCTCTGAAGCCTGGGCTTAGCTGTTCTTTCATTACACCTCTCCTTGAGGGGACGCGCTGACCCTGGGCAATGATTTCAGCGGCCTCCTCCGAAAGGAGAAACTCGAGAAGCAGCTTCGCTGAGCTTGGGTGCGGCGCATTCTTGGCCATGCCCGCTGCGTGAAATTGTGAAAGCAAGGGGTCAGGATCCTTTATCCAATCAACGGGCGCGCCTCGCACCTTGAAGATTTCAGTTTGATTTGCGCGGCTTAAGAATATTGGGAATTCACCCGCGGCTAGAAGGTTCATGCCAATCGAAGCGCCGCCGACGAGCCGAATGGTCTGTTTGGACAAAGCGGTCATGAACTGTCGCCCCTTCTCGCTCCCCAATGCCTTGAGTATGCCCGCGTACCATACAAGGTGATCACTCTCCATGGCTATTTTGTCCTTCCACTTGGGGTTTAAGAGATCGCGCCAAGACTTCGGCGCCTCATTTGCGGGGACAAGCCTGGAGTTATAGGCGATAGTGAGAGGAACGATGAAGATAGTCGTCCAACGACCTTGCGGGTCGCGAAACATATTGGCGAAATTTTTCGCTTGAGGAGAATCATAGCGGCTCACGACTCCAGCCCCGGTTAATACCGTCAACAGAAAATCATCCCCCATAGTGATCACGTCCGCAAAATACTTGCCTGCTCTTTGCTCAGCCATGAGACGCTCCACCATCCGGTTCGTGCCGGCCCTGTACTGGTTCACTCTGACAAAGGGATATTTGGATTTCAGGCGATCCCAAAATAGCTTCGTCTCATCCACCCGGATCGTCGAGTAGACGAGAATTTCACCTCCTTCTCTTCTAGCGGCCTCCACTAGCCTGGGATCTGCTTCCCACGCCCGGATATTATTAGAAGACCATAACGCGGACACAACGCAAATGAACAAAGCAAATGCCGCCTTAACGAAGCTGTGCTCAAACATTGTGATCCTCCCTTACACTGGAAAACTGATCCAAACGCGCCTCTATGTCGGAATCTCACTACCCCGAGGGCTAGGCCAAGATTTTTCCCTTTTCGCAGACGACCGTATCGTCGATAACCATCGTGATTTTGTCGACGATACCTTCCAGCCTAAGCACGCTGTTGATCTTCTTGCGGTCCGCGCCGTGGCCGATGCCAAAGTGCATAGCGCCATAGTGCTTCTTCCAACTGCGCACCGAATCCGCATCCGGCTGACAGAGCTTGTTGAGGCCGATGGCGATTTCTCCTCCCATTAGCCAGGAATTTTCATCGCCATAGGTTTCCAGAAACCAGCGGACCTGTTCCGCTTCCGTTTTTCCCTGGATGTCCACAAGCCGGCCGTCTTTGATGATGAGCGCCACGGGATGCCTCCACCTTCCGGGAGGGTACTGGGCCGTGACCTCCCACACTACGGTGCCATTCGCCGTCCCAGGCACGGGTTCGACATGCGCTTCACCGTAGGGCCAAGTGCCGCCGCGGAATTTTCCTGTTTTTGGGTTGCGGCTGAAAGGCAATTCGCCCCACTCCGAAAAAAAACCGGGAGGATAGCCGCCGATTTCGGCCGTGAGGTTCGTACCGTTATCGGCTTCGACGCGAATCTTCTTGCCCCGTTCATACAGCTCGCCTATCCGGTCGCGCAATTGATCCATCTCCTTGATATCTTCCAGCGTGACCCGGCCCCCGCCTTCCAAAAGAATTTCCGCCGTAAGCTCCTCCATCAACCACATCGGGCCGCCGGATGCTTGACGCATGGCCCGCGAGGCCGGCGACGCGTTGCTCATTGCGGTGCTGGTCAGCGCGATGATGACGTCCGCTCCCCGCGCCGCTTCGACGGCCATCTGCGGCGGATCGGCAAAATGATGCGCCAGCCTCGGCCACATGCAAAGAACTCCCTCCCCACCCTTCTCGTTGATGGCCGCCATCATCGCTTGCCAAATCAACGGGTCCATCGCGTCATCCGTCAGCACCAACAGCCGATCCCCGGGTTGCACGGACGACACCGGTATCTGCATGCTCTTCATCAGTGAGATTATTCGAGTCGTCGGATTCCCAAAACGCTCCATCATCACCATACGGTCACCTCCGGACCCTATCGCTTAGTTTTGCCGTTCCTGATCCGCCCGACGAACCGGCGCGACACACCGGCATCGTTACTTTAATTCAAAGTTTGCATCTTCGACTTTGCCTTCTTTCCTTGCGTATCGCTTCATACACATCGGGCAGAACATGACAAAATCTTCACCTTGGTCGTAAATCATTTTGTGAACGTTGTATTTATGGCCACAACCGGGACAGACTATATAAAATTCCGGAGGCATATCCACCGCCGTTCGTCATTAAGCGCGCAGGCCACAGGCTTAGCTTTAGTTAATTTTTCCCAACTCCGGAGCCGAGACAAAATCCTCCAACCGAATCCGAGAGATGGCTGCCGGAGGCGGCCTGCCGATTTCCGGAAAAGGCTTGTCCACCGGTTTCGTCGCATCTATAACCAAGCCGCCCACTCTCAAGTATCGCTCTGTTGAAGAATCCTGTCGATTGGATAACAGACTCTTGATGATTTGGACTTGCCCGCTTTCGGAATCCACCCGGGTAGCGATGGCAAAAAGAACCATGCCCAAGTTGGCGGGGTCGATGTCTTCATCCACCATGATCACGTTTTTGATTCTGTCACCAAAGCTTCCCAGCGCCATCAGAGCGACACGTGTCGCCTCTCCAGGCGAGGCGGGGCGAAACTGGATAATATAAGTGAACGGAGCTGCCTGGCTAACGGCCAGCACTCTTGGATAGCGCTCTTTCAAAACCGTATAGATGTAAGCTGCGGCCCCGAGATTTCCATAAGTGTCATGACCCGTCCAATTGCCAATGCAAATCGGATCCTTTCTCATGAGAACCGCGGTGGGCGAAAAAACCGGTTCCAAGGTTTGAGGCGAGTAGTATTTCATCGCGTCCGCCCAGGGGCCGCAAAACTCGCGGGTTTTGAGATGCAGCATGCCCTCGATAATGATCTCGGCATCGGCAGGAATTAAGAAATCATTTCCTAACGTTTCAGATTCGGTCACCCGCAGAGGGCTATCCAGCATACCGCCAATGAAGTCGTATTCGTCGGTGCTCCACGGGCAGTTGGAACCGGACGCCACTTCAAACATGGGATGATGACCAAGCACAAAAGCCACGGGCATTTCATCCAAACCTCTTGCCGTGTAGCGATTCATGTACTCTCTGAGGTGGCGCGGATTGACTCGCACGGAAGATAATTCCGGCGAGTGGACATGGTGGCGATGCCAAGAACAATTATACCTTCCGGATTCAGGTTCCTTGGCCACAGCCACGGCGCAAAGCCATCCAGGTTTGGCGTCGAATTCGTCCTTTCGATAGATAGGAAGATCAAATAGGGATATTTTATTTTTAAGGATAGTCCCTTTCACCGGTGCCTCTGTCGAGGAAATCTTCAGCGGCGCTTTGATAGCTTTGGTTCGCCGCGTGTATTCTCGAACCAGAGCTTCGAAACCGACATCACCGGACAGATCTAAGGCAGCCGCCTGTTTCTGAAAGGTCACTAATTCGGAGAAAAGAAGTTGTCCCGGCCATGGCTTGCCGCTGATGGTTTGGAATCCTTCGAACAGTACGGCCGGCTTCTTTCCCCGTTCTCTCAACTTAAAAAGAATCGCGGCCGCATCACATTCAACGAGGTCAAAGGTCTTCCCCCCGGTATTGACTCGGAGCACCTCGCCGGGCCATTTTTCTTCCAGGACCTCCAGAAAATGTCTAAGATCCTTCGGCTGAGATTCCATGAATTCCTCCCTCGCGCACGGTTCGTCGCAGTTTAACGCGCGCGCTCTCGCCGCGTTCGAGCTTCAATCTGCCTGAGCAACGTGTCTTTTATCTCTTCCAAATGAGATTTCATGAGATCTCGTGCCTTCTTCGTGTCCTTGCGCTTTATCGCTTGAAAAATCTCTCTGTGGTGGCGCAACACAGCGAACCCACCATGCGAAACACCCTCGATGCGCCTTTTGAGCACGAGCTTTTCACAGGCATCGTCCAAAATCCTGCACACCGACTTGTTGCCGGCGATTTGCGCAACCGCAAGATGAAAATCTTTGTTGATGAGATAGCGGTCGACGAGCGGTCCGTTCGCGGTAATGGCGTTACGGTAGAACTTCACATTTCTTTCTAATGCCGAGAGATCATCCGGAGTGTGGCGCCGAATCGCCTCGTCAACACAGTAGGACTCCAACGCACAACGCAGACCGAACAACTCCACCACCTCCTCAGCGGTCATTTCACTCACTCGATAGCCGCGGTTGGTCAGCCGGGTGACGTATCCTTCTTGGGCTAAACGAGAAAGCGCCTCGCGAATCGGCGTCTGACTGATATTAAGGCGCAGAACCAGCTCTTCGTGCGAAAGCCTTTGACCGGGAACAATTTCATGTTTGAGAATCGCCTCTTTGATTTTCTTATAGGCGATTTCGGCAAGACTCAAATATTCCAAGCAGGCCCCTTTCTAAGCGTTCACAGAAAAGCAGTTTTGTCTTGATTCTCAGAATCACACTGCGCTACATAATATATAATTTATAAATTATCAAATTATTTTTTCGCTTGTGGATTCCCGCGGGCAAGCCTGTGGCACCTTCCACTAGACCCGTGCGGCGGAATCCTGAGCGAGAGCCCTCGGCCAAGGCCGGGGCTCGAGTCGAAGGGTTGAATTCTTTGGTGTCAACGGAATGGTTGTGGACGGGTTTGGGATGCCGAGTTCATTTGATATTGGCTTGGGCCTGGCGGCAGTGGCGTGGCTATCGAAAGTTCATTGTGTCGAAGCTAACAACTATCGTTCCGTGTTATTGGAAATGGGGGAACCCATATGAAAGGGAAAATCGCTAGTCGTGCTCCTCCTCTTCAGCACCGGGGTCGAACGGTTTGAGCTGGAATTTGCCTTCCTTGTCCTTGACCAGAAGCTCGACCCTTTTTTCGACTTCGGTCAGTTTCTCGTTGCAGAGCTTGACCAGGCCGACGCCTTTTTCGAAAGCTGCCAGCGAATCTTCCAGCGACAAGTCGCCCGATTCCAGTTGCTCCACGACTTCCTCCAGCTCCTCGAGCGCGGCTTCGAATTTTTTGTTCGTCTGATCTTTTTTGGCCATCTTACTTCTCCGATTTATCGTTTTTGGCCGCGGAACTTGCGGCGCCGCCAGTGCGGCCACCGAGTTTTTCGACGAGTTGAAACGGATCGATGCGCGCGCCGTTCATGCGTGCGCCCCAGTGGAGGTGCGGGCCGGTGACCCGGCCGGTCATGCCCGACAGGGCGATCACATCGCCCTTTTTGACTTCCATTCCCTCCTCGGCTTTGAACTCCGAGAGGTGAAAATAGACGGTGAACAAAGCGCCGCCGTGATCGAGCACCAGGCTCTTGCCGCTGTAGAAGAAATCTCCGAGCAAAACCACCCGGCCGTGATTCGCCGCCGGCACCGGTGTTTCCATCGCAGCCTTGAGATCGACGCCGGTGTGCGGGGCGCGGGGCGTCCCGTTGATCACCCGGCGGTAGCCGAAGGGCGAGGTGATTTCCTTCGGCAAGGGGCCGACAAACGGCCGCGCCCATAAACGCTGCGGCGCCGAAACCGCGAAGACGCGGGCGAACTGCTCTTGCTCCCGGCGAATTCGTTCGAGCACGTCCGGGCTGAGTTGGTCGAACTCCTGCGCCACCGAAAACGATTCGCTCTTGAAAGCCTTGGACTTGATCTTGAGCAGAATCTGCGCCGCCCACGGAGCACCGGAATGCGTCGTCCCGCTTACGAGGATCTTGGCCGTGCCCGGTTTGGCTTCGAGGTCGGCGCCGAGGAGCGCGGCAAAAACTCCGTTGTCGCCCGGATAGAAATAAACCTTCTCGTTCCCCAATCGTCCTTCGGCGGCAATGACCCCCGGAGCGGGCAAATTGATTTCGGCAACCTCTCCCTGGAAGACTTCAACGGTTTTCCGGGCGCCAGGCTTGGACGGTTGGGCGCTGAGAGCAAAGCTCGCGCTCAGCCAGAGAATAATCGCGGCGAACTCGACAGCGCGTCTCACTCTTTTCCCTCCACGCGGCAAAGCGCCTTCCCCTTGGCAAAGGTGACGCGCAAGCGGTCGCCGAGACTGAGCGCACCAACGTCCTTGACGATTCTTTCCTCCGGCAACTTGTGGGTGATGCTGTAGCCGCGATCGAGCACCGCCAGTGGGCTCAAGGCATCCAAGCGCCCGATCCCGTGGGCGAGCCGGTCGCGAAGCTGCCGCAATCGTTCTTGAAAGCGGCGAGAGAGATCCACCGACAGCTCGTCCAGCCGTTGCTGATTTTCACGGAGTTTTTTACCGGGATCGCTGAGCCGTTTCACCAGGCCGCGCCAGTAGTCTTTGGCGATTTCGAGTTTGTTGCGCATGGCGCGCAGCAGTGCCTCTTCAAAACCCTCGATTTCCGCCTGAAGGTCGGTCTTGCGTGGCACGACCATTTCGGCCGCAGCCGTCGGTGTGGGCGCGCGCTGATCGGCGACGAAATCGGCGATGGTAAAATCGATCTCGTGGCCGACGGCGGATATTACGGGAACCGTCGATGCAAAAATCGCCCGCGCCACAATCTCTTCATTAAAGGCCCAGAGGTCTTCCAGCGACCCACCGCCCCGCCCAACGATTACGACTTCCACGTCGCCGGAGCGATCCAATTCCGCGATGGCCGCGGCGATCTCCTGGGCCGCCCCTTCGCCCTGAACCTTGACCGGCCGAATGACGATGCGCCGGTCGGGAAAGCGGTCGCCGATAATGCGCAGCATGTCGTAAAGCGCCGCGCCCTTGTCTGATGTCACGATACCGATGGCAGCCGGCAAAAATGGCAGCGGCCGTTTTCTTTCCGGCGCGAACAGTCCTTCGAGAGCGAGTTTTTGTTTGAGCTGTTCGAAGGCGAGATAGAGCGCGCCCTGGCCGCGCGGCTCCATGCTTTCGACGTAAAGCTGGAGATCGCCGCGTACCGAATAGAGGCTCACGCGCCCGAAGCAGAGCACTTCCATGCCGTTCTCGGGCGCAAAGCGCAGCGTCGCGCCCTGGCGCCGGAACATCACTGCGGCGATCTGGCTCTTCTCATCCTTGAGCGTGAAGTAGCAATGACCCGAGGGAGGCACGCGCAGATTGGAAATTTCGCCGACGACCCAGACCGCGTCCAACTGGGACTCGATCGTTCCCTTGATGATCTCGTTGAGCTCGCTGATCGTCAGGAACGTCTTGGTTTCCCCGGTGAAGAGCGGCAGATCGCTTTTCCGAGTCGGGGTTCGCGCCATGGTTTTGGCCAATCGTTGCGCACAAACAAATTAGCCCTCCGGGGGGAGGGCTAATTTTCAATCATCGCCGCACACT
>Ga0209751_10005866_pt1 | contig 11484 bp, 11 predicted proteins | sample RifCSP13_1_FD_184019 | JGI IMG/M metagenome (GOLD analysis project Ga0209751, IMG submission 184019) | Soil microbial communities from Rifle, Colorado - Rifle CSP2_sed 13_1 (SPAdes) (version 2) | ecosystem: Environmental > Terrestrial > Deep subsurface > Rock core/Sediment | place: Rifle...
GCGGGATCCTCGACCACTACCGCGCGCTCTGCGGGATCACGGCCTCGACCGTGAACTCGTACAAGCGCTTCTGGGACTTCGGCTTCTGGGCGCCGATCTACAAGGACTACGGCTGGCAGAACCGGACGTGCCTCGTCCGCGTCGCGAGCGGCGGCCGCTTCGAGTACCGCGCCGTCGACTCCGCCTGCAACCCGTATCTCACCCAAGCCGTCCTGCTCAAGACCGGCCTCGACGGCGTCAAGCGCAAGCTCGACCCGGGCCCACCCCAGCCGCGCAACGTCTACGACGTGCTCGCGGAGGGCGTCGAGATCCCGCGCGTCCCCGCCCACCTCGGGGAGGCGCTCGACGCGCTCGAGGAGGACAACGTCGTGCGAAGCGCGCTGCCCGGACGTCTCTACGATGTGTTCATGCACTACAAGCGGGACGAGTGGGAGCGCTACCTCGCTGCCGTGACCGACTGGGAGCGCGAGCGCTACCTCGACGTGCTGCCGTAGGGGCGAGGGAGCGAACAGGCGGCATGTGCGGGATTGCGGGGATCATCTACCGGGACGGGACGCACGACGTCGGCGTCGAGATGACGCGGATGCTCCAGTCGATGAAGCACCGCGGGCCCGACTCGACGGGGTACGCCCTCTACGGCGCGACCGCGGACGGCGGTTACGTGATGCGCTACAAGCTCGCCGACGCGAACGACCGGCGCGGGTTCGAGTTCGCGGAGCGGCTCGAGCGCTGCCGGCTCGAGGTCGAGGCTCGCCTGGGCGAGCTCGGCGCACAGATCAGCTCAGCGGAGCGCGAGACCGAGTACGCGTTTCGGCTCGCCTTCCGCTTCGAGGGCGACCTGAAGTCGGTCGCCGACTACGTCGAGGACGTCCCCAACTGCGAGGTTCTCTCGCTCGGCCGCTCGCTCGAGATCGTCAAGGACCTCGGCGATGCCGAGAGCGTGGCGACCCAGTACCACCTCGCTGACTTCGTCGGCACGCACGCGATCGGGCACGTGCGCATGGCGACGGAGTCAGATGTCGACATCTCCGGCGCCCACCCCTACTGGGCCTACCCGTTCTCCGATGTCGCCGTCGTCCACAACGGCCAGCTGACGAACTACTGGCAGTGGAAGCGGCGCCTCGAACGCGCCGGACACCGCTTCCAGTCGATGTGCGACTCGGAGATCATCGCCGTCTACCTCGCGGAGAAGATGAGCGGAGGCGCCTCGCTCGAGGACGCTATGCACGACAGCCTGGACGATCTCGACGGGGTCTTCACTTACATCGCCGTCTCGGCCGACGCGCTCGGCGTCGCCAAGGACGAGATGGCCGCGAAGCCGCTCGTCCTCTACGAGGGCGACGACCTGGTCGCGCTCGCCTCCGAGGAGATCGCCATCCGCGCGATCATCGACCGCGAGATCGAGACCTACGACCCCTACGAGCGCGAGGTGCTCGTATGGCAACGGTAGGGGAAAGCCGCGTCACCTACGACGCGCGGGGGCTCGCCGAGCCCGACGCCGAGGCGCCCCGCATCGCCGAGATCGACGGCGAGAAGGCCGTGTTCGACGCGAAGGAGCTCTCCACTCGCCAGATCAACCTCGAGCTGCGGCGGGTTCTGTACGAATCCGGGGTCACCGATGTGACGGTGCTAAACCCAGGCGCGAAGCACTCGCTCGGCGTCGGCATCCTCACGCGCTGCCGCATCACCTTCGGCGGCAGCCTCGGCTACTTCGGCCTCGGCCTCATCGACGGCCCCGAGGTGCACGTCAAGGGCCGGGTGGGCTGGTCGGCGTGCGAGAACATGATGTCCGGGGTCGTCGTCATCGACTCGAACGCCGGCTCGCTGACGGGCGCCGCCATCCGCGGGGGGGACCTGGTGGTCAAGGGCAAGGTTGGAGCGCGCACGGGCATCGACCAGAAGGGCGGCACGATCATCGTGCTCGGAGACGCCGGCTCGATGACCGGCTTCATGATGCAGCGTGGCCGGATGATCATCTGCGGAGATGTCGGCCACGGCCTCGGCGACTCGATGTACGAAGGGACGATCTACGTCGCCGGGAAGGTGAAGTCCCTCGGCATCGACTGCGTGCCCGGCGAGTGGACGGACGCGGACACCGAGCTCGTCGAGCGCAAGTTCCGGATCTACGGGCTCGGCTCGCCGCCCGAGCTCCAGAAGTTCGTGTGCGGCAAGCAGCTCTACAACTACGACACGCTCGAGCCGAGCGAGCGGAAGCTGGTGATCTGATGGCGGACGAAGCGGCCCCCTCGCAGCAGAACGTCCTCGGGCGGAGCCGCATCTTCACGCCCGAGGTGCTGAACGACATCCACGTGAAGGCGGAGCTCGGCCGCTACCGCATGCGCGGGTTCTCGCTCTTCAAGCCGATCCCGCACTGGGACGAGCTGATGTTCCTCCCGGGGACGCTGACGCGGTTCGTGATCGAGGGCTACCGCGAGAAGTGCGTGACGAAGACCGTCCTCGGCGCCCGCTTCGCGAAGAAGCCGATCGAGCTCGACATCCCCATCTACATCACCGGGATGAGCTTCGGTGCGCTCTCGCTCGAGGCGAAGATGGCGCTCGCGAAGGGCGCGTCCATGGCCGGCACGGCGACGTGCTCCGGAGAGGGAGGGATGATCCCGCCGGAGCGCGACCTCTCGACCAAGTGGTACTACCAGAACATCCAGAGCCGGTACGGGTTCAACCCGCACCACCTGATGCTCGCCGACGCGTGCGAGTTCTTCATCGGCCAGGGGTGCAAGGTCGGCCTCGGCGGCCACCTGATGGGGCAGAAGGTCTCCGAGCAGGTCGCGGAGATGCGCTCGCTCCCCGTCGGCATCGACCAGCGCTCGCCGGCGCGGCACCCCGACTGGCTGGGGCCGGACGACCTCTCTCTGAAGGTGCAGGAGGTGCGGGAGGCGACCGACTACCAGATCCCGATCCAGCTCAAGCTCGGCGCTGCGCGCGTGTACGACGACGTCCGGATGGCCGCCAAGTGCGGGCCCGACGTCATCTACCTCGACGGGGCCGAGGGCTCGACGGGAGCGGGACCCCACATCGCGACCGAGGAGACAGGCATCCCGCTCATGGCCGCGATTCCCGAGGCGCGACGCGCGCTCGAGGATGTCGGCCTCGCGGACGAGATCGACCTCGTCGTCGCGGGCGGGATCCGCAACGGCGCCGACGTGGCGAAGTGCCTCGCGCTGGGCGCGACGGCGTGCGCGATCGGCACCACCGCGCTCGTCGCGCTCAACTGCAACAAGGAGATCTCCGGCGTCACCGACTACGAGGGAACCGTCGGAGTCCCGGCAGGCCAGTGCTACCACTGCCACACCGGGCGCTGCCCGGTCGGGATCACGACCCAGGACCCGGAGCTCCGGAAGCGCCTGGTCGTCGACGAGGCGGCGGAGCGGGTTTACAACGTCCTCACCGCGATGACGATGGAGCTGCAGATGCTCGCGCGCGCGTGCGGGAAGACAAACGTGCACTCGCTCGAGCCCGAGGACCTGTGCGCGCTCACGGTCGAGGCGGCAGCGATGGCGAAGGTCCCGCTCGCCGGGACGAACTACATCCCGGGCGTCACCGAGGAGACAACACTCGCGGAGATCCGGCGCCTGCTCGAGGAGCGGCACTACGAGGAGGCCGTGCGCGACCGGGCCGCGATCGAGTCGCTGCCGGTCGTCGGAGAGGGCTCGTGAGCGAAGTTCGGCACGTTCAGCTCGACGCCGAGGAGCTCGCCGGCCACCGCTTCCCGTACCAGGAGGACATCTCGCTCGTCGAGGACATCGACCTCGTGGCAGCGACGCCGGGCGAGGACATCAACTGGCTCGAGGACGTCGAGCTGCTCGAGGAGGAGGGCGTCCCGGCCGTCTTCGACCGGTACTCGAACTCGTTCCTCAAGATCCACTTTCCGATCTCCGAGGGACGCGAGAACGAGATGGCACGCAAGGTGCTGATGGCACACCTGCAGTCGGGAAACTCGTACGGCATCCAGCTCAAGGTGCAGCATGCGAAGTTCCCCCAGCCCGAGCTCGGCCCCTGGGTCGTTGGCTCGAAGACGGTCGGCACCGACTGGAAGCCGTCCGTGCTCGAGGGCTGGGAGCCACCCGCCGGGCACTGAAGTCTCCGGCTGACGACGTCAGGGCACTCCCGAGACGAGGGCGATCGCGCCCGACTCCGGCTCGCACTCGAGCCAGCCCTCGGCTGCGCAGAACGTGACACGGAAGAAGCGGAAGAAGCCCTCCTGTCCCAGGAGGCCGAACGAGAGGTTCCACGGGTCGCAGAACCAGACCGGAGCCCGAAAGCGATAGGCACCGAGCGTCAGCTCGACTTGCAGGAGACGGCCGGTGGTGCGAGTCCCGCCGACGACGATCTCGTCCTCGTCGAGAGCGTCGTCGAGCGACAGGCCCGCGGCCTCGGCAAGCCACGCCGGGAAGCGGTTGGACGTGGCGCCGCTGTCGAGCAGGCAGAGCTGAGGTGCGTCGTCGAGTTCCTCGATCTGAACGGGTACCACGGGGCGAATGAGCGGTCGCAGCTCGCCCGGGAGCTCGACGAACGAGAACCTCACCGCGGCGCGACCCCCTCCGCCTCGGTCCGCTGCGTCGGAACGCGGAACATCCCCCCGGTCGCCTTGCGCTCGTATTGGGCGAGCCAGCGCAGCACCTCCTGTGGTGTGTCGGCAGCGACGAGCACGTCGGTGGGCCCGGCGAGCGCGACCCACTTCCCGGCATAGGCCGCGAGCGCCTCGGCCTGGCGACCGCCGTATGGCTGCCCGGCCGGCGCGGCTCCGTCCGTCTCCGGCGCCGCCGACTGCGGCTTCGCACGAGCAGCCGTGAAGCCGAGACGCTTGAGGATGCGACGTGCCTGGTGTGTCGTGAAGTCCGCGCGATCGAGCCCGGTCACCTCGCTCAGCACCTGCTTCGGCGGATAGCGCCGGGAGCAGACGACGACGTAGTGCTCCCGCAACGGCTCGGGGAGGACGCGCTCGAGCTTGCGCTCGACGTCGTCGCGCTCGAGCTCCATCGTCTGCCCGGCAATCGTGAACTTCGGCACGTCTCTACCGTAGCATCTCTGATTCGTACTTTCTACATGTTCCTTTCTTCCATGTCCTGGTCGGTACCTACCGCGCGGGAGCTACTGGCAGTCGAGCTACGGGCAGCCGACCATGACTTCCTCGCTGTCGGCGTTGTTGGCGAGCTCGCCCGCGTTCTCGTTGCTGGGGGAGAAGCCCGCCGGCCGCCTACGGCTTGATGTTCTGGTTGTTGCGAAACACGTTCTCCGGGTCGTAGGTGCGCTTGAGCTCGACGAGGCGCGCGTAGTGCTCCCCGCCGTACGCGGCCCGGACGCGCTCGTCGCCCTCGTCGCTCAGGTAGTTCACGTAGACGCTCTCCGTCGAGTACGGCTGCATCGCGTCCCAGAACGAGCGCGCCCACTCGATGTGCGCCTCCTGCTCGGCCTCGCTTCCCCAGATCGCGGCGATGATCAGGTCGTACTGCGCGTCGCGATGGCCGAACGCCGTCGCGGTCGCGGGCACGCGGGCGATCGCGCCGCCGAGCCGCTCGACAAAGACCATCGGTCGCACGGAAGGCGCGGACTCCATGAAGGAGACCATCGTGGTGATTGCGTCGTCGCTGAGCGCCGCCAGGTTGCTCGACTTCCAGTAGTTGAGGACGCCGAACGGGAAGTCGGCGTCGAACGCCTGCTGCAGGTCGCAGTAGCTCATGGGCTGGATCAGGTCCTCGAGCGGGCTCCCGAGCTTCCGCAGCGGCGCGAGTACCTTCTCGCCCCTCTCGGGCGGGCCCGCGTAACAGACGAAGAGGAAGACGGCTCGCTGCTCGTCCGGGAGCGGGCCGACGGCGAACGCGCCGGAGACCTCGTCCGGGGCGGAGTCCATGAACTCACGGAAGAAACCGAACGCGTCCTTCGCGGCGTCGAACGGGTGGAGCACCGGCCCGGCGAGCACCTGGCCGAGCGGATGGAGACGGTATTCGAACGACGTCACGATCCCGAAGTTGCCGCCGCCGCCGCGCAGGCCCCAGAAGAGGTCGGGATGCTCGCTCTCGCTCGCGGTCAGGAACCGCCCGTCGGCGATGACGGCGTCGGCCGAGAGGAGGTTGTCGCACGTCAGGCCGTGCTTGCGCTGGAGCCAGCCGATGCCCCCGCCGAGAGTGAGGCCCGCGATGCCCGTGTCCGACACCGCACCGCCGGTCGTGGCGAGCCCGAAGGCCTGCGTCTCGCGGTCGAACTCACGCCAGGTGAGGCCCGCCTCGGCGCGTGCACTCCGGTTCCGCGGGTCGACGCGCATGCCCTTCATCCCGGAGAGGTCGATGACGATTCCGTCGTCGCAGACCGCCTTCCCCGCGACGTTGTGCCCGCCTCCGCGCACCGCGATCGACAGGTCGTGCTCGAGGCCGAAGCGGAGCGCGACCATCACGTCCGCGACGCCCGTACAGCGGGCGATGACTGCGGGGCGCCTGTCGATCATGCCGTTGTGGACCCGGCGGGCGGAGTCGTACTCCGGATCGGACGGGCCGATCACGCGGCCGCGCAGCTCACTCCGTAGCTCCTCGAGGTCGTGCGCCGTCAGGGCCTCCGGGGCAGTCGCAATCTCATTCATCGTCGTCCTCCTTCGAGTCTCCGCCGACAGCGCGGCGAGGTGGAGGAGGCGGTAGAAGGCCCGATCGGCCTCCTGCCGCCCCTCGGTCTGTGGCTGCGGTGTCGGCTGGGTCGACATGCGATCTCCCGGCGCGAGGCACACTCCGGCTTTGCATCTACGACGACGGGTCGTACAGCAGAGCGCCCGTAACCCCATCGACCAAGATGCAGACGGAGCCCGTCGCCCTGTAGAAGGCCGTCACTTCGGTCTTCTGCCCTTGGAACGCATTCGCGTCCACCACGAAGCTCGATTCCGCACAGACGACTCTGATCGTCGCCCCATGCGCCGTCGTCGCGGCGAGCGCCGGCAAGGCGGAAGCGCCCTGAAGCAGCGAGATGCCGAGTAGCAGACCGGCCAGTCGCAGTCTCTTCATCGTGTGACTCCCTTCGTCGCCTTCGAGTGTGAGCCGACGGTATGCGGGTGCACACCGTCCGACTTCGCCCGATCCGGCCAAACGCGCGGTCGGCTGCGAAATAGCCAGATCGGGCTATGCGAGCCCGTAGCGGCCGGCGAGCGAGGCCGCGGCCGCGCGCGTGGGGAGCTTCAGCTTGCGGAGGATGTTCGTCACATGACGGTGGACTGTGTGCTCGCTGAGCACGAGCCGTTCGGCGATCTCCTGGTTCGTCAGACCCTCGGCGACGAGCGCCAGCACCTCGAGCTCACGCCGGCTGAGCTCGCCCAGCGGTCCCTGCGGCGCGCCGACCACGTCTGCCGGGCGTTGTTCGCCGAGTCGGCTCAGCAGCGCTTCCGCCCGAGCGGCTTCGAGGTCCGCGCCGAGCTCGAGGAAGACCGCGCGCGCCGCCTCCGTCTCGCGCCGTGCCGCGTCGTTGCGTCCCAGGGCGATCAAGCTCGTCGCGAGCTCGAGTCGCACGCGGGCATTCTCGAACGGAGCGTCGCCCACGGGTACGAGGTCGAGCGCGTCCTCGAACGATCGGCGCGCGGAGTCGTGATCGCCTTCGACCGCGCCGACGATCCCCTCCGACGTCAGAACGGCCGCCTGCAGCGGTCTCGTCCGAGCCTGCGCGGCAATCTCGCGCAGCCGGTCCAGCGCGTCACGAGCCGTGCCGAGCTCCTTCAGCGCGACGTGCGCACGCACCGCGACTTCGAGCCCTGCGCACCGCTCCATCCTCGAGGGGTCCGGGTAGCGCCTGAGGAAGCGCTCGGCCAGCTCGGCTGCGTCCCGTGGCTCCCCGCGGTCCAAGGCGAGCGCGCTACGGCCGAGCACCGCGAGCGAGTGCCCCCCGGAGCGGTCGAAGAGCTCTTCGGCCTCATCGAGCCGCCCCTGCTTCCTGCGGAGCTCCGCAAGCCGCACGAACACGTCGCCCTTGAGCGGCGGCCGAGACGCCTCGAAGATGTCCATCGCACGCTGCAGCTCGGTCTCGGCCTCTTCCCACCGCCCCTGCCACACGAGGACGCCGGCGTAATGCGTGCGACAGACGCCCAGCAGGTTGTCGATCCCGTGTCGCTCGCAAAACTCGCCGACCTGCCCGCACCACTGACCGGCGCGGTCGAAGTCACGCACGCGTTCGCAGGCCGAGATCAGGTAGCAGCATGCCCACCCGACGCAGAACAGGAGCGTCGCCTCTCCGGAGAGCGCCACCACGGTTGCTTCGTCCAGCCGGCGCATCCCCGCTTCGAGCTCGCCGTCGCTCACGAGCGCTCGCCCTTCGAGCCCCAGCCCGACCATCTCGAGCTCGGGGACTCCGAACCTCCGACCCAGCTCCACGGCGTGCGCCGCCAAGCGGCGGGCGGTAACGGTGTCCTCGTCCATGGCAAGGGCGATGTCCGCTTCGTGGATCGCCAGCCAGCCGTGGTCGGGCCCCGGCTCCAGATCGTCGAGGAGGCTGTGGGCGCGCTGGAGCCAGCCGTTGGCGACCGCCGGCTCACCCCGAAACTCGAGACAGGCCGCCGCCAGCCAGGCGGCCAGCCGCGCCGCCGACGCATTGTCTCCGCGCTCGCGATAGAGGCGATAGGCCTGCTCGCGCGAGCCGAACGTCAGCTCGGCGTCGTTGAGGCAGTAGCCGGCCCAGCCAAGGCCCTCGAGCGCCTCGGGTGCCGCCTCGACCATGAGGGCCTCCTCGAAGGAGGCGCGAGCGCCCGCCCAATCTCCCTCGCCAAGCGCGATCCAGCCGTCTTGCACGAGGTCCGCGCTCGCGCGCTCCTCGGCCATGGCGCGGAGTGTGCCAGGACGCCTCGAACGGCGTGCGGTGCCGCTAGTCTCGGGTCGTGCGGACGCTCGTCCTCCAGCACATCGCCTGCGAGCCGCCGGGCGTGTTCGAGGACGTGCTGCACGAGCGGGGGATGGAGCTGCACCGAGTCGAGCTCGACGAAGGTGATCCGCTCCCGGACTGGCGCGAGTTCGACGCGATCGTGGCCATGGGTGGGCCGATGTCGGCCACGGACGACGAGACGCTCCCCTGGCTGGCGGCCGAGAAGCGACTGATCGCAGACGCGGTCCAGGCGGACCGGCCGTTCTGGGGCGTCTGCCTCGGCGTCCAGCTCCTCGCGGCGAGCCTAGGAGCGAGCGTCTATCCCGGCCCAGCCCCCGAGGTGGGGATCCTGCCCGTCGCGCTGACGCTCGACGGGCTCACCGACCCGGTGTTCGCCGGGCTGCCGCGGGAGCTGCTTACGCTCCAGTGGCACGGCGACACGTTCGACCTGCCGCACGATGCCGTGCGCCTGGCCGGCTCCACCGCGTACCCGAACCAGGCCTTCCGCGTCCGGCGGGCGTACGGCGTCCAGTTCCACCTCGAGGTGTCGGCGGAGATGGCGCGCGAGTGGGCGCAGGTTCCCGAGTACGTCACGTCCTTGGAGCGCACGCTCGGTCGCGAGGGCGCCCCCGCGTTCCTCGCCGCTATCGAGGAACGTGCGGACGACATGCGTGCAGCCGGGCGGGGGCTCTTCGAGCGCTGGCTCGACCGGGTCGTGGCCCCGCCCGCAGCGACTGCAGCGTCGTAGCTGCAGGAACGCCTGCCTTGACGTGGCCTCCTCGAGGGTGGCATAACCCCGCTAAGCGTTGGAACGCCGGTTCGGCGTTGCCCCGGGACTGAAGGGAGACCGTGGGATGGACCGCGAGACGAGAAGACTGATCGAGGAGTACCGCCGGGACGAGGCGGGCCCGATCGAGAACAACCTCATCGACGAGCTCGTCGGCGGAGAGCTCGACCGTCATGAATTCCTCCGTCGTGCGACGGTATTCGGCCTGGGAGCCGGCACCATCGGCGCCCTGCTCCGGTACGTCGGCGAGGCCGATCTCGCCTTCGGCGCCCCGGCGGCCGTCGCGCAGAAGAGGGGCGGCACGATCCGCGTCGGCGTGCCCACCTTCGCGTCAAGCCTCGAGCCGTATCAGCTCAGGACGGCCGGCGCGCTGGCGTTCGCCGGCATCCCCGGGGAGTACCTGACGTTCTCCAACAACAAGCTGCAGGTGAAGCCGTGGCTCGCGACGAGCTGGAGGCCGAACGCAGACCTGACGGTCTGGACGTTCCAGCTCCGCCGAGGCGTCAAGTTCCACAACGGCAAGACAATGACCGCCGACGACGTCGTCGCGAGCTTCAGGCAGTACCTGACGGAGAAGACGTCGGAGCTCCTCTCGGCGATTCCGTTGAGCCTCCTCGAGCCGTCAGGCGTCGTCAAGACCGGCCCGTACACGGTCCAGTTCCGGCTCAAGTCACCGAACAACGCATTCCCGAACCTCGTCAGCCAGACGACGTACCAGGCAATCATCCAGCCGGCCGCGATCGCCGGAAGGCCGGGCACCTGGGTGGCGAGCGGCATGATCGGAACGGGGGCGTTCAGGTTCAAGAGCTACACGCCGAACAGGCGCGCCGAGCTCGTCCGCTTCCCGGCCTACTGGGGCGGGAATCCACCGCTCGACGGGGCAGTCCTCACGTTCTACGAAGGCACCGCGGCGCAGGTGCTCGCGTTGCGCGCGGGTCAGATCGACCTCTGCATGCAGCTCTCCCCGCAGGAGGCGGCGCCATTCAGGAACTCGAGCCGCTTCAAGATCTTCAGTGCGCCGACATCGGGGCACCGGATGTTCGGCCTGCGGGTCGACCGCGATCCCTTCAGGGACGCACGGGTGCGGCGCGCCATCGCGCTGACGCTCAACCGCCCCGACCTGATCCAACGGCTCCTCCTCGGCGCCGGCACGCTCGGGAACGACTCACCGTTCTGGTCGAAGTTCCCTTCCACCGACCCCTCGATCCACCAGCGCACGCAGAACGTCGCGCTTGCGAGGGCGCTGCTCCAGGCGGCAGGGCAGTCGAACCCCAAGTTCACGATCACGACGTGGAAGTTCGCCGATCTCCCCGACTACGCGACCGCCATTCAGGCCGCGGGGCGCCAAGCCGGCATGGAGATCGACCTCGAGGTCATGTCGGAGAACGACTACTACGGCGGCGGAGCGGACTACTACGCGACGACACCGTGGATCAACAGGCCGGCGACGATCACGGAGTACGGGGCGCGCGGCGTGCCCAACCTGTTCATGACCGCGGCCTACATGTCGGACGGCATCTGGAACGCATCGCACTTCAAGAACGCCAAGTTCGACTCCGCGGCCAAGTCGTACCTTGCGGCGGCGGATCTCCAGTCGCAGCGGGCGGCCACGAAGGTCATGGCCGGGGTTCTGCTCGCCCAGACGCCGGTGATCACGTCGTTCTTCATCACGTACGTCACCGCCGGCTCGTCCAAGGTCACGAACTACCAGGCGGAAGGCGTCTCGCAGGTGCGCATCGCCCACACCTCACTGGCGTAGCGAGACGTAGCCCACCGGGCTGCCGGCGCCCCGCGCCGGCCGCAAGACCAAGCAACCGCGAGCGGCGAATCACTTCTGGAGCGCGAGAGCAGATAAC
>Ga0209751_10005867_pt1 | contig 11483 bp, 7 predicted proteins | sample RifCSP13_1_FD_184019 | JGI IMG/M metagenome (GOLD analysis project Ga0209751, IMG submission 184019) | Soil microbial communities from Rifle, Colorado - Rifle CSP2_sed 13_1 (SPAdes) (version 2) | ecosystem: Environmental > Terrestrial > Deep subsurface > Rock core/Sediment | place: Rifle...
AATGCTCTTAACGGCCTCATGAAAAAGTATCAGCCTGAAGGCAGATACGAGCCAATTTCTCCAGAAATGCAGGTTTTAGATGAGGTAGCCATAATCAAAGTCACACCAGATATGATTCGTGGAAAATACAAGATTGGTCAGAATTTGCAAACAGGTGCCAGAAGAGAGCTTGCAGAAAAAATTCTTGAGAGAAATTCATCTTCTGCAAAAGAAACTCTAAAAATTATGGGATTTACAATTACAGAGAAAGGTCTTGAAATGACTGATGAACCTGCCTGGTAAGTTCATTGTTTTAGAAGGCTATTGAATAATCAGTCTTGTTCAATCATTTTTTTGGAAACACGTTGTTAAGAACTTATTTCTTGTAAATTTCTTAAGGCGTTAGGAACTTTATCACGAATTTCTCGAATTTCATATTGGTTTCCAAATTTTTCTACGTAAACAAAGGCACTATGGTAACCTCTATCCATATCTTCAATTTTTAAAGTGTACACTGGTTTGAAAGTGGGTTTAACACTTGCATGTTTGGCTTGCTCTTCATTAATTTCTTTCAAGGCCATGTAACGTTCTGATCCCCCTTGCTTAAGAATACGAACCTTAACTCCTATAATTTTGTCCTGTTCCTTTTTGCATGATACTATTTCCCTTATGTCGTTTTGTGGAAGTGTGGTCATATGATTATTTCAAATTCCACGCTTAAGTAGATTTATTCTTCACAGAAATTATAATTGTTAAATTTTAATGCGGATTTTACACCTAAACCTCTAAATTTAATGTGGATTTAGTGTTTATCACGGGTAATTTAATCAACATCCGTTAGCTATAAGTTCAGTTTTTAACGATTAAGGGAGTGCAACAAGTACAAGGCTTTAAGCTAGAATCAGATTACTCTCCAACTGGCGATCAGCCAGAAGCTATAGAGCAGTTAGTTAATGGGGTAAGGAAAAATAAAATCCAAACACTTCTAGGAGTAACTGGAAGCGGGAAAACCTTTACCGTTGCAAATGTAATTCAGAAAACAGGCAAAAACACACTCGTTATATCACATAACAAAACCCTCGCAGCTCAGCTATACTCTGAGCTAAAGCAGTTTTTCCCAAAAAATAATGTTGGGTATTTTGTGTCATACTATGACTATTATCAACCAGAAAGCTATCTTCCCCAGACTGATACATATATCGAAAAAGATACTCAGATAAATGAAAAGATTGAAAAATTGAGGCTAGAAGCAACTGCAATGCTTCTATCTGGAGAGCCTACAATTATTGTAGCAACAGTGTCTTGTATTTACTCACTTGGCAATCCCAGAGACTGGGAGGATATGTCGATTACTATATCAGATAAAGATGAAATTAATCGTTCTGCAATTATTAAAAAACTACTCAATGCAAGATATGAACGAAATGATGTAGAACTGTCTCCAGGAAATTTTCGCGTCAAAGGGGACACTCTAGATATCATTCCAGCGTATTCAGAAGATGTAGTTAGAATTTCGTTATTTGGGGATGAAGTTGAAAAGATTACTCTGTTAGACCATGTGTCACTCAAAGAAAAACGTAGAGTGTCTTCAATCAAAATTTTTCCTGCTAAACATTATCTTATTGCAAAAGATGTTAGAGAAAGGGCAGTTAAGTCAATCAAGACTGAGCTAAAACAAAGATTGCCAGAACTCCATGAGCTAGAACGACAAAGATTAGAGATGAGAACAAAATATGATTTGGAGATGATAGAAGAGTTAGGATATTGTTCAGGAATTGAAAACTATTCACGGCACTTTGATGGCAGAAAACCTGGAGAACAGGCATTTTGCCTTCTTGACTTTTTTGGAGATGATTATCTGCTTGTAATTGACGAATCACACGTTACTTTACCTCAATTACATGGAATGTACAAGGGGGATCATTCAAGGAAAAATGAGCTTGTTACTTACGGCTTTAGGCTCCCAAGTGCTTTTGATAACCGTCCACTCAAATTTGAAGAATTTGAAAAATATATCAAAAACACAATCTTTGCATCTGCCACACCGTCTGATTATGAAAGAGAAAAATCATTTCAGATTGTTGAACAAGTAGTTAGGCCAACTGGACTGATAGACCCTAGCGTTGAAGTTAGAACTACCAAAAACCAGATGGATGATCTAATTGAAGAAATTAAAAAAAGAGCAAAAAAAGACCAGAGGATTTTGGTTACTACATTAACAAAAAGGATGGCAGAAGACTTGGCAGAATATCTTTCAAAAAAAGATGTCAAGGTACGTTATATGCACTCTGAAATTGAAGGTCTGCAGAGAACAGAGCTTATTCGACAGTTAAGACTAGGGGAGTTTGATGTACTTGTAGGAATCAATCTTTTACGAGAGGGCCTTGATATTCCAGAAGTATCCCTTGTTGCAATACTTGATGCAGACAAGGAAGGATTTTTGCGAAATAATACAAGCTTGATTCAAACATTTGGCAGGGCTGCAAGAAACATTGATGGGGCAGTAATCATGTATGCAGATTCTATTACCAAATCAATGAACGCTGCAATGTCTGAAACCGAACGCCGTCGAGCAAAACAGCTAGAATATAACAAGAAATTAGGCATTACGCCAAAAACAATCATAAAGTCCATTCCTGTTCAAGAAGCTACACTAGATGACATTAAACACAAATCAACTAGTGATTTGACACGAGACGCAATTGATATTGAAGCCTCTATGAAAAAATATGCAGAGGATCTTGACTTTGAGCGAGCTATAGAGTGTCGAGAACGATTAAAAAGAATTCAAAAGGAGATTGAAAAGAAAAATGACAAATAATATGTTAAAGATTCGTGGAGCACGACATCATAATTTAAAAAATATTGATGTAGATATTCCAAAAAATAATCTTGTAGTAATATCTGGATTATCAGGGTCTGGCAAATCAACACTTGCGTTTGATACGATTTATGCTGAAGGTCAGCGTAGATATGTAGAGTCACTTTCAGCTTATGCCAGACAGTTTCTTGAGATGATGGATAAACCTGATGTTGATTCAATTGAAGGACTCTCACCTGCCATCTCAATTCAGCAAAAAACAACTAGCAAAAACCCACGCTCAACTGTAGGCACTACAACTGAAATCTACGATTATCTTAGGTTGCTATATGCACGAATAGGCATCCCACACTGCCCAAACTGTAGTAGAAAAATCTCAAACCAATCAGTAGAAACCATATGTGATTCTGTTCTAAAAGACTTTGATGGTAAAAAAATTCTAGTTTTGGCGCCTATCATTCAGCGAAAAAAAGGAACTTATGAGAAGCTATTTGAGCAGATAAAAAAAGACGGCTATTCTCGAATTCGTCTAGATAGTGAAGTCATTTCCCTTGATGAGGAGATTCCACCACTGGATAAACAAAAATGGCATTGGATAGAAATTGTAGTAGACAGAATCACTACATCAAAAACAGAAAAAAGCAGACTCTTTGAGGCAATTCAAAACGCAATCAAGGCTTCTAAAGGCGAAGTAATGATTGCATCAGAAAAGGAAAATAAAATATTTTCACAAAATAATGCTTGTCCACATTGTGGTGTGACAATTGGTGAGCTAGAACCACGTACTTTTTCATTTAATTCACCTTTTGGCTCATGCAAGGCCTGCAATGGGCTTGGAGTTAAAATGGAGTTTGAACCAGATCTAGTAATTCCTGATAAAACAAAATCTCTTTTAGATGGAGCAATCGTTCCCTGGAGTGGCAGAGCCTCATCATTTCGTCGTCAAGAACTCAGAGCAGTTGGGAAAAAATTTGGATTTGATTTGATGACTCCAATTAATAAGCTACAACCAAAACAGCTTGAGGCAATTTTGTATGGCACTGATAAAAAGATCAATTACAAATATGAATCAAAATCAAGTGATTCCTATTGGGAGTATTCTGATAGTTTTGAAGGAGTACTAGCAAATTTACATCGTATCTTTATGGAAACTGAATCTGAGTCAAAACGAGAATGGCTTAAACAATTCATGCTAGATATACCATGTAATTCATGTCATGGAAAGAAGCTAAAACCAGAAGCCTTGTCAGTAAAAGTAAACGATAGAGGGATAATGGATGTGTGTGATTTATCAATTGATAATTGTTATGACTTTTTCCAAAATCTCAAGCTGACTGAAACTGAAGCTTACATTGCACGTGATGTGTTAAAAGAGATCAAAGAGCGCTTGGAGTTTCTAAAAAATGTTGGCTTGACATATCTTACGCTGAACAGATCAAGTGCAACTCTTTCTGGTGGAGAGTCACAAAGAATAAGACTCGCAACTCAGATTGGCTCAAACCTGACAGGTGTTTTGTATGTTTTAGATGAACCGACAATTGGCTTACACCAAAGGGATAATGCACGATTAATAAAAACGCTAACAAAGCTGCGAGATCTGGGAAATACAGTCATTGTAGTAGAGCATGACGAAGAAGTTATACGAAATTCGGATTGGATACTTGACCTAGGACCTGGTGCAGGAGTAAATGGAGGAAATGTGGTGTTTGAAGGAACAGTGGATCAGATCCTCAATGGTCACAAATCAATTACAGGTGATTATCTTAAGGATAAATCCCTCATTAAGCTTAAAGACAAAAAACGAGAAGACAAAGGTAAACTAATTCTCAAAGGTGCAAAAGAAAATAATCTTAAAAATATAACTGCAGAATTTCCTTTAGGAAAATTTATTTCAGTAACTGGAGTTTCAGGCTCTGGAAAATCAACTTTGATTAATGAAACACTGCTAAAAGCACTTGAATCTAATTTTTTCAAAACTACTAAACGCGCTGGAGAACATAAAGAGCTAATCGGATTAGACAAAATAGACAATGTAATAGCAATTGATCAGGCACCTATTGGAAGGACTCCAAGATCAAATCCAGCTACTTACATTGGAGCATTTACAGCAATTCGTGATCTTTATTCAAACACAGAGATATCAAAAGAGCGAGGATATGCCCCAGGTCAATTTTCGTTTAATGTTCCAGATGGAAGATGCTTTGCCTGTGAAGGAGATGGTGTAAAACAAATAGAGATGCAGTTTCTCTCAGATGTTTTTGTAAAGTGTGATGAGTGTAAAGGAAAACGCTACAACTCCGAAACACTATCTATTCATTACAAGGGCAAAAACATTGCAGAAATACTTGATATGACAGTATTTGAGGCGCTAAAGTTTTTTGAAAATATTCCTGCAATTAAACGAAAACTTCAAACAATTTATGACGTAGGTTTAGGATACATTAAGCTAGGTCAGTCATCGCCTACCTTATCAGGTGGAGAAGCGCAACGCGTAAAGCTGGCTTCTGAGCTATCAAAAAGAACTACAGGAAACACGCTTTACATCTTAGATGAGCCAACAACTGGACTTCATTTTGCTGATGTACAAAAACTTCTTGATGTTTTGAATCGCCTAGTTAATCTTGGCAATACAGTAATTGTAATTGAACACAATATGGATGTCATAAAAAATTCGGATTGGATAATTGATCTTGGTCCAGAAGGAGGCAATCATGGAGGTCAGATCATGGCTACAGGCACACCCACACAGATAGCAGAAACGAGTACCCATACAGGAAAATTCCTTAAAAAATTCATGCAAAGATGACCTTTGATATTTCCAGCATAAACATTCCAAAACATCCAGGAATATACTTAATGAAAGATGCAAACTATAACATAATCTACATTGGAAAAGCAAAGAATCTAAAAAATCGTGTAAAGTCATATTTTTTACAAAATCAAAACTACAAAACACAAAAACTAGTTGAGAAAATTTGCGACATTGAATTTGTTCTAACTGATAACGAAGGGGAAGCCTATATTCTAGAATCAAACATGATTAAAAGATATAGACCAACCTACAACATAGAGCTTAAAGATCAGCAACGTTACACATATCTGCGTTTAACAGATGAAAAATATCCTAGACTTTTAGTTGCAAGACGAATGAGATCTGGAAAATTTTTAGGATCAGGCAAGGTCTTTGGTCCATTTACTTCAGGTAGCTCAAAGCTATTAACAATTGGAACTCTTCGTAAAGCATTCAAGATTAGAATTTGTAAAACACTTCCAAAAAAGGCATGTCTTGAATATCATTTGGGAAATTGCGAGGCACCTTGTGAGTTCAAATATGCTCAAAAAAAATATTCTGATCATGTATCTGATTTAGAATTAATTTTAAAAGGCAAAAAGCAGTTACAAGAGTTTGCACAAAAATTACAAAATGATATGAAACAAGCTTCTGATTCACTTGATTTTGAACGTGCAAAGGAAATTAGAGATACACTACACAGGCTAGGAAGTTTGCAAACTAGACAAAAAATGGAATATGTAGAAAATGCACCAGATGAAGATTACTTTGGAGTTAAGATAGAAGAACATACTGCACTTGTAATGTCACTCAGACAAACTCACGGAGTTATTCGAGATAGCAACCGATTCTCATTTGATCTTATAGGCGACAACACCTTTGGGAATTTTCTTTATCAATATTACACAACTAGCCCAATTCCAAAAAATATTATCGTAAGTAACATGCCTGAAAACAAGCAAGTTTTAGAAAATGCGCTTTCTGAAAAAGCTGGATTTGAAGTAAAGATTCTCGTTCCAAAAAAAGGAAAACGAAAAGAGATGATTAGCCTAGTAATGAAAAATATCAATCTAATTCAATCCAAGGGAATTGAACCAGGAATTTATGAACTTCAAGAACGCTTAGAGCTGGAAAATGCTCCAAAAATAATAGAATGTTTTGATATCTCAAATCATGGTGCACAGTATGCAGTAGGATCAATGTCTAGGTTTGTGGATGGAAAACCAGACAAATCTGGGTATAGAAAATTTAAAATTAAAACAGTTTCGGGCAGGGATGATTATGCTATGATTGCTGAAATTGTAAAGAGGAGATATTATAGATTGGTAGAAGAAAACTCGGAATTACCCAATCTAGTTTTAATTGATGGTGGAAAAGGCCAGCTAAATGCTGCAGAAAGATCATTGCAAAGCATTAGTGTTAAAGTTCAATGTGCATCGTTGGCAAAACAAAACGAAGAAGTGTTTGTACCCAAAAGAAAAAATCCAATAATTATTCCACGAAGTAGCTCGGCATTAAAAATTTTACAACATGCAAGAGATGAGGCTCATCGATTCGGAGTTACATATAATCGGAATCTTAGAAAATTGAATTAATGCGAAAATAATTTAAAAAGCGATTTCTCTAGATTTACCCAGTCTTATCCTGCTAAGCATGATTATTTTGGGTAGTTTGAATTCATTGCGATCGTTAGGCATTATATTTCCTTTTTGGATCGGGGATATATGATACTTTAACGTATATTTTTAGAGAACTATGCGATCGCTTAGAGAATGCATACATTGTGGTAGAGAATTTGAGAATATGCGAAGTGATTTTTGTTCTGATGCTTGTGCACACGAAGCATCAAATTAGACAAATCTGAAAACAATCGAGAAAATCTGATGTCATTTAAAGATAACTAGTGCTTTTTACGCAGATCTTGTCCTTTACAAAATAATCCGGCCAAGGTAATCGATCAAATATCATGTGTTAAAGAAGATTTTTTTTGGAATGTTTTGATCGCACTGATAATTTCTACGTGAACGTTATAAGAAAAATCTCAATCTTACCAATTACGCAAGCAAATACCGAAATCAAGCCATTGATAAAGGAAAGCAACAGCGATCCACCAAAACGTTCTTGGTTGGAACAAAGAATGTATGTAAATCAATTGAAGATAGAACACGACGAAAAAAATGAGTTAGATTCTATTAGACATATTGATTCTCTCAGTTCTCAACTATCTTCAATATTGGGTCTTGAGGAAATGGAGGCACATGTTTACCTAAACCTTCTACGAATAGGCCCAATTTCAGCAAGTGCACTTGCAAAAGAAATTGATGTTGAACGCACCAAAACATATAGGACAATTGAAAAGCTTCTAAATCAAAACATAGTATCAACAACTTTTTCAAAGCCAAAACTTTGTGTAGCAACTAAACCAGAAGAGGTTCTAAAGATGATTTTACAGAGAAAAGAAGACGATTTAAAATTACTTAAAGATACGAGAGAAGATGTTGTCAAAAAAATTAAGGAAATGATTCCTAGCAATCGTTTAAACAGCATGCCTACATTTCATATTATTCAGGGTAGAACAAATATTTATTCGAACATTAGTAAGTTAATAGAAAATTCTACTGATGATGTCTATATCGTTACCACGCTTAAAGATATTTCAAGAATGTATCATACTAGTATCCCCGAAAAAATTAAGATTTGTGAAAAAAATGGTGGACAAGTTTTACTTCTAACTGAGTTAAATGATGAGAATTTATTACCGTTTGTAAAACGTTTTGGTGCAACTGAGACAAGAGTCGGTAAAGTTCGCTCCAAAGGAAGAATGATAGTTGGAAAAAATAAACAAATGATCATGTCAGATGCAACAGCAAAGGACAATGAAAATTCTGGCATGGAATCAGACTTTGCATTCTCAACTAATTCTAATGAAATGGTAAACAATATCCATACACTTTGCAACCTCTTGTGGAATAATTCAAAACCATTAACAATGAGTATAAAAAATAAGAAATTAAATTAACCAAAGTCAAAAACTGACAAATTTATTTGTAATAAAACAACCAAGAACTACGGCAGAGATTTATTCTGTCCGCGTTCTTTGGTAGAATGAATTCTAAATTAATTTTATGACTGTGGATAAATAGGTAATTGTGGTGCAATTGAGACACCTTAGCAATTAATTAAAAATCAGTATTTTCTTAGATGTGAATTTTTTGAGAATAGGGTGAAAAAAGGCCCTATTCTCCTGACTTATCCTCAAAGAACATAGGAGTGTCTGGTTTGAAACGTGTGGATTAGTTCCTGACATAATATACAATTATTACGATTAAGTCTGCGTATGATCACTTTGATCAAACATCTAATAAAACGAATTTCTAGATTCCGACAATAGTTTTAAAGTTCAATTAAGTGATTTGGGTAGTGCAATGTTCGCACCTAACACCTCTTTTTGGCCTATCAGTTTTAAAGTCAAGTGGGATGTCTTTGCCTCTTTTACACATTGGGCATACCATTAGCATTATTTTTAAGCACCCAAAAATCATTTATTAATTTTAGCTAGCTTTTTCTGTTAAAAATGTAAATTTATTAGCTTAGTGAATTTATGGCGGCATCAAACACAATTGATGGTTGTGGACCAGCAATTTTTTTAATATCGCCCTCTGGTCCAATTATGAAGAAATATGGGGTTCCTACTACGCCAAGTGAAGCGCCAACCTCGGTGTTATGAGATACCCTGTCAGCATATATTCCAGAATCTAAACATTCGTTAAACATTTCGGCATCAAGTTCAAGGTCTGTTGCAAATTGTTTTAGTGCATCCATGTTTGCCCAACCATCCTGGATTCCCGCTTGGTTATTGTATAAAGTAGAATGGTACTCGATAAATTTTCCTTGATCATCTGCACAATATGTTGCTTGAGCAGCAGCGATTGAATCATCACCAAGCCATGCAGAATCTAAAAAGTAAAGCTTTGCAATACCTTTCGTTATGTAATTGGAAGTGATTTTTGATTTTTCGTTTTGGAACCAGCCTTTACATTTTGGACACTGATAATCTCCAAATTCAATAATTGTTATAGGCGCATCTTCATCACCTTCAACTGGTGCAGCCATAGATAGATCAACACCTCCAATTGTAAATGATTCTTCTTCCATTGTTTCTTCTGGTAGTCCTTGCTCTTCACCCATCGATAATCCCTCAGATAGTTCTATTATCTTCTCATTAGTTGCGTTTTCCGTTGTTTCATCTTCTATTGTTTCGTTTTCTATTGTTTCGTCTTCTATTGTTTCATCTTCTTCATCATCAATAACGATGGATCCCCAACCTGCATCAGATAATTTCATAGAAGTGGAAGATTTAACGCATGTAGCAGCCCCGTTTGTTGAGCGAATCATCAAGACCAAACCGGATTTACACACTACATCATCTGCAGCAACACCAGATGCCATCTGTTGGCGAGGAGACATGATGTCTTGTGCATTTACACTTAACATCGATGGAGATAAGAATAATCCTAGAGCTATAATAGCTACAAAAGCGGTATTGGTCACAGAATTCATAGTGTAGAATAGGAAAATAGATACTTAAGCTAATCGTTAAGTTCCACTTTGGAACAAATTTACTTATAAAATTTCCAGAGTCCTTATTGATTAACTAAACAAAGTGTTTCTGGGCATATGATGGAGGGGCAATCTCATCAAAAAATGGAGAGGATGAAATGATCATTCTCCCTATTACGCAATTGCAGATGATTTTATCAATGGTAATTGCAGAAGTTTTCCTACTAGGTGATCCTAACTATATTGTAAGGATTGGGTCTGAAAACTACTTTAGCCTAGCAGTTGGAGCATTTATTGGAGGCATTTTCATTTTTGTCTTAATAGCAATAAAATTTGGAAGTAGAGTGCAATTCAAAGAACTACGTCCTAAAGAAAAGATTGTAGTTAAAGTAAGACAGAGTTAAACATAGTCATCAAGGGATTGCTCACGTAACGGTTGCGCATCAATACCAATTTTTTTAAGGTGGGATGCAAATTCTTCTACAAAGCCATGAATTGTATACACCTTTTCTGCTCCTGTTTTATGTACTAGTTCTACAAGTTCATTAAAATCACAGTGATCACTGAGGGGAATAGAATAATCTGACCGTCTTCCAAATGAAAATCGCGAAGATTTAGCCCAGCCGCTAAATCCAATTGTAACTGCATCATATTTTTCCTTCATGTGTTTTATGAATTGATTTTTTTGGGACATCATTGGGGCAACCATAACCCATGGTTTTTTATCTAAGAACCCACCAGATTCAGCTTCAGTGTGACCCATGCCTTCTTCGAGAGTTACACCTAACTTTCGGTGTAGGTCATTCATTTTTTTTACAGAATCGTGATAGTATAGGGGTTTCCAATGTCCAAAGATACTAGAAATTGTTTGAGCTTTGCCCAACTGATATCCTAGTAAAATTACGGGCTTTCCTTTTGAATAGAGATCAGATATAATTTCGTTTACCGTGATTTTGATTTCATCAATTTTAGGAAAAATAAATTCAGGAAGTCCAAATGTGCATTCTGTGATTAGCGTTTTACATTTTGGAATTGCCGCCGCTTTTAGAAAAGCTCTTTCCCTGGTGCAAATGTCTCCAGTGTAAAATACATCGTCAAACAACAAGCCTTTTGCTCCCAAAATGTGTCCACTGTCAATTAAAGAAAAATCATCCATCGCATCAACGAAATTTTCCATTCTAAAACCACGAAGACTGGCAATTTCGTTAGTTTCCATTGATGACAGTATTATGCCTCCATTTTGGGAAGGGAGATGATCAGAATGTGCATGAGAAATAAAATTTATTCCTTCAGAGGCCACATTTTTCGGATGAAGATAGATCTGCATCCCGT
>Ga0209751_10005869_pt1 | contig 11481 bp, 9 predicted proteins | sample RifCSP13_1_FD_184019 | JGI IMG/M metagenome (GOLD analysis project Ga0209751, IMG submission 184019) | Soil microbial communities from Rifle, Colorado - Rifle CSP2_sed 13_1 (SPAdes) (version 2) | ecosystem: Environmental > Terrestrial > Deep subsurface > Rock core/Sediment | place: Rifle...
CTCCCGGCACGCACCAATGGTACGACGGCACGGCCCACCCCTGGGAGTTCAAGCGCGTCTGGCACTTCGAGCCGTCGCTCACCGATCCGGACACGGTCTACGCCGGTGTGGAGGACGCGGCGCTGTTCCGCACCACCGACGGCGGCCAGACCTGGAACGAGATGGCCGGGCTGCGCACCCACCCCTCGGGGCCCGGATGGGCGCCCGGCGCCGGCGGGATGGCCGTGCACACTATCCTGCTCGACTCCAGCAACGCGCAGCGCATGTACATCGCCATCTCGGCCGCCGGCGTCTTCCGCACAGATGACGGCGGACAGACCTGGAAGCCGGCCAACCGCGGGCTCAGCTCCAACTTCATGCCCGATCCGACGGCCGAGGTCGGACACTGCGTTCACCGTATCGCTATGCACCCCTCGCGCCCGTCCACGCTTTTCATGCAGAAACATTGGGACGTGATGCGCAGCGACGATAAAGGCGAGTCGTGGCAGGAGGTCAGCGGGGACCTGCCGTCGGACTTCGGCTTCGTCGTCGACGTCCACGCCCACGAGCCGGAGACGGTCTACGTCGTCCCGATCCTGAGCGACTCGCTGCACTACCCGCCCGACGGTAAGCTGCGCGTCTACCGCAGCCGCAGCGGCGGAAACGAGTGGGAGGCCCTCACCAAGGGGCTCCCTCAGAAGGACTGCTACGTCAATGTCCTGCGCGACGCCATGAGCGTCGACACGCTGGATCCGTGCGGGGTCTACTTCGGCACGACCGGCGGGCAGGTGTACGCCTCGGCCGACGCCGGCGACACCTGGGCGCCGATCGTCCACGACTTGCCGGCGGTGTTGTCGGTCGAAGCACAGATACTGCCGTGATCCCTGCGCCTACCATGACATCCACAATGAAGGCGCAGGGATGATCCGCGTCATCCTCCCGTACCATCTGCAGAGCCTGGCGCGCACGGGCAGGGAGGTGAGCGTGAACGTCGACGGCCCCGTCACGCCGCGCTCGATCCTTGACGCTCTCGAGGCCGCCTACCCGATGCTGCGCGGCACGATCCGCGACCACGTTTCGCAACAGCGGCGACCGATGCTGCGCTTCTTCGCATCAGGCGAGGACCTGTCACTCGAGCCGATCGACACCCCGCTGCCCGAGGCGGTGGCGTCGGGGAATGAGCCCTTCCGAATCGTCGGGGCCATCGCCGGAGGTTAGCCATGGGCGGCACATCCGGAACGAAGAAACGACAAGTGGACCCGGCCGTTCGCAAATTCGTCAGTTCCGTTTCCGACGAGCGAAGGAAGTTCTATGTTTCACTCGAACGGATCATCCTGGGCATGTACCCGGAGGCCAGGATCGGGATCTCCTATGGCGTTCCGACGTATTGGGCGAAGTCCGGCCGAGTCGGGCTCGCCTACTGGAGCGGCGGGGTTTCGTTCTATCCGTTCGGCGGGGACTACCTGGACGAGTTCAGGGCCGCGCACCCGACGATCAAGACCGGCAAAGGCACCATCAACTTCAAGGTCTCGGAAAAGGTCCCGGTCGCGGCGCTTAAGAAGATCATCCGGCAATCCATCGAACATCCCCATCACCCCGTGAAGACTGCCGGCGGAGGTTGAGCTCAAGCCCGTAATATCCGCTCGTGAGGAAGCACCGCTTCCGCACCTTCTCGCCAAAGGAGATGCACCATGACGAATCCGGTTACGCACTTCGAGATTATGGGTAAGGACTCCGTCGCGCTGCAGAAGTTCTACCATGACGTGTTCGGCTGGAAGCTTGCTCCGCCGATCAAAGAGATGGGCAACTACAGTCTGTTCGACAACGAGGGACACGGCATCGGCGGTGGTCTCGGAGAGGGCGACGCCCGCGTGACGGTCTACATCGAGGTCGACGATCCTCAGGCCTACCTGGACAAGGCCGTCAAGGCCGGCGCCAAGATGATGATGGAAGTAACCCAGGTCACGCCCGATACGGTAATCGCCCTCTTCTCCGATCCGCAGGGCAACCTGACCGGTTTGCTCAAGGAGACCGCGCACTAAGGCAGTGGTCAGCGGGCAGTGGTCAGTGGTCGGTGGCCAGATACCAGTTATGACTGACCACTCGCCACTCATCACGGCCTTCGAGCGCTTTCGAATCCCAGTTGCTTCGATTTTCGACTCCGGTTAGAATGCAAGCACAATCGCATAAGGCCCATGACCGGGAAGAGTAGGCCGGGACCGCTGATCAGAGAAGGAGCGGCCTGCGGCTGAGAGCCCCCACAGCGCCACCCGCCGAACGTCGCCCGGTCGGACGCCGAAGAACGCCCTTCGACGGAGCCTGTCCCGAAGCGAAGCGAGGGGCTCAGGGCAAATAGAACGGCGCGGGGACGCCCGATACAGCGTTGGCCTCGTGGTTCGGGGCCGTGAAGAGCACCCCAGGCGGGGTGAAACGAGGTGGTACCGCGGAGCCCTCCGTCCTCGTGGATGGGGGGCTTTTGATTTGAGGCGTTTCGCGATCTGCCGCGCCTTGGGGATTCCTCCGCCCGCCCTTCGACTACGCTCAGGACGGGCCTCGGAATGACATGGCAGGGGCGCATTCAATGGCCGGGGACCATCCCCTCAATGTCATTCCGAGCCTTGCGGACAATTGTCCCCGAAGCGAAGCGGAGCGGGAGCAAGGCGACACTTGCACCTGCGCTGGCAGCGCAGCTGCCAAGTGCAGGTGGGAATCCCCGGACCGCGCACGGGCTGGGCTAGAACAATAGGGGCGTATTCTGCAACTGCCGCGCCTCGGGGAATCCTCGGCGCCCCTTGGGCGCCTCGGAATGACATTGAGGTGGCGCGGCCGGCGCACCGCAGGAGGGACTCATGGACGACATCTTCAGCCTCCCCAAGACCTACGACTTCAAGGCGGTCGAGGCGAAGCGCTACGCCTGGTGGGAGTCGCAGGGGTACTTCGCGCCGCGTGGGGAAGCGGCGCGGCCGCCCTTCGTGATCTCGATGCCGCCGCCCAACGTCACCGGCGAGCTGCACCTGGGCCACGCCATGTTCGTCGCCATGGAAGACCTGATGACGCGGCATGCGCGCATGCGGGGCCTGCGCGCGCTATGGCTCCCCGGCAGCGACCATGCCGGGATCGCCACACAGCTCCAGGTCGAGAAGCATCTGCTGCGAACCGAGGAGGTGACGCGCGAGGAACTCGGCCGGGAGACATTCGTCGAACGGACCTGGGAATGGAAGAAGAAGTACGGCGGGATCATCACCGAGCAGCTTCGGCGCCTGGGCGCTTCGTGCGACTGGTCGCGCGAACGCTTCACCCTCGACGATGGGCTTTCGCGCGCCGTGAGAGAGGCTTTCGTGCGCTTGTATGAGAAAGGGCTGATCTACCGCGGCACCTACCTGATCAACTGGTCTCCCGGCCTGCGCACCGCCGTGAGCGATCTAGAGGTCGAGTACACCGAGGAAGAGGTCACGCTCTACACCTTCAAGTACCGGCTGAAAGGCTCGGACGAGTTCATCCCGGTGGCGACGGTCCGTCCCGAGACGATCCTGGGCGACACGGCAGTGGCCGTCCACCCGGACGACGGGCGCTATGCGCCCTTCGTCGGCCGGACGGCGATCGTACCGATTCTGGGTCGCCAGGTCCCGGTGATCACCGACGACTACGTCGACCGCGAGTTCGGCACCGGCGCGCTCAAGATCACCCCAGGCCACGATCCGGCCGACTACGAGATCGGCCGCCGCCACGGCCTGCCGGTGATCAACCTGCTGAACCGCGACGCCACGATGACGGACGCCGCCGGCCCCTACGCCGGCCTCGATCGCTTCGAGTGCCGCAAACGGATGTGGGCCGACATGGAGCAGGCCGGCCTGACCGTGCGCACCGAGCCGTACCGCACCCAGATCCCGCGCAGCCAGCGCGGCGGCGAGATCGTCGAGCCGATGGTCTCGACGCAGTGGTTCGTCAAGATGTTGCCGCTGGCCGAGCCGGCGCTGCAGGCCGTGCGCGCCGGACGCCTGCGCATCGTCCCCGAGCGCTTCGCCAAGGTCTATGCCAATTGGCTGGAGAACATTCGCGACTGGTGCATTTCGCGGCAGTTGTGGTGGGGCCACCGCATCCCCGCCTGGCACTGCGCCGAGTGCGGCGGCATCACCGTGGCCCGCGACGACCCCGACCGCTGCGCCCGGTGTGGAAGCGCCCGCATCGAACGCGACCCTGACGTGCTCGACACCTGGTTCTCCTCCGGACTATGGCCGTTCTCGACCCTCGGCTGGCCGGAGGAGACGGACGACCTGCGCACCTTCTACCCGACGACGATCATGGAGACCGGCTACGACATCCTCTTCTTTTGGGTGGCGCGCATGGTGATGATGGGGCTCGAGTTCACCGGCCGCTTGCCGTTCGAAACGGTCTACCTGCATGGTCTGATACGCGACGAGCAGGGTCGCAAAATGAGTAAGACCCTGGGCAACGTCATCGATCCGCTGGAAGTGATGGACGAGTTCGGCGCCGACGCGCTCCGCCTGACGCTGCTGACAGGTTCGACCCCCGGCAATGACATGAACCTGAGCGTGCCGCGAGTGCAGGCCAACCGCAACTTCGCCAACAAGGTCTGGAACGCCGGGCGGCTGGTCTTGACCGCCGTCGAACGACTGCCGGCGGAGAGCGCCCCAGCGCCCTCGCCGACGCTCGCCGATCGCTGGATCCTGGCGCGGCGCGGGCAGGTGCTGGCCAACGTCGATCGGTTGTTCGAGGCCTTCCAGTACGGCGAGGCTGGCCGGCAGATCTACGAGTTCTTTTGGGGCGAGTTCGCCGACTGGTACCTAGAGGCGGCCAAGCTGCAAGCCTCTGAAGGCCCGGCCCGGGCGCGCAGCACGGCCGAGATCATGGTGTCGGTCCTCGACACCAGCCTGCGCCTGCTCCATCCCTTCACCCCGTTCGTCACCGAGGAGTTGTGGCATCGCCTGCGCGACGCGTGCCAGGCTCATCCATCCGGCCTCACGCCTCCGGGCGGGTGGGGCGAGGCTTTGATCGTCGCCCCGTGGCCGACCACCGGGACCGAAGTCGCCGATGATGAGGCGGTCCGCCGTTTCGAGCTGCTGCGCGAGGTCGTGCGGACGATCCGCAACGCCCGCGCCGAGAAGCAGATCGACCCAGGCCGCCGAGTCGGGGCGGTGCTCGGCGCCGGATCCGACCTCGCCTGGCTTCGTGAACAGGCCCCGCTGCTGTGCCTCTTTGCCCGCCTGGACGAGGCCGGGCTGGTTCTTGGGCAGCGGATCGAGGCGCCGCCGCCCGGCGCCCTGCCGCTTACAGCCGGCGGGGTCGAAATCTACTTGATGTTGGCCGAAGCGGTTGACGCCAAGGCGGAAGGCGAGCGCGTGTCGCGGCAGTTGGTTGTGATCGAGGGTCAGATCGGGCGCCTGCAGGCGCTGTTGGCCGGTCCGTTCGCCGACCGGGCGCCGGCCCAGGTCGTCGAGGCGGAGCGCCAGAAGCTCAAGCAGGCGGAGGAGGAAGCGGCGCGGTTGCGATCACAGCTGCAGGGGCTAAGCAGTCAATAGAAACCCACGATCATTGTTCTCTCGTGTCCGGCGGCCGGGCTGCCGCCTCAACCAAGAAAGTCATTGCGAGCCGCCGGTCTCCGGCGGCGTGGCAATCTCGCGTCAGGAGATCCTGTTGGTCTCCGGCTGAGGAGATTGCCACGGCGGCCTCCCGCGCCGCTCCGCTTCGGGGGCCGTGGTTCGGCCGCCTCGCAATGACACCCTCTGTGACGATTGATGAGCGGCTTGGAGAGAAGGAAATCGCGGATGGTATACTGCCGCGCCCGGAGGGAACGTGTCGCGAGGTCCGAACGTCCTGCGCCTGATCTCGATCGGCTTGCTCGTCGCGTCGTTGGCGCTGGTCATCATCGAACTGATCGCGTACAGCCGCGATCGTGCGCGCATGCCTGAGTCGCTCTCGGTGGCGGGGGTCGACGTCGGCGGACTCGACCAGACCGAGGCCATCGAGCGCTTGCTGCAGGTCTACAGCGCGCCGATCGAGGTCGTCTACCGCGACCAGGTGATCCAGATCTCGCCGGCGGCGGCCGGCTTCCGCCTCGATACCGAAGCGCTGATGGGCGCCGCCGAACTCGAAAGGACGGGGACCGACTTCTGGTCCGGCTTCTGGGATTTCCTGTGGAACCGACCGAGCGATCCGGTACGGGTGCCGGTCAAGGCCGAGTATTCCCGGGGACAGCTCGAGACTGTCCTGCGCGACATCGCCGCCCGCTACGACGAGCCGCCGACGCTGGCCCAGCCGATCCCGGGGTCCACCAACTTCAGCCCGGGCCAGCCGGGCATCCTGCTCGACATCGCCCGGGCGGGCGAGCTGGTGGGCGAAGTGATGTCGGAGCCGAACATCCGTCGCGTCGTCCTGCCGGTGGCGTCGGGCATCGCGCCGCGGCCGGACTTCCAGACACTGCAGACCCTGCTGCAGCAGAACATCGATCTGGCCGGCTTCGATGGACTGGCGGCAGTCTACGTTCGCGATCTGCGCACCGGCGAGGACCTGCACTTCGTCTACGACCGCAATCAGCTGACGGCGGCCGAGCCCGACCCGGCGTTCACCGCCGCGTCGATCATCAAGATCGCCATCGCCACGGCCTTTTACCGCACCTTCGACGAACCCCTCGACGACGAAGCCGACCGCTGGATGACGGAGATGCTCACCCTCTCCGGAAACGACCCGGCCGACTGGTTGATGGACCGGATGTCGTCGTCGCGCGGTCCTCTGATGGTCTCCGAGACCTTGATGGACGGCCTGGGATTGGAAAGCACCTTCCTGGCCGGGTTCTTCCATCCCGGAGCGCCACTGTTGTGGCAGTACACCACGCCCGGGAACACCCGGCCGGACGTCAACACGGCGCCCGATCCCTACAACCAGACGACGGCGACCGAGATGGGGCTGCTGCTCTCGGACATCTATGCCTGCGCCGGCGGCGGCGGCAGCCTGGTGGCGGCCTTCCCCGGCCAAGTCAGGCCCGAGGAGTGCCGGCACATGCTGGACCTTCTGGCGGATAACAAGATCGGGATCCTGCTGGAGCAGGGCGTTCCGGAAGGCACGCGAGTCGCGCACAAGCACGGGTGGACCGACTCGCCGTTGGACTCGATCGGCGATGCCGGCGTGATCTACTCGCCGGGTGGGAACTACGTCGTGTCGTTGTTCTTGTGGAACACTCCCGATATGCTCTTCGAGCCGACATCGACCCTGATCGCCAACCTCTCGCGCGCCATCTACAACTACTTCAACCCGCCGATCGGCTGACCTCCGGCAAGGCAGGCGCGCCACAAACAAGCCCCGAACAGGCCCGGGCTGCGGCGGTTGGCAACTCTCCCATTCGTGCTGCGACCCTGCGGTGGTGCCCAGGCGCCCGCTTCTCCTGCGGGGCCGGACCGAAGTCCTCTACAGGACGCTCGGCGCAGCCCCGGCAGAGCCAGAATGCCTTCGTGGTTCCCCTATTCCGAGTATTCGGATACAGGATGTTTGCACGGGCGGCGAATGACGGTCTTCACTGGAGCGGTGCGGGGGGTCGGCCTACTGTAAAGGCCGCGGAGGTGCCCGTGGCTAGAGGCCGCATTCTCATCGAAGAGGCCCTGTGCAAGGGCTGCGAGCTCTGCACCACCGTCTGCCCCAAAGACCTGATCGAAATCGCTCCCGACCGGTTTACCCCGAAGGGGTATCACCCGGCGATCCTGGTCGACCCCGGCCGGGACTGCACCGGCTGCGCCATATGCAGCGTCATCTGTCCGGAAGCGGCCATCACCGTCTACCGGATGACGGCGGCGCCCGCTCGGGCGGCCGCTTGAGAGACCCGACATGACCCTCGAACTCCTCGAAGGCAACACGGCGTTCGCCGAAGCGGCGGTGCGGGCCGGCTGCGAGGCGTACTTCGGCTACCCGATCACGCCGCAGACGGAAGCGCTCGAGCACATGGCCCGGCGCATGCCGGAGCTGGGGCGCGTCTTCCTGCAAGCCGAGAGCGAAGTGGCGGCGATCAACATGGTTTACGGGGCCGCCTGCGCCGGGGTGCGCGTGATGACCTCGTCGTCGTCCCCCGGCGTCAGTTTGATGATGGAGGGCCTGTCCTACATCGCCGGTTCGGAAGTGCCGGTCGTGCTGGTGGACGTGATGCGCGGCGGGCCGGGCCTGGGGAATATCGCCCCGTCCCAGGGCGACTACAACCAGATGGTCAAGGGCGGCGGCCACGGCGATTACAGGCAGATCGTCCTGGCCCCGGCCACCGTCCAGGAACTCATCGACATGACCTACGAGGCCTTCGACCTGGCGGAGAAGTACCGCTGCATCATGGTCGTCCTGACGGATGGGAACCTGGGCCAGATGATGGAGCCGGCCGAACTCCCGCCGATGCAGGCCGTGCGGTCGAAAGCCGACCGTCCGGCCTGGTCGCTCACCGGCGCCGACGGGCGGCGTCCGAACGTGATCTCGTCGATCTATATCGACCCCGTGATCGAAGAGACGTTCAATCGCAAGTTGATGGCCAAGCAGGCCGAGATCGAAGCCAACGAGGTGCGCTTCCGCGAGTTCATGCTCGAGGATGCCGAGGTGGCGATCGTAGCCTTCGGCACCGCCGGGCGCATCGCCCAGTCGGCCATCCGCGCCGCCCGCGACGAGGGCATTCGAGTCGGATTGCTTCGGCCGGTATCGCTTTACCCCTACCCCTATGCCCGCGTGGCGGCCCTGGCCGAGCAGGTGCGCGCCATCCTGGTCGTCGAAATGAACGGCGGGCAGATGGTCGATGATGTCCGCCTGGCCGTGCAGGGGCGGGTCCCGGTCGAGTTCTACGGGCGGATGGGCGGCGTGACGCCGCTGCCGGAGGAGATCCTGGACCAGATCCACCGGCTGCGCGCGCTTCAGCCGGCGGCGAGGTAGGCCATGACGGAGATGGTCGAAACCCTCATTTACCAGCGGCCGGACAGCCTGCAGATGGTGCACACCCACTACTGCCCGGGCTGCACCCACGGTGTGGCCCATCGTCTGATCGCCGAAGTGTTGGACGAGATGGACATTCGGCCGATCACGATCGGCGTTGCGCCGGTGGGGTGCTCAGTCTTCGCCTACAACTACTTCAATGTCGACTTCGCCGAGGCGGCCCACGGGCGCGCCCCGGCGATGGCCACCGGCTTGAAACGGGTTTCGCCGGACAAGATCGTCTTCACCTACCAGGGCGACGGGGACCTGGCCTCGATCGGCGCGGCCGAGATCCTGCATGTCGCCGGGCGCGGGGAGAACATCACGACCATCTTCATCAACAACGCCATTTACGGCATGACCGGCGGGCAGATGGCGCCGACGACGCTGCCCGGGCAGCGCACGACGTCGACGCCGCTGGGACGGGACGTCGAAGTGCACGGCATGCCGCTCAAGATGTGCGAAGTGCTCTCGCAGCTCGACGGATCGGCCTACGTCGTGCGCCGTAGCCTGCACGACGTCCCCAACATCCGCCGGGCGAAGAAAGCCATACGCGCCGCCTTCGAAGTCCAGCAGCAGGGGCTCGGGTTCTCGATGGTCGAGCTGCTGTCGAGCTGCCCGACGAATTGGGGTCTGACGCCCCAGGAATCGTTGGATTGGATCAAGGACCACATGCTGCCGGCCTTCCCGCTGGGAGACTACAAGGTCCACTCCGCGCTCCCGGGAGGACGCCGGGACGATGTGGCGGCCGACGAAGGATGATGGCATGCAGACCGAGCTGATCATCTCCGGGTTCGGCGGGCAGGGGGCGCTGTTCGCCGGGACGCTGTTGGCGTTCACCGCGCTCGAAAACGGCAAGCACGTCACCTGGATCCCGTCGTATGGGCCGGAAATGCGAGGCGGCACGGCCCACTGCACGGTGATCGTCGCCGATGAAGAGATCGGCTCGCCGGTGGTGGGCCGCCCGGCGGGGGTCATCGTCATGAACATCCCGTCGCTGGAGCGTTACGAGCCGCTGGTGCGAGCCGGGGGGGTGTTGATCGTCAACTCGTCGCTGGTCGATCGGCGGCCCGATCGGGTGGATCTCGTGGCGCGCATGATCCCGGCCAACGAAATCGCCGAAGGGCTCGGCGACAAACGCATGGCCAACATGGTCCTGCTGGGCGCGTACCTGGCCGTCCAGCCGGTGTTCACCTTGGAACAGGTGGGGGCGGCGCTGGAGAAGCACATCCCGCCCCACCGACGCAATCTGCTGGGGAAGAACCTGGAGGCGATGCGTTGCGGCGCTGAGCTCGCCGTCGAGTCTATTGGTATTGCGGGGTAGTCCCCGGCTTTCAGCCGGGGTTGAACAGACCCGGCCTAGAGGCGGGACTACCACGCAAATGATGGTGTCCCGGCTTCCCTGGGGGACCAATGCCTGTGTAGCCGCCGGCTTTAGCCGGCGTCTTCTATCCCAACACCCTATCTCCGCGCGATCGCCCGGTTGCCTGCGGGACGGCCACGGACCCGGGCTGAAGCCCGGGGCTACAAAACCTCGTTGGACGTAACCACCGGCGATCAATCCGAAGGTGGTCCCCGGCTTTAGCCGGCGTCTTCTATCCCAACAGCCTATGCTGCTACAGAGGCCGGGTTGCCTGCGGAACGACCACGGACCCGGGCTGAAGCCCGGGGCTACAAAACCTCGTCGGGCGTGACCGCCGGCGATCAACCCGTATGTAGCCGCCGGCTTTAGCCGGCGTCTTCTATCCCAACAACCAATGCCGGTGCGGAGGCCTGGTGGCCACGGACCACGGCTAAAGCCCGGGACTACTTATGCGACGTCACGACGAGGCATCGCCTGCGATTCACGCACGAGTCTCTGGTGCGATTGCCACGGCGCCCTTCGGCTCGGCCTCAGGGCGCCTTGCAATGACGGTTGGCCGTGAAGGCCGCCTCGCAATGACGGGTGGCCCGTGTCACCCACCTTTCAGGTAGCGATTGAAAAACTCGATCGTGCGCAGCATCGCCGTGGAGAAGGGCGCCGACAGGTTGTGGTCGGCGCCTTCGTACAGGTAGAGCTCCGACTCGACCCCGGCCTGCTGGAGCTGCTCGTAGAGAATCTCGGAGAACTCATAGGGGACGCTGCTGTCGGCTGTGCCATGGTGGAGCTGCACCGGGCCGGAGATCTCCGTGAGGAAGCTGTTGGCCGAGATCGAGTCGTAGAAGGCCGGATTCTCATCCAGGGACCCATAGACGGAAGCCAGGCCGCCGCGCCACCCGCGCAGCGACGGCGTCCCGGTGGGCGTGCCGGGCGCCGCCGGCGTCCGTCGCCAACGCGTCAGCAGATCCGGATAAGAGGCCACGACGCCGGCCCAGATCACCCCCGCCCGCAGCCGGGGATCGATGACCATCGAGCGCAGCGTGATGTATCCGCCCATCGAGTGGCCCCACATCCCGATCCGGTCCGGATCGGCGGCGGGGAAAAGGCGCATCGAGGCGGCGGCGTTGAGCACATCGATCACATAGTCCGGCGACCCGTAGGCGCCGCCGGCTACGCCTTCCGAGTCGGCATGG
>Ga0209751_10005870_pt1 | contig 11481 bp, 16 predicted proteins | sample RifCSP13_1_FD_184019 | JGI IMG/M metagenome (GOLD analysis project Ga0209751, IMG submission 184019) | Soil microbial communities from Rifle, Colorado - Rifle CSP2_sed 13_1 (SPAdes) (version 2) | ecosystem: Environmental > Terrestrial > Deep subsurface > Rock core/Sediment | place: Rifle...
GTGGCGGTTACGCGACCCCATTGGGTCCGCGGATGTGATTGCGCAAAGCGCCGCTCGGCCGCAGGTCCACCTCGCAGTCGGAGTTCGTGAAGCCCCGCGCACCAACCACTGCGCCATGTGCGACGTTGCCTTTTGGCCCGAGCCCGACCGCAGTTGAGGGTCAAGCTGTCGAAGAAGCAAAAAGCTCAAAGACTTTCCGCTTGTTGTGGTCGACCGACGGTGAAGGATGACAGACCGCGACTACCGCCCGTGACTCATTGCCGAATTCGCTGATGGTCGCTCTCGCCGCCCGGCCATCAGCTTCCGCAGTGGGGCAAAACGCTCGAGCTTAGTAATTGGTTAAACAATAAAAAAGAATTCAGCCGATCCGATAGCTTCGATTTTAATCGAATTTCGCTATTCGTTAGTCGAATGAGCAGTCGCGCGCCTAGCGCACCTGCACCGCCCCGCCGGGAATGAGGGGTGTTGGGGTCAAAGCGGCTCTACGAGTGCGTGCCGCACAGACGTGGTAACAGCGAATGCGAACGACCAAGCGCCGTGCGCAAAGGAGGCCTGCGGCGTCGGCGCCGGACCGGGAGACAGACGCGCTGCCGCCTCGAATAGAGTCCGAGGCTGCGCCGCCTTCGCGACCGCTCGGGGTGGCGCCCGAGCTCGACGCCTTGCAGCGCCTCGCTCTCCTTTCCAAGGAGGTGCAGTCGTGGGCCCGCGACTTGGCAAACGATACCGTGACGGCAATCCCCGCTGCGGCATCGGGAATGCCCGCTGTGGGCAGTCCATTGTTCAGCCGGGCTGCCAAGACGCTCGTGGCCCTGGCTCTGGCCGCTGTCTTGGGCTGGATCCCGCTGCAGCGCTTGTTCCAAACGACCAGCGCCGAAGCCACGGTCAACGCACGTCTCATCACTCTCAGGGCGCCCATCGATGGCGAGATCGCTTCCTCATTGAGCGCCGACGCTGGCGCTGCCGTGCGGCCGGGCGACCGGATTCTCAGCATCTTCAACCGGCGCGCGGACCGCAGCCGGCTGGACGATCTGCGCCGGACCATCGCGCGCATCGACGGCGAGGCCGTGGCACTCGGCCAGCGGCTCGAGCAGCTCGCGGCTCTCCAGGGGGACTTGCGCTCGCAAAGGGATGCCTTCCAGCGCGGGCGCATCCTGCAAATGCAAGCCCGCGTGGACGAGATCGCGGCGGACATCGCGGCTGCGGAAGCGCTGAACGAGGATACTGCTCACGCACTCGAACGAGCCTCGAAGCTGAATGAGTCCGGCTTCCAGTCCCGGGCCGCACTTCAGCGTGCCGAGCGCGAGGCGAAGGTCGCCGCAAGATCCGTGGAGGCCGCGCGCCAGCGGCTCGTCGGGGCCAACGTCGAGCTCGAGGCCGCGCGCCGGGGTGTGTTCGTCGGCGACAGCTACAACGACATCCCGCGCTCCGCGCAGCGGGTCGACGAGCTCCAGCAGCAGATCGTGGAGATTTCCTCCGAGCTCCACGAGCGCAACGTCCGCAAGAGCCACCTCGAGGCCGAGCTGGTCGAGGAACGAAAACGATTTGCCGATCTGTCGCGCGCCGACATTTCGGCTCCGGCTCCGGGACGCGTCTGGGAGGTCCTGACCGCGCCCGGCGAGGACGTGCGGCGCGGCCAGGAGCTGGTGCGTGTTCTCGACTGCGGCGGGACCGTGGTGACCGCCTCGGTCAGCGAGGGCGCCTACAACAAGCTGCGCATAGGCGGCCCCGCGTCGTTCCACCTGCGCGGAGAAAGACCGGAGCACAAAGGCCGCATCGTCGGCCTCAACGGGCTGGCGACCGTGTCCGCCAACCTGGCAATCGAGCAAAAGGCGCTGGTGCGCGAGCCCTACCATGTCACGATCGAGGTCCCCGATCTCGCCAAGGCTGCCGACTGTTACGTCGGGCGCACGGGCAAGGTGACCTTCGACACCTCCGCCGGCGGCGCGGCCCCGCCGGCCAGCACGGGCCCATGACGTACGCCTCGGGAATTACCTACTGGGAGGCGTTCCTGCCGGGGCTCGTCATCGCGCTCCTGGCGGTCGCGGTGCTGCCCTGGCTCAACCGCGACAACACCCTGGTCCGCGGCTGCGCGATCGGCGTCTGCCTCGCGATGTCCTGGCGCTACATCCTGTGGCGTGTCCTCGATACCGTGCCTCCCGCCGGGCTGACCTGGGATTTCGCCGCCGGCACCCTGTTCACAGCTGTCGAGGCGCTATCGATCCTCGGGGCAACGACATCGCTCATCTTCCTGACGCGCACGCGCGACAGGTCGCCGGAGGCCGACCGCAACCAGGCCTGGCTCGCCGCGCTGCCGCGGCCGCCGCGGGTCGACGTTCTCATCTGCACCTATAACGAGGATGAGGCGATCCTCGAACGAACCATCATCGGCGCGCAGGCGATCGATTATCCGAATTTTCGGGTATGGGTGTGCGACGACGGCCGGCGCGCCTGGCTCGAGAAGCTGTGCGAGCGCTATGGCTGCGGCTATCTCATTCGCAAGGACAACGCCCACGCCAAAGCCGGCAATATCAACAACGCGTTGCGGCATCTTGCGGCCCTGCCGGACCGGCCCGACTTCATCTCCATTCTCGATGCCGACTTCGTTGCGAAGCCGCAGTTCCTCAACCGCGCGCTGTCGTTGATGCGCGACGAGGACGTGGGCGTGGTGCAAACCCCCCAGCACTTCCTCAATCCGGATCCGATTCAGGCCAACCTGTCGATGGGGCGCGTGTGGCCGGACGAGCAGCGCTTCTTCTTCGACGTCGTGATGGCGTCCAAGGATGCGTGGGGCGGCGCCTTCTGCTGTGGGACCTCCTCGGTCATTCGCTTCGCTCCACTAATGAAAATCGGCGGCTTTCCGACCGACTCTGTGACCGAGGATTACCTGGTCTCGCTCAGGCTGAAAGAGATCGGCTATCGCACCGCCTACCTCAATGAGGTGCTGTCGACGGGTCTCGCTCCGGAGGGACTGAAGGAATATATCACCCAGCGCAGCCGCTGGGCATTGGGCTTCATGCAGATCTGCCGCGGCCGCAGCGGACCGTTGAGCCTGCGCTCCAAGATCCCGCCCATCGATCGCATCATGCTCGCGGAGACATTCCTTCATTGGTCGGCGACGCATGCTTTCCGACTGCTCGGACTGATTGTGCCGGCACTCTATCTCTTGTTCGACGTCCAGGCGGTCTACGCCAGCGTCACCGACGCCGTTTCGCACGTGTTTCCATACTTCGTCGCCAACATCGCCGTCATGTGCTGGATGACCAGAGGACGCGTGCTCCCGATCATGTCCGACTTGAGCCAGCTCCTGAGCGCGACCGAGATTGTGAAGTCGGTCACGGTGGGACTTCTGAAACCGAAGGGCCATAAGTTCCGGGTCACGGCAAAGGGGGGCGACCGCAGCGCGCAATTTGTGCAATGGCCGATGCTGCGGGTATTCCTGGTGTTCCTAGGCATGACGGCCGCGGGGATCTTTTGGGCATTTGCCTTGGACGACAGCCGGCCGCTGGCCGATGCCAGCGCCATGGCGCTGTTCTGGAGCTGGTACAATATCCTTGTGCTCACGCTCGCCTGCTTCGTCTGCATCGAGGCCCCGCAGCGGCGCAGTGGCGAGCGCTATTCGAGCGACGAGCTGGCCATTGTGACGGCCGGCAGCGAAACCCTTCATTTGCGTGCCTGCGACATCTCCGTCAGCGGAATGAGGCTCATGGGTCAGGCGCCCGCTGCGGTCGGATCGCCGGTTGCCGTCCACTTCAATGGGCTCGCAACGATCGCAACCATCGCGCGTGTCTACCCGGACAGCTTCGGCGTGCGGTTCGAGGCCTCGCCGCAGGCGCGCGCGTCGCTGATCCGGCACATCTATTGCGGCCTCTACAGCGCCGCCGTCGAGGCCATCCATCCCGCGCGTGTGGCCACGGCCGTGGTCGATCGCGTGTTCCGCTGATTGAGTACCGCCTGAGTTCCGGATCCGCTGTGCGGCCAGCGCGATGGCTGCCATCGGCAAGGACCGGAACGAGGCCCGTTGACCCAAGGATCGGCCTCAAAGGCGAGAACCTCGCCGACGACGAACAGGTCGCACAGTGGAGAGAGGCGCACGAAGCGGCCTGCTACTGTGTTATTGCCCGATACAGATCAGTCGCATTGGTTCCGCTGCGCCGTTTTCGCAGCACATCCTGATCTCTTAGCTTGCGTGCGACGGCCGCGAGCGCATTGAGCTGGTCGAGCTGGGAAGACGCGGCAGTAGGAGCAGGAACACGATGTCCACCGGCTGGCCGTCGATGGCATCAAACTCGATTGGTTGCTTGAGGCGGACCAGAAGCCCAAAGGGCTTTTCCACTTCGCGGAAATGCGCATGTGGGATACAGACGCCGCCAGCCCCGATGAACATTTCGCGATCGTCCACCTGCCCAACGGTTTGGAGTTCGACTATGCAGCTTAGGCCGGGATGTGCCAAAGGGCCATCGGGCTATTGAGTTGGTATCACCGGCAGGCCATGTTTGGCCCGCGCCATCTGGCACGCCTCATCGCCCTCTTCGCAGGCGCGACACACGTCGGGGCGAACGGCATAAACAGCGCATGAGGTCGAGACACCAACTTCGCCTACCAGTGCGCTACAACGGTCGCCGTTGCACCGGATTCGCGCCCGATCATGGTCGACGAACTCTCGCGGGAGGCGTTCAAGTGCGACATCGTCCTCGGTCGTGAACCGCGGCCAATTGCGTGAGAACGAGCAGCACGCCCCGCAGGCTTGGCAGGGCGAGACTTGATAGCCCTCACACAGTGCGGTCTCGATCAACGCTTGGCTTCCTTTTTTGCGCTGGCGCGCAGATCGGCCCAAAGCCCTTCGAGCGGCTCATCTCGGGTTCGCGCGCCGACCGGTCGGCGGCAAGCTATGGCCGTGAAGCCTCTTCTCCGAAACTTTCCAGAGTTGCGGGGCGAAGCAAGAGAGCCGCCCTGCGTGAGAGCGGCTCTGGCAAGTCTGCGCGGGGCTTGCCCACGCCTTTCGGTCGGCGGGCCGGGCCGGCGCACGGAACGTTACGCGACCTGCAGGTTGGCGACGGCGATCTTGCCGGTGCGGCTATCTTCCTGCGTGTCGAAGGTCACCTTCTGACCTTCGGCAAGGCTCTGCAGGCCGGCGCGCTCCAGCGCCGTCGCATGGACAAATACATCCTTGCCGCCGTTGTCCGGCGCGATGAAGCCGAAGCCTTTTTGATCGTTGTAGAATTTAACGGTGCCCTTATCCATGAACAGTCCTTTTCTGATCCATGATTGCTCACGAGCTGACGCACACGCCTCGGCGCGAGCGCCGGCCCAAATCGTCGATTTTTGGATGGGTTCTGAACGTACGCCCCGCAGCGCGAAGGCGTAGCGGCCCGGTCCGGCCAAAGTCGATACGGGCATATAGACGCTATCGGTGAGCACTACAAGTGTGGTTGGAGCGAATCACACTCAAGGCAGATCGCTCGAAATGATGCTGCTCAGCACCTGGTCGAAGCAATTCATCGACATATCCTGCTTGCGCGCGCATAGTGGGTCATCACCGGTCGTTCACCGCAGGCACCGATGACTGAGAGAGGCTTTGCGCTCCCGCCTGTGACGACGGAGGTGGCAATGTCTCCATTTCTCGGATATCCGGAGGGGTTCAGCGTCGCGACGCTGGAGCTGCTCGATCAGGGGCTCAACCAGATTTGGCACGAGATGCAGATTGAGGCCAAAGCGAAAACTAAGAAAGACCAGCAAGCTTCTGCCGACAGACCATCCGGCAACGATGCCTGCGAACAAAACGCGCAGTGTCAACCATCACGTACCCGAGCTATCGTCAAATGAGGCTCTAGCCCGACCCTTTGAGAAGGTCGGGCTAGCCGGGAGTACTTCGGCTCGCCGCCTCGACCACGAGCGCACCGAGCCAGAGCCCTTTGTTAGATGCGGCATTCCAAATCCTGATAACCGGAGCCGATTGATGTCGCAGCACAAGTTCAAGGTCGGGCAGGAGGTCAGTTTTTCCCCTGCCAAGCTTTCGATGCCCGCCTCCTCGAGAAGCTACAAGATCATTCGCCGTCTCCCTTGTGAAGGCGGGGAGTATACCTACCGGATCAAATCCGCTGCGGAACTGTTCGAGCGGGTGGCGCGGGAGAGCGAGATTGTGAAGTATTCCTAAGATCGCCGAAAAATTGAGGTCCGCGTGCGAGCGGTGATGAGCACCTGCGGAAACCTCGCAATCGAATGCGTGCCCAATGTGCGTCAATCACGCGTAATGACCAAGAGCGAGGCGGGACGGTCCCTCACTGGGGGCGAGGTTTCGTCCCTTTGTGTCCGAGCTGTTTAAGCGCGGCGACCTCACGTGCCCAATCATTGAAGGGACGGGCGGGCGTTCCGCCCATGCGCGCGCCGGCTTCGACGTCGTCCTTCACATGAGCCATGCCGGCAATCTGCGCTCCCGCGCCCACCTTGACATGGCCGAGCACACCCGAATGGGCCCCCATGACGACGAAGTCGCCGAGCTCCGCCGAGCCGGCCACCCCGCTCTGAGCCACGATGACGCAGTGGCGACCGATGACGACGTTGTGAGCGATCTGCACGAGATTGTCGATCTTCGTCCCCTCGCCAATGATCGTGTCCGAAAGGGATCCCCGATCGATCGTCGAATTCGCCCCGATCTCGACATCATCGCCTATGATCACCCGCCCAATCTGCGGCACCTTGCGATGACCTTTGGCACTCATTGCGAAGCCGAAGCCGTCCTGTCCGATGCGAGCACCGGCATGGACGATGACGCCTTTGCCGACGAGAGCATGCGTGATCGTTGCGTCCGGGCCGACATAGCAGTCAGATCCCAATACGACTCTGAAGCCGACGACGGCGCCGGCGGCTATCGTCGTGCCGCTACCGATCACGGCCTCTCGACCGACCACCGCGCCAGGCTCGATGGTGACGCCCTCGGCGATTTCAGCGCTCGGATGAATGAGATTGCCGCTGCGATCCGCGGCGCTATCGGCCGCTTTGCTGCGCAAGCCGTCCGCATAGAAGAGAGCAAGCGCGAGTGCGAAGGCGTCATAAGGTGTCGTCGTTGTCAGCGTGATGGTCGCACCCGGCGCCCGGCTTGCGAAGCCGCTGGCCAGAATGCAGGCCTCTGCCCGTGTGCTCGCAAGCTGTCCGATGTACTTGCGGTTCTCGAAGAATGTCAGGTGGCCCGGTCCCGCATGGCGCAGCGACCGCACGTCGTCAATCGAGCGAATTCCATCCCCAGAATGCGCCAATTCCGCACCGATGGTCTCAGCGATGACGTGAAGGGGAAATGGGCCCGCACGACGAAAAAAGCCTGGATGCTGCATGCTCGCTCCTTAGAAGGACGTCTTGCGTCCGCGGCTGCGTCTCGTGCGTGGGGGCGGTTACTGCCGATGCCTGTGGCATCGGCTAGAGGTCGTGTTCTTGTCGGACGCCCCACTTCCTGGCCGTCTCCCGTTCGGCCAGCCGGGGCGGAGGGCTAGGACGAATGCGACCGCGGCAGCGGGTACGCTGGGCTTTCGTAAAGCCTGCGGATTTCCGCCGCGCCGAAGCGAGAATCGCAGACCTCCATGACGGTGCCAAACAGCACCTCGGCAGGCAGCACCTCCATCGCGTAGCGGACGGCCTCAGCCCCCGTCGAGAACCGATGATACGTCATAGGCCGACGGCTCGCACCTCGGCTTTTGCTGGCGAAGATTTCCGCCGGCGCACTGAAATCAAACTGATCCATACTGAATATATGGGGTGCGTATGACAGATTGCATCGGCCTGCGGCACGGAACGACCGCGGCGTGGCCGCAACTCGGGCGGTCGTCGCCGCACACCGGCGTCACCTCCATAGTGTTCGGAACCGCATTGCAAGCACCTTAAGCAATTCTCAAGCAACTCTCAAACTATAAACGGCGGCAAGCAGCAACAGCGCGTGTTATCCGACAGATCAAGTGAAGTTGTTGCCGAAATCCAATCGAAGCATTTTCCATTAGATATCCTATGGACAATTCAAAATCATTTTTTAATGGACTTATTTCAGCCACTATCAGAACGTATTTATTCTAGGCATAATTTGGGTGATAGTCATCCAGATTGTTTTCAATCTTATGTGTTTTGGAGGTTTGACATGACAAGCAATACCCAGCCTGCAGGCCAGTCCCCGCCGACAAATATCGCCGGAATGAGAGGCGAAATCCAGCAGAAGTGGGGAAAATTCAACGCCGAGGAGGTCGCCGCCCTCAAGGACAAGGACGACCTGGTTGCCCGCGTTCAATCCAAGTATCAGCTCGAGAAGAGCCAGGCGCAGCGCGACGTCGATGCGTTCGCCAAGGGTCGGCAGCTCTAAGCCTTCCTATTGCGTAAGCTGCTGACGAAGCCGCTCTCAGCCATTTCTGGGGGCGGCTTCCGGCGTTGGCGCGCCTGCCGTTAGAGTCCGACACGCGCGTGTCTGGTGTTGCACAATCGGTTCGACACTCGGCGTTTACTCGTACATAACGGCAGCGGAGTTCGTGGAACATGGCTACATTCAATTACGCCGCACCGGCAGAGCTGTTGCCGACCCGGAGCCGAATTTCCAAGCGGCAGCTTGTCTCTTGCAAACGGTTCAACACGGCCGCGGAGGCCATCCGCTACGCGATCGAGGAGCTGGCACCCGAGCTTCTCGTGGGCGCTTACCTCGAGGTCGACCACGAGAGGGTCGACGGCGTCGGGATCCGCAATTTGTACGCGAGTGCTGCTTATCCACTGCTCCGGCGCGGACTCGAGCAAGTGCCGGCGACGCCAGCCCTAGTCAATCAGCCGATAGGTTTTTCAAAGGCACAGTGATGACGGAGCAAACCATCAAGCTTGATCAGCACCGCGGCATGGCGGCCCAGAAGGCCACCGAGATTCGGCGGCTTGTCGCCGGCGTCGAGGCCGATGCGCAAGCCCTGCGGCAACGGCAGATCGAGCTCGAAACGCAGCTTCTGGCCGCGGCGGCGGGCACATGGGCCGAGGCCGCCGACAAGGCTCGCTATCTGCTCGGCCTCTTTGAGTCTACCGCGGCCGGAAGAGATCCGCGCCGGCGCAAGCTGATCGCCAACGTGCTCGAGGACTTTCGCCGCCTCTGCGACGGCGAGGCGGGCACGGAAGCGATACCCGCTGTTTGAAACTCGAAACTGAAGGGAGACTGCCATGGCGAAGGGCCAGAGAAGCAACCGCGAGAAGCGCAAGCCGAAGGCGGAAAAGAAACCTGCCGCTGCCGAGCCCGCGGCTCCGTTTTCATCATACGTGGCCAGGCTAAAGGCCAATCCCGGGCGCGGCAAGAAAGGCCGGTGAGCTTGCCGGTCTGGCTCAGCTCCGCAGGAGGAGACCTGTGTCTTCAGTGCATCCCAATTTACCCTTCGATGACGACACGATGGTCCTGCTTTCGCGAGCGTACTTGGAGTCGTGGTACGAGTTGGAGGCGGCGAACAGTCCCGCAGCTTCGCTGGCCAACAGAAATGCGACCCGCAGGGAATTAGCCAACCGCATTATTGAACTGGCTGCGACGGGCGAGCGAAATGTAGCCCGGCTCAGGGTGTTTGCCCTGAGAGGAATCTCAGGATCTCACTGATCCGCTACCGGGTCCCAGCGTGATGTGGCTTCAGTGAAGCTGCTGCCGGTTTGTTGGACACCAATCCGAGTTCGTCGCATCCGGTTTCGAATTGCATGGGGCTGACGAATCCCCGCGTCACGTGCCGACGCCGGCCGGTTGCAGAGTGGCTCGATGGCGGCACAACGGTCACCTCGAATTTCGGACCGGTCGCACCACCGGCGCTGCCGGCGATGGACCGTCGACCTTCCGCGCAGCGCGATCTCGGTCCCGGTTATTCTCATCCATCAGCACGGCAATGCCAGCCCCGACGATAATCATCACCACACCCATGAGTGACAGCCACCCTGTCATCGCGTCTGGCCGCAGCAGCCCGAGCATGAGCAGGCCCGTGAAGCAAACAACCACCCATGTCCAGATCGGGAGGAACCATATTGCATGGTCACACAGCCAGCAGCGGCTCGTGCCTTGGCCAGCCGACATTCCATTTCCCCCTGGTCCGCGCAGTTCAGCAAGGAGCTGTGGCCGTGTTCGCTCGTGATGACAAGGACAATCGGTCGCGAGGCACCTGATGGCACCGGTATCGTCGGCCAATCATGCTCCACATTGAAAAGGTCAGCCGAGTGATCCTGATGGAGAGCTTCGAATGCGTGCGCCGGCGGCTGTGGGATGACGGTCCGCGGCGGCTCGTGCCGTTCAGCTAATCGCGCCATCAGCGATAGCGCTTGGGGAGCACCGCGCTACTTCACCATGGCCCTGTCGATGGATTTGATAGGTGAGCGCGGCTGACCCGAGCGCTCCGCGATCTCCCGGTCCTGGGCTTCGATGATTGCCTGCGCCGGTGCGTCGCCCTCGAGTCCGCCGAGGGCAACGCCCGGCACCTTGCGGTTCGAGGTCACCCTGCCGTCCTCGTAGTGGACATTGAAGAGCACGAACTCGGCCTTGGCCGTCGGCTTCTTGCGGGCCATGTTTTACCTTTCGTCGCCTTGGCGCCGGGTGTGCGCTCACGAGCGGCGCGAGAGCAAGTTTTCCTTTGCCACACGCTCGAAGTTCTCGGCCATGCATTTGATCCGGTACTGAAGCTGCCCGTCCTCGGCTGGTAGCAGGCGGAGGATCTTGCAGGGGCGGGCGGCCGCCGGGAACCCCATCCGGCCGGGCGAGAATTCCAAAAGCTGACCAACCTTGAACTTGTGAGCTGCCATCGACTACTCCATTGGCTCATGAGGGCACGGCTCTTCTCCGTGCCGCTCTTCGTATTTCATGCTGTCGATACCGGTCGCGCCGGCCAGTTCCGGCCCGTCTTGCGATTGTTGCGGTTGGCGCCGTGCCGCCCGCGCCGGGACTGGCCAGGGGCCGCCGGCTGAGTGGCCTCCGGCTGGCGCCGGCCGTCCTGGTGCGCGACGTGCCTGCGCCCCTCGGAGCCGGGCCGATGAGCTGGCGCGGCCAGGAAACCCACGCCCGCCAGCGGCGCTGCATGATCTCGGGCAGGCGCACGTACCGCGGCACTGCGGCCGTCGCGATGATGGTCGGCGGGGCGCTGCTCTTTACGCTCCGATTGGAGATGCTTCTTTCGCGGGGCGTCGTGGCGCTCCGCATGGCCTTCGCCATGGCGAGCATCGTGACGGCCGCGGGATGGCGGGCGATCGTGGCTGCGGCCTGCGCGCCCATCTTGGGGCCGATGCGCGGCCTTGTCGGCTTCGAGCCCGGCGTCGTTGCGGCGATCCTCGGTCGCAATCGACTGCCGCGTCAGCCGCTCGATGGCGCGCAAGAGGTCGCGCTCGGCCGCGTCGCAGAGCGAGATGGCGCTGCCCGAGGCCCCTGCGCGTGCCGTGCGCCCGATGCGGTGGACATAAGCCTCCGGAACCTCCGGCAGCTCGAAATTGACGACGTGCGACACATCGTCGATGTCGATTCCG
>Ga0209751_10005872_pt1 | contig 11477 bp, 11 predicted proteins | sample RifCSP13_1_FD_184019 | JGI IMG/M metagenome (GOLD analysis project Ga0209751, IMG submission 184019) | Soil microbial communities from Rifle, Colorado - Rifle CSP2_sed 13_1 (SPAdes) (version 2) | ecosystem: Environmental > Terrestrial > Deep subsurface > Rock core/Sediment | place: Rifle...
TGCTAGAAGAGAAGGCCGCCAGTTTAAAGCCTGGCGAGAGCGGTTTGCTGGCGCTGGATTGGTGGAACGGCAACCGTAGCGTCCTGGTCGACGTGGACCTGACCGGTATGTTAATTGGCGCCACATTGGCCACTAAACCCGAAGAGATCTACCGCGCCCTGATCGAAGCGACCGCCTTCGGAACGCGGGTGATCATCGAGGCTTTCCAGGATCACGGCGTGCCCGTCAATGACCTGGTGGCCTGCGGTGGCCTGCCGGAGAAGAACAAGCTGCTGATGCAGATTTACGCCGATGCCACAGGGCGAGAGATGAAGGTCACTGCCTCTAAACAGACTTCCGCTTTGGGCGCAGCCATGTTCGGGGCGGTGGCGGCTGGCCGGGCGGCTGGCGGATATGACACTATTTTCGAGGCGACAAGGGATATGGCCCACCTCAAAGAAGAGACTTTCAAGCCCAACCTGGCCAACAAAGAGGTATACGACCAATTGTATGCGGAATACCTCCGCCTGCACGACTATTTTGGCAGGGGAGGAAACGACGTGATGAAAACCTTGAAACGCATCAAGGCCGAGGTGATCCACTCATGATGCTCCCATCCTTGCGCGCTGAAGTTTATCGTCTCCATCTCGAACTACCCAGGCACAACCTGGTGGTCTGGACGAGCGGGAATGTCAGCGGCCGCGATCCGGCTTCCGGCCTGGTGGTCATTAAGCCCAGCGGCGTCCGCTACGAAGACCTTACACCGGAGAATATGGTGGTAGTCGATCTGAATGGAAAAGTCGTCGATGGCCGGTTTAAACCCTCCTCGGACACTGACGCCCATCTTTACATTTATCGCCACCGCCCCGAGGTGATGGGCGTGGTGCACACACATTCTACTTTCGCCACGGCTTTCGCGGCAATCGGCAAGCCGATCCCGGTCTACCTGACCGCCATGTGTGACGAGTTTGGCGGGCCGATCCCTTGCGGAGGTTATGCGAAAGTCGGTAGAGATGAGATCGGGCAGGAGGTGCTGCGCGCCATCGGCGACAGCCCGGCCATCTTGCTGCAGAACCACGGCGTCTTCGCCCTCGGTAAGACCCCCGCAGCGGCTGTTAAAACGGCGGTTTATGTCGAGGACGTCGCCCGCACGGTGTACTATGCCTTGCAGATCGGGGCACCGCAAGAGATCCCTCCCGAGGAAGTGGCGCGCGCCCACCGGCGCTATGTCGAGGAATACGGCCAGGCATAACCAATTTTCATGGTTGCATCCTTTCGAGTTTTGCGCTAAACTCTAATCACACTGGGAACCCCAAAGTTCTGCCATCTCACTACGTATGTTCTATAGCTCCGGATGTTCTATATCCGCACCACCTATCTTGGCATAGACCCCACCGCCGGCGGGCGGCCTTTCACCTACGCCGCGCTGGACAACGAGCTGCGCCTATTGGCCTTGGGAAAGGGTGACATGGACGAAGTGCTGGCCTTTGTCGCCGGCCAGCGAGCAGCCCTGGTGGCCGTTTGCGCACCCCGCTGCCCAAACCAGGGCCTGATGGAGCGTCCAGAGGTACGCGAGCAATTTACGCCGCCGCCTCGCCCAGGGCGCTGGATGAACTTCCGTCTCGCTGAATATCAATTGCGCCAACACAATATCTCGATCCCGCAGACTTCCGCCGCGGAAAAGGATTCTCCGGGCTGGATGCGGAAGGGCTTTACTTTTTTCCGGCGCTTGGAAGGCCTCGACTACCAGCCATTCCCCCAGGCAGACGCCGCCCACCAATCGCTGGAAGTGTACCCGCACGCCTGCTACGCGAGCTTAGTTGGCCATCTTCCTTTGCCAAAACATACCCTGGAAGGCCGCCTGCAACGCCAGCTCGTCCTGTATGAATGCCGGTTGAATATCGCCGATCCCATGTCCCTCTTCGAGGAGATCACCCGCCACCGCTTGCTGCAAGGGATCCTTCCACTCGATATTCTCTACTCTGCGGAAGAACTGGACGCCCTGGTAGCAGCCTATACTGCCTGGCTTGCCGGGACAAAGCCCGAGCAAATCTCTCTATTAGGCGATCCTGAAGAGGGATACCTGGTCTTACCGGTCGCAGAAGTAAAAAATCGTTATTGAGGGTGCCATGCCAAAACATAAAGCCAAATTGATCCTCAACCCCAATGCTGACCTGGGGCGCGCCTGGCATTGGGGCGCTGACTTGCGCCCGATCGTTGAAGAGTTCGGCGGCGCCGACTGGACAGGAACCGTCTACCCTACCCACGCCACTGAGCTGGCCCGCCAGGCCGCAGAAGAGGGGTATGAACTGGTTATCGCCGTCGGTGGAGACGGCACCACCCATGAAGTGGTCAATGGCCTGATGCAGGTGCCGGTAGAGCGTCGCCCCCGCCTGGGCGTGGTGCCGGTTGGCTCCGGCAATGACTTCGCCCACAACGTCGGTGTGCCATCCCGCCCGGAGCTCGCCATGCGTCAAGTCTTCACTGGCCAGCCCAAGAAAATCGACCTGGGCCTGGCCGTGGATGGGCACGGGCGGAGCGAGTATTGGGATAACACCTTGGGGGTTGGCTTCGATGGTACGGTGACCATCCGCTCACGCAAAATTACACTCGTGCATGGGTTCCTCATGTATTTCGTCGCCGTGGTGCAGACGATCTTGCTCAACCATGACGCGCCCCGCCTGCAAATCACAACAGACAGCGAAAGCTGGGCTGAAGAGACCTTGATGATCGTATTATGCAATGGGCCCCGCGAAGGAGGTGGATTCTTCGTAGCGCCAGACGCCCGCAACGACGATAACCAGCTGGATTATGTCGCTATTCGCCGGGTTTCTCGACCGATGATGTTCCGCCTGATCCCGGAAGTGATGAACGGCACCCATGGCCGTTTCCCCCAGGTGCGGATGGGAAAATTCCAGGAACTGAAGCTGCAATCTGAACGCCCGCTATATATCCATATCGATGGCGAGATTTTCGCCGGCTTTGGCACCGACGTGCGCCAGCTATCTGCGGAGATTTTACCGAGCGCACTTGAAGTAATTGTTTAACGTGAAACGTGGTACGTGAGACGTGAATGCGTAACACGTAAAGCGTAGACATGCCAGATTTAATCCACAGCCTGCAAAGTCAAGATCTGAGCCATTTGCAGATCATCGCCGGCTTGTGGGGTGTGGAGCTGGGCGCCCCGCAGGCGCGCTCAGCCCTGGAGCTCCTGGCACCGGCCTTGCTTGACCGCCAGCTTGTCGCCGAAGTGGTCGACGCCTTGCCCACCGAAGCCCAGGTCGCTCTCCAGGATCTGTTGCGCAACCAGGGCCGCCTGGCCTGGTCGCTCTTCACCCGCCGTTATGGGACGGTGCGAGAAATGGGGCCTGCCCGGCGCGATCGTGAAAAGCCCTACCTGAACCCAATCTCTCCAGTCGAAATGTTGTGGTACCGCGCCCTGGTGGGGCGCGCTTTTTTTGACACTCCGGCCGGCCCGCAAGAGTTCGCCTACCTGCCGGACGACATGATGCGCTTGTTGCCCGCCTTTCAAGGCGAACCATCACAGCCTTTGGGGCGCCAGGCCTCTCCCATTGAGCGCGCCCTTCCCATCCTGGCCTCCGACCGCATTCTGGATGACGCCTGCACGCTGCTCGCCGCCCTCCGCCTGAATATATCTTTGGAGTCGCTTTCCTTCTCACAGATCAATACTCCCCTCTCCCCTATTCCCCTATCCCCTCTACCCCTGCGTTCCCTGCTTTCCGCGGCTGGCCTGCTGGATTCCCAAAGCTTGCCTCTACCAGAGCCGACGCGTGCCTTCCTGGAGGCCGGGCGCGGCACAGCCCTCGCCCAGTTGGCTCGCGCCTGGTTGAACAGCTCAGACTTTAACGAGCTGGCCCTGATTCAGGAGTTGAGTCTGGAGGGGGAATGGGAAAACGACCCACTTCGCGCCCGCCGCTCTCTCTTAGGGCTCTTATCTTTTGTACCAAAGGACACCTGGTGGAGCCTGGAGTCATTCGTCGCCGCCGTACGCCAACACTCCCCTGATTTCCAACGCCCGGCGGGTGATTATGACTCCTGGTTTATCCGGGCGCGTGACACCGAAGAATATCTGCGTGGTTTCGAGCATTGGGATCAGGTAGATGGAGCGCTGATCCGCTATCTGATCGCTGGCCCTTTGCACTGGCTTGCGATCGTTGACCTGGCCGTGCCGGTTGCGGGCGAACGTGTTTCAGCCTTCCGCTTTTCAGCCTGGGCAGCGGCTCTGCTTGAGGGCTATCCGCCAGATGGACTGCCTTCCGAAGCGGAGACCATCCTGGTCAGGTCAGATGCCCGCCTGCGTCTCTCCCGCCGGGTGCCGCGCGCCGTCCGTTATCAGGTGGCTCGTTTCTGTGATTGGGAAGGTGAAAAAGGAGCGGTTTACCGCTATCGCTTGACCCCAGGCTCCCTGGCACGTGCCCGCCTGCAAGGGCTGCGGGTGAACCACCTGCTCGCCCTGATACGTCGCCACGCCGCGACTGTTCCCCCCACCCTGGTCGAGGCCCTGGAACGCTGGGATGAGCACGGCAGCCAGGCTAACTTGAAGCAGGTGCTAGTGCTGCGCTTGAGCTCACCCGATATCCTAAAGGAGTTGCGCGCCTCCCCCGCCGCTCGCTTCCTCGGAGAGCCGCTCGGCCCTACGGCAGTGATCGTCAAGCCTGGCGCCCGTGAAAAGGTGCTGGCAGCATTGGCCGAGATGGGGTATCTCGGTGAGGTTGATTTTGAGGAGTGATTTTTTGTAGCCCGGAAAGGATAAAATGAATTCTCCCATCGAGGTCTTAATTACTTTACCCTTCACCGAAGAGCTGGTCAGTCAGCTCCAGGCGGTTTCGCCGCGCCTGCGCCTCACCTTGCAAAAAGCCAGCAAACCCGAGGACATCCCAGCTGAGATCTGGCAGCGTACCGAAATCCTGTACACCGATCGGGTGCTGCCTAAACCTGACCAGGCGCCCGCGCTAGGCTGGATCCAGTTCCACTGGGCGGGATTGGAGCGCGCCATCGATGAACCCATCCTGCGCAAGCCCGAACTGGTCGCCACCTCGCTCAGCGGTGCGGCAGCCACCCAGGTTGCCGAGCATGTGGTTCTAATGTGCCTGGCACTCGGCCATCGTTTGCCAGACCTGGTCGACCACCAAAAACGGGCTGAGTGGCCGCGCGAGCGCTTCAAGCGCTTCCTCCCACTGGAGCTGCGCGACAGCACAGTCGGTATCGTGGGCTTTGGCAGCATCGGCCGCGAGGTGGCGCGCCTGTTGCATGCTTTTGGCGCCACTATCCTGGCCTCCAAGCGCGACGCCATGCACCCAGATGATTCCGGGTACCTCCCAGAAGGGTTGGGAGACCCGCGTGGCGATCTGGTGCACCGTCTTTACCCGCCCCAGGCCTTGCGATCCATGCTCAAGGAATGCGACTTCGTAGTCGTCGCCGTGCCTCTCACACCCAAGACACGTGACTTGATCGGCGCTGAGCAGCTGGCCGTCATGAAGCCCACCGCTTTTCTGGTGGATGTCTCACGCGGCGGGATAGTAAACCATCCTGCCTTGCTGCTCGCCTTGCGCGAGCGCAAGATCGCCGGGGCTGCCCTGGACGTTTTCCCCGAGGAGCCTCTACCAGCAGACAGCCCGCTCTGGAAATTTCCCAATGTCCTGCTCACCCCTCACATTTCCGGCAATTCTCCATTCTATGACCAGCGAGCCATTGTGCTGTTCGCCGATAACCTTGCCCGCTACCTGGCCGGGGCACCCCTGCTAAACACTGTCGACCCGCTGCGAGGGTATTAATGCGCCCCTTCGATGCCCTGCTATTCGACCTGGGAAATACCCTGATTTACTTTGATGGTGACCGCCCGCTGGTCTTCGCCCAGGCAGACGCCGAGCTGCTGCATCATCTGAATCTGGCTGGATTGAATCTAGAAGAAGAGGCCTTTTTGAAAGACTTTCGTACCCGCCTGAGCGATTACTTCACCGAGCGCGAGTCTGCGTTCATCGAATACACAACGGCTCATATCCTGCGCACGCTGCTGGCCGATTGGGGCTATGCGCAAGTCCCCGCTGGCTTAATCCGCACGGTCCTGCGAGCCATGTATGCTGTCTCGGAGGCTCACTGGCAGCTGGAAGCCGATACGATCTCCACCTTGAGCCTTCTCCACCGAGAAGGATACAGATTAGGCATAATCTCCAACGCCTCTGACGACGATAACGTCCAGGCCCTGGTGGATAAGGCTGGCATCCGCCAATACTTTGACTTCATACTGAGCTCGGCCGCGGCCGGTATCCGCAAGCCCAACCCGCGTATCTTCAGCCTGGCGCTGGAAAATTGGGGGATTCCACCTGATCGAGTGGCGATGGTCGGCGACACCCTGGGCGCGGATATCCTGGGAGCGAAGAACGCCGGCCTGTTCAGCATCTGGCTCACGCGTCGCGCCGATGTCCCAGCCAACCGCGCCCACGCCGACACCCTCCAATCCGACGCAGTTATCTCGACCTTGAGCGAGCTGGTTGAGCTCCTGGCGCAGATGAGTTAGTTTCTGGTGCGAAACGCGCTCAAGCCGTCATCCTCGGCTCAGTCACTCGCTACCCGCCCCTTGTTCTTCTCCCAACTCTCATCGTTCTCCAGGGTGACCACGCGAAAGCTTTCAGCGTAGGCCATCTCTTTGCCTTTGGCACTCTCTGCTGCCCATTCCTTAATCGTTGGCCCCGGATCCCAATCCTTCATCTGGCTTTTATGGGCGCGCAGCGCAGCGATTTTGAGGTCAATCGTCGCCTCGATGTTGACGAACAGGTCGCCTGGCCCCCACTCGATTACATACACCTTGCGTGGCTTGTGAGCTTCCACCCCCTCATCGGCCAGTTCTTCGAACAGGTGCGGTTGTCCCGCGGCTGGAAAAGTCGCATCCAGGGCGGCGGTCGCCGCCGCGCGGTGGTCGGGGTGGTTGATATAGTCATCGCCCGCCCAGACAATAGTCGGGTCGCCGCACACCACAACTTCCGGCCGGAAGCGGCGGATCTCCCGCACGATTTTTTTACGCAGCTCCAGCGTGGGCTGCAGCATCCCATCAGGTTCTCTCAGAAAGACCACCTCCCTGGCACCGACGATCTCAGCCGCCGCCAGTTGTTCGGCTTCCCGGATCTGGGCTGCTCTTTCTTTGGTCATCAATTTCTCGGCAATCCCTACCTCACCGCTGGTGCACAGCACATATATGACGCGCGCCCCGGCCTTCACCCAACGCGCCACGGTGCCGGCGCAGGAAAATTCGATGTCGTCGGGGTGTGCCACGATGATCATAGCGCTTTCGGGGACATAAAAGTTGCTCATAAAGTTCTTTTGATCTCCTCTGCCTGGTTTCAACCCCGATTTTACCTTTCATACCCAATTTGTGGCAATGGTCACACCGATATCGATTGAGGCAATGGTAAAATAAACGCACCCGAACCATCCTTTAGCCGGGCTGAAAATGGTCTGATGTAATGAAGATTCCTACGATTCAAGGCAGAATGGGGCTGCTCTTCCTGGCCTTTTTCCTGCTCATCGCCATCTCTGTCGCCGCCACCTTTTGGGGGACAGAAGCTCAAAAGATGGACGCCCTGATCATCAACCTGGCCGGGCGCCAACGGATGCTTGGACAACAAATGACCAGGCTGGCGTTGGAGATCGAGAAAGAAGGGGTGGAAGACCACGCGCTCGAACTAAAAAATTCCGCGGATACCTTCGAACAGACCTTGCCGGCTTTGAAAAACGGCGGAACGGCCTCTGATTTTCCTGAACGAACAGTCAATCTCCCCCCTGCTCGCGATCGCCAGCTCCTGGCCCAGCTCGACCAGGTCGAACAGACCTGGGGGGCATTTCGTGTTCCTTTGGGGGTGATATTGAATTCTGAGCCGGGGGAAGCGCAGTTTAACGCTGCTGTAAAATCGATAGAACAGATTTCTCCTGACCTGATCAGACAGGCCGATGCCGTGGTACGCTTTTATGAAGCAGCCGCCAGCCGGAAAATCGCCCGCCTGCGCTGGCTGCAGATCGGTTTTTTCGCCACTACCCTGGTCCTGCTTGGCATTGGGGCGCTGATCACGCGCAAATCGGTGCTCAGACCACTCAAGGCTCTCGGGATAGCTGCTGAGCGGATCGGGAGCGGCGACCTGGATACCCCGGTGCAAGTCGCCGGGGCTGGGGAGATGAAATTGCTGGCAGACACCTTCGAAGTGGCTCGCCAGCGGTTGCTGGATTCTCAAAAGGAGTTGCTTGCCTGGGCGGATTCCCTGGAAGAACGCGTGATGCAACGCACGCGCGAGCTGGAGGGGCTATACCAGGTCAGCCGCGATATCTCTTCCCATCTGGACATTCGAGATGTGCTCAGTACAATCACCCAACAGGCTTGCCAGTTACTCAATGCAGAGGTAGCCTTCTTATGCTTGGTGGATGAGAGCGGCCAAGTGCTTAATTTGCACGCCTCCAGCGGTCCTACTGAGGCCGTGGTGCGATCCAGCGCTTTTCTGCACGATCCCATCCCCAGCCAGGTCCTGGCCGGAGAACGCGCCTTGCCCTGCGGAGTGGATGGCTGCCTCGGGTCTTGCGGCATTGTCGACGCCCCTTACCGCGTGAGCCAATTGGTAGCGCCATTGCGAATGGGCGAGCGCGTGATCGGCGCGCTGTGCGTAGGTAGCTCCAACGCGGCAGCTTTCTCAACCGAGGCGGAAGTCTTGCTTAACCGGCTGGCCAACTCAGCAGCTGTCGCCCTGGAGAACGCCCGCCTGTATGCCCAGGCAGAGCGCCTGGCGACCCTCGAAGAGCGCCAGCGCCTGGCCGCCGAGATGCACGATGGGTTGGCTCAAACCTTGAATTACCTGCGCCTGGCGGTGTATTCAGCCGATACTCAAATAGACTCCGGACAGCATGCTGAGGCGCTGGCCACGCTGGAGCGGATGCTGCGCGCTTTGAACCAGGCGGAGAGCGAGGTGCGGCGCGCTATCACCAGCCTGCAGGAGGATTTTCCGCTTTATTACACGCTTCAGGAACAGCTGGCAAAGCTGGCAGGGGAGTTCTCGGATGGAAATAATCAAGTGGAATGGGAGACCTCACTAAAAGTTCCTCTGATTTTACCGCCGGAAGACACGGAACAGGTCTTGCGTTTCGCCCGTGAAGCGCTGCTCAACGCCGGCCGGCATGCCCAGGCCAGGCACATCACCTTGCGCCTCGAACAGGACGGCGGGCAGGCCAGGGCAGTTGTGGAAGACGACGGGCACGGTTTTGACCCATTCGCTGCTCCGGCAAGCGATGGCCGACCCCATTTCGGCTTGAAGATCATGGACGCCCGCGCCGCTCGCATCGGCGGCAAAATTGAAATTTGCTCGGCGTTGGGGAAGGGGACGCGCGTCACCCTGACCTGGCCGCTTCAGGTGTTGGAACGTTCGAACGTTTAAACGTTTGAACGTTTCAACCTTGAATACCTGGAACCGAATTTTGGATCAAATCCGCATCTTATTGGCCGATGATCACGACCTATTCCGCGAGGGGTTGGCGGGTATTATTGCCGCGCAGCCGGACATGCTGGTGGTTGGCGAGGCCAGCGATGGCCTGGAGGCGATCGTCAAGGCGCGCGAACTGGAACCGGATTTGATCTTGATGGACATCCAGATGCCGGGTTGCGATGGCCTGGAGGCGACCAGGGAAATCAAGAAAGAGCTGCCCGAGGTGACGGTGGTCATGCTCACCGTCCGCGACGAGGACGAGAAACTGTTCGCTGCGCTCAAGAATGGTGCCCAAGGCTATCTACTTAAGAACATCCGTTCACACGAAATGTTGGAGATGCTGCGGGGTGCGCTGCGCGGCGAGGCCGCCATTTCCCCTGCCCTGGCAGGGCGCGTGCTGGAAGAGTTCCGCCGCCTGAGCCGGCTGGCCCCCCTCGAATCGGGAGGAGAGATCCTTCCCCTCACCCAACGTGAACAGGAAGTGCTCGGCCTGGTGGCGACCGGCGCCTCGGACAAGGAGATCGCTGACGACTTGTTCATCAGCCTGAATACCGTCAAGAGCCATGTCCGCAACATCCTGGCTAAGCTTGAGGTCAATAGCCGCCGCGAGGCGGCGCGATTAGCGAAAAGACGGGGGTTGGTGTAGGGGCACGGCGGAAGTATCGGTCTGGTAGGGGCACGGCGGAGGATTTCCAATCCAAAACCTGTTAATGTACCGCCGTGCCCCTACCCCGTTTTATATGGATTTTCGCGGTCCATTTCCCATTGCAAGGGGTTATTCGAAATATATTGGCGAATGCGGTTTAATTCGGCCTCATCGCGCACAAAGTGTTCGTAATAATTGCGTTGCCAGACCTGGGCCGACCCGCTATTGCGGATCAAATTCACGCGATAGGTCACGGCGGATTTATAAGACCGAATGATCGTGGGAATGGATCCCGGAACCGGTTGGCCAAATTGTTCCCGCATCGGGGTGGTATGGGCACGGCGGGAGTATCAGCGGTGGTGATTGATTTCCTCGTAGGGGCACGGCGGAGGGTTTCCGGATCCTTATCCATAAACAATCCCGCCGTGCCCCTACCCGATATGACAATGATCCCATGCACATGATTCGGCATGATCACATAGGCGTCGATTTGGACGGCCGGAAACCGTTTGGACAACCGTTCCCATTCCCGTTGCGCTACCATACCGACGCGATTTAGCCTCACCTCCCCCTCCACGATCTCCCCGAACAGGGTTTCTCGATTTCGAGTCACCAGCGTGACGAAATATGCCCCAGGCTGGGTGTAATCGTAGCCCTTTAGGCGAATGGAGCGGCGGTGGTGTTGATCCGGATCCTCATTCACGGTTGGTTTTGGGTGACGGGTAAATAGATAGCGTAGCCAACCGTCTCCTCTCCCCGGTCGTGCACGAAGATATCCGTGTATCCATTGGTATCCCCGCTCACCAGGTTGCTGGCACCAGATTCAAACGCCACGTAGCGCCCGTCGGCGGAGATGGATGGCTCATAAGAATAATTATTCCCCTGGCTGCCGTCGCTGGCCAGCGAGACGCGCTCGGTGCTGCCGGTCTGCCGGTCGTGCACGAAGACATCTGGGCAATTATCATCGCCACCTGTACCACAGAACATGTTGGTATCCCCGCTCACCAGGTTGCTGGCATCGGAGGAAAACGCTACGTAGCGCCCGTCGGCGGAGATGGATGGCCAAAAGGAAAGAGAATTCCCCTGGCTGCCGTCGCTGGCCAGCGAGACGCGCTCGGTGACGCCAGCCTGCCGATCGTGCACGAAGACATCCCGAGTAGTATTGGTATCCCCGCTCACCAGGTTGCTGGCAGAGGATAAAAACGCCACATATCGCCCGTCGGCTGAGATGGATGAACCACCAGAACCATCATTCCCCTGGCTGCCGTCGCTGGCCAGCGAGACGCGTTCGGTGATGCCGGTCTGCCGGTCGTGCACGAAGACATCCATGTAACCATTGGTATCTCCGCTCACCAGGTTACATGGATGTCTTC
>Ga0209751_10005874_pt1 | contig 11476 bp, 11 predicted proteins | sample RifCSP13_1_FD_184019 | JGI IMG/M metagenome (GOLD analysis project Ga0209751, IMG submission 184019) | Soil microbial communities from Rifle, Colorado - Rifle CSP2_sed 13_1 (SPAdes) (version 2) | ecosystem: Environmental > Terrestrial > Deep subsurface > Rock core/Sediment | place: Rifle...
CGCCGTCAGCTGCCCGAACGAGGCATCGAGACAGTCGAACTCGACGATCGATCCGGACGCCACGGTGGCGACCGGCGGGATCGCCGGATCCCAGGCCAGGTGGTTCTGCTCGCGGGCGACGTGGATCGTCGGGGTATGAAGCGCGCTCACCCACTCCTCCCGTGGTCGGCGGCCCCCGCGGGAACGTGCCCACCAGGGCCGCTGGTCTCACATGTTGGTACTGCTAGGCGGAGGCACCCCCGCCATGTCGCTCTCGGTCTCGCCCATCGCCTGGCCGACCCGCCCGATCGCCTCGCGGCGGCTCGTCCAGAGATACAGGCCGATGACGATCCCGACGACCATCCAGACGGCCACGAACAGCGGGGCGTACGAGTACGGCTCGGTCAGGGCCGAGAGCTCGAGATCGATGATCGGGATCGTGACACCGCCGATCGTCGAGATGAAGGCCGGGATCATGAGGATCACCCCGACCACCGGCACGACGACGTGCTTGACGATGTTGAACTCGTCACGTCGCTCGCGCAGGTAGAACCCGATCACGGCCACGTTCACAGCGATGTACATCCCGGCGAATAGCAGACCGAGCGCATAGCCGAGCACGAAGTACGTGTTCAACGGGCCAGGTGTCTCGGGATAGGAAGACGCCAGCCACAGGCTGAGGGCGACCGCGATGACGATCCCCAGGATCCCCTGGAAATGGACCGCCGTGGCGGGGGTCCGGTGGGTCGGATGCACGGACCCGAAGGCCGCCGGCAGGAGCCGTGAGCGGCCCAGCGAGAAGATGGCCCGGGTCGATGCGTTCGCGCCCGAGTTGGCGTTGGCGAGGCAGCTGTTGAGGATGGCGAAGATGACAAGCAGGCTGCCGATGCCCGGCAGGACCTCGCTGGCCATGCCGCCCCACGGGTTGCCCTCGTTGGCACCGATGAAGTCGGCCATGTTGGCTGGGCCGAAGTAGACGGTGGCCGCGTAGTAGCTGAAGACATAGAACAGGCCGATGAGGATGGCCGACCACAGGACCGCCTGACGGATGGTCCTCTTGGGGTCACGCGTCTCCTCGGCCAGGGGAGCGGCCGCCTCGAAGCCGACGAAGGCCAGGAGGCAGAAAACCATGCCCTGGAGCGCCGGCTGGATGCCGGCGTCGCCCGGGATGAACACCGATAGGGTGTTGTCGGCGTTGAGCACCAGCAACACGGACACGAAGAGGAAGATGGTGATCTCGATGAGCCCGAGGACTACGCCCGTCCGGGTCGAGAAGCTGATCCCGCGATAGGTGAGGTACCAGACGATCCCGGCGCTCAGGACGGCGATCGGGAGCCAGAGCAGGTCGTTCGAGAACCCGGTCAACTCGGTGACCAGGGCCGCACCATAGAAACCGAAGGCCGCGAACAGGACGGGCGGCACGATCGGCTCGGCCAGCAGGAAGGCCCAGGCCATCAGCCAACCGGCATACGGGCCCAGACCGCGGCCGACGTAGGTGTACATGCCGCCCGCCGACGGCAGGTGGCGCGCCAGCTCGCCGATCCCGTAGGCGGTGAACAGCACGGCGATCATCGCCAGTAGCACGGCCAACGGCGTGATCCCACCCGCGAGGCTCGTCGCGAACCCGATCGAGAGGGCGACGGCGACCGCCGGCGCCATGTGGGTGATGGACTGGAACAGGACCTCCGTCAGACCGATCGCGTCGCGTTCCAGCTCCTGGGACTGGGCGGCCATAGGAAACCTCCCTCCGACCCGCCCTCTTTGGTAGGACGCTCCCTCAAGCGCACGGGTCGGCGTGCATACTAGGCAGCCCGACGTGCGAAGGGAAGAGGGCGAGGGAGAACTTCGTGACCGACCTCGAGGTCGCCCGTGAGCGACTGGATGGGCTCGGGGCCCGCTACCTGTGGATCAGCTACCACGACTACGCCGGTCTGGCGCGGGCCAAGGCCGTCGGCCCCGACAGGCTCGACGATGCGCTCGTTCATGGCGTCGGCTGGGCGAAGGCCAACTGGGACCTCGCCATCACCGATCACCAGGTCCCGGAGCCGGCATACGCGGCCGACTCGGGCGACCTGCGCCTGGTACCCGATCCGGCGACCATCCGGCCGCTGCCGCACCGTGAACGGGCGGCTCTGGCCTACGGCTGGCTCGCGGAGCCCGACGGCACGCCGTGGGGCGGCGACCCGCGTCGCCGGCTGGCCGCGGCGGAGGAGGCACTCCGGACGCGAGGGCTGACGGTCAGCACCGGGATCGAGGCCGAGTTCTACTTCGCACGACGCTCCGAGGACGGCTCTTTCGAGCCCGATGATCGCGGCCGGATGTTCAGCCAGGCCGAGCTCGACGCGCGCTGGTGGTTCCTCGAGGCGGTGCTCGAAGGCCTGGCGACGATGGGCATCGCCGTCCACCAGATCGCCAAGGAGTACGGCCAGGGTCAGTACGAGCTCTCGCTCCTGCCGACCGGTGCGCTCGCCGCCGTCGACGCCTTCCTGGCCGCTCGCGACCTCATCAAGGCCCTCGCCCGCGACGAGGGCGTGGTGGCCGCCTTCATGCCCAAGCCGCACGAGGACTTTCCGGGCTGTGGTCTCCATGTCCACCTGAGCCTCAGCGATGCGTCCGGCGAAGACGTCGTGATCGACCCGGGCGATCCCGACAGGCTGTCCACGACCGGCGAGGCGGCGGTGGCCGGGCTCCTCGCCCATGCGGTGGGCCAGACCGCCCTCGGCTCAGCGACGCCGAACAGCTTCAAGCGTCTGCTGCCCGGATCGTGGGCGCCGGCCCACGCGATGTGGGCGTTCGGTAATCGGTCTGCACTGATCAGGATCCCGTCCCCGGGTGCCGGACGCCATCTTGAGTATCGCTCGGGCGACATGAGCGCCAACCTCTATCTTCATCTCACAGGACTCCTGGCCGCGATCGTGGACGGGCTGGATCGAGGAGCGCAGCCACCGCCAGCGGTCCAGGCCGATGTCGGCCATCTATCCGACGCGGACGCGGCCGCACTCGGCGCACAACGGCTACCGACCCGACTCGATGCGGCTCTCGACGCCCTCGAGGCCGACTCGGTCCTGCGCGCGGCGCTGGGGCCGATCGTCGTGCCGCACTACCTGGCCGTGAAGCGGTTCGAGTGGGCCAGCTATCTTGCCGAATCCGGGTTGGAACCAACCGATGTGCGGGTTTCGGAATGGGAACGCGATGCCTACCTGGAGCACGTCTGATGACGGTCTCGCCCGACGCCCCGGTCCGACCGGTGCCCGGCGGTCTGCCATCACGGAGGATCGCGGAGGCCCTGTTCAGCGGGGACACGATCCACTACGTCGACCGGTTCGACGAGATGGCCGACTTGCTCGACTCGTTCGATGACCAGCGGCCGGCCACCTGCGGCGCCTATGTGGCCCGCTACCTCCTGCCGCCGCTCGGCTTCGACCGTCACGAGGGGGTACCGACGACCCGCGAAGACTACCTCGCCCTCCTCGCCGGAACGGTGATCGAGGGGTACGAGGAGGCGCCCGCGGAGGCCGTGCGGCGTGAAGCAAGCCGTCTCGGTCTCACGGACGAGACCGCGGCCGCCCGCTACGGCGGGGCGTATTACGCGTGGCCGCTGCGAGCCTCGGACGATCCCGCGGTGGCCGGCACGAGTCCGACCGGGACGGCGCGGATCATCGCGACGGTGTCGGGCGGCGCACTCGTCACACTGCCCGTCCCGGCCCGGGACGTGTCCGGCCGGGTCCTCATGACGGAGGCCGCCTGGGACGGCCTCCTCGACCTTCTCGTCGACCGTCTCGACGCGTGGAGCCTCCACGCGATCGTCAACTATCAGTCCGATCAGCTGCTCGACCCGACGGCATCCGCCTACGACGCGGTCGGACTGCGGTCAGCCGATCCGACTGCGGCGATCCCTCTCGATCGGTGGGGCGTCGGCCACTTTGCCGGCATCGGTGCCCTGTGGCAGGCCGCGGATGGGCGACGCTGGGCCCTGCTGCTCGACACGTATTGGGATCGCGGGTTCTCGCGTTACGAGCCCCAGCCGGCAGAGCTCGTCCGTCGCGCCCTCGTCCGCGACGATGGTCGCGAGGGCGGACTGCTCCTTGTCCTGCCCCGCCAACACCTCGATGTTGCCAGGGACGCGATGGAGCCGCTCGGCCTCGAGAACAGGATGTGGGGCAACGGCTCGCCCGAGCCCGAGGGTTGGGCCTGGGAGTACGGCCGCTGACGGTCGGGCCCTACCAGCCGCCCGCATCGCGGAGGAGGCGTGCGAGGACGCGGACTGACGCCGCCCGGCGGTAGTCGGCGGTCGAGCGAACGTCGTCGATCGGCGAGATCTCGGCGGCAAGCGCCTCGGATGCACGCCCGGTCGTCGCCTCATCGGGGCGTCTTCCTTCGAGCACGGCCTCGGTCGCTGCGGCGCGGATCGGCGTTGCCGCCACCGAGCCGAGCGCGACCCGCACGTCGCGCCAGGGACCGCCGGGCTCGGTCTCGGTCCAGGCGAGGGTCATGACGACCTTGCTGATCGCCTGGGCCCGACGCGTGCCGACCTTGCGGAGGCGAGCCTGACGACCCGCAACCGCGGGAAGCACGATCCGGAGCACCAGCTCGTCGGTGGCTAACGCTGTTAGTCGATAGGCGGGCCAGAAGGCCAACGCGGGGACCCTTCGTTCTCCTCGGGCACCGCCGACGACGATCTCGGCATCGAGCGCCAGCAGGACCGGCAGCGTGTCGCCGGCCGGCGAGGCGTGGGCGATGTTGCCGCCGATGGTCCCGCGGTTCTGGATCTGGGCTGCGCCGATCGTCGCCGCCGCCTCGGCGAGGACCGGCGCATGGACGGCGATGTCGGCCGATCGGCGGATCGACGTGTACGTCGTCAGGGCGCCGATCGTCAGCCGACCGTCCGAGACATCGATCCCCCGCAGCTCATCGAGTCGCCACAGGTCGAGGACGCGGGCAGGCGGCTCGCCGAGCTCACCGGTGATCGCCACGAGCAGGTCGGTCCCACCGGCGATCGGGCGCCATGCCGGCCCGCCGTCGGCGAGCAGGCCGTAGGCCTCCTCGAGGGTACGGGGCGATGAGACCGGCGGTGGCGGCTCGTATGGCATCAGCGACGGCGGCGTCGGAGCCGACGGAAGCCGATGAGGAGGAGGGCCGCGATGACCGCGGCTCCCACCGCGAGTTGCGGTGGCGAGAAGGCGACCGGGCTCTGGCGCGGCTCCGTCGGCGGGGGCTCGGGTGCCGCGGGCGGCGGCTGTCGGCCGTTCGTCGGGGTTTCGAGAAGATCGGTCATCGTCCACCACCAGTCTGCTGTGTCGCGGCGATCGCGATCGCCTCGACGATCTTGGTGTAGCCCGTGCAGCGGCAGAGATTGCCGGCGATCGCCTCGCGGATCGCCGTGTCGTCGGGCCCACCGCCGTGGTCGAGATAGGCCCGCGCCGCGACGAGCATACCCGGGGTGCAAATGCCGCATTGGGCGGCCCCGGCCGTCCAGAATGCCTCCTGGAGCGGCGACAGGGCCGTCGCTCCCTCGGCCAGGCGTTCGGCCAGCCCTTCGACCGTCAGGATGGCGTGGCCATCGACCTGGCAGATGGGCACCAGGCAGGAGTCGACGACCGTGCCGTCGAGGAGGACGGAGCAGGCCCCGCACTCCCCCTCCCCACAGCCCTCCTTCGTGCCGGTCAGCGCAAGGTCCTCGCGCAGGACGTCGAGGAGGCGGCGCATCCCCGGCGCGTCGACCTCGACCGGATCGCCGTTGACGAGGAAGCGAAAGGCCGTCACGGGATGGTCACGAGGCGGCCCGGATCGGAGTGACGCCAAGGACCGCCAGGATCCGCTCCGGGGTGGCGGGCAGTTCCGTGACCCAGGCTCCCGTCGCGTCGGCGATGGCGGCGATTACGGCCAGCGCCCCGACATCCATCGGCAGCTCGCCGACACCCTTGGCTCCGTGGGGAGCGCCCGAGAATGGCGACTCGACGAGGATCGTCCGGAGGCGCGGTGCGTCGAGGGCGGTCGGGATGATGTACGTCGTCAGGCGGTCGTTGAGATAGCGACCGTCCTCGAGCTTCATCTCCTCGATCGTCGCGTAGCCGACGGCCTGGAGCGTGCCCCCCTCGACCTGGCCTTCGGCGAGGATGGGGTGGACGACGTGTCCGACGTCGTCGACGGCGACGACCTCGTGGACGACGACCTCGCCGGTATCGAGGTCGACCTCGACGTCGGCTACGGCCGCCGCCCAGCCGAACGCCGGGTACGCATCACCGGTGTAGGTGGCGTCGTCGAAGGCGACCCCAGGATACGGCTCGAACCGACGATCGACCCGCAGGTCGCCGGTCCGCGCGGCGTGGTCGCGATACGAGAGGGCGAACGATCGACTGGTCGCCGCCTCGACCTTCGCCCGCAGATCGCGGGCGGCCGCGATGACGAGCCCGCCGACCACCATCGTCGTCCGACTGGCGACGGTCGGGCCGCTGTCGGGCACGATCGACGTGTCGACGGACGCGAGCTCGACCAGGTCCGCATCGATGTCGAGGGCGTCGGCGGCCAGCTGGGGAAGGATCGTCTTGGTCCCCTGCCCCATCTCGGTCGCAGCGGTGAGGACCCTGATCTGGCCCTCGGTCGTGAGGACGATCGAGACGAGCGACGCGAGCTTCACCTCGCCCGAGCCGGTGAACCCGGCGCCGTGCCAGCCGATCGCCAGGCCCACCCCGCGGGCCGAGCGCGCCCAGCCCGGATTGGCCGATCGCTCGGCTCGACCGCGACTGCTCAGCCGCCGCTTCGTTTCGAAGTCGGCCGCCTCAACGGCCTTCTCGAGGACCTCGTGGGCGGCGACGCTCTCGCGGAGGACCTGGCCGGTCGGGGTCGTATCGCCTTCTCGATAGGCGTTCACGCGGCGGATCTCGAGGGGGCTCATCTCGAGTGCCTCGGCGATCCGGTTGAGATGCGTCTCGGCCGCGAACTCGACCTGGGGTGCTCCGAAACCGCGAAACGCGCCGTTGGGCGGGGTGTTCGTGCGAACCACCCGCGAACGGATGCGGACGTCGGGGCAGCGATACGGACCAGCGGCGTGGATCGTGCCCCGCGACAGGACGACCGGGCTGAGGGTGGTATACGCCCCGCCATCCATGACGACGTCGATCTCCTGGGCGACGAGCGTGCCGTCGGCGGCCACGCCGGTCCGGTGGGTGACGATCGCCGGGTGGCGCTTCGTCGAGGCGGTGATGTCCTCGTGGCGCTCGTAGATCATCCGGACCGGCCTCCGACAGACCCGGGCGAGCAGGGCGGCGTGGACGGCGACGATCGATGGGAACTCCTCCTTGCCGCCGAAGCCGCCGCCCGTCTCGGCCTGGACGACGACCGCCTGACGATCGGTCAGGCCGAGCGCCCGCTTGAGCGCCCCGTGGACGTAATAGGGGCACTGGAGCGAGCCGGTGACGGTGACGCCGCCGTCCTCGCGGGGCGTCGCGATCATCGCGTTGTTCTCGATGTAGAGCTGCTCCTGGTGGCCCACCCGATAGGTCCCCTCGAGGACGACGTGGGCGCCGGTCATCGCCCGGTCGACGTCGCCGCGGGCGATCTCGTAGTGGGAGAAGAGGACGTCCGACGCGAGCGGGTCGAAATTCGGCTCCAGCCGCTCGGTCCGTGCGATGAGCCGCGTCCGCGCCTCCCGGAGCGTCTCGCGATCCGGGGCGGCCACCAGGGCGAGGGGCTGGGCGTGATGGAGGATCTCGCCGCCGATCGGCACGAGCACGGGCTGGTCGTCCACGATGCCGGCGACGATGTTCTCGCCGGGGATGTCGGCCGCGGTCACGACGACGACGCTCGACCAGTCGAAGTCGTCGGTCCGGTCGATGCCGAGCAGACGGCCTCGCGGCTCGGTCGAGCGGATCGTCGCCCCGTACCAGGCGCCTGGAAAGACCAGGTCGTCGGCGTACTTTGCGGTGCCGGTCAGCTTGTCGGGACCTTCGCGGCGCAGTGGGGCGGTTCGTGCCCGCCCCCGGGTGGCGACTCCGGGCTCGACGATGAGAGCGCCCGGCGCTGGCGTCGCCGTGCGGATCGTGGCCTGGACCCTACTGTTCCTCACCTTGGGCCGGGACGATACCACCCGCGGCCCCGACTACGGACGGAGCTCGACGAACCCGGCCGCCGCGAAGTCCCCGTCAAACGCGAACGCGTCGTGGATCTGCTCATTCCGCATCACGGCGAAGCTCGTCGCGTCGACGAACGAGTGGACGCGCTCGTCGTGACGCCTCAGCCATGCCCATGCCTCGCGCTCGAGTTGGCTGTCGACGGTCACGATTCGCGTTCGCGACGAGGCCAAGACCGCGTCGACGAAGCGCAGGGCCGGCTCATGCGCTGTCCGCGACCTGAGAAGCGTCCAAGTCTCGCCGACGACCAGATTCGTCGTCACGAGGTGCCTGGTTGCTGTGGCCCACAGGCGAGCGGCAGCCGGGTGGCGCGAGTCGTCTCGATACCGAAGGGCGATCCAGAACGAGGTATCGACGAAGATCACGTGCCGTAGACGGCCGCATCGATGTCTCCAGCCTCGCCCTCGAGATCGCCAACCAGAGCATCGATCGGATCCGGTTCCGGATTCGAGGATCGATCGAGTCCACGAGCGATGAATCGGCGGATCAGCTCGGCCTTTGACACACCCTCGGCGCGAGCCGCATCCTCGAGCGCGACGTCGGTCTTGACCTCGATATACATGTTGAAGCGCCGCATGGACATGCCGTGACTATACGTACATCGTCAATGTGCGTATACACCCGGGTATCATGTCAGTCGCTGCCGTGACGAAGGGCGCGGCCGGGCGTCGCTCCCGTGTGTCTGCCCTCGTCGACGACCAGGGACCCGGCGACCATAACGTACGGGATGCCCTCCGGGTAGCTCCGCGGCTCGTCGTAGGTGGACGTGCTCCGGATCCGGGCCGGGTCGAAGACGACCAGGTCAGCCACTGCGTCATCCCGGATCACGCCGCGGTCCCGCAGGCCGAGCCGCGCCGCCGGCGCGCTCGTCATCTTGCGGACAGCCTCCTCGAGGCTGAGCAGCGCCTCGTCGCGGACGAACTGGCCCAGGATGCGCGGAAAGCTGCCGTATGTCCGCGGGGCCGGCCGTGCGCCGACGAACACGCTGTCTGAGCCGACCATCCCGACGGGATGACGGATGAACGGGCCGAGCGTCGGGCCATCCGGGCCGGACGTCACCTGGTTGGTGCGCAGGTCCTCCGCGAGAAGCAGATCGCATATCGCGTCGACCGGCTCCTTGCCGCTGTCGGCCACGAACTCGCCGAGGGTCCTCCCCTCGTAGGGCAGGTGCTCCGGGCGGGTGAGCGCCCCAAGCCGGACGTCGGCAAGGCCACCCGCGTTGGCGTACATCACACCCCGCCCGTCGAGCTCCTCCTTGATGCGCGCCCGGACCGCGCGGTCGGCGAGACGCTCCTTGGTGCGAGCGGGGCCGCCCTCCTGCGCCCAGATCGGGATCAGGATGAGGAGGCGGGTGCTGGCCCACTCCGAGGGGTACGAGTCGTAGGTCACGTCCTGGCCGGTTGCCCGGGCGTCGTCGATGAGGGCGAGCAGGTCCTCGGGCTGGCCAGGGTACGTCGGCCGGTGGTAGAAGTGGGTGATGTGGGTGGGCGCGTCGCCGCGCCGGCCGATGTCGATCGCCTCGCGGAATGGGTCCATGTAGCGATCCCCGAGGGCGTAACGGACGTGGGTGTGATAAAAGCCGCCCAGCCGAGCTGCCTCGCTCGAGAGGGCCGCCAGCTCGGCGGTCGTCGCGTAGGCGCCGGGCGGGTAGTCGAGCCCACTGGTGATGCCGAAGGCCCCGTCCTCCATCGCCTCGCGCAGCCTTGCCCGCTGATCGACGATCGCCCGGTCATCGGCCGGCACGTCGTCCCAGCCAAGCGCGGCGATCCGTAGCGTCGTGTTGCCGACCATGACCGCGATGTTGACGGCGATCCGGTCGTCGAAGCGGGCGAGGTAGTCGGCGACCGTCGACCAGTCGGTGGCGATCGGGGGCCGGCCGTCGAGCCCGGCATTCATCTCGACGAGGGCCTCGAGGTCCGCCAGGTCCGGGAAGGGCGCGTACGAGAGGCCGTCGACACCGACAACCTCCGTCGTGACACCCTGGCGGACCTTCGGCTCATGGAGGGGCTCGTGGAGGATCCACAGCCCGGCGTGCGAGTGGAGGTCGATGAAACCGGGCGCGACGACCAACCCCGTCGCGTCGATCGTTCGTGTGGGCACCACTTCGTCCACGGGCCGTGCACCCGGCTCGACCACGACCACCCTACCGTCGCGCACGAGCACGTCCGCGCGGAACCGTGCCGCCCCGGTCCCGTCGACGACGTCGCCGCCGGCGATGAGAAGACTCATCGGCACAGCGACCGGATGCTCGAACGCCCAGCGCCCCAAGCGACGGACGAAAAGCTCCAAGCACCATTGTGCGTCGTCGGATGGCACGCCCGTCGTTGCGGCCGGCGTCTGAAGAGGCTCGGCACGTCCATCGCTGAGTGCGGACCACGAGTAGCTCCGTCACTTGACACGGTCGACAGTCCAACGGTCGGTGGTCCAGTCGATCGCGCGTCTATCGGCCCCTGCCACCATTGCCAGCCATGGCGACCCGAGAGCGGCCAGTGGATCGTGGTCGGAGGACGGCGAGGCAGCAGACGCGGCGCGCCGGAGATGAGCTGCTCGCGACGAGGACCGGCAGTGGGCTCAGCAGGCGGATCGTCGCCAGGTCGGCAGGGATGTCGCATTCCCAACTCGCCCGCATCGAGCACGGGGAGATCGCCGCAGCGACGGTGGACCAGATCGCTCGGGCGGCCGCCGTGCTGGGGCTCCGCACCTCGATCCGGCTCTACCCAGAATCGGAGCCCATCCGCGATGTCGGCCACCATCGGCTCATCGAGCGGCTTCGTGCGCGGGTCCATCCGAGCCTGTTCTGGCGGACCGAGGTTCCGCTCGGCGTCCCCGGTGACCTGCGAACCTGGGACGTCGAAACGGGTACGCGGAGCTGGTCCGTCAAGGCCGAGGCCGAGACGCGACTCGCAGACATCCAGGCGCTGGAGCGCAAGCTGGCGCTCAAGCGACACGACGATGGCGAACCAACGGTCGTCCTCCTTGTCGCCGATACGAGGCACAATGCGAGGGTCCTCCGTGCCGTACGAGAGTCCCTCCGGGATGCGTTCCCGCTTGATACGCGGGAGATCCTCGCGGCCCTCGGTGCGAGCCGCGATCCTGGCCGGGGAGGCATCGTCGTCCTGTGAGCCGGCGCGCCACGACGGGGCGGCTGTCGCAACGCCCGGCGTGCCAAGTGACGTGCCGACGGCCCCAACCCCGGCCCCACGGGGCTGAAACGAGCTCCGGGCGGTCCAGGCGGCGGCAGACCCGGCCTTCAGCATCGGGCTGATTTCCAGGGCGGCCGGTCCGGCGTCGCTTGGCCCGCCCAGCGGTCCAGGCTGTGAGGGACCGCCAGGGACTCCATCAGCCCACCCGCCGGAGGCTCGCCCAGA
>Ga0209751_10005876_pt1 | contig 11472 bp, 11 predicted proteins | sample RifCSP13_1_FD_184019 | JGI IMG/M metagenome (GOLD analysis project Ga0209751, IMG submission 184019) | Soil microbial communities from Rifle, Colorado - Rifle CSP2_sed 13_1 (SPAdes) (version 2) | ecosystem: Environmental > Terrestrial > Deep subsurface > Rock core/Sediment | place: Rifle...
GGCGGCGTGGGCATCTCTGGTCATGTTCATCGACCTCAACGGTGGGGCATGGGATCCCGACCCACCCGACATCGACGAAGCCGAGGGGGCCATGCTGGCCATCGCCTCCGGCGATGTCGATGAGATCTGGACCGCGGCGTGGCTCAGAGAGCGCGTTCGGTTCGTCGACCCAAGCTGAGTGACGAAGCCGACCCGCGCTGACCAGGATGGCTCCCAAAACGCCAGACGGTGCCGAGAGCGGCGTCGATTGGAAGCCGTTGCAGCGCAAGGGATTCCGCGGCACGCCCGTAGGGACTCGAACCCCCAATCTTCTGATCCGTAGGCAGAATCAGACACGTTCTCCTGGTGGTGCCAAAGGCCGCCTCGTGCCGTCTTGCAGGGACTTTCCTGGAGTTTCGGGGTCATCCGGTACGACGCGACATCCGACGACACGACACGTATGCATACATTCGACATACATCGACAATCAAAAAGCCGCTAGCGCTGCGGCGGCCCAGGCGCCGATGATCTCCAGCTCCATCTCTGTCAGGCCCGAGATCTTGCCCTCCACCTGGGCGTGTGCTCCCTCGTGGCGCCAGCCCGTCCCAATGTTGACCTGTTCCGGTGCGATAGTGGACAAATAGTGGACACCTACGTCCCATATTGGTGGCACGGCCAGCGGGCGTAACCCAACAAGATCCCGCCATCCGTCGAGCTATCACAAGATCGTCGCCGGCGTTGCTAACGGAGTCGACATAGATGGTGCCTGCCATCCCACACCCGCGCTATCCGCACGTGTCAGCTCGAACGGTTCAGTGAATCACCTGACACACCTGGAAGTACCGGCGCTACGCCCGTGGCTCAATTTGGATAGAGGGTCTGACCACCGAGTATCCGCACCTGAGCGCTGTGCGGAACAGGGAAAACCCACGTCAGCGGCGAGCGTAAACCCCAAAATCAGACGCTGTACGATCCGTCGAAGAACAGCGACGAGTAGAGCGTTGACTGCTGAGTGAGCTTTCGGTGGCTGACTATCTGTGACATCACCCATCGCTGCGCTTTCAATTCAGTCGCAGAACCGGTTTCAAGCAAGTCGCATCCGCCGACGTCGGCTCTCGGTTCGATTCCGGACTCGTCAAGGAGCGGCGAGCGGCGAGTCGGGTGCGCCGCCGCCGTGGTGAGGGAAGGGGAAGGGCCAGATCCTGTGCACTCGCAGCCTCTCATAAAGCTTCCACCGCTCGAACCTCAGAAGAAGCCATCATCCGCGAGTCCGGTTACGTCATGGGGCTGGCGCCCCGGCGGCGGTTCAGGCGGGCTTCATCGCCTACAGATCATGATGCCCACACTGCTACCCCGCAAGGACGGGGCGCGCCGGCGCAGGCTCTGCCAGTGGAGCAGGTGGGCACCGTGATTCGCTCCAGGAGGGGTCCCGGGCATCGGGTTGGCCCAGCGAAAGGAGCCGACCGTGTTAGGAAGAAGTGCCTGTACGCCTCGAGATCGAGCCACTCATGCGGAGTCTCCTCGAGTGGGGGTGCGTATCTGAATCGGGACACGTTGACCTTCTGCGCCTAAGTCCCGCTTAGTTTGGTTGTGGATTCGAACTTGGTGTATCCTCGAACCATGTCTCGCGCCGAGGAGCTTTCCGATGCGGTCGTGTCCTTCGTTCGTGGCTTCGGCTTGCATCGTCCAGATCGGACACCGTGCGGTTTCGAGGCGGGAGTCGCCGACGCCCACGCGTTGAGCGAGCTCTTCGCCGGGCCGCTTCGTCAATTGGAGTTGGTTGCCCGGTTGGGCTTGGCAAAGAGCACCGTGAGCCGGGTCGTCTCGAATCTGGTCGATCGGGGTTGGGTCATGCGTGAACCGGCGAGCGATGACGGGCGTGGTGTGAGACTGGCCTTGACGGCTGCCGGACGCGAGGCAGCCGATCGGCTGCGCGTGGCGCGACGCCGACGGATGGAGGCGCTGCTCGATCAGATCCCGATCGATCGGCGAGCCGAGGTGATCGATGTCCTCGAGCTGCTCCACAAGGCAGCCGATGCCAGCCGACCGGGCCACACGGACTCTTGGTGACCCGGACACGTCGGCTTCGGGTGGACTGAGGTTATCTCCCGGATGATGTCCTACGTCGGTGCCGAGCTGTTGAGACGACCTACTCGTGCCATCTCCGCCATGCTCAGCGTGGCAATCGGGATCGCGGTTTTCGTCGGTCTGCAGGCATATAGCGTGGGCTACCGGGCGGCGGCGAGGGCCCCGCTGTCGGAGGTGGGGGCGGACATCACCGTCCAGAGGCAGGGTGACGTGCCGGAGACCTTCGACGGAATCGTTTTCCCTCATTCTGTGGCTCCGATCCACCGGGACGAGATTGAGGCGATGGCCTCAATCCCCGGGGTGGAGGGGGTGGCCGAGAGCCTTTTCTTCTGGTCGTTCGAGGGGGATCGGTTCGTGGCGGGCCTCGGGCTCGATCCTACGGTGGACTTCGGTCCCGGGCGTCTGAGGGCGGGCCTGGTGGATGGACGGTTCTTGGAGGAGGGCGACGAGGGGGTCGTCGTCGTCGATGCCAGTTTCGCGACGCAAAACAGTCTCGGGGTGGGCGATGCCATCGCCGTGGCGGGCCGGTCGTTGGCGGTCGTGGGTGTGGTCGACTCGACTTCGGTGGGGAAGGTGGCGAACGCCAATCTCTACATCCCGTTGGGAGATGCCCAGGCGCTGGCCTCAATCGCCCCCAGTGTTCTCGCGGTCCACGACATGCGACCCGACGACGCCAATCTCTTGTTCGTGAAGGCGGAGCAGACACAGGCCGAGAAAAATGTGGTGACCGCCGCCGAGGAGATCATGGGTGATCAGGCCCTGGTGTCGGCCGCCGAGTCTTTCACCGAGCAGTTGGGTGCCCTGTTCGGGCTGGTCGATCGGTTCGGGGTGATCGTCGGTCTGGTGGCGCTCTCGTTCGCCGTGGCGGTGCTGTTGCGAACCGTGGCCGCCTCGGTGTGGGAACGCCGCCGCGAGATCGGCATGATGCGGGCGGTCGGCTGGCGGCGGCGTGACGTCAGCCGCCTGTTGGTGACGGAGGCACTCGCTGTCGCGACATCGGGTGCAACGGTGGGTCTGGGGGTTGCCCTGTTACTGACGATGCTGATGCGCCGCTCCACAGTCACCATTCCGGTCCCTTGGGAGCTCACACCGTCTCCCCACTTCCTGCCGGGGGGTGCCGACGAGGTGGCGGTGGTGGTCCCGCTGGCTGCGTCGATCACACCGACGATGGCATTGGTGGCGTTCGGGCTGTCGCTGCTGGCTGCAGCCCTGGTCGGAGTGTGGTCGACACGTCGGCTCGCCAACATCAAACCGGCGGAGGTGTTACGAAGTGAGTGAACTGGTGCGCACCGAGTTGCTGGCCAAAGCCTTCGGAGCGGTGACGGCCGTTCGCGACTTCACCGCTGCCATCGATCGAGGCGAGTTCGTAGCGTTGATGGGACCGTCGGGATCGGGGAAGAGCACCGCTCTGCATCTGATAGCGGGTTTGGAGCAGCCGACCGGGGGTCGCGTTATCTACGAGGGCAACGACCTCACCGGATTGGACGAAGACGCGCTGGCGCTTTGGCGGCGCAACAGCATCGGGTTGGTCTTCCAGGCGTTCCACCTCATCCCAACCCTGAGCGCGTTGGAGAACGTTGCCTTGCCCCTCTACCCGCAGGCGGTGCCTCCAGCCGAGCGGCGGCGTCGAGCGACCTCGAAGTTGGAGATGGTGGGGCTTTCGGACCGCACGACCCATCGACCATCGCGTCTGTCGGGCGGCGAGCAACAGCGAGTGGCCGTCGCCCGTGCCCTGATCGGTGATCCAGGCCTCATCCTGGCCGACGAGCCGACGGGCAACCTCGACAGTGAGACCGGCGCCGCCATCCTGACATTGTTCCACCGGCTCCGCGACAAGGCGGGTGTGGCCGTAGTGATCGTGACCCATGACCATGACATTGCAGCGACGGCCGACCGGATCATCCGTATGAAAGATGGGGAGATCGTCGATGCGTAGGTTGTTGATCCTGACTCTCGTGGCGGTCGCCGTCGCCGCCTGCACCGGCGGCTCGGGCACGTCGCCGGATTCGGTCGGTCGCTCATCCCCTCCCTCCGAACAGGCCGAGAACGGGATCCCGGTCGAAATCATCTCACTGGACCATGCGCCGATCCGCCCGTTCACAGAGGCGGCGTTGGAGATCGCCAACTCCTACGGCGACGATGTGACGGTCATTGTCTACGACTTCGGCACACCCGAAGGGGAGGCCTTCGCAGAGGAGAGGGGCGTGACCGAGCACACACCGATCGCCATCTTCATCGACGGCCGATACGAATTCGACGTGGACGGCCGCACGGTCGCATTCCTCAATTTCCCACAGGGGGAGGGCACGGGAGTGGTCGCCGAAGGGACCTGGACGATGGACGACCTGCGAACCGTGCTGGATCGGATGACGGGCTGATGCTCACCTATCTCCTCGCAGAGGGTCGGCACCGTCGGCTCCGGATGCTCGGCACCCTCGCCGGTGTCACCCTGGGGGTCGGGCTGTTCGTCGCCCTGATGGCCGCCGGTGACGGGTTCCTTGCCGCCGCTCGCCAACCGCTGGCCGGGGTGGGGGCCGACATCCTCGTCACCAGACCCGACCTACAGGCCGATGCGGCCAGCCAGACAACCCGCGGGATCCGCCAACCCTTCGGTCTGGCGTCGCTCACCAGCGACCAGGCCGAACGGTTACGGCGAATGCCCGGTGTGGCCGAAGTGTCCGCTGGACTTCTGCTCTGGGACTTCTCGGCCAACGGCTACCAGACGGTGCTGGGGGTGGACACATCCCAGGAGGGGGTCGGCCCTGCCGGTCTCGGAGGATCCTTGGTCGAGGGTCGGCGCTTCGAAGCGGACGAGACCGGCGTCGTCGTCGTGGACCGGCATTACGCCGCCTTCTTCGGTCTCCGGCCCGGAGACACGATCGAGATGGGACACGGGCCGTTCTCCGTCGCCGGCATCGTCGACGCATCCGGAGCCAATCAGGCCGCCGCCGCCAATCTCTACCTGTCCCTTTCGGTCGCCCAATCGCTGGCAGGCATGGCCGCCGACGAGGTCAACCAGATCTATGTGACGGTGCAAGAGGCGGCTGATATCGACGCTATCGTGACCGATATCCAGGCCCAACTCGGCGAGGTCTCCGTCACCACCGAGCAAAGCATCGTCCAGGTGATGGGTGGGATCGTGCAGGTTTCGGATCGCTACGCCCAAGTGGGAGCCATCCTGGCCCTGCTGGGTGGAGTCATGCTCTCGGCGATCACCTTCAACGCCGCCATCAGCCTGCGGGCCCGAGAAATCGGCGTGATGAAGGCAACCGGCTGGCGGTCACGAGACGTCACACGGCTCTTCGCAACGGAGGGAATCGCACTCGGCGTGCTGGGCGCCGTCTTCGGCATCCTGGTCGGCTGGCTGGCCATCGTGATGCTCCAACAGATCCCGATCGATCTCCAGATGGCGACCGGCCAGGTACCCGACCTCTCCACCGTCACCACAACACGGCCCACCGCCATCCCCGCACGCCTCTCCTGGAACACCGTGCTCACGGCCACGACGGTCGCCATCGTCGGCGGGGGACTCACCAGCCTCGTGGCCGCCCGCCATGTCTCCCACCTAAAACCCGCCCACACGCTCCGCTCATGACCGAGGTACTGTGACAATCGCGAAACTGCGAACCGGTCCGGCTGACCAAGGAGGTCCCCGGGACGGGAGGCCAGGCCAGGTAGATGACATGTCGGATGCCGATCCCTGGAATGATCAGCAGTCCGGCGGCCATGGGCGGCGCTGCCACGGCGGGCCTAATAGGAGGACGTCAGCGGATTCGTCGCCGAAATCAGACAACTGGTCCGCGACAATGAGTTCGTCCTGGTCAGCGAGACCAGGGGCTGACCGGTGGGGACAGATGCAACAATCCATCGAACGCCTGGTGCCCAGGAGCCGGCTCTGATGCCACGCCCGGGCGTGGCGGGCTGACCAGCCCAGAGGCGGCTGAGCGGTTCGAACGTTTCGGGTTCAACGCGATCGCCGAGGCTCGCCCACGCAGGCTGGCGGCACTGGCCGCCCCTGTCGCCACACCGAGATCGGAGAAACGCAACAGCAGGAAAGCGTCGGTGCTGTTGCCCAGGCCAGCACCCACGGCCAGGCGGCAGCAGCGCCGATCAACGGCTTGGCAACACCCGACAGGCCGTATCCGGCAACCACGAACGGTTTGCGGCGACCGGTTCGGTCGGTGAGCCGACTGGACACCACCTTGAGCAGCGCCGCTGCGCTCTCGGCGACCCCTTCAACCGCCCCCAAACGCCACCGCACCCGCCCCCAACACCGACACGAGAAACGCCGGGAGCAGCGGATAGATCATCTCGCTGGACAGGTCGGCGAGCAGGCTCACCACGCCCAAAGCGACCACGGTCGAGGACAGCCGTCGACGGCTCACAACTTATATCGTATACCGATATCGAACACCGTTATGATGACAGGATGGTGCTCGAGGAGCTGCGACGTGGAGCGGTCCGCCTCCACATCCTTCACCACGCCGCCGAAGGCGAGATCCACGGGGCGTGGACGGCCGACGAACTCGCCCGCCACGGACACCGGATCAGCCCAGGGACCCTGTACCCGGCGCTGCACCGGATGGAGGAAGCCGGTCTGCTCACCTCGACCAGGCGGGTCATCGACGGCAAGATGCGCCGTCTCTACCGGGCGACCGCCAAAGGTCGCCGTGAGTTGATCGTGGCCCGCGAGGTGCTGGCCGAATTGGTCGACGAGGTCCTGGGTTGATCGAGCCCGGCTCGGAGGCAAACGGCGCCGGACCAGTCACCCAGGTCGCCCGACTCTTCACGCGGCTCGGGTTCACCGCCTTCGGAGGACCCGCCGCTCACATCGCGATGATGCACGACGAGGTTGTCACCCGGCGCGGTTGGCTCGGTGACCAACGCTTCTTGGACCTGATCGGGGTCACCAACCTCATCCCCGGCCCCAACTCCACCGAGATGGCGATGCACGTCGGCCACGAACGAGCCGGGTGGCGGGGCCTGATCACCGCCGGCGCCTGCTTCATTCTCCCCGCAGCGCTCATCGTGCTCGCCTTCGCTTGGGCCTACGTCGAGTACGGAGACACCCCCAGCGGCGAGGCCATCCTGTACGGGATCAAACCGGTGGTGGTGATGATCGTCGCCCAGGCGCTCATCAAACTCGGTCGATCCGCCATCAAAGGCCGGCTCACCGCCGCCATCGGGATCGCCACCGCATCCGCCTACCTGTTTGGGATCAACGAGTTGGTCCTCCTCGCCGTTGGCGGAGCCACCGTCCTCATCGTGCGCACCACTTTCAAGCCGGGTCTCCTCGGCATCGCCCCACTCGCCGCAGGCGTGTGGATGACGGCACAGGTAGCCGCCGCCGACCAGATCTCCCTCGGTCGACTCTTCCTCGTCTTCCTCAAGGCCGGCGCCTTCCTCTACGGGTCCGGATACATCCTGCTCGCCTTCCTCCAAGGCGACCTGGTCGGCCGGCTCGGTGTCCTCACTCAAGACCAGCTCCTCGATGCCGTCGCCATCGGCCAGTTCACCCCAGGCCCCGTCTTCACTACCGCCACGTTCATCGGCTACGTCCTCGCTGGGCTCCCCGGCGCCATCGTCGCTACCCTCGCCATCTTCCTCCCCTCCTTCATCTTCGTCGGTGCGGTCACCCCGATCGCACGCCGGATCAGGGACCGCCTCTGGACAGCAGCGCTCCTCGACGGCGTCAACGCCGCCGCCCTCGGTCTCATGGCCGGAGTCACTATCCAACTCACCGGAGACGCCATCACCGACCCCCTCACCCTCATCATCGCCGCCACCACCGCCCTGCTCCTCTGGCGCACCCGGATCAACAGCGCCTGGCCGGTCCTCGGAGCAGGCGCCGCCGGCCTCGCAGCCGAACTCCTCAACGTCATCCCCTCATAGGGCGCAGACTCTCCCGTGCTGCGAAAGAGCGGCGGACTTCAGACCGTCCCGGTGGGGTCCGGGCAACGAATCAGACCCTGTATCAGCGCTGTGCGGATCTCGAAGTCGCCGTGTCCATCCCGAGAAGCCAGGTGGCGGTTGAGGAATCAGCCGATCCGGCAACTGTTGAGTTTGAGCGTCTGATATGGCGGCATGCGCTGGTCATCGCCGGAAACCCCTGCGATACTTGATGATTCCCGCGCCCGTAGCTCAATTGGATAGAGCGTCTGACTTCGGATATCAGAACCTCGCAGGGTTGCTGGTCGGGTGTGATCTCGAAGGTGCCTCTTTGTCAGGCGCGAGGTTCCCAAATACAAGTTGCCTCTCATGCGACGGCGAATTCGAAGGCAAACGGGAGGCCGGTTACCTGTTCGACGCGGCACTTCCCCTCCTCATCTGACCGGAATGAGCAAGGTGGGACTCAGGACTCGCAGAGCAGACCGAACCCGCCCTCGATGCGCCGATCTCCGGCGGGGTCCGGTTCAGAGTCGGGGCGGCGAAACATCTTCGGATATTGTGCCTAGCTCTTGCGCCTTCGGATGTAGAGATCAGGATCGTCGGTCCGGAGTTGGAGGCGCCATCTTGTTGCCTCGGCCTCGCCCGGCGATAGCTCGGGAAAAGAAACTCTATGCAAGGCATCTCCCCCGACCCCGGGCCCGCCCACACCGCTGCTTAGTACCGTTCCGGCTACGTGGTAGTGGGCGCCGTTGGCCACGTCACGATCGATCTGGTCGGGGGTCTCGATGAACGATCCGCGGAAGGGACCATCCTCAGTAGTGCCGACGTAGCACTCGATTGTCCCATCGTCGTCGACCACGACCCCGGTGATCGCGCGGGGGTTGCCGGGCGCCTGGTTCTTGGCGTAGTCGAACAGCTCCGCACGCCAGTCTCTGAGGCTCTTGGTGAAGGGTGTCCTTCGCTGGTACTCACCAATCGGGCCAGGGAGCTCGGATAGCGGCAAACCCTTGAGCTCGGCGGGACTGTCCCATGCGGCGATTGACGGGTCCGCCGGGACGAAGAATGCCAGCGCATCGATGAAGGTGTCAATGACGTCTCGACGGGCCACATGTAGCTCATTTGAGGCCGAGGTGCTGGTCGTTCATCGTTGTCACTCAAAATGTGCTGTGACCTGGGGAAATAGGAATTACACGCTTGTCATTACTACGCGTCATTTCGCGCCGTATTCCGTCCTCTCGCGGAATATCCGCGGAACGCGAGGAACGAGCCGAGACCGCCCTCCTCTGGGCCTACGCGACTCTGCGGATTCGAACTCAGGGCGACCGCCCTCCTTGGCGGTTGGCCTGTAACGAGATGTGCCAGGCAGTTGTAGTTGTGACCACGGCGCGGACACCGCACGGGTGCGGCCGAACGGCACCTCCCTGTGTGCTCTCAGGTTTCCACTGATCAGTGGAAATCTGGTAGCATGCTGGCCATGTTGTCGAAGACACAACAGGTGTGGCGTCACCTCACCTGGGGGGCGATCGAACAGGGTCAGCGGCGCTGGCCGTCGATCACGGCGCTGGCCGCCGATCTGGGAATGGGGGTCTCGACCGTTCACCGGGCGCTGGCCCACCCAGCCGAGATTGGTGCCCTTCAGATCCGTCCCGCCGGTGGAGTTCGGTTGGTCGATCCGGGCCGGCTTCTGATCCTGTGGGCTGGTTACCGTAGGCTGAGCCGTGACATCATCGAACGGTTCGAGGTGGCGGGATCGGCACCGACGGTGGAACGGTCGATCACCGGTTCCACCGCGGTGTTGGGTGGGTTCGGCGCGGTGGTAGCACATTACAGGGGAAACCGGATCGCCGACTATGAAACCTTGCTCGTTTACGGGAACCCGAACCTCTCCCCGTCACTTCACGTCAACGATCCGGATCCGGGGCGGGTCACCGAGGTCATCGTGGCCAGACCCGACCCTCTGCTCGCCCGCTACGGTCGGGTGACTCCCCTCGTCCAAGCCTGGGTCGACCTGTTCTGTCTGCCCGGATGGCAGGCAGCCCGGTTTGTCCACCATCTTCTACCGAGCCTGGTTCCAGATGCCATCACCGAACACGGAGTTCTATCCGCCTGAGTTCACCGAGCGCAGCCGGTCGGTGCTCCACCGCGTCCATGACACGGTTCCGGACGCAGTCCTGATCGGCGGGTGGGCCACCTGGGGTACGAACCGGTGGCGCCATGAGCCATGACATCGACCTGATCGTCACCCGCCCCCAGCTCGAGGCCATCTCCACACTTGTCCAAGAGATGAGCGAATCCCGCCACATCGCCGGCCGCAAATGGCGGGGCAGCATCGAGGGCATCCACCTCGACTTGTACGTGCCATACGAATCCCGGCTCGGCCAACACCTGCAGCTACGCACCGAGCGGCTCATCGATCACCGTGAACACGTCACCGATTGGGTAGTGCTCGACACAGCCGCCCACCTTGCCACCAAGCTGGCAGCCCTACTGGACAGACCCGACTCCACACCCGGCGACAAGGACCGGCAGGAGATCATGGCCCTGCTCGCCCTGGAGGTCGACCCCACAGAAGCTGTCCGCGTGGTCCACGACGCCTCGGCTCGGACACCCGACGAGGTAGACCAACACCTGAAGGAAGCCTTCGGATATCTGGGCGATATGACTCTCGATCAGGTACAGCGCCGATGGCTAACCCGACTCGCTGCCGAATGGGCGGCCGCCTCCCGGGAGGTAATGAAAGCTCAGGCTCCCAATCGAGACACCCAGCACCATCGGCCACCCACCCGAGAGCCACCCGGTCCAACCCTCGGCCGGTGACATAGCTTCGAGACACCCGCCCAGCGAGCCAGGCAGCACCTGTAGGTCAACACAGCCCCGAGAAAGGGGGTTCAGATCTCTACCGTGTACAGGGAGGACACATCCCCCGACCCTTTTGACCGCAAGTCAACGAAGGGCCTTGACACTTGGTATCGGGCAGTGATGAGCTGCCAGCGAAAACCGGGCATGACGAGGTTTTGGTTGCCAGGGCGTTGTAGGTGATTCCAATGCGTGTCGCCTGGTTCTCGGATCGATAGGCGCCAAATAGGCGCCAGTCCCTGCCTCGACGGGTCGCGTTATCAGCGCCGGATTTGAACTCCAGCATCAGGGGTTCTGGGCGATGTCGCTGGATATCGCACAGGTGCCTGACCAGCGCACACGCGAATCCTCCCGGTCGGACAGTGATGCGCTGTGCTACTCAGGCCCCACAATGCCCATCAGGAGCCAACGAACGTCCAGGTCAAATGTGACCGTCGGAGCCGACGCGGCGGTGCTTGGCCCGGTGGAGAATGATGATCGCAAGCACTTCTCACCGTTGATCAGCCAACCCCTAGTTGTACTCCGCGGGGAGGTTGTCCTTGGTCAAGTCCTGAGCTGTCTGTAAACGGAGTGGTGTGAGCTCATGCGGCGATCGTCTCTTCGGTTGTGTTGTCCTTCCTGCTGGTTGGTGGCGGATCGATTCCGAGTTCTTGGCGGAGT
>Ga0209751_10005877_pt1 | contig 11471 bp, 9 predicted proteins | sample RifCSP13_1_FD_184019 | JGI IMG/M metagenome (GOLD analysis project Ga0209751, IMG submission 184019) | Soil microbial communities from Rifle, Colorado - Rifle CSP2_sed 13_1 (SPAdes) (version 2) | ecosystem: Environmental > Terrestrial > Deep subsurface > Rock core/Sediment | place: Rifle...
CGTGAACGTGAGCCCGTCGTACCAGTTGAGCCACTGGTCGAGCCGGCACGCGATGACCCGGATGTCGTCCTTTGTGGACTCCCCGAGCCAATTCTGAATCTGCAAATCGTCGACCTGCGCGTTGATTTCCTCCATCGCTTCGGCTAGGAAGATCTGAGCGCGCTGAACCTCCGTCTTGGCGACCAAGATCGTTCCCGCGGTGTAGTTCGCCTGCGCGTTGAGGACCGCGTTCTGCGCGGGACCCGTGTGATTGCCGACCGCGACCACGCCCACACCTGTCGCAGCTCCTTGGTCCCGCCAGTACTCCAGATCGTCCTGGACGCCTTCGACGGCGTCCGCCTCCTCGGCGAGGTCGATCTTGTGCACGGTCTGCGCCACACGGTCCCGGCCGATGATCGTGGCGCGAAGGATCTCGTGACCGGTCCCGGACGTCTCCACGTCTTCGCCTGTGAAGGTGACCAGTGTGAGCCCGATGGAACCGGACGACGGGTCGTTCAACTGGTAGTCGAACGGCAGCCCCTCCCGCAGTTCAGAGCCGCCGAACTGGACTAGGGACAGCGCCCCGCCCTCGAGGCGGAATCTCTGGCTCGGGTACTCCCGCGAACCGAGCGACAGCTCGACGAATCCCCCCGCGCTGTCCGCGGTCGCGTATTGGCTGCAGGTGAAGCTGCTCTGGTAACGGTTCGCGATCTCTAGGTAGATCCAGCGGATGTCTTCCGCGGTCGCCGCGGCGTAGTACGTGCCCCCCGTGTTCTCAGCAATCTCGGTGAGGAGAGCGCCGTCAGGCTCGTCCCCGAGTCCGATCGTGTAGATGACGGTCCCGAGATCGGCGGCACGCAACGATTCCGCGCGCGCCGTGGCGTCGGAGCTCGCCTGGGACGGAAACGTGTTCAGCCCATCCGTGAGGAGGATGATGACCCACTGGTGCCGGTAGTCCCCGTATGCGACGAGCTCGTCGTTGGCGACGACGAGCGCCGCACCAAAGTTCGTCCCCCCGTCGGAGTCAATCGTGTCGAGGTCCCCCTTGACCTCGCTGTAGTTCGGAACGCAGTCATGGCCGGGGGTATCGAGGTGGTCGCGCTGGTAGCCTGGCCCGAGGTTGCGGCGGGTCAGGTGGGCGTCTGTGTCAAAGTCCACGATGGCGATCCGGTCGGGACACCTCAGGCTGTCGACGTACTCCTTCGCGCTGCTGATCCGGAGGTTGTCAGGGTCGTTCCAGTTCATCGAACCGGAGCTGTCGATGGCGAGGATCACGTCCTGGTCGATCCGCGTGACCTCGGAGCGCAGGAAGTCGGGCACGTAGCGGAACGAGATCTTTGGCCCGACCTGAGCGGTCTTGAAGGTCAGGAGGCCCGGGCTGGCCGCGGCGAACGGCGAGACGGCGCTCGTGCCAACCGGGATGTCGACGGAGAAGGAGGTCCCGACCTCGGCGGGGCCCGCGAGGACGGAACGCGTCAACTCGAACGCCCCGAGCGCCTCGCGGGACGTGGCCCATTCCGCGTCGTACTGCTGGGCCGGGATCGGCGCGAACACGACGATCTGGAAGAAGATCAGGAAGACGAGGAGCGAGAACACGGTGGCGACCGTGGAGGCCACCCCCTCGGAGTCCCTGCGCACCTGGCGCCCCCTCATCGCCTGTAGGCAGCGGCCGGCGCTCACATAAGGCTTTTGATGCAATTGAGTGGAGGCGGGGGGAAGGGATCGATCCTCGGAGCCGCCCTAGAGGCCGAACGAGACCTCCACGATGCGGTGGTCGATCACGTACTCGTTGATCGTGTGGACCGTCAGCACCGCGTGGTCTCCCACGACGCCCACCGAGACTCGGGCTCCGGCCGCCTTGAGCGCGGCTTCGAACCACCGGGCCCAGCCCGCCGCGGCGGGAGAGTCGATCGTGAACGTGAGCCCGTCGTACCAGTTGAGCCATTGGTCGAGCCGGCACGCGGTCACCCGGATGTCGTCCTTTTTCGACTCGCCGAGCCAGTTCTGGATCTGCAGGTCGGCGACCTGGACGTCGATCTCCTCCATCGCGTCGGCGAGGTATGTCTGGGCGCGTTGCACCTCCGTCTTTGCGACCGTAATGGTGCCCGCGGTGTAGTTCGCTTGCGCGTTGAGGGCGGCCGTTCGCGCGAGGTCCGTGTGATTCGCGACCGCGACCACGCCCACACCTGTCGCAGCCCCCTGGGCCCGCCAATACGCGAGACTGTCTACCAGGCCTTGGATTGAGTCCGCCTCCTCGGTCAGGTTGATCTTGTGCACGTTTTGCGCCACCCGGTCCCGGCCCACGACGGTGGCGCGGAGGATCTCGTGACCCGTGCCGACCGTCTCCACATCCTCGCCGAGGAAACTCACGAGCGTCACTCCGATGGAACCGGACGAGAGATCGTTCAACTGGTACTCGAACGGCAACCCCTCTCGCAGCTCCGAGCCCCCGAGCTGGATGAGGGAAAGGCCGCCGCCCTCGAGCCGGAAGGTCTGGGCGGGGTACTCCCGCGAGCCGAGCGTCAGCTCGAGGGAGCCGGCGGCGCCGTCGACGGTCGCGTACTGGCTGCAGATGAAGCTGCTCTGGTATCGATTGGCGATCTCCAGGTAGATCCACCGGATGTCCTCCGGAGTCGCTGCGGGATAATACGTGCCGCCCGTGTTCTCCGCAATGTTGATGAGGAGCTGTTCGTCCAAGTTGGCCGGGGCCCCCCCCTCGTACAGCCCGATCGTGTAGATGACAACGCCGAGCGCCGCCGCGCGCAGCGACTCCGCAAGTGCCTGTGCGTCGGACTGCTGCTCGGAGGGATATGTGTTCCGTCCGTCCGTCAGCAGGATGGTGACCCATTGGTGCCGGTGGTCCCCGTACGCCTGGAACTCGTCGTTGGCGACCTTGAGGGCGGCTCCGGAGTTCGTGCTGCCGCTGGAGTCGATCGTATCGAGGTCGAGCTTGACCTCGTCGAACGACGGAGTGCACTCGTGACCGGGGCGGGTCAGATGGTGCTGCTTGGATGGCACGCCGCCCTGGTTGCCCATCGTGAGCCACGCATCGTGATCGAAGTCGACCACGGCGATCCGGTCGGGGCACCTCAGATGGTCGAGGTACTCCTTGGCGCTGCTGATGCGGAGGCGGTCGCGGTCGTTCCAGCCCATGGAGCCGGAGCTGTCGATGGCGAGGATCACGTCCTGGTCGATCCGGGTGACCTGGGAACGCAGGAAGTCGGGCACGTAGCGGAACGAGATCGTCGGCCCGAGCTGATCGGACTGGACCCTCAGGAGGCCCGGGCTGGCCCCCGCGAACGGCGAGACGGCGGTCGTGCCGATGGGGATCGGGACACTGAACGAGGTGCCGACCTCCGCGGGGCCCGCCAAGACGGAGCGCGTGAGCTCGAAGGCCGCCAGAGCTTCTCGGGAGGTGGTCCACTCCGCGTCGTACTGCTGGCTCGGAATCGGAGCGAACACGACGATCTGGAGGAAGATCAGAAAGAGGAGGAGGGAGAATACGGTGGCTACGGTAGAGGCGACACCCTCCCGGTCGCGTTGCAGATGGCGCGCCCTCATTCTACTCGATGACGTGCCGGCCTTCGGATAAGCCTTCTATGAGGGTTATCGCGACTGATTCTCGCGGGCGAAAACGTCCCGGCAAGCCCTTTTCGCCCCCAAGCCGGTCTCCGACCCCGACCGATCGAAGGGGGAAGGTGCCGACGTGTATCCCTCGAACCACGCAACCCTGAATAGTTTCGGTCCGATACGCCCCCACGTCGGCGGTATCCCCTCGGTTGGAAAAGCCGACGAGGAAAGGCAGGACGTGGCGAATCTCGACTCGCTGATCGCCATCACGTCGTCGGCGGTCGGGACCCTCGTGACTCAAGTTGTGCTCACTCGACTCCTCGCCCGCCTTCAAGTTTCCCGAGGCCGCGCGCGAAGGGACTTCGCGACTCGCGAGTTCATCTTGGAGTACAGCAAGAGCTTCCGTCGGTTTCCCCTGCCGTTCGCGGCATTCTGGGCGGTCTTCTTCGTGATGGTCGTTGCGTTGGTCGGCGCCCCGACTTGGGACGATCTCCCCGGTGTCCTCATGGCCTTCTTTGGAATCGCGATTCCGCTGATCGTTGCCACCGTGGAGGCGCACGGGGTCGAGCACCGCATCGGCCGGGACGGCATCACCCGCCATTCGCCTTGGTCGGGCGAGCTCTTCGTGCGCTGGGGGGAGATTACGAACGTCACGTACCGCGCAAGCGCCCAATGGATTGTTGTTCAGAGCCCGCGAGGCAAGGTCCGCATCTCGGAGTACCTCAGCGGTCTGCCCTCGCTCGCGAGGGGCATCATGGACAACGTGCCTCAAGAGAAGTGGGAGGGGGTGCGCGACGTGCTGGATCGGATGGTCCGACCATTACCGCAAGCCTAAATACGGTGGCCCGATAACGCGCCGCCGATCCGGGGGTTATCGTCGTGAAGGGGAAAATGCGCGCGGCCGTGAAGACGAAACCTGCGTTCGGATCCATCGAGATGAAGAAGGTCGACATCCCGCAAGTCGCACCGGACGAGGCGCTCGTCAAGCTCCGAATCTCGTCCATCTGCGGCACGGACATGCACATCTACGAATGGGATGCATGGTCCCAGAAACGGATCAAGACGCCCCTGATTCAGGGCCATGAATGGGCGGGCGAGGTCGTGGAGCTGGGGAGTGCCTGCACGTGGGCGAAGCAGGGCGACTACGTGAGCGGAGAGGGGCACATCGCCTGCGGGTCGTGCTACCAGTGCCGGACCGGGAACGCGCACGTGTGCCAGAACGTCACGATCCTGGGCATCGACCGCCCGGGGGCATTCTCGGAGTACATGGCGGTGCCGGAGAAGAACCTCATCCGCAACGACTCCGGCCTGCCCCTCGAGTATGCGTCCATCCAAGACCCTCTGGGGAACGCCGTGTACACGGTGTTCAATGGGGACGTCGTCGCGAAGGACGTCGCGATCTTCGGCCTCGGCCCCATCGGCCTCATGGCGGTCGCGCTGTGCCGGCACATCGGCGCGAAGCGGATCTTCGCGGTGGGCCACAAGAACGAGTACCGGATCCGGCTCGCGAAGAAGCTCGGCGCGGACCAGGTCATCAAATCGTCGGAGGACAGCCCGGTCGAGGCGATCCGGGACGCCACCGAGGGCCAGGGCGTCGACGCCGTGCTCGAGATGTCCGGGAGCGAGGAGGCCCTCAAGCAGGGAATCGAGGTGCTGAAGCCCGCTGGCCGCATCCAGCTGCTTGGCATTTTCGCGAGTCCGATCACCGTGGACATCAACGACGTGATCACGAAAGGAGCGTCCATGCACGGCATCCACGGGCGCAGGATGTTCGAGGACTGGTACCGGATGCAGGGGCTCTTCAGGTCGGGGATCAACCTCGTGCCCGTCGTGACCCACAAGTTCCCTCTCGACGAGGTCGCGGAGGCGATGGAGCTCATGCGGTCCGGGGATTGCGGGAAGGTCGTCCTTCTCCCATGAGGTGATGACGATGCAGAAGCGGGATGCCGAGGCCTGGATGCGGGAGGAGTACGAAAAGCTCGTGTCGGCGGACCTCGACTGGCGGCTTCGGACGCTTCAGGGCCCGTCCGCGCCCCGGTCCGTCGTGGACGGAAAGCGCGTGATCATGTTGTGCTCGAACAACTACCTCAACCTCTCGAACCATCCGAAGATCAAAGAGGCTGCCAAAACAGCGGTGGACACGCACGGCGCGGGGAGCGGGTCCGTCCGCCCGATCGCGGGGAACCTGGACCTCCACGAGGAGCTCGAGCGGCGGATCGCGCGGTTCAAGCACCGCCAGGCGGCGCTGTACTACATGTCGGGCTTCGCAGGCAACGCAGGCCTGATTCCGCAACTCGCGGGCGAAGGGGACGCGCTCTTCACGGACGAGCTGAACCACGGGAGTATCATCGACGGCGTCCGCCTCACGAAGGCGCAGCGCTTCATCTACAAGCACAACGACGTCGCAGACCTCGAACGGTCCCTCAAGGAGGCCGACCCGAAGTTCAAAAAGCTCCTGGTCATCAGCGACGGCGTCTTCTCGATGGACGGGGACATCGCCCCCGTCGGGGACATCGCGAACGTCGCGGAGGAGTACGGCGCGATGGTGTTCATCGACGACGCGCACGGGGAGGGCGTTCTCGGGGATGGCGGTCGCGGGGTCGCATCCCACTTCCACGTCGAGGAGAAGATCCACGTCGAACTCGGCACCTTCTCGAAGGCGCTGGGCGTCGTCGGAGGCTACGTCGCGGGCTCGAACGACCTGCGGAACTACGCGCTGAACAAGTCTCGCACGTGGCTCCTGAGCGGCTCCCACCCTCCCGCCACGACGGCCGCCTGCATCGCCGCGATCGACGTCCTTGAGACGGAGCCGGAGCACGTGCGGAAGCTGTGGGAGAACACGAACTACTTCAAGAAAGAGCTCGTGTCCCTCGGCTTCGACATCGGGAACAGCCAGACCCCGATCACGCCGGTCATGTGTCGGGAGGCCAGCGCCGCCAAGAAGCTCAGCCAGCGGCTGTTCGACCTCGGCGTGTTCGCGCTCCCCATCGTCTTCCCGATGGTTGCGAAGGAGAAGGCGCGAATCCGCACGATCATGAACGCGGGGCTGTCGATCGAGGACCTGGACGAGGCTTTGGCGGCGTTCGAGAAGGCAGGGAATGAAGTCGGCCTCCTCACCTAACCTCACTAATGTACTTCCGGAACCTTGAATCGCCCTCATGGCGTCCGCTCGCCGGGGAATCTTGCATGGCGAAGGCCAAGGTGAAGGTCGAGCAGAGGAAGCCGGTGAAGCTGGCGTACATCGAGCACACGGGCGCGTACGACGACATCCCGTTCGAAGACGTACATCGGGCGGTTGTACGGATGGGCGAAGAAGGCGCATGTCCGACCGGGGTTCTACCCGCTGGGCGTTTTCTACGACTCCCCGGGGGAGACGCCGCCGGAGAAGTGCCGGTCCGAGATCGGAATCCCGATCTCCGGCGAGGCTCCGCCCGAGGGGGGCGTCCGGATCCGGGAGATCCCTGCGATGAACGTCGCGGCGTTGTCGTTCAAGGGCCAGCCGAGCGAGTACCGGAACGCGTATCGCGAGCTGAGCGCCTGGGTCTCGGAGCACGGGTACGAGTGGGCCGGTCCCTCCATCGAGGCGTACACGAAGAAGCCGGAGCGCGTGCGCGGGAAGACCGTGATGTACGCGAAGATCATGGCCCCCGTGCGGCGAAAGTAGTCACACGCCCGGGCGCCGTTTCTTTCGTGCGTACCACAGCTTTCCGACATCGTAGCCGAGGCTGCGGAACAGCGCCGCGGACTCGCGGTTCGGCAGGTCGATCAGCGCGGCGAACATCTCCATCCCTTGGCGGCGGAGCCCGCGCTCGCACTCCCGGATGAGGCGCGATGCGATTCCCTGGCGGCGGTAGGCGGGGTCCACCGCCAGCCGGTTGATCCACGCCTTCCGCGCGTCGTGCGTCCCGAACACGCAGCCGACGAGACGGTCGCCGTCGAACGCCCCGAGGTACGTCGTGGGATGTGCCACCAACTGGCGGCGGAACGCCACCGGACTGTCGCGCCCCCTCGTGTGCGGATGCATGTCGCACGCCGAGAGCAGGTGGATGACGGCGTCGTGGTCGCGGAGATTCAACGGCCGGATTCGGACTCTACGCGACCCGCGCGCCAAGCTCGCCCTCCTCGTCCGGCCGAAGGAGGATCACGCGGCCGTCCGCCTGCACCGCGCCGAGCACGAGGACCTCCGACCGGAAGTTCGCGATCTGTTTCGGCGGGAAGTTTACGACGGCGACGACCGAGCGACCGACGAGGTCCTCCTTGGTGTACCACGGCAGGATGGCAGCGGACGTGCGCTTCACCCCGAGGGGACCGAAGTCGACCGTGAGCTTGTACGAGGGATTTCTCGCCTCGGGGAAGTCCCCGGCATCAAGGATGCGGCCGACGCGGATGTCGACCTTCCGGAACTCGTTCCACGTCAGCGCCATCGGATCAGGTCCGTCGGATTGGCGGCGATCGCCTGCGGCCATGCGTCGAGGCGGCGTACCCCCCTCGGCGGCGGCACACCTCTCCCCCGGAACGTGACCGGGATATTTGAGGAGGCTGCCGGCGAAAGGATGAGGGGCACGTCTTGCGAAACCCGTTGTATCGGATATCCTGTTGCGAATCGTACGATGCATCAGGCTTCAGCACGTTCCGAGGGCGTCGCAGCGAACCATGCACGGGGGCAACGGCGCACGAGGTTGCCCGACCCCGCGATTTGGCTCACGAGAATAGATCGTGATGTCCGCAGGGACACTTGCCGACCGCGTTCGGGTTGTTGAGAGCGAATCCGGAAGAGAACTCGGCCTGCACGAAGTCGAGCTCGATTCCCCGGACGAGTCGCGCGCTCTCCGGGTCGACGATGAAGGTCACGCCGCGGGACTCGGTCTGGATGTCCTCTTCAACGTGGTCCTCCGCGATCCGTAGATCATACGCGTGGCCCCGGCCCCCCATGCAATGCGTCCGCACGACGCGGAGGCGCAGGGGCGGCATCTCGGGCCGATCCGCGAGGACGGTCCGGACATGGTCGGCGGCTCTTTCCGTGAGCTGGATGAGTGCGGGCTCGGGCATGCCGGGAGGGACGGGTCAGGGGGATATGGCCGTTCCGCATGTATCGTTCGCCCAGGCTCGCGCGACGCTCATGCCCCGCGGGGTCGGCCGCGGAACCACCGTGCGAGGTCCTTTCCGTTGTGCTCGATCCATGTCGCGTTGACGCGGATCTTCTCCGCGACCTGCGCCACCGTCCTCCGGACCTCCGGCGCGTTGTGGGCCCTGAAGAACGCTTCGACGTCCCACGCCTGTTTGGGGGTCGTGAACGCCTCCTGGACCTGCACGAGGCGACGGATCAGGAAGCCCGAGGGGGCGTACCGTCGGTAGAGCTCGGCCCAGTGGTCTTTGATGAACGACCACGCGAGGTCCCTCCCGGCGCCCGGTCGGCTCGTCGCCACGCTCGTAATCATGATCACGGCGTCCTGGGAGCGCACCTCCTTCGAGAGGGAGCGGTCGAGGGTCTCCCGGAGCAGGTCCGGGCGTTTCGCCTTGGTCAGCGCGACGAGGATGCGCACCTTCTCCTCGTTGAGGATCGCTTTCCGCTGGAGGTCCCACAGGAGCTCGTAGGTCGACTCGTCCGCCTGCTGTGCGACGAGCCCGTAGACGAGGGCACGCAGGTTCGGGTGCAGGGACTTCGGCTCCTTCAGGTAGCGCTGGAACCTCGCGGACGCCTCGTCCAAGACGACCGGGTCCCCGTAGTGACCGAGGCGGCCTAGCACGGTCGCGCGGCGCAGGGCGTCGAGGTGCCCCTCTTTCGGCCTCGGTTCCCAACCGACGCGCGCGCCGACCGAGCGGAAGAGATTCCTCGCATAGTCGCAGAACCCCTCGAGATACGGCTGGTCCGCGATGAGGGTCTCGAAGCCGAGGAGGGATTCGGAGATCGTCCGCCAGACCGTGGCGTCGTCCTCGTTGTCGTACGCCGACGTCACCTCGAGGAAGGTCGTCGCCGGGAGGTAGCCCGCGCGAGTGAGGGCGTACGCGTCGTTCTGGAGCCCCAGACGGTCGCTGGGATCGAGTTCCCTCGCCGCGACCGCCCGACGGAGGCGATCCCACTCCTCCCGCGGGTAGTTGACCCGGCAGAATCCGGACTGCCCCGCGTTCACCTTGATCCAATCGTCTGCGGCGCGCCGGCGGCCCGGACCCACGGACCGCGTTGCGCTCTTCCCTTCCATGAGGAACTTGGTGACCTTCGGATTTCCGGCCCGCGCGATGCGAACGGGCACCGGCCACCGCGTCTTCGCATCCGAGGACCCCGCGATGTTCTCGAACAGGAAGCGCGACTGGGCGAGCGTCACCGCGGCATCCCGGTCCCCCCTCTTGATCCGCACGTCGAGGACCGGGAACCCCGTCTGCGTCACCCACGCACGCATGAGGGCCCGGACGGGCTGGCCGGAGGTCTCCTCGAGCGCCTTCCAGAGGTCCTCCCCCCGCGCATTGGCGTAGCTGTGGGCCTTGAGATAGGCCCGGACCGCGCGCCGGAACACGTCCTCCCCGAGGAACTGCTCGACCATCCGGAGGATCGACGCTCCTTTGCTGTAACTGATCTCGTCGAAGATCTCGCGGACCTCGGCGGGGTCCTTGACCTCGACCTCGATCGGGTGGGAGTTCCGGAGGCCGTCGAGGGCGAGCCCGCGGATCGTGTCGAGGTACAGGAACTGCGTCCACATCTGCCAGTCGGGATGGAGGGCGTCGACCGCCTTCGTGCCCATCCACGAAGCGAAGCTCTCGTTGAGCCACAGGTCGTCCCACCATGCCATCGTGACGAGGTCGCCGAACCACATGTGCGCGGTCTCGTGGGCGATCACGTCGACGATGTTCTGGCGGGTCTGCATGTCGGAGGTCGCCGGGTCCAGGAGGAGGATGCGCTCCCGGTACGTGATCGCCCCCCAGTTCTCCATCGCCCCTGCCGCAAAGTCCGAGAGGGCGATGTGGTCGAGTTTCGCGAGGGGATAGGGGATGCCGTAGTACCCGTCCAGGTAGTCGAGGACGCGGGTCGCGTTCTCCAGGGCCCAGCGGCCGTATCGAACCTTGTCCGGCGTGGCCCAGACGCCGATCCTCACCCCGCCCTTCGTCTTTCCTGTGAGGGCCTCGAGCGGTCCCAGGACGAACGCCAGGAGGTACGTGGACATCCGGGGCGTCTCCGCGAAGCGCACGAGCCTCGTCCCGTCGCCGAGGTCCTTCTCCAGGACGATCGGGGTGTTCGACACCGCCGCCATCCCGTTCGGAACGACGAGGGAGACCTCGAACACCGCCTTCGCCTCAGGGGCATCCCAGCACGGGAAGGCCCGGCGTGCGTCCGTGGCCTCGAACTGCGTCGCCGCCATCCATCCTTCGGTCCCCTCCGCGGTCGTGTACTTGCTCCGGTAGAAGCCCGCGAGCCGGTCGTTGAGGGTCCCCTCGAACTTCAGGGTCAGGCTCGCAGCGCCTTTCGGGATCGCCGTCCGGAACGTCAGGCGGAGCTGTTGCGACGCCTCGTCGTGGTCGACTTTGGCGGCGGATACGACGGTGCCATCGGGTAGCCTCGCGGTGGCGGCGGAAACCCTCAGCTCCGTCGCGTCGAGGACGAGCGTCCTCACTGGTTTCGAGACGCGGACCGTGACCTCTTCCTCCCCCTCGAAGGTGAACGTGCGGAGGTCGGGCTTGAAGGTGAGCACATACTTCTCCGGGCGTACGGTTTCCGTGGGCCGGTTCCTCTTCGCGGTTGCCATCCTGAATCCTCCCGAGCGAGTCGCGGTGGCGCGGCAGAGCCGCCGGACATATGTAGTTACGCCTGCGCGCGACGCGAGGGAGGAGGGGCGTCCCCGCGAGAGGGCGCACCCTTAACCGTCCGCCGCCGATTCCGGGACGGGGCGAGAGGATGGCGAAGCGCGGACCGGGGGCAGCGTTCAACGCAA
>Ga0209751_10005882_pt1 | contig 11468 bp, 10 predicted proteins | sample RifCSP13_1_FD_184019 | JGI IMG/M metagenome (GOLD analysis project Ga0209751, IMG submission 184019) | Soil microbial communities from Rifle, Colorado - Rifle CSP2_sed 13_1 (SPAdes) (version 2) | ecosystem: Environmental > Terrestrial > Deep subsurface > Rock core/Sediment | place: Rifle...
TAAACCCGGCTGATGTTTTACATCTGGCGCTGGCGTGCTTCGCGAGTCGATATTTTGGCTTTGCCCCCTTCATCGCGGACCCTCCACGAATATACTTTTTTGAAGCCACTGTTACGTGCAAGTTGTGTCTTGTATATTGACGCGCCCCACAGCTTTCACGCAAACAAACTTCTGCGCTGAGCCGTTATTCAGCTTAATCTCCGCGCCCGCGCTGGCGGTGCCACGCGGGGTAAAGACTGGATTCGAGGAAACAGACAGGATGGTAATCCCCGGATAAAGCTGGCCGATGTCGCGGGAGTCGCTGCCGAGGGTGAAGGTGTAGGTCCCTGTTGTGGTGTTAAACGTGACTGTGTTGTTGGTGTTTTGCGAGATGGCTTTCATCCTGGCCACCTGCAGGTCGGTTGCCACTTGACGCGCTGCGGAGGTTAGTCTGATTGTAGGCATCCAGGAGAGAAAACTCGGGGTCGCTACGGCCAGCACAATCATGGAGACGGCGATAGCCACTATCATCTCCAATAGCGTAACACCAGCTTGTTTCCGTGTATCTAAAACCTTCATTTTCCGTTCGCCCCCGTACCCATGTTCCATTCTTGCAACTTTGTTCATGCAAAACCTTGAACAGAGGTAGGCCCGAGTATTTCCTGTCTGACGGGGCTAGCCAAAAACATGCCAAATAGGGATGCTTTAGGAGATGGTTTAACTATCTGTAAATCAAAGGTTTTCTTCGGACCAGGAGTAGATGCCCGAAGCGTCGCGCGCCCGTATTATGACAAATAGCGTAATTCTGACAAATAATGAAATGAAATGGCTAGAACTCGACTAATCCAGCAGCAGATAGAACGCAATTATTTCTTCGCCAAAAAACAGATGAAAGATGGCACCCATGCACAGAAAAGGCGCAAAAGGAAGGGCATATTTGACACCCACACCTTTTTTTGCGATGAGCACAAGGCCAACCAGGGAGCCGGCCAAGGAGGCGAAAAATAGCGTAACAGGCACAGCGGGCCATCCCAGAAACGCGCCAATCATAGCGAGGAGCTTCACATCCCCGCCTCCCATACCCTCCCTACCGGTAAGAAACTGATACCCCCAGGCGACGAGCAGAAGGATTCCACCACCGAGAAGGATTCCGAATAAAGAGCTTAGTGGATTTGGAATGGCGGGTGGCGGAGCCACAGACCATAACCCAATGACCGCCGAGATCAGTAGACCGACGCCAATCCCGGGAAGGCTGATCACGTCCGGGACAATTCTGACATCGAGATCAATAAACGAGACCACGATGAGGGCGGCCACAAAGATGAACGCGACGAGAAAAGTGATGCCGAAACCAAAACGGAGCCAAAGAGCAACAGCAAAAAGTGCCATCAAAAGTTCGACAACAAAGTAGCGGGGCGAAATTTTTTCGCGGCAGAAGCGGCAGCAACCCGTAAGAACGAGGTAACTGATCAAAGGGATGTTGTCATAAAAAGGGATGGACGCCTCACAATGCGGACAATGGGAGGGTGGAGAGATGAGCGACTCCCCCTTCGGTAAGCGCACGATACAGACATTGAGAAAACTCCCCACGACGGCCCCGAAGACAAAAACAGCAAAGAGAAAATATATCGGCGTAACGTTAGCCATCAAGTCAAAGTATGAAGGGGTTCCCGCAACCAATCCAACCTCAGCTCACAAACCGCCAGCAGACTCATTCCTGCGGGGCAGGTTCGTTGAATATGATCTGGCTCCCATGGCTCTCGAACTTAAACGGAACGCACAAGAGCCGACCCAGCACCCTTCTAAGTCTCGGATGATCTTCCGGACGGGCAAAGACGAGGAGGAAGCCACCCCCACCGGCCCCAAGAAGCTTACCCCCGATGCCCCCGGCTTTGTGCGCGGCCTCGTACATCTCATCAACCATCGGCGTAGAGATCTTATCGGTCAAGCTTCTTTTGAGCAGCCAGCTCTCGTGCAACAGCTTGCCAAATTCCACAATGTCTGTGTGCGTAGTCACAATGTTGATGGCCGCATCGACCATCTGGTGCATTGTCTTAAGTTCTCCCTTCTTCCGATGGGTCACCCGAATCTGCTCGCCGGCGATCTCCGAGGCATTGCGGGAGAATCCGGTAAAGAAAAGCAATAAATGGTCGTGGAGGAGCTCCAGCCTCTCCGGTTTCAGGATGATCGGAAAGACATGAAACTCACTTTTGCCAGAAAACTCGACGCGATTGAACCCGCCAAAGGCCGCAAGCACCTGATCCTGCGAGCCGACATTCTCCCTGAGTTGGTCCTGCTCAAGGCGGATGGCATCCTGCGCCAGTTGTGCTTTGCTAGGCATGACCCCCTTGAGGCCATACAAGGCATGTAACAAACCGACCGTAAAGGCGGAGCTGGAGCCAAGACCGCCGCGTGCCGGGACATCACCGTCGTGGTGGATTTCGACCCCATCGGTGATACCGAGAAAGTGCAGCGCCTCCCTCACCGCAGGATGCTGAATCTCCGCCGTGTCTCTCACGAGCTCGATTTTGGACCAGACGATGCGGCTCCGGTGGTCGAAAAAGGGAGGGAGAAAGCGACAGTTGATGTAGCAGTACTTGTTGATGGTTGTAGCCAGGACCGCGCCACCATTGTCCCGGAACCAAACCGGGTAGTCGGTCCCACCGCCGAAAAACGATATACGGAAAGGTGTCCGGCTGATAATCATAGGGAATGCAAAGAGAGGAAGCCCTCCATCACGGAAAGCAGGCCGCCAGCCCTGCGACGGTTTGGTCTCCGCGAGAATCAGGCATGCCTTCGCTCCAGTCGGTGATCGGCCATCTCGCGGATCTGTTGTGCGGTCTCGTAACCAAACTTACGAGTGATCAAATCCAGGTACCTAGAGCTGCTGAAATAGACCTGAAAGGCGCGGTCCCGAAAGCCCAGCACTTCCGCGGAGGAACAATGCTTAGTGGGCAACGGCAGCGTGTCCACCGAGTGCTGGGAGTAACCGGACCACTTTCCCGGCAATTCCCAGCCCTGCTGGAGAGCCAGCTGATAGAGCGAGGAGCCAGGATAGGCCATCGTGCAATAGAAATTCACGAATTCGCAATTGAGGTCTATGGCTAGCTTAAGGGTTTGCTCCATGCTTTCGAGATCATCCTCGGGCAGGCCAAAGATAAAATTGGCAATTACATTTATGCCGGCCGACCGTACCTTCTCAATCGTCTCGAAGATCTCCTCCTGCTCAAAACCTTTCTGCACATCATCGCGTACGCGGGCGCTGGCTGCCTCGATGCCGAAGGCAAGCCAGTTGAAACCCGCCTGCTTGAGCCGATCCACCATCCCGTCCTTTACGGTGTCTATCCGGGCATAGGCCCAGAGATTGAGATCGTAACCGCGTTTGATGATGCGGTCGCAGATCTCCCCCACATGCCTGGGGTTCAAGACAAACATCTCGTCCGCTATCTTTATGTTCCGGACCCCATATTCGCGCACTAACCGGTCAATCTGCGCGATGACGCTACCGGGGCTCCAAAAACGATAACTGTTAACGGCGTCTTTGTAGCCGAGCACTTTCTCACCGCCCTTAAACGGAGCCTGAATGCAACAGAAACTACAGCGGTAAGGGCAACCAAGCGTGGTGTAGAAGGCCGCATACGGCTGCCGCTCAGGGACGCCAAAGCAGTGCCAGTTGTGCGCCCTGTATTTCTCCATCGGCAGGAGGTCCCACGCAACGCCGGCCATCTCCACATCCAGACTCTTGACCAGCGGGGCGGTCGGGTTTGTCTTGATGCCGCCATCCTCCCAGTACCAAAGGCCGCGCACCTTGCGGTAATCCTCTAGGCGACCCGCCTTAAGAGCCCCCAGGAGCTCCAGAATCGTATAAGGACCCTCCCCGCCGCAGACGAAGTCGGCCCGCTCCTCTCGGAGGGTGCGCTCCGGCAGCGCTGCGACATGGCCTCCCACTAGGAGCACTTTGAGCTCCGGAGCCAGCTGTTTGAGCCTGTCGCAGAGGGCCCCCGCAGCGGGCATGATCTGAGTCGACGCCGAAGGTTGGTGACCGTAGACCACGACGGCAACCAGGGCGGGAGCCATCTCGACGATTCGCTTGGCTGCTTCCTCGGCGGTCCAATCTACCGCTTCAGCGTCTACTACCTGGACGGAAAAGCCGCGGTCGCGGACGCATGTCGCTATCAGACCCGCCCACACGGGAGGCTCAATTGCGGCGAGCCTGGACGCCAGAGATTGATAGACCTGGCGGCGGTTTCCGGGATTCACGAGCACTAAATCCAACTGCGTCATTGGCTCCCCACCGGGCTAGAACCAGAGCCCCCTTGGTTCCCTGTCTCCATTGCGGCTGGCCTTTTCGTTAAACGTTGGAGTGGCCCGACTTTCGCAGCACCTGGTAGCCCCGGATCAACTCCGCAATACCTGCCTGGAGCGAAATGGTGGCTCTAAACCCCTTGCGCTCCACCTTTTCGTTGCTCACGATGTAATTTCGCTGGTCAAGGTCTTTGCCAATAGCGGATTCGACGAAATAGAAATGGGGGAGTTGCTTTTGGATCTCCTCGCACAGCTCACGCTTGGACAAGTTGGCATCGCTAAGCCCAACATTATACGGTTCCCCCTTCATCTTTTCAAAATGATCCAGGCAGTGCGTGAACGCGCGCGCGACATCGCGCACATGAATGTAATTGCGCTTGAAATGGGATTCAAAGAGGACCACGTATCCGTCAGTGGCGGCGCGATACGTAAAGTCATTGACCAGCAAGTCGAGCCGCATCCTCGGGCTGATCCCGAAGACGGTGGCAAGGCGCAGGGTGATCGTACTCCCGCTATTGAGGAGCAAGGCCTCGGCCTCGACCTTCAGGCGGCCGTAAAGCGAGATCGGCGCCAGAGGGGTTTCCTCGGTACAGAAGATGCCGCTCTGGCCTATGCCGTAGCCGCTGTTGGTGGTGGGAAAAATGATTCGCTGCTCCTTGCTTCGCAGATCGAGCAGTTTTTTGACAGCATCCAGGTTCACCGTCCGCGCTCCGACGGGGTCACGGTCGCAAATCGGGGCGCCCGTGAGACAGGCAAGCGGGATGCTGGCGTCGGCCCACTTGAGATGTTCTGCGATCAGCCGCTCGTCCCTAGCATCACCGCGCACGATCTTTAGTTTATGATCATGGCAGCAATCGAGAAGTGAGGTCTGCTGATACATGAGGTTGTCGATGACGGTGACCTCATGGCCGTTTTGCAGCAAGTGGGGAACCAGGATCGATCCGATATATCCTGCCCCCCCCGTGACCAGGATTTTCACTTTTCCCCTTCTCTCATCCTGAGTGATTTTCTAGAAACCAAGCATACGTCTGCCTCAGCCCGGTGCGGAGATCGGTACGAGGAGACCACCCGAGGGCCCTGACCGCGCTGGATTCGAGCAGCTTCTCCGGGGCTCCCGCTGGGCGAGAGGTATCCCAGCGGATCTCGCCCTCATAGCCCACCACATCGGCGATCGCTTGCGCCAATTCGCGCACCGCAAAAAACTCCCCTGAGCCGATGTTGACCGGCTCCGAATCCTCGTAAGAGCGCAGCAAAAGCTCGCACGCTTCCGCCAGATCATCAACGTAAAGAAACTCGCGCCGTGCCCGGCCATCTCCCCACACTTCAAGGCACTTGACACGACCCGCCCTCGCTTTGTGGAACTTCAACAGCAGGGCGGCGATTACATGGGACTGCGTGGGGTCAAAGGAATCCCCCGGGCCGTAGAGGTTGCAGGGCACCAACGTGATATAGGCCGTCCCGTGCTGCCGATTGTAGGAAGTGCAAAGGGAGAGCCCAGCCAGCTTAGCAATCGCATAAGCCTCGCTCGTCGGTTCCAACTTGCCGCTGAGCAGCATCTCCGGGCTCATCGGCTGACGGCATTCTCCTGGATACATGCAGGCGCTGCCGAAATTGAGCAGCCGCTTGACACCAGCCTGCCATGAAGAATGGACGAGGTTGGCCTGGATCAGCAGATTCTCATAGATAAAATCGGCGGGGTAAAGGGAGTTGGCTAAGATGCCGCCCACCCTGCCGGCGGCAACGATCACGACGTCGGGTTTGACGCTTTGGAGAAAGGACTCGACCGCCTGGCTTTGCGTGAGGTCGAGCTCCGCCCGGGGCGCGGTGACCAAATCGACGCCTTCGAGCTGGGAAAATCGCCTGACCAAAGCGGAGCCGACCAGACCGCCGTGTCCCGCGATATAAATGGTCAGGTTTTCTAGGGCTGCCATACCACCCGCTCAAAAAGGCCCCTTGAAACGCTGCTCGTAGCTGTAGAACGATTCTCCGCTCAAATCCGTCTCCGCGAGCCCCAGAAGCCTTTCCACGACCCGGATAAGGGTGGGCGCCGATGGGTAGAAAAGATTCTCGAGCGGCCGTGTCATAGGACAGGGAACCGCGGCAAACCCGAGCCTCTCGACCGGCCGTTTGAGCCGGCCGAAGCATCTCTGACCGATCACAGCAGCAACTTCGGCCCCAAAGCCGCAGAAGGTCCAATCATAGTCCGCTACGATGCAGTGGCCGGTTTTGTTTACGGAACGGACCATCGTCTCTTCATCCAGCGGCACGACTGTGCGCACATCGATGATCTCGACCTCGATGCCGCTCCGGGCTAGGACCCCCGCTGCCTTCATAGCCTCTACGTTCATCCAGGAAGTACAGACCAAGGTCACGGCCTCGCCAGCGCGGCGGACCACAGCTTGACCCAGGTGAGCGGGCTCGTCCTCATCCACCTCTCCCGAAATGTCATAGAGCCAGCGGTGCTCGAGGAAGATGACCGGGTTGTCATCGCGAATCGAAGCGCGCAAAAGGCTGTAAGCATCCTGGGGCGTGGTGGGCAGGACAACCTTGAGACCTGGAAAATGGGCAAACATGCTATGAAGCGATTTGCTGTGCTGAGCGGACTGTCCCCAACCGCGACCGATCACGGCGCGCACGACCAGCGGGATCTTGAGTTTCCCGCCGCTCATATAACGGAGGTTGGACATCATATTGCCGATCTGATTCATCGCCAGAAGCAGAAAGTCAGCGCGGATGTGGACGTGGACTGGCCTTAGCCCCGAAATGGCGGCACCCACAGCCACCCCGGTCATGGCATCCTCCGAGAGCGGGGTGCCAAAACACCGCTCCCTGCCGAATTTCTCCACCAGGCCCTCGGTACTGCCAAAAATCCTTTTGTGATCGGCGACATCGAGGCCGAACACGAACACGCACGGATCCTGCTCCATCTCCCTGGTAAGAGCCAGATTAAGAGCCTCTCGGAAGGTGATGAGAGACTTTACGCCCATACGTCTGAGTAAAGTTCCGACGGGGGGGCAAAAGGAGCCTTTTGCGCAGCCTCGGCGCTGCGCTCGATCCGCGTCGCAGCTTCCTTTCGCAAGCTCTCGATCTCGCGGCTAGTAAGGCCGATCTTCAGGAGCTCCTTCTCGAAGCGCAGGACCGGATCCAACCTTTCTAGCTCCTCTGGACCAGGCCTTCGCCGATAGCCCGCGTCGAAATCCTCTCTCGGCCCCACATGCTCGAGAAAGCGGAAATAGTTGAAGTGGAGAAAAGCGGGTTTGGGCTCCTCCGACATCTTGCCGAGAACGTCGCGAGTGGATTGGATTACGCGGACAACGTCAGTGCCATCGTCGCCCGCCAAGTGGCAGTCGAAAGCTCGCACGGCTTCGGGAATAGAGCGGAATCCGCGCCGCTCCGATGCGTGCGCGTGGATCGCCAAACCGTTATCTTCGCACACAAACAAAACCGGCAAGCGCTTCAAGCAGGCAAAGTTAAGGCTCTCCCAAAACACCCCCTCCTCTACCGCGCCGTCGCCGAAAAAGACAGCAACAACATGGGATACGTTGCTATAGGCATGCGCAAGCGCAGCCCCGACGGCGACGGGGATGGTCGTTCCCACCACCGCGGAGGTGGCCAACAGCCCGTGCTTCGGCGCCGACAGGTGCATGGAGCCTGCCTTCCCCTTTCCCGGCCCGGGCAGCTTTCCGTAAAGCTCGGCGAAAAATGCGTCGCTGTCGCCCGTCACGGCCAGATAGAGCGCGTGGTTGCGGTAGGTGCCGAAAGTCGTAGCGCCCTCAGGCAGGCAGTGGCATACGCCCACCGAGATCGCCTCCCCGCCGATGCCGAGATGAACCGGGGTTTTCATCTCGTCCTTGAAGTACTCCTCGCGGATCTTTTCCTCCGCGAGGCGCACCAGGATAAGTTTCCGATACACGGTGAGAGCTTCGTCCTTACTAAGCATTTTCGTTCGGCCTCCCTCTACACCAAATAGCTCACAAGACTCTCGGCAATAAAATCAATGTCGGCATCGGTGAGATACTGGTGAAGACCAAAATGGAGCCCGGTCCGGCCGATCCTCTCCGCGGCGGGAAAGTCACCCGCTTTATAACCCAAAAAAACAAATGCCCGATGTTGAGTCGGGAGCGAACCGAAGAGAGTCTTGCATTGGATGCCCCGGCCTTCCAGGTGGTCGTACAACCCCTCCACCGAGCGCCTCTCATCCCTCAGGACCAGCGGGAAGGCATGGGGCGAGATCACCTCGAGCGGACCGTCGCGGTAAAGAATGATCCGTTCCTCTAGCCGAGCAAGAAGATCCAGCAGGCGCTGGCGATGCCGCCGGCGAATTTGGAAGTTCTGATCAAACAGCTCGAGCCCTTCCAACCCAATGGCTGCCTCTAGATCGTTCATCTTGGAGTTGAATCCCACGCGGTCGAAGTGGAAGTAGAGCTGGCCGCCCCGCCGACCGTGGCTGCGGAGCGAGCGGCACAGATCGGCCAACTCCTGCTTGCCAGTCACGATCATCCCTCCTTCGGCGCTGCATATCAGGTGCGCAGCGTAAAAACTGAACAAGCTCAGGTCGCCGAACGACCCCACCACCTCCCCCCCCAAAGTCGCGCCGTGCGCTTCACAGCAGTCCTCAATCACAACCAGTTCATGGCGCCGGGCGATGTCCAGGATCTCACCCATCTTGCAGGGCTTTCCCATCGTGTGGACCACCTGAATCGCTCTCGTCCTGGGCGTGATGGCAGCCTCGATCAGCGAGGGATTGATATTAAGAGTTTCCAGCTCCACATCAACGAATTTAGGCACTAGCCCGGCGGCGAGGACGCAGTTGGCCGTGGCAGTGAAGGCGAGCGCTGGCGTAATCACCTCATCTCCCCGCTGGGCTCCAAGGTCAAGCAGCGTTGCCACGGCGCCGATCCCGGCGTCGGTCCCGGAGCTGGTCGCGATGGCGTGGCGGTACCCAAATCGCCCCGCAAAGCGCGCCTCAAATAGCTGGACGTTGGTGCCTTCAGAAACCCAGTTGCGGCTCAAAGCCTGCTCCAGATACCGTCGCCCCAGCTCGCCGACCTCGATGTGACCAAACGTGACCCGATACGCATTCATGCGATGTCCTCCAAAGCAAAAAGGCCCGGCAGCTGATTTGCCTCGGCGTAGCACTCAGGGGTACCAATATCGAGCAGGCGATTCTCGGAAAAGAAAACCTGTCTCTTCCTTTGACCCAATAACGCCATCAGATTGGTCTCGAGTTCGTAGCGTCCTTCCGGCCAAGACAGCACCATATCCCGGTCGAGAATGTAGACACCCGCATTGACCCAGCGCTGGCTCTTCGCACGGGGAGAAAGCCCGATGATCTGCCCGCCATCGCCGATCTCCAAGAACCCCTTGTTTTCCGCCCCGCCAACGACGTTCTCGCTACGCGCGGCGATCATGGTAAAGCTCGTGCGCAGCCGGACATGGCTGCTCAAGACCGGAAGCAAAGACTGGGGGATAAAAGAGTCTCCATTGAGCGTGACAAAGCAGGGAGACCGCACCCAAGTCGCCGCGTGTCGCAGCGCGCCTCCCGTTCCCAGAGGCTCTTTTTCCGAAATCACTATCGTAGCCGGAGTAAACTCATCGTAGATCGTTAAAAAGTCCTTGAATTTTTCGCTCAAGTAATGGGTGGCGAGAATAAAACGGTGAAAACCCTGCCGGCGAAGCCTTAACAGCAGGTAAAACAAAAAAGGTTTCTGCCCCACGGTAAGCAGTGGTTTAGGTATGCTTTCAGTGAGCGGACCCAGGCGACTTCCCCTTCCGCCGCATAATAACACGACATCTGTGTTTTCGGGGCCGAGCGAAGCTTTCATGGTACGACTGACTTCTTCTCGAGTTCCGAGCTCTGGCTGAGCCTTTCCAGACGGTAACAAGGTCACTATTTTACTCGCCCCGCTGGTTTTGGACAAGGGGTTGGCGTAAAATCAGCCGTGAATGCGCCTACTGATTGGTGGTCGCGGCGTGAATCAAGGCAAGAAGAGCGCTACGTGGACCAACAGAAGCCGTTAAAAATACTTTTCCTCACTTCCAGTTACCCGCGTAGCGAAGACGACCATGCCGGGGTCTTCCTGCGCCACCTCGCCCACCATTTATGCAACCGCGGCCTAAGCATTCACGTACTGGCCCCTTCGGACGGCGCCGCCGGGACCTTGACCGAAGGCCAAGTCAATGTGCACCGTTTTCAGTATTTCCCCAAGCGAATGCAAAAATTAGCCTACGGCTCGGGGATCTTACACAATCTTAGGGAGAGCCCCTCGCTCTGGATTCAAGTGCCCTTTTTCGTTGCGGCGATGGGCAACTCCCTGCTGCGCCTGGCGCGGAAGGAGCGGCTTGACCTAATCCATGCTCACTGGCTGATACCTCAAGGTTTGCTCGCTACCTTCAGCAAGTCCTGGCACCGCGTCCCGGTGCTCACCACGGTCCACGGAAGCGACGCGTTCCGTCTAAAAAACGGACTGCTTGACCGGATCAAGCGCAAAGTGCTGCACAAATGTGAGGCCTGGACGGCAAACAGCCATGCCACAGCCGAGGCTCTCGGGCCAGACACCGCAACGATAAAGCCCCATATCATCCCAATGGGCGTGGACGTAGAGCGATTCCGAAAGGGCGAGCGCGGCCGTCTACGAAGTGGACTCAATAAGGACGATCTCGTCATCCTCTTCGTGGGTCGGGTCGTCCGGGGTAAAGGCGTCGAGTTTTTGCTCGATGCACTTTCCCTTTTGCCTTCAAGTCTTCGGCCCAAAATTCGGTTATGGGTGGTGGGAGAAGGTCAGGATGCCGATCGATTGCAGCAACGCACACACGGGGCATCTGGAACCCTGAAAGTTCGCTTCTGGGGCGCCCTTCGCAACGAACTCCTGCCGGATTTTTATGCCGCCGCTGATCTGCTCGTCGTCCCCACAAGCGACACGGAAGGGCAGGGAGTCGTCCTTCTGGAGGCCTTTGCTGCCCGCCTTTGTGTCCTTGCCACGTGCGTTGGGGGCATCCGGGAGGTCGTTGAGGACGGAGTCACGGGAATGCTAGTGCAACCAGGAGATTCGCAAGCGCTTGCCCGCGCGATCGCAAAGCTTTCGACCGATCCAGAACTGCGGCGAAAATTGACCGACAACGGATTTCTGCGAGCACGCAACGACTATGCGTGGGAGATAGTGGCTGCTCGCTTTGAAGATCTC
>Ga0209751_10005887_pt1 | contig 11462 bp, 13 predicted proteins | sample RifCSP13_1_FD_184019 | JGI IMG/M metagenome (GOLD analysis project Ga0209751, IMG submission 184019) | Soil microbial communities from Rifle, Colorado - Rifle CSP2_sed 13_1 (SPAdes) (version 2) | ecosystem: Environmental > Terrestrial > Deep subsurface > Rock core/Sediment | place: Rifle...
CGGCAATGTATCGAACTGGCAAAAGCGAAAAATCCGGACGACTATTCGCTTGATGATATTGCATACCACCCAGCCGACGAAAATGATCACCACGCCAAGCAAAAAATTGGGCAAAAAGACCGCGATTTTGGTTACGAAAGCGTCCCAAAACTCGGTGACCGCGACGATGGGGTTCATGAATTCCTCCTTACGGCAAGCTACGGCGTCTGCGGTTTAAAATACGGGACAGATTGCAAATAAGTCAACCCCGCGCCGCCCATCACGGGAAATACAGATTTTATGTCCCATAAGAAATAAGCGACACGGCCCACTTGAATCCGTCTCTACCGGCAACTATATTCGATGGAATCTTTTTAAAACGTCACGAGAATTAGCGCGGTTGGAAGTCACATTTTGCGTGTCGCGGTTCATCGGCTGGGAAAAGCCTACGGATACTTCTGGGCACTCCGGGATCTCGAAATGGATATCCCCGCGGGCGAATGCGTTGCCCTGCTTGGGCCGAACGGGGCAGGCAAGACGACGCTTCTCCGGCTCCTGTCTGGCTTGATCTATCCGACCCAAGGGGAAATCGAATTCGAGGGCGCCAAATTTTCCCGCTCGTCCATCGAGCTGCGTTCCAGTCTCGGCTTTACAATAAGCGCGCGTCGGCTTCGTCCGTCGACGAAGCGCTCGCCGCCGTGGGACTGGAGCGCTGGGCCGGCGAATATGTCAGCGCCCTTTCCAGCGGCATGAAGTGCCGCCTTTCGATAGCCAAATGGCGCCTGCTCGACCCTGGTCTATTGCTCCTCGACGAACCCTACGGCGTCCTCGACGGCGGCGGCGTGGATTTACTGGAAGCGTTCCTTAAGTCTCATTGCCGCAAGGGCGGAGTCGTCATCCTGGCCTCCCACCATGTGTCGCGGGCGCTGCAATTATGCGACCGAGCGCTCATCCTGCATCAGGGAAAATTGACCTTCGACGAGCCGCGCCGCGACCCCTGGGACAGTTTTCAACGCGCCTTCGCCGATTTCTTACCGCGCGGCCACACATGATTCTGCTCCGACATACCACCTTGCTGCTTTGGAAGGATCTGCTGTTGGAGATTCGCCGGCGCGAGAGTCTGATGACGATGTTTTTCTTCGGCACCTTGCTTATCTTCGTCTTCCACTTCGCCTTCGATCTGGTCCCGGAACGCATCGTCGAGATGGCCCCTGCCCTGCTCTGGCTCGCCTTTCTCTTCACCGGCACGCTCGGGCTGGCGCAGCTGTTCGAGGGCGAGCGCGGCAATCATTGCCTCGACGCGCTCTTGTTGTCCCCCATGGATCGCGGCGCGCTGTTTCTCGCCAAGACCGGTTTCAACGTGATTCTCATGGTGATCGTAGAATTTTTTGTCTTTCCTTTGTTCTGGATTCTATTCAATCTGCGCTCATGGAATCTGCTGCCGACGCTTTTTTTCATCGCCGCCATGGGCACCATCGGCTTTTGCGTGCTGGGAACGATCTTCTCCGCGGTCACCCTGAGAGCACGGGCCAAAGAACTCTTGCTGCCGCTGGTGCTCTTTCCGCTGATGATCCCGGTCATCCTCGCCACGATCCGCTGCATGGAGAACGTCCTGCGCGCCGGCGAGATCGGCGACGCGCTCCCCTGGTTGCGTCTCTTGCTTGGATTCGACGTGATCTTTCTCACCGTGGGCGTACTAATCTTCGACTGGGTGGTCGACGTCTAGCTTTCCGCGAAATAAGGCTAATCCGGGTAGCTCTTCGGCTCGTGATTTTCTCCGTGACACTGGAGATAACACTGTCCCCGCCCCGGGCCCAGGGAGATGTATTCCAGCCGTTTTTGATTTCTCGACGGGCTGACGACGGTTTTGCCCGTCCGGTCCCGTAGCATAAAGTTGATCAATCCGACGCTATTCCGTGACCCATGGGCGTCGTGGCAGGCCGCGCATGGCGCCTGCTTGTCCACCACATGCTTCTTGTGCAGGAACGTCCGAGCCTGGTCGTTGATGAGATAGCTTTGGTTGTGGCACTTGTAGCAGAGCGCATAGACTTGGAACGACTCCGAGAGCGGGTCGTTGACCTGATAGTCGCGCTCGAGAATCGGCTGGTAGCGCGACCCGTGCGCGCCGCGCGGACTGGTTCCGGTCGGCGTCCACTCGTCGTTGTTGTGGCAATCGGTACAGGAGACAATCGAAGCGATGGTGTATCCAGCCTCGAAGCCTCGCATGGTGGAGTTTCGACCGGTCGTCACCACCGGATGGTAAGACGGATTGCTGGGATTTATTTTGACGCCAATATTTCTCGTGTTGTCCTGACGCAGGATGCCCGGAGTGGTTTGATCGCGAATTCCATGGCACTTGAGGCAAACCTCGTACTCGTAAATCGCTTCGTTCACGGTACCCCCGGAAATGTTGACTCCTTTGACGCCGCGCAGCCGCCCGGACGCGAGCGGCGGCGCCGCAGGGGCGGACCCCGTCTGGTGGCCATTGTGACAGTCAGGGCAGGCCACGTGTCGAGACATCGAGTTCGGATTCTCGCGCGGATCATGCGTCCAATCGCTGGACGCGATCGGGTGCACGCTCGCTTTCAGGAATTCCGGGTCGAGGTTCTTCGCCGCGACGCTGCCATTGTGACAAGTCAGGCACACGGCGCGCTCCTGCGCGTTGCTTAATAGCCGGGCCGGGTGAGGCGCGGCGTGGGGACGGTGGCAATTCTGACAGGAGTTATCTTTGACCGTCGTATAAGGGGAATGCGGCCAGGGGTTCGTTCCGCCCCCGCGCAAGGTCGCCAGCGAGCTCTCGTGACTCGACCCGGTCCAGTTCCTCTGCTTGTGGCAGGCGAGACAAAGAGCGCCCGGTGGCTCGTCCAGTCGCAGAAACTTCCGGTAACGGTTGTCATGGGGATCGTGGCATGAGGTGCATTGCATCTGTTGATTGTTGTCGAGACGGATGGGTTTCGGCAACGTCGCGGGATCGGCGAGCTGTCCTTGTTTGAGACTCAAGGCTGAATCATAAATAAAGGAAACCGGATGATCGTCGGACAGGTCAGTGCCGAGGGATGCCCGCCCTGTCAGCGGCCCCAAGCTCACCGGACCGGTGGCCGGGGCAACCCGCAGACTACCGAGTGCCGTGGTGCCGTCGTGGCAGCTCAGGCAAAGCCGGCTTGCCCCCACGGGCTGCTTCAACGTCGCCTCCAGCGTGGTGCTGGTGTAAAGATTATACGTAACCGGAGGGAGATCGCGGTTCCACAGAGCGTAGGTTTGGCTGGCGCGATGGGGCGTGTGGCAGAAAATGCACAACTCTCCGACTCCGGATGCCTTGACCGTCCCCGGTCCGGTAACGGACAGGTTATGGACGGTATCCGCAAGCGCCCCCTCGGCAAGAGAGGGGATGAAAAGGCAGAAGGATATAGGCAAAAGGATAAAAAGCGATAGATACCAACGCAAACTCGTCGGCGCGCGGCTTCGGCCTTCTGATGTTTTACTCTTTGCTTTCACGGTCCTCCCCCTGCCAGATACTGAAAGATTTGTATCCGCTGGTTGTAGGAATCGGCGACGTAGACGCGGTCCTGCGGATCGATGAAGATTCCTCCCGGCAGCCAGAACTGGCCGGCGCCGAGACCGCGCTCACCGAAGGTTAAGAGATAGCCTCCCTCGCGATCGAAAACCTGCACGGCGTCAAACAGGGCTTCGACGATATAAATATGGCCTTCACTGTCCAAAGCTATTCCCTTGGGGCTGGCAAAATCACCGGAAGAGTCTCCATGCCTACCGAACATCCCGGCGAATTTCCCATCGGGATCGAAAACCTGCACGCGAAAGTTCAAAGCGTCGGTGACATAAAGACTGCCGCTTCGATCCACTGCGACCCGCGTCGGAAAGTTGAACTCCCCCTTGCCTGCGCCCCGCTGACCGATGACACCTATCGGATTGCCCTCTCCAGACAAGATCCAAACCCGATGCGCGGCGCTGTCGCCTATGTAGAGGCGATCACGGCGCGCGTCATAGGCGAGCCCGGCGGGGCGGCGGATGCGCGGGTCTGAAATGGTGGCGAGCCATTTTTCGCCGTTGTCGTAAACAAAAATTTTTCCTAGGTAGGAGTCGGCCAGGTAGACCCGGCCAGAGGAACCGAGCGCCACGGCGATGGGGGAAACCAGGCGCTCGCCTCCCGCTTCCTGAATCTTGCGAAACCCGCCGGTGCGCGGATTGAGAATCCACAGCGCCTGGGCACCGGCGTCCACCACGAAGATGGTTTCCCCGCGCGCCGCCACGTCGGCGGGACGGATGAGCCACTCTTCATCTCTCCCGGCAACGACTTCCCAAATGCGCTGCCAAGCGGTGGGGGGGATGCCCAGATCCTTTGGAGTCGCCATAGTTCGAATGAAGCGAATCCTCGGTTGTTGTGGCGGCTGGGGCCACGTAAGTGGCGTCTTCGAAACCTCTCGCCCGGGCGGGACGGCAGGGGATTGTATGCCGCAGGCTGCCACCAGGACGAATAGGACGAGAACGGCGGCGGCATGGATGACGGTCGTCGATTTTTCAGGCGTTCTCTTCAACGTGAAGCTCCATTAGCTCTAAGGATACGAAAACCTGCGGATCATCTGCAGCATGAGCCGGAATTCCCTGGACTCCGTGTCGCCCCGTTGGCGATTGGTAAATTGGAAGGTCGGTGAGATTTCGACTTTGCGGTAGTACCAGCGCGCACGCACCCCGGCCTCGGTTACTTGATCCGTCGGAACCTGCGAATCGTTGAGCCGGCGATACCCGCCAAAGGCGTCGATGAAAAGCGAAGAGTTCCATGAATATGTGACCGTTGCCCGCCCACTCAGACTCAAAGTCTCCCGCTTTGGGTCCGAAGAATTGTACAACGACTCTTCGGCGTTGAAGCCGAGCGTCAGATTAGAAAGCGGAGTGAAGATTAGAAACTGGGTGCTGCGGGTGCTGTCGTAAGAGAGACGGGTCGATTGATACCAGCGGCGCTCGCCGGTTATGCCCGCGCGCAGGCGCTGGCCCTCGTAACGCAGCTCGACCCCGACGGTGTCCGAGCGGCTTTCGGTCAGGAACTGACTGCCGCTGCCAGAAAGCGGAGTTTGAGTCGTCTGTTCGTGGCTGTAGTAAGGCCGTATCCAGCGGTAGTCCAGACTGAGACCGGCATGCCAGGCCTTTGCAATGAATGCAAGAGAGTTGGGGACATTGAAGCGGTAGTCCACTTCGACGACGTCCCCGGGGTTGATGCCCGCTGTAACCCCGGCGCATGGGATAGGCACGACCTCCGTTAGATCGCTCACGGTGTTCAGCGTGTAATCCACGCCCAGGACAAGCGGCGTGGGAGGGCCTGGCGGCAGAACGCAGCCGAAAGGCAAAGGGCCGAATGCCACTTTCCTCACCACCACCGAAGATATGATAACGAATGGGTTTCTCAGTGCAATCGGCAGCGCAAAAGGCGCAGCGAAAGTAAGGGTCTCCGCGAGGACGGCACTTTCGCCGCTCGGGAAGCGCTCATTCTCGTATTCAAGCGATCCCCCGAGCCTGACGTTGAGCCGGCCGTCTGCCGGTAAACGCTTGGTATAGTCGAAGCCTCCTCCACCGCGGACGGTATATGTCCGACCTCCCGGAAGCGACTGCATGCTGGCGTCCGCGGAGAGGTTGGAAGTGAGGCTTTCGTACAGCCGGTGGGTCAAGCCGACCTGCCCCAGGTTAGTCATCGTCGAGCCAAGCTCGTTTCCTGTGCGGGCGAAGGAATAGCGATAGTTGGTTTTCAGCGTATCGCTGTGATCGATGCGGAGCAATTCATCGATAGTAACATTGGTTGTGTCCGCCACCCCGGTCCGCATAAAGCCGCGCAGCCGCGAATCCCAGTGCCAATTCAGCTCCTCACCAAAGTCCTGACCGTATATCTGGGTTCCCTCGTTGCTTCGGTAGCTCAGCTTGGGAAAAACTTTATCGGCGCTGTCGATGAACTCGTAGCGCAGACTCATTTCGCTATCAACCCAACCTCGCTCTCCTTGATACGTGACGATGTTCCGGCGCTCTTCGCGCCGTGCGGTCGTGTCCGCGACGCGGGACTCGCTCTCTTGGATCTCCTGGCGGAAGGTCAGCATCGATGGAAGATAGAGCCGCCGCGCGAAGAGAGTCGCGCCGCGGTTTTCGCTTAAGACGTTGATCTGGCCTGCGAGGTCGCCCGAGTAGGAGGATTGATTGCGATTGGCGAACAAATTTAGCGAGTAGGGCTTCTCGGCAAGGATGCTGACAAAGGCGTCGTAGCCCCACAGCGTCCCGCTCCGCCTCTCCTTGAAATCACTTTGCGTGAACCAATCCTGCGACATGCCGAAGGTCCCGCCGAGAGTCAAGTTTACCAGACCGGGGTCGAGGATATAGCTGCTGATGTTCCGCAGCGTGAGAAGAGTTTCATCGTGAATGTTGCGAAACATCAGGCTTGACGAGCCCGCAGTCTTGGTGTCCCGCCGGGCGAAATCAAAGCGGCTCTCCAACTGCCCCTCCCATGGACCCAAATTGAAAATCTGCGGGTCGTACTGCGCCGGCGACTGCGGGGAGAAAAAGAAAGTTTCCGCGATCACGCTGATCAAGCATATGAGCAGCGTTCGCGCCTTCATGAGCCGGGATGGCAGCGGGCACATGTTTCGAAGCTCGCGCCCCATGCGATCTGGTCATTGTGGCAGACACCGCAGGATTTCCCTTGCTGGATCAAATCCATCGAAACCGTGCTACCGCCAGCCTTCATCTCGAACAGCGCTGGATGGCAGGCATAGCACTTATACCGGATGCGATGAATCCAATGCGGGAAGATGGCGGGCGGCGTTCCTCCCTCGCCGCCCTTGCGTTTGAAGGTCACGTCTCCATCGACGGCCAGGGCGGCACCCACAAGAAGCCCCGTTAGGAAAAGAAAAGCTAGTAAAAGAGACCGAAGACCGAGGACCGGAGACCGTCTTCTTTGTTCCGTGGTTTGTGTTCTGCCATTTGCCATTTGCCATTCGCCATTCGCCATTTTCACTACTTTCCTCCCGCCATCGCCGGATGGCAGCGGCCGCAGGTTGTTGCCGGGAAAGCCACTTTACCGTGGCAAACGCCGCAGTACTGGCCTGCATTTATTTTTTCCATCGTGATGGGGTCCGCTCCCTTCGCCATTTGAAAGATCGCGGTATGGCAATTGGGACAGCCCAGCCACTCGGTATGGGTTTTGTGTGGAAAAATTACCTTGAACATGTCGCCGGCGGCGGGGAGAAGCTCGACGTCCAAAGGAAGAACTGGCTGATCTGCCGCTTTCGGATCGACACCCGCGCGAGGGGCGATCACCGCTTGCGACAGCGCCTTGACCCAATCGACCATCCCATCGGTAACGGGCAGCGCCTTGGCGGCCTCCTCCCAGCTCTTTGCCTTCTCAATCGGTTTGCGCGGCTCGGGAGGCTGCCATTTCGCCACGGCGGTAGGCTGAACGTGGCAGCGGGAGCATTCCGTGTTGACGGGGAATGCCACGCGGCCGTGGCAGGTGCCGCAAAACTGGCCGGCCTGGATCTTCGCCATCGTGATCGCGGCGGGCTTCGCCTGTCTCAATGGGAAAATCGACGGGTGGCAGTTGTTGCAGGTGAGCCAACGCGTGTGGCCCCCGTGGGAAAACATCACGTTGTTGGTTTTGTTTCCCGAAGAAGCCAGTTCGACATCCAGATCGAGCGCCGCTTGTTCCGGCGCCGCCGGGTCAGGGCTCGGGCGCGGCGCGATCGCGCCGGTCTTGAGGGCCTGGAGCCAGTCGACGGAGCCGGCTTTGCCCTTTGGCAGCAGAGCAGCTGCCTCCCGCCAACTTTTCGCCTGGTCAATGGGCAGCGCGCCTGTCTTAGTTCCCTTCGCTGCGCGCGTGTCCTGCGCCGCTTTCACCTCTCGCTGCGCCTCTTCAACCTGATGCTTGAGGTCGTCGATTTCCCGTAGAAGGTCGCGGCGCACGCGACGCGTCGGTGGCGGCGGCTTATCGGGAACGTCGAGAAAGATGGAATACCAGCTTTGACGGCTCTCGGCGCCGCATCCGATAAACTGCGCGAACGCCGTAACCGCAAGAAGCAGCACGATGATCTCTTTTCGACGGAACATTTCTTGCTTCTAACGTATCCTGCCCACGGCCGCCTCTCCGAGTGCCAAGCCGGCCATGAAGGCGGCGAGCACTGTGGTGACGGCGAAAATCGTGTGGCCGAAGACCAGGCCCAGCATGCGCGTCCAGACGATCTCGTAGACGAGCCCCGCGGCACCAGACACGAAAAAACAAAGCCAGATTGAAGCTATGATGACGAAACCGCTGCGCCGTCCTGCTAAACTAGCCATGTGGGTTTTCCTTTAACGCCTCTCGTAGACTCCAGAAAAAGCTAGGGCGACCAAGGGCCATCCCAACTATCCGCTGCATGTGCGCCGCCGTGTCCCACTTTACGCCGATCTCCTTCGCAAGCTCGGATGTGCAAAGTCCCTCCCCTATGAGCAGAAGAGATTGAAACCATTTCTCCAGGGAAAGATTCGTGCGGGCCATGGGAGTCCCTGTGAGATCACTAAATGTCCTGCGACAACTGAGGCACAAGTAGCGCCGCCGAGAGCTCCCCGTTGATTGTGAGTGGGTTGTCACCCGGGGTTGCCCGCAAAAGGGACAAATGATCCCGTTTGGCCACCGCATCTTTCGAAGCAGGTCGTAGCAGCGACGCTCGTTGAATCTCATCTCCTTTTCATCCTAAATCGTTACCGCCTGTTGTTCTCCAGAGCGAAGTGATCACCACGCCCTGGAAAACAGGGCCAAAAAAGAGGCCCGGTCTTTTCTTGCCTTCTTGACCAGGCCTCTAGGTTAGGCCTCCCGCCTGGCTACTTGGTATGGCACTTGAGACAGATGTAGCTGGCGTCGCTCCCCGTCAGCATTCCGCGGAGAAAATACTTATCTACGGATGCCTTGTTGTGCGGGTCGTGGCACGACGAGCACTCAATCCCGGTCGTTCCGGCGGATGCCCCGGCCACGACGACGCCACCGTTATCGGAGAACAGGCGGATGCCGTTGGGCTGCGGATTAGCCACGAAATCGCCCATCAGCACGCCGTCGCCTGTAGTCACGCTGTTGTAAGTGTTCTTACCGTTGTTCAGCGGATACGGCGCCGCCACAGGGTGGCTTCCCGCCAGGCTACCGCCGAAGCCGATCAGTTTGCTCTGGTGGTGTGTCATATTATCCTCAAGACCAACATTTATCGGCGAGGCGCCCACGTACACCTTCCTGTCGAACCAGTACACTGAGCCGAACGCCACGCTCCCGTCGTGGCACGAGAGGCAGAACCGAGTCGGTCCGGTCCAGCTCGTGTCAATAGTAGGGAGCGGCGTGCCGCCAATGGTGTGGGTGACGGTCCCCCAGTTGTACGAATAGGCCGACAGCTGGTGGTTCCAGATCAGGCGCTGCGTGCCTGCCTTGTGGGGCGTATGACAGAACGTGCAGAGCCCCACAGCAATATTCGCCGCGAGCTCGCCCTGGGTGAAATCGTGCTGCGTGCCCGTGATCCCGGCCCCAGGAGCGACCGCCCAGGCCACGCCCGCAACTAGCAGGAGAATCGGCAGAAGTAACGACAGAATTTTTTTTCTCATTTTTCTCATATCCTTTCTTCATGGATTTTCTTTGTGGACCGATGCACTTCCAACGCTTTTTAGAGCGGTCTCACCTCCCTCTTCCTTCATGGATTTTCTTTCTGGACCAATGCGCTTCCAACGCTTTTCAGAGCGGTCTCACCTCCCTTCTTTACCGCAGACGGCATCTCGACGAAGTTGTCTCCGGCTGCGGTGTTGACTAGCTCATAGACTGACACCCGGTAGTTCAGGTGATCTGTGACGTAGATCCGGTTCTTCGCGTCGATGGCGATCCCACCGGGGTTCTTCAAGAGGCCCGGGTAGGTACCCCGCCCGCCGAAGAAGAGGAGGATATCCCCCTTCTCGTTGAAGATCTGGACATTGGACCATCCCGAATCCACGACATAGAGGTTCCCGAAGGTGTCGAGCGCAACACCTTTCGGCCGGTCGAACATGCCGAAGTCCGTCCCGCGCTCGCCGAACCTTCTGAGAAACTTCCCGTCCGGGTCGAAGAGATCAACCCTGGCGTTCATGGTGTTCGTGACGTAGAGCTTCCCCTCGCGGTTCACCGTCAGATAGGTGGGGAAATAGAGGCATCCTTCACACACCCCTTTGTTCTTCCCCACCTTGCCCACGAGTATCCCGTTGAGGTCGAACACCTTGACCGTATGCTCGGGGGAGTCCTTACTCGCTGGGTCCGCCACATAAATGCGACCACGACCCCTGTCAATTGCGATGCCGGTGGGTCGCTCGAGACTCGGATCTGAAAAGACCTTGGCCACCTTGCCTGATCGATCGAAGACAGCAATCCGCTTCGTTCCCTGTTCGACCACATAAAGGTTCTCGTCTGCGTCGAGAGCCACGCCGAATGGCCGAACCAAAGGACGGTCATTGCCTAGCAAGGTCACCTTGTTGCGCTCGAGGTCAAAGCGGTAGACCAGCCCCTGGCCGTAATCAGAGACATAGATGCGCTGGCCGTCGTCAGAGACTGCGATGCCTACAGGCTCCGAAAGGTGGCCGACTTGGGGCTTCTTCCCGGCGACTGCGTCGAGGAGTAGCTCGGTAAAGGTCTGCTGTCGACCCAGGTCGCGTTCGCTCGCGAGCGTTCTCACGAACTTGATCCGAGGCGTGAGCGGAGGCTCCGGCCACATCAGCTCGATGAGCTTAGGTTTTTCGACTGTGGCGCATCCCGCCATAGTCAGTAAGAACCCGCAGCCTAAAAAGAAACCTGCCTTCTTCGTTCCAGTGTTTGTGAGCAACACGCCTATCACCTCGATTCGTTACTTCGCCAAGCTCCTGATGTAGGCAATAACGTCTTTGATATCCTGTTCCTTGAGCGGGCCGTTAAAAGGCGGCATGAGCGCAGACTTTCCGACGGCGGCACCTCCCTTACCGATAATGTTAGTGAGGTACGTATCATCCAGCTTCGACACATAGGCCTTATCCGTCAGGTCTTTAGGCTTCGGATTGAGAGCTGCCCCGGCAGGACCATCTCCTTTCCCCGTGTTCCCATGACAAGTCCCGCAGGATTTGGCGAATATCTCTTTCCCTTTAGCCGCATCGCTTGGAACCGCTGTCGTTCCCACGGCAATCCACCCGACTGTTAAAATTATTGCTCCGACGACAGTCACGATCCGCATTTTTATCCTCCTTTACTTACTACGTGCCAATCTTAATGTGTTCCTTGTGTAGGGAGCATTCCGGTGGGCTTCTCGACTGCTCCGGCACTATGGAAGTAACGACGCACTTGATCAGGTCCTCCACCGAATTAGCCGTGCAACGGGCACCCGAGTAGAGGATGCAGCTATTGTCCTCCATGCTTAATCGAACCACCTTGGCTTGAAGGTGCTCGTGGAGAGAACGAGAAAGGAGTATTTCCGGTTCAGATTCATCCT
>Ga0209751_10005891_pt1 | contig 11459 bp, 9 predicted proteins | sample RifCSP13_1_FD_184019 | JGI IMG/M metagenome (GOLD analysis project Ga0209751, IMG submission 184019) | Soil microbial communities from Rifle, Colorado - Rifle CSP2_sed 13_1 (SPAdes) (version 2) | ecosystem: Environmental > Terrestrial > Deep subsurface > Rock core/Sediment | place: Rifle...
GCACCGCTGGCCTTCGCCCTCTTGATCTGGCCGGATATCCTTGTCCTGGCGACCGTCTTCATTCTATACACCAATGCCGCCGTCGTCGCCGTGCGTTTCCACGGCCTGCCGGCATTTGCCATCGCTGCGATCCCACTGTTGTTGGTCATTCCGTTCGCCCACACGCTGATTTTCCGCCGGCAGAAAATCATCCTCAACCCGGTCCTGAAGCTGCTGATCCTGTTTCTGCTGATTCAGGTGCTCGGGGCGCTGGCCTCAAGAGATGTTAACGCCTCCGAGCAATCCCTGGCGACGTTTGCCACCGAAGGCATCGGGCTCTATTTCCTGATCATCAACACCGTCCGGACGCCAAAAATGCTGAGACAGGCGACCTGGGCCCTCCTCATCGCCGGCGCTTTACTTGGGGGGGCGTCGGCCTATCAGCAGGTGACTCAAACCTACGATAATAACTACGGCGGCTTCGCGCAAATCATGGCCGGGAGTTTCCGTACCGGCGCTGAAACCATTCAGGGGGAGGTCAGGCAGTTCCGGTTGGCTGGCTCCATCGGTGAAACAAACCGCTACGCGCAGATCATGCTGATGCTGGTGCCTCTCGGCTTGTTCAGGTTTTGGGGTGAGCGATCGGCGTGGCTGCGCGTCCTGGCCGCCCTCGCGACCGGCCTCACCGCACTCGGCGGCGTGCTCGCTTTCTCGCGCGGCGCAGCCGTAGGGTTTGTCCTCATGCTGGCACTGATGGTAGTGATGCGCTACATCAACCTCCGGCGGCTGGCCGTCATGGTATTGGGAGTAGCACTGGTCCTGACCGCGATACCGCAATATGGCACGCGCCTGGCCAGCCTCCAGGGTTTGTCGAGTTTTTTGGCCGGAGAGGGAACAGATAGCGTTGATGGCGCAATCGAAGGCCGCGCCACCGAGACCCTAGCCGCGGCGCTTGTGTTTGCCGACTACCCGCTATTCGGCGTCGGGCCGGGTATGTTTAAATATTACGCTCAGGAGTACGCCGAATTAGTGGACATCCGGGCGCTCACAACAACCCGGCAGGCGCATAACCTGTATCTGGGGGTCGCCGCGGAGAACGGAGTGTTCGGTCTGATCTGCTTGCTGGTGATCCTGTTCGTGACGCTACGCGACCTGGTCCGGGGACGGGCGCGCTGGATACAGCCTCGCCCCGATCTCGCTCACCTGATGACGGGATATATGTTCGCTGTCGTCGCTTATATGACGACCGGGCTGTTTCTGCATTTCGCGTACATACGCTATTTCTGGCTGATCATGGCGCTGGCGGCTGCGGCGAGCAGCATGGTTGAGGAGGATCCAGGGGCGACCGCGGAGTCAACCGGCGGCGGACAGCAAGCGACATCAGCCGCGCTTTAGGCCTGAGCTTAATGCAGTGATGATGAGGCGGCGGAAAGGAGATCTTAGTCATGAACGACTCTAGCAATCAACAAAAGGGTTCGCGACCCGCAAGAGAAAGTCTTCCCCCGACCCTATTGAAGATTCTCGACAAAAGTGGGCTGATCAGTAAAACGGAAAGGAAGAACCTAAATGTATTTGTTAGGCGACATGCTAACGAGGGAAAAACGTTGGATATTGGATCTAATCGTTCGCCTTATGCACAGTATTTTCCTAACCGTGTTGGCTTGGACGTTAGAATGATGCCTGGGGTAGATATTGTTGGAGACGCCCATGATTTGCACATGATTCGAGACGAAGAATTTGATTGCATCCTTTGTACTGAGGTATTGGAACATCTGCACACCCCTGAAAGAGCCATAAGTGAAATGCGTAGAATCCTGAAAAAAGGTGGGACTCTGATTCTGACAACCCGATTTGTATACCCGATACATAGCGTTAAGGACTACTATAGATATACAAAATGCGGGCTGATGCATTTATTGAGAGACTTTGAGATTCTAGAGTTTAGAAATGAAACCGATACCATTGGAACTCTTGCCGTACTCTTTCAAAGAATTGGTCTTCAGTGTGAGACACTCTATTTCAAGCCGTTTCGCTTGTTTTGGTTGCTTCTTGCGAAAGTAACGCCACTGTTCTCCTTTATTATCACAAAAGAGCATAGTGAGGTCGCAAATAAAAATGTGATAGATAATTTCATGACCACCGGATATTATGTTGCATGCAGAAAGTGAAGCAAATGAATAAACTTCTTGCCACATCCGCAGAAGAGTGGGGAGTGCCTTTCCGGACTGAAACGGTGATGAGATCGCCGGGGGCCAGCGCCTCCTCTGCTCGGCGTTGCGCTGCTCGTACAAAGACCGCGCCTGGGTACAGGTCGCTTTCGATCAAAAGGTTAGCCAGGTGGCTTCATGCGTGCACTAGTGCTGGAGGTCTGTAAAACCCTGGAGCGAGAAAACATCCCATATTGTTTGATGCGCGACGGCGATCAACTTGAGCAACTCCTCAAGGGGGGCGAGGTGGATCTTCTTATCCTAGAGAACCGGTTGGCGTCTTTGCAAGACCTGCTGTCACAGCTCAGCTTTCGGCGCCTCCCGAGTGGGGGGTATGCGCCCCATCACTTCTTCGTCGCGTACGATCGGGATTCTCAGGCCTGGCTCAAACTGGACGTGGTCACCGAAGTGGCTTATGGCCGGCCGATCCCCGCTCTGCGCACGGCGCTGGGTGACCATTGCCTCAGTCACCGGCGCCGCTCCGGCCCGGTGTTTGTCCCGGCCCCGGAAGACGAGCTGGTCACCTTGCTCCTCCATTGCGTGCTGGACAAGGAATGTTTTGCGCCAACGCGACGGCGACGCTTACAGGCGCTCTGCCGCCAAATCGGGGACGAACAGTATCTCGCCGCGCTGTTGGCCGACTACTGGTCGCCGACGATGAGTTGGTCTCAACTCGCGGCCCTGATCGAGGCCGAAAATTGGACCGCACTGCTCGCCGAGCGCAAGACAGTGATCAGCCGTTTGGCCGGGCGCGACCGGCTCGGCACACTCGGGCGTCAGATTGGAAATCGAGTGCGGCGCAAGCTGAACCGATGGGCCGGCCGGCTGCTGAACCACAGGGTCGGCCAAGAGCAGCAGGATCAAGGGGATGGGGCTGCAGGTCTTGAAGAGAAGTACTGAGGAGATGCTCTGATGCACAGAACGACATCTGTCATGCACGGGAGGTCGAGAGCCATCGCGATATACGCATGGGCTTTGGATAATCTCAGGCGCACCATGGGCCTGGCGCTTGTCGCGCCTATGCCACAGGCGGGGCTGCAAGGCGGAGCTGGGGGGCCTGTCGCGGCTCACGCGGATATGCGGCTCCAGGTTTCTCGGCGGGTGGATTGGCGTTTCCTCCTCCCGGATCCAATCCTGGGGCGGGTAGCGTATCTCGGCCCGACGCGCGGCGCCTTACTGGATTCCTTGCGCATGTTCAGCGCGGCTCTAACGGTGATCGAGGCCGCCGCTCTGCATGACAATCTGTCAGCGCAATTCGAACTGGTCGTGGTGAAGGCGCCAATCGGTGCGAAGATGAAGCAAGCGGCTGAACTCGTCGGGCCGGGAGGCTATCTGTACGTCGAGGTTCTCCGGCGCTGGGGACGATCCCCCGCCGATTACATTTCAGCCATCCGGCAGTTGAGGTTCGTCGAGGTCGAGGCTTACTGGCACTGGCCCAACTTTGGGGCCTGCACCGAAATTGTCCCGCTCGGCGACCCGGTTGCCATCACCCACGCCCTGGGACAACACCGGAGCGGTGGAGCAGAGCGGTTGAAGTCTGCGCTTGGGCGCGCGCTTGTGCGGATGGGACTGCTTGCGCGCCTCGTGCCATGTTTCAGCCTCGTCGCGCGCAAGCAGGCAAGGAGCGAGAGCAAGTGAATACCGTCCTGACGTTTCTCAAAAGCCATGGGGAGCGACTTGACCTGGGGCGGTACGGGACCCCCGACCGGCTGTCATGTGTGATCCTGACCCCACGCTTTCGCGCCTCCGCCCATGTGGTGTTCCTTATGCTCGCCGATGGCCGTCCCATTCCGGCGCTAATTGCCAAAGTCTCGCGGCTGCCTGAAGCGAGCGCCAGCCTCCAGCGCGAGGCCGCCAGCCTGCGCGCCGTTCAGGCCGCGCGCCCCGGCGGATTCGACTCGATCCCGCGGGTGATTGCGTTTGAGGCGTGCGCCGGTTACCCGCTCCTGCTCGAAACCGCACTCGTCGGGCAGCCAATGGATCGAGTCATGGTCCGCCGCAACCTGACGCGGTGTTGTGAGGCTGCGCTCGCCTGGCTGAGCGAGCTGGCGCAGCCGAATCTGAATGTCACCGGAACCAGGAACGGCTGGTTCGAACGGCTGGTGGAGCGGCCCCTCCGCCATTTCGTCCGGGCCTTTCCGCTGTCGAGTGAGGAAAGGGAGGTAATCAATCGCACCTGGGATTTGCTCACGCCGCTGCGCGGCTCGGATCTGCCCCAAGTCTTCGAGCATGGCGACATGTGCCATCCCAACCTTCTGTTACTCCAGGAGGGCAAACTCGGGGTCATAGATTGGGAACTGGCCGAGCCCCACGGGCTGCCGACTTACGATCTGTTTTTCTTCCTGACCTACGCGGCTTTTGCTCAGCAGGATGTGACCACCCTGCCCCAGTACATATCGGCCTTCCATACGGCGTTCTTCGGCCGATCGGCCTGGGCGCGGCCCTATGTCCGGGCTTACGCCCGACGGCTGCGACTGGCATCACATTTACTGACGCCGTTGTTGGTCCTGTGTTGGGTGCGCTACCTCGCGAGCCTGCTGACGCGCCTGGGCGAGATCGGTCACGAGGAAAGCGCTGTGGGGGTGAACACGGCGGCCTGGCTGTGCGCCAATCGCTACTATGCATTATGGCGGCACACGATGACGCACCTGGATGAACTGGAATGGGACGAGGCGGCGCGGCGAGCGTGAGCCGGCGGCCGTGGATTCTCAACGATGATTCAGTAAAACGGAGAACAATATGAAAATCTTGATCACGGGTGGAGCCGGCTTCATCGGCTGCAATACGGCCCAACGTTTCCTGAAACGCGGCGTCGAGGTGGTGATTCTCGATAACCTGTCGCGCCATCCAGCCTTGAGCACCAACCTGGAATGGCTCAAGACCCTGGGCGGGTCGCTGCAATTCATCAAAGGCGACATCCGCGACTTTGAACTGCTGCGCCGCCTGTTTCGTGAGCACGACTTCACCGCCGTGATTCATCTGGCGGCGCAAACCGCGGTGACGACGTCGGTGGCGGATCCCCGCCTGGACTTTGAGGCGAATGCCCTCGGCACCTTCAACGTGCTGGAGGCCATCCGCGAGACCCGCCGTGACCCGGTCATCCTGTACGCCTCGACGAATAAAGTCTACGGCGCCCTGGAAAACGTCGGCATTGTGGAGCGGAATGGAGCTTATGCCTACGCTGATCCCGCCATGCGGGGCGTGTCAGAGAGTTATCCTCTGGACTTTCATTCCCCCTATGGTTGCTCCAAGGGGGCGGCCGACCAATACCTGATTGACTATCACCGCATCTATGGCTTGCGCACGGTGACGTTCCGCCAATCGTGCATCTACGGTTACCGACAGTTCGGGATGGAAGACCAGGGTTGGGTGGCCTGGTTTACGATCGCGGCCGTTTTGGGTAAGCCGATCACTATCTATGGCGATGGCAAGCAGGTGCGCGACGTGCTGTTTATTGACGATCTGGTTGATCTCTATGAACTGGCTATCGCCAAGATTGACGTCTGCGTGGGGCAGGCGTTCAACGTCGGGGGTGGGCCGAACAATAGCATGTCGCTGCTGCAGTTGATCACGATGTTGGAAGAGATGGGCGGCCAGCGGATCGCCAACCGCTGGGACGAGTGGCGTCCAGGCGATCAGCGAGTCTTTATCTGTGATCTGTCGAAGGCGCAGGCGACGTTCAACTGGGAACCGCGCATCAGCCCTGCGGCCGGCGTCCGGCGGCTGTACGAATGGGTGGTGGGGAATCAGGCGCTCTTTGCCAACCCCAATGGGACCGGGCACGCTCAAACGCAATAAGGAGGTCGGGATGAGAGTCCTGTATATCACGACCGAACTGCCGTACCCCCTGACCACGGGCTTCTTGCGGCACTTTCACTTTCTGCGCGCCCTGGGCCAACGTCATGCCCTGACGTATCTTTCGCTCACCCGCCGGCCGGAGGTCTCGCCCAAAACGAAGGAGGCGCTCACCCCCTTGGTCGAACGGATGCTGGTCTAATGAAAGAGGCGATGTTTACGGTTGCGTTGATTGGCCTGGATGGCGCCGGCAAGACCACCCTTGGCCGGCGGCTGGAGCATATGTTCCCGCTGCCGGTCAAATACCTGTACATGGGGGTCAACCGCGACTCGAGTAACTATATGTTGCCGACGACGCGCCTGATTCACATGATCAAGCGCACGTCCGGAACCAAACCGGAGAGGGCCGGCCCACCTCACCCCGCTCAACCTGCGCCCCGGCCTAAAGGCATGGTCAAGCGCGGCGCTGCCAGCCTCAAGTCCAGCCTGAGCCTGGTCAACCAGTTGGCCGAGGAATGGTTCCGGCAGGGACTAGCCTGGTGCTACCAGAGTCGGGGCTATATTGTGCTATTCGACCGGCACTTTTTCTCTGACTACTACGCCTCTGACATCGCCGTGGGCCGAGAAGGGCGTTCGCTCCACCGGCGCATCCACGGTTTCCTGTTGGATCGCGTTTATCCCAAACCCGATCTGGTGATCTACCTCGATGCGCCGGCGGAAGTGCTGTTCGCCCGCAAAGGCGAAGGGACCATCGAGTCTCTCGAACATCGGCGGCAGGGGTATCTGCAGATGCGCAGTTTTGTCAAGCACTTCGCCGTCGTGGACGCGAGTCAGCCAGCGGATGATGTCGCTCAGGAAGTGGCCCGACTGGTTTGGGACTTCTACCTGTCCCAGGCCGGGTTAAGATTGGCGCCGAGGGGCCGAAACTGATGGAGAGCAGCCAGTCAGGACGGCCGAGAAAGGGAGTGCAGCCATGAACAGTCCGCATCGAATGAGGCGCGCCAGGCGGGTCGCTTGGGCATGCCTTTTGGCGTTGTTGGGGGCCGGGCTGGCGCCGAACGCAATGCGGCCGCTGCTGGCCGAGCCGGTGGACGCGGGGTACCGCGACTTTTCCTACGGAACTACCGGCACCTCGGCCCCGACCGGAGAAAAGCCAGAGAGCAAGCTGTGGTGGAACGATGGTTACTGGTGGGGCAGCCTGTACAATGACCCGGCGCAGGCCTACCATATCTACCAGCTGGACCTCACAACCCAGGCGTGGGTGGACACCGGCACAGTTCTGGATGATCGGAACAGCAGTAAAGCGGATACGCTCTGGGATGGCCAGCACCTGTATGTAGCCTCCCACGTTTTCACAACCAACGGACAGCCAGACGCCAGTCCAAGTAACTGGGGCCGGTTGTACCGCTACAGCTACAACACCGCAACCAAGACTTACAGTCTGGACGCCGGCTTTCCGGTCAGCGTAACCCGCGGCAGGTCAGAGACGTTAGTGCTGGCGAAGGATTCCACCGGGCAATTGTGGGTGACGTACGTTGAATCCGGGAAAGTCATGGTCAACCACAGCACGGGCGACGATCTGGTCTGGGGTGATCCGGTTGTGCTACCGGCGAGTTCGCAGGCGGTCAGCGTTAACAGCGACGACATCTCTGCGGTCGTCGCGTTTCAGGGAAACAAGATTGGGGTGATGTGGAGCAACCAGAGCACTTCGAAGATGTACTTCGCCGTGCATTTGGATGCGGATGCCGACAGCGTGTGGCAGCCGGAGCAAACCGCTTTGCCGGGGCCGAACTGCTCAGGCGCCTGCGCGGATGATCACATAAACCTCAAGTCGCTGCAGGCGGACGGCAGCGGGCGGGTGTATGCCGCGACCAAGACCTCGCTTTCTTCGTCCAGCGCGCCGCTCATTATGCTGCTGGTGCGCGACCTGGCCGGGAACTGGTCGAGCTACGTTTTTGGCCGGGGGAGCGACAATCATACCCGCCCCATCGTTCTGCTCGACGAAGAGCACAATCACCTCTATATGTTCGCGACAGTCCCGGAGGGCGGCGGGGCTATTTACTACAAATCCACCGATCTCAACAATATCTCGTTCCCGTTAGGAACAGGCACGCCCTTCATCCAAAGTGCGACGGATTTAGACATCAACAACGCCTCCTCCACCAAGCAGAATTTGAACAGCGCCACGGGCCTGTTAGTCATCGCCAGCGATGGGGGGACGCGCTACTATTTTCACAACTATCTGACTTTGGATAGCGGCAGCCCAACCTCTACCCCCACGGCTACCCGCACGGCGACGCCATCCAACACGCCGAATCCTGACGCCACGCCGACGAATACGCCAACACCGACGAATACACCCACCAATACCGCCACGCCGACAAACACCCCTACCCCCACTGCGACGGCGACCGTCACCCCAACCCCGTCCCCGTCCGGCAATCCCCTCTACTTTTCCCTGACGGGCAGCGCGACGGTCGGAGGGGTGGCCTCCGCCGACGAGGACATCCTGCGCTTCGATGGTCAGACGTGGAGCCTGTTCTTTAATGGCTCCGATGTGGGCGCGGGCAGCGCGGATCTGTTCGCCTTCAGCATCGTAGACGCCAACACCATCCTGATGGCATTCGACCGGAGCATCACGCTGAGTGGTCTGCCGGTAACGGCTCAAGACGTTGTCCAGTTCGATGCCACTTCGCTCGGCGGCATCACAGCCGGGGCGTTCAGTATGTATCTCGATGGCAGCGACGTCGGGCTGGACACTAGCAGTGAGAAGATCGATTCGCTGGCTCTTCTCCCTGAAGGGCTTGTGCTGATCTCGACCACCGGCAATCCGTCCGTCCCAGGCGTCACGGGGGCCGATGAGGACGTGCTGGCCTTCACACCCACCACACTCGGCGATGTCACCAGCGGCGCCTGGGCGATGTACTTCGACGGCTCCAATGTCGCACTGGCGACGAACAGCGGCGAGGACGTGGATGCGCTGGACGTTAGCAACGGAGAGATCTATCTCTCGACCCAAGGCCTGTTCAGTGTGTCCGGCGTTTCGGGTGATGATGAAGACGTCTTTGTCTGCACGCCAACTTCATTGGGAACCGTCACTGCCTGCAACTACTCTCCGACTCTCTACTTCGACGGCAGCACCTGGGGACTGGCGGGCAACGACGTGGACGCCTTTAACTTCCTGCCGCTAGGCCCGATTCCCACCGCGACTTCCACCCATACCCCCACCAACACCCCAACACCCACGAACACGCCGACGCCGACCAATACACCTACATCTACACCCACTGCCACGGCGACGAAGACGCCCACTATCACGCCGACGCCGACCGAGACGCCGACCCCTGGCCCGACTGACACGCCGACGGATACGCCAGCGCCCAGCCCGACGAGCACGCCGACGGCGACGCACACGCCCACGGCCACACCGTCTCACACGCCGACCCCTGGCCCGACCAACACCCCAACGGCGACTCTGGCGGGCGTGCGTCTTAAGAACATCACGTTTGAAGATGGCAGCCTGACGCACCCGACCAGCGGCGCGGACACTGTCTTGGGCACGGTCGTGCTGGAGACGACCTCACCTATCAAGGACGTCTATTCGGCCAGAATCCCGAACACCACTGCGTCCTATCTACGGGAGATTTTCACCGACGTGGAGGATCTTTACGTTTCGTTTTACGTCACCATCAATGCGCTGCCGAGCGGAAGTGTCCGGATTATATTGATCACGAACTCCTCAACTTCCGTCGGCAATATCGTGCTCAGTTCGACGGGAGCGCTCCAGCTGCGCAACGGCACGACGAGCATCGGCTCACAGACGGCCCCGCTGGCGGTGGGCACGGTCTATCGCATCGGCATCCATCAGAAGAGCGGAACCGGCGGGGACGCCATCCTGGAAGGATATCTGGCAGTTGGCGACGCGCCGTTTGGGGCGCCCTTTGCCGTCACGACCACCGGGCCGTGGACGACCCTGGCGAGCAAGCTGCAGGTTGGAACGACGACCTCAACCGCCCTCGACGGGATATTTGACGACATCAAACTGGACACTGGCGCGATGCCTGTTCCAAACGAATAGCATGGGAGAAAAAGCGTCTCAGACTGGCGGGCACAGTCTCGCCGCAATTGACTACGACTTGCACGGCCTCGCCGGCGTCCGGCTGCTGAATGCGTCGCCGCGTGAGGCGGCTGTGGTGACGCGGCAGCTCGGCCCCATTCAGAATCCTCTCACGCGTGAGCCGGATATCGTCATCCGGTTCGTGGATCAACTTTTGACCCCCTCGCGTGTGCGCTATATCGGCCTGGACGACGCCGGTTTCACCGACGACGCCTTCCTGGTGCTGCGGAGCCAATACAAAGCCCGCGCCCGGGTGCAGATCGCCTTCGATCAAATCGGAAAGCAGTGCGAAATCGTCTGTGAACGCGGCCTGCCCGCCGTACCGCTCCTGATCCCCATCCTCAACCTGACGGTGCTGGGGAACGGCGCGCTCCCCTTTCACGCCTCGGCCTTCACCTATAACGGAACCGGGGTGCTGGTGACCGGCTGGTCCAAGGGGGGCAAGACTGAGGCGCTGCTCGCGTTTATGGCGCGGGGAGCAAAGTACGTGGGAGACGAGTGGGTCTACCTCCACTGCGACGGGCAGCGTATGTATGGCGTCCCGGAACCCATCCGCGTATGGGACTGGCACCTGCAATACCTGCCGGAGTACCGGAGGCAGGTTACGCGCAGCGACCAGGCGCGGCTGCGGATGCTGAAGGCCGTGGCGACGACCCTAGAGCGCGCCGCGTCTATGCGCGTGGGGCGCCGGCTGCTCCCGGCAAGCGTCATGAGCCGGTTGACACCGGTACTAAAGCGTCAGTTGTATGTGCACCTGTCTCCGCAGACAATATTCGGGGAACAATTTTGTCCACTCGCAGGCGCGCTGCAGAAGGTCTTCTTCCTGGCCAGCCACGAAAGGCCGGATACCTTTACCCAGCCGATGGACGCGAGAGAGATCGCGCAGCGGATGGTTTTTTCACTGCAACACGAGCGGCTTGACTTAATGGCTTACTATCTCAAATTCCGATTCGCCTTCCCGGAGAAGGCAAACGAACTCATCGAGCACGCCGAGGAACAGCAACGTGAGTTGCTCACCCGCATCTTGGCCGATAAGGAGGCTTACGCCGTCTACCATCCGTATCCAGTGCCGATCCCGTCGTTGTTCGACGCCATCAGCCCGTTCTGCAGCTAGGCGCTTGGGTCGCACGGAGGCAGCATGTTTACCGTAGCACTCGTTGGCCCGGATGGCGCGGGCAAGACGACGATCAGCCGGCAGATGGAGCATCTCCTGCCCATGCCCGCGAAGTATGTGTATATGGGCGTCAACCTGGACTCCAGCAACCTCGTCCTGCCGACCACACGGCTTTTCCTTGAAATCAAGCGCGCCCGAGGTCGGAGGCCGGATATGGCGGGGCCGCCGGACCCGACTCGGGTCAAGC
>Ga0209751_10005892_pt1 | contig 11458 bp, 9 predicted proteins | sample RifCSP13_1_FD_184019 | JGI IMG/M metagenome (GOLD analysis project Ga0209751, IMG submission 184019) | Soil microbial communities from Rifle, Colorado - Rifle CSP2_sed 13_1 (SPAdes) (version 2) | ecosystem: Environmental > Terrestrial > Deep subsurface > Rock core/Sediment | place: Rifle...
ACCATCATGCCCGTGATCTTCTGGAAGCCGACGCGCAGGCCCAGGCGTTGCTCCGGCAACTTTCCGAAGCTCAGGCCGACGTGCGCGCGCGAAGCGGACAAGCGCGCGGCGAGGTCACTCAGCATGACGTGGATCAACTGCGCGCCCTGCAGCGTATGGCACAGGCCAACCGCGTCATCATGGATTACGTCCGCACTCAGCAATTCGCCATTGACTACTGGCGCGAGGTCAATCGAGACGTCAGCGAGTTGCTGGGTGTTGACTTTGCCTCGCTTGCGAGGCGACCGGGGTGCTGCTAGAGCGCCGGAGGTCAGAGATGCCGCTCTACGATTTTCAATGCGAAGACTGCGACGAAATCTTTGAAGTCCGCGCTTCGATCAGAGAGAAAGAGGCCGGGCTGAAACCGGAGTGCCCGAAATGTCATCGCCAGAAGACGCGGCAGGTCATCACTGCCGGACTGGTGATTCGTAGCGGCGATGACGCGAGTCTCTCATTCCCCGCCTGTGGCCCAAATGCCGGCCCAGGGTGTTGCAGCCGATGACCATGCCGATCGTGGTGCACATCATCGGCGCGCCAGTGGCATGCGCCGAAGGCATGAAAGATACATGGCGCGAGGTGGCGGCGTGGGCCGCCGGGCAACTGGCCGCGCGCTTCAGTGGGTCGGTCCGGGTGGACTACTTTGATTTGTTCGATCCGGCGTGCCCACCGCTGCCGCCCGGCGCGCAACTGCCGCTGGTGTTGGTGAATGGCGAAGTCCTCAGCGGCGGCGGCAAGATTTCCGTCCCGGCCATCCGCAGGCGGTTGGAAGCGCTGGGCCTGCGCCCCGATGGTCACTGAAGCCGAAGCCCGCGCCGTGCTGGACACCGTAATCCATCCGTCTTTTGGGATGTCGCTCGTCGCATTGGGGATGGTGCGCGCGGTACGGGTGAGCGCAGATAGTATTGAAATTGATCTGGTGATGAATTGTCCCGGCTGTCCAGCGGCGGAGGCGGCGCTGGCGCTGGCACGGAGAGCGTTGCACGCATTGAACGGCGCAAGCGCGGTGCGATTGACATTGCTCCCGCAAGTCTGGACGCCGCCGTGGGCATACTGATGGCTGGAGGTATCTGGCCTGTTTTCTGTAAGAATATCAAGTCAGGGTCGCCGGGAAACACCGGGCAAACCTCTCGCACCCGGTCACAGACGGTGATGATGTAGTCGAACTTCTGGGCCCGAAATTCATCCAGATGTTTAGAAAGTTGCTGGCGAATATCAATCTTCATTTCACCCATGACTTGGACCGCCATCGGATGGACTTGGGATGGCTCACTCCCCGCGCTGAACACCTCAATCCGTCCTTTATTAGCAAGGGTTGACCTGGCAAGGAACAGGCCAGGGCAAAAGAGCTATCGCAACATGCCAGGCCAGTTTATCGCCTCCCCTTTTTTGACAGCCCGCCGCCGGTTGACGTCGAGGCCGAGGCCCCGCGTTTGCGCCCCTTTCCCCTCCCGCTTACAATGCACCCCGCACCTACTCTGCTATGTTGAGCGCCGCTGGCGCGAAACATCTCATGCCTGGTAGTGGGAGTCCGAATGCCAACCCTCGACTGGCTGGGCAAGCCCGCCGTCATCAATCACCACAACGAAGTGCCTTTCCACCTGCTGCGGTGCGACGAGAAAGTCTCCGTAGGCGACCCCGGCAGCGGCAACCTGCTGGTGCAGGCCGATAACCTGCTGGCCCTCAAGGCCCTGCTGCCTTTCTACGCCGGACGGGTGAAGTGCATTTACATTGACCCGCCCTACAACACTGGCGATGAGAGTTGGGTCTACAACGACAACGTCAATAGCCCGGAGATACGTGAATGGTTGGGCAAAGTAGCGGGGCGCGAGGGCGAAGACCTCAGCCGGCACGACAAGTGGCTGTGCATGATGTTCCCACGCTTATCTCTGTTGCGTCAATTCCTGAGAGACGACGGCATTATTTTTGTCAGCATTGATGAAAACGAGCTCGGCCACTTGCGTCCTGTAATGGATGAGATTTTTGGGTTGACGAGCAATTTGGGATCGTTGGTCTGGAAACGCCGCAGTTCATCAGCGATGCGTGGAACCCCTCTTTCCATCGATCACGAGTACATCCTTGTCTATGCATTGAATGCGGACAAGGCAACTCTGTATGGGCTAGAAAAGGGCGTTGAGAATTATCCTCACGAAGATGAGCGCGGTCGTTATGCGAGCACGGACCTTACTGTTGGAATGGGCAAAGATGCTAGGCCCGGTCAGTTTTATCCAATCACTAATCCCAAGACGGGGAGGGTCTACCAGCCAAATCCAGAGCGCGTGTGGCGCTTTTACCCTGAAACGATGATGAAAATCATCGAAGCCGGACTTATCATCTGGCCAGATGAAGCGGGCGGCAAGATGGAGCGCCCACGTTACAAGACTTATTACGATCCAAATAGCGCAAAACCAAAGCCCGTTTCAAGCTGGATTGAAACTTCAAATACAAATGATCGCGACATCGCCTCGGCTGAAGCCGAGTATGACGCAACCATTCTCACGTCAGGCATGAACCAGGAAGGAGGGCGTCTGCTCCAACAGATGTTGGGAAGCAAAGTCTTCGCCTATCCCAAACCTCTCTCTCTGATCCGGTCGCTTGTGCGCGCCACTACTCGCGGAACTGATATTGTCATGGACTCATTTGCGGGTACAGGCACGACCGGCCACGCCGTTCTAGACCTGAATAATGAAGATGAGCATAACCGCCGCTTTATCTTAGTCGAAATGGAGCCGGACATAGCTCGCAATATTACCGCCGAGCGGCTGAGGCGAGTGATTGAGGGCTACACTTGGAAAGACACGCGCGGCAACCAGAAGCGCGAAGAGGCGCTGGGCGGCGGCTTCCGCTACTGCACCCTCGGCCCCACCCTGTTCGACGCGGAAGGCCATATCCGTGCCGAAGTTTCATTCGATGACCTAGCCAGGCACGTCTTCTTCGTGGAGACCGGGGAGCCACTGCCCACGCGGAATGGTAAACGCCGCTCGCCGCGCCTGGGCGTGGTCAACGGGTTGGCGGTGTACCTGCTCTACAATGGCGTGCTCAAAGATAAATCGCTAGACGGCGGCAATGTGCTCACGCGCGCCACACTGGCTGCCTTGCCCGCACACGACGGGCCGAAGGTCATCTATGGAACTGGCTGCCGGCTCTCCCCGGCGCGACTGCGGCGCGAAGGCATCACGTTCCGGCAAATTCCTTACGAGGTGCGTGTGAAGTGATGTCATGCTGAGCCGCGAAGCGGCGAAGCATCTCTCGTCCGAGACGGGTGAGACTCTTCGCGGCTGCGCGGCTCAGGGTGACAGTGGCAAGGATATGTTCCGCCTCAAAGACTACCAGCAACGCGCTCTCGATACCCTGCGCGCCTACTTACGCGAGTGTGCACGTCTGGGCAGCGCAGACACGGCCTTCTACGCCGTCACGCGTGAAGTGTTTGGCGCCGGCATTCCCTACCGCCCGGTGAGGGAATTGCCCGGTCTGCCCTATGTGTGCCTGCGCCTGCCCACGGGCGGAGGCAAGACGGTGGTGGCCTGTCACGCCGTGAGCGTCGCCGCCAAGGACCTCCTGCACGCCGACCGGTGCGTGGTGGTATGGCTGGTTCCATCCAACGCCATCCGCGAGCAAACGCTCAAAGCCCTCAGAGACCGCAAGCACCCGTACCGGCAGGCGTTGGAGTCCACGCTGGGCGCGGTGACGGTGATGGACGTGAGCGAGGCGTTGTACGTCCAGCGCGCCACGCTCGACGCAGAGACCACCCTCATCGTCGCCACCATGCAGGCCTTCCGCGTGCAAGACACCGAGGGCCGCAAGGTCTACGAGCCATCGGGCGCATTGATGAGCCACTTCGGCGACGTCCCACGCGAGGCGCTGGCTGATCTGGACAAGCACGAAAACGGCGCGCCCATCACTTCGCTGGCGAACGTGCTGCGATTGCGCCGCCCGGTCGTCATCGTGGACGAGGCGCACAACGCCCGCACCGCGCTCTCCTTCGACACGCTCGCGCGCTTCAACCCGGCCTGCATCGTCGAGTTCACCGCCACCCCCGACACAGAGACCAATCCGAGCAACGTCCTGCACAGCGTCTCCGCCGCCGAACTGCACGCCGAGTCCATGATCAAGATGCCCATCCGGCTGGAGACGCGGCCCGACTGGAAAGAACTGCTGGCCGATGCGGTGGCCCTGCGCCGCAACCTGGAGACCATCGGCCGCGCCGAGCGGCAGGAGACGGGTGAGTATTTGCGGCCCATTATGCTGTTGCAAGCCCAGCCGCGCCGCAAGGGGCAGGATACGCTTACCGTGGATGTGGTGCGGCAAACGCTGATAGACGATCACAAAATCCCGGAGGCCCACATCGCCCGCGCGACCGGCGACGAAAACGAAATTGAAGGCGTGGACCTGGCCGACCCGAAGTGCGACATCCGCTACGTCATCACCGTGCAGGCTCTGCGCGAGGGGTGGGATTGCCCTTTCGCCTACGTGCTGTGCTCGGTGGCCGAGATGAAATCGTCCACGGCGGTGGAGCAGATTTTAGGTCGGGTGATGCGCCTGCCCAACGCGACCCGCAAGGCCCGCGACGAACTCAACCGCGCCTACGCCTTTGCGGCCTCGGCCAGTTTTGCCGCCGCCGCCAACGCCCTCACCGACGCGCTCGTGGAGAACGGATTCAACCGGCAGGAAGCGCGCGACCTCATCACTCCCATGCCCTCCGCGCAGACCGAACTGCCCCTGTTCGACCAGCCTCCTGTTGTAACCATCGCCCTGCCCGAAGCGCCTGATCTCTCCCACCTCCCCTCAGACACCGCCGAGAAAGTGATGTACAACGCCCGCAACGGCGAACTCACGTTCAACGGCGTGATGCACGACCGGGATCGCGAGGCGCTGTTTCAATCAGTCTCGTCGGAGGCGGCCCGCGCCGCCGTGGAGCGCGCGTACCGGCACTTGCGCGGTCAGGCCATCACGCCCACCGGCGCACCCGCCGAGCGCGGAGAGGTCTTCTCAATCCCTGTATTGGCCGTGAGGCAGGGCGAATTCTTCGAGCAATTTGAAGAGACGCACTTCCTCGAAAAGCCGTGGGAATTATCCAAATGCGATGCGTCGCTATCGGAGGCCGAGTACGCCTCGCGGCGGCCCGAGGGCCAGCGGGGCGAAATCAGCATCACGGCGACCGGGCGTATTGAGGCTCGCTTCGTCTCAGACCTGCAGCAGCAGATGATCTTGCTCGCCACCGATCAGGGCTGGACGGTGGGCGAACTGGTTCACTGGCTTGACCGCGCCATCCCGCACCCGGACATCGTCCCCACGGAGTCCGGCCTCTTCCTCGCGCGGCTGGTGCGCGGCCTGATGGAAGAACGCGACTTCACTTTGGAGCAGCTCGTCCACGACAAATACCGGCTCAAGCAGGCCGCCGCCGCGAAGATTGATGCTCATCGCCAGCGCGCCCATCGCGAAGCGTATCAGGCGCTGCTCCTGCCAGACAGCGAAACGCCGATGGTGGTCACGCCCGGCGTATGCTTCACCTACGATACGTTGAGCTATCCTTACAACCGGCTGTATCAAGGCGGCTACCACTTCGACAAGCATTACTACCAGCAGGTGGGCGATCTGGAGGCGCAGGGCGAGGAGTTCGAGTGCGCGCAGTTCATTGACTCGTTGCCCGAGGTTAAGTTCTGGGTGCGCAACCTGGAGCGCCGCCCGGCGCATTCGTTCTGGTTGCAGACCTCCACCGATCGCTTCTATCCGGACTTCGTGGCCTTGCTCAGCGATGGCCGTTATCTGGTTCTCGAATACAAAGGCCTGGACCGCTGGAGCAACGACGACTCCAAGGACAAGCGCGCGATTGGGGAGTTGTGGGAGGCGCGCAGTAAAGGGCGGTGCCTCTTCCTCATGCCGCGCGGTAAAGACCTCGAAGCCATCCGGGCAAAGATCAAGGCCTGAGACCACCTATCAACCGGGTATGCTTCTCCGAATCGCCCATTCTCGCGGGGTGATGGCAGCGAGTTGGCTCGCCCGTTATCGTAGACCCAAATCCTGATCGCCTGGTGAGAATAACCTGCGGCGCTCCAACGCCGCCAAAGGAGGAACTGTGCTTGCTATTGCGAAGACGGTCGGGCTATTTCTCGTCGCCGCCGTGTGCGAAATCGGCGGCGCGTATCTCGTCTGGCAGTGGCGCAACGGCGGCAAACCGGCGTGGTTTGCGCTCGGCGGCGCGGCGGCGCTGTTCCTGTATAGTTTCGTGCAAACCGCGCAAGCGTTCAACTTTGGCCGGGCGTTCGCGGCTTACGGGGGCGTCTTCATTGCGGCGGCGACGTTCTGGGGCTGGTGGGTGGACAGGCGCGTACCCGACCGCTGGGACTGGATGGGCGCGGGGATTGCGCTGGTAGGGGCCGCCGTCATCCTCTGGGGGCCGCGCGGCGGATGACGCTCTATCATTTGTCTACGGATTTCATGCGACGACGGACTTCTCCAGCCGCTTAATCAGCCCACGCACATTACCCAGACAGCACGAGCCTTGCGGGTTGCGCAAATCGCATGCGCACTGCCCGGCGTTGATGCCCGCGTTGACGTCGTCCACAATCGCGCGGCGGCCCTCCGGCGAGGCGGCGCGTACCTGGCCCACGGTATACCGGAAGCAGTAACACACGGACACATCGTCCGCCTCTGGCTCCTTCTGATACACCCGCTCCCGAACCTGTTCGACGGTGAAGGTCTGCGCGCCATCAGGCGAGAAATAGACCACCGGGCAGGTCTGCGTGCGGCAAAACAGGTGAGCCACCTCGCGCACCTGACGCAAATTTACCGCCAACAGCGCTTTGACGGTCTGGCCCTGCACGGGCTTGGCCGTCTGCCCGCATTCGGGGCAGGTATTAGCCGCGCGCGGCGGGCGTTGGAAGCCTTGTGCGGGCAGGTCACAAACGGCGTTTCCGGCTTCAGGTGGGCAACAGCACGCGTCAGTCATCGAAGAACTCTCCCTTCTGGATGGTCACCTGCGCGCTGTCGCGGTACGTCTTGAGCAAATAGCACACACACGTCTCGCCGCGCACGTCGTCGAGCGGCAGGGTTGCGCCTTCCCTATGGAGGCGCTTGAGCGCCTCGCGCAGTGTGAGCAAGTCCGCGATGCGGTGGTCAATCTCACCCAATCGCCCCGTGATGGTATCCAGCACGCGCTGGCAGGGAGCCAGGCCGTTGTCGCGCGCCGCGAGGATTTCGGCGGCCCGGTCGGCGTCGTCCGGCAGGGCCTGGCGCGCGGCCTGTGTTTCGTACAGCGCGCCGATGATCATTTGCGTCACGCCGTCGTGCATGTCGTGCGCAATGCGCGCCTGCGTATCTTCCTGAATGCGGTAAGACTCGCTCAGCAGACGTTGCAACTGCCGGGCCTTTTCGGCCAGCGCCCAGCGGGCCGATTCCAGTTCGCGCGTCCGCTGGTTGATCTTCTGCTCCAGTTCGACGTTGAAGACACGCACCGTGTCGTACAGGCGCGCGTTTTCAATCGAGACGCTCACCTGCCGGGCCATCGCCGCCACGAAATCCCGTTGCCCGTCGGCGAAGTGTCCCACGCTGGGACTCGCCAGTTGCAGCAGGCCGACGAGTTGGCCCTTGACTTCCAGCGGGGCGCAGGCCACCGAGCGGAAGCCCTCGCAGATGCACAAGTTGGAGGTGCAACGCGGGTCTTTGCCCACGTCTCCGGCAAACAGTACCTGCCGCGTTTTGACTGCCTGGCCGCACAGGCAATGGCCTGGCGCGAGCCGCGCTTCTTGCTGGGCCATGCTTACCGAGATGCCACGATGGGCCTCCAGCCGTAGTCCCGGCTGGCTGTCCCGCTGCAGGAAGACCATCCCCGCGGCAGCGTCGAGCGTCGCCATGGTTTGCTCGAGGGCAGTCGCAATCGTCTTCTCCAGATCGAGCGAGCTACTGGCCGCCATCGCCAGCGTGTTCAAGGCGGCCAATTGATCGTTGCGGCGCGCCAGTTCCGCCTCCGATTTCAAATAAGCCTCCGCCGTGCCAATCGCCCAGCGCAAACTGAGCCACGAGAGCGCCGGGCCGGCGATACCCAGCACGCCGAGGCCCAACACCGTCGGCCAGGGCCAAAGCGGATCGGTTCGGTGGCGCAAATGCTCGAAGAGCGTGAAGCCGACGCCGATCAACACCATCGCGGCCGGGACGGCCCACGCGGTCAGGCGCAGAGCCCGCAGGAGAGCAGTCTGGGAGTGCAGGGGAACGGAGGGGCGCGAGTCAAATGTGGACGCCAGAGTCCATAAACTGAACCGCGCGCGGGTGGGGGGCGGCGATCCCACCGGGGTTGGGGAGGAGGACGAACGATTAACCATCGAGCCAGCGCCGGTGTTCTCTGGCGGCGCCTTGAAATGTGGCGTGAGAAGACAGGATTAGTCCTCAGCCTACTACGCCCAGACCGGCCCTTGTAGTGTCGGATGTCACGCCGAAGGCGTGATCATCACGGCAGTATGGTGTCGTCGTGATCACCATCGTCGCCGTCGGGGCCGGAGTCGTCGGCAACGGGATCAGGTATAAAGAAATGACATTCGTCTGCCCCAATGGGGAGTTTACTCAGGGCAGGCTATGGACACTGCTTGATAGACTATGACTTGAGCAAACGCGCCCTCTGTCTGTCCCCCAGCGCACTGGTCGGGCCGTCGCACGCTCACCTGAATCGCCCCGGCACCGAATCGCAATCCCACAGGGAGAAAAACGATGAAGCACCAATCTGCTCTTACCCGGCTTATCCCGTTGATCGGCATTCTGGCGCTGATCGCCGCTGGCGCAGGTCTCTTCTACCAGACCCCCGGCCAGCCGTACCCGTACACCAACCATCGGGGCGAGACGGTCACCATCAACGGGCGCGGATTGTACTACTACGATACGCTCAGCTCCACCGCCCAGATGCAGGCCAATGACCTCGTCACCCTGGTGGTGGGCCTACCGCTGCTGGTCGTCTCCACCTGGCTGGCCTTCCGCGGCTCGCTGCGCGGGCGGCTGCTGCTGACCGGCACGTTGGGCTTTTTCCTCTACACCTACATGTCAATGGCCTTCTTAACGGCCTATAACTTGTTCTTCCTGATGTACGTAGCGCTGTTCAGCCTGAGCCTGTTCGCCTTTATCCTGAGCATGATGTCGTTTGATCTGGAGGTGGTGCCGGAATACTTCTCCGCGCGCCTGCCGCGCGGCTGGATCGCCGGGCTGCTGTTCCTCATCGGCGGTTTCCTGCTGGTAGCGTGGCTGGGGCGCATCGCGCCGCCGCTGCTGCAAAACCAGACGCCTCCCCTGGAAAACACGACCACGCTGGTCATCCAGGCGATGGACCTGGGGTTGATTGTGCCGCTGGCGATCCTGTCCGGCGCCCTGCTGCTGCGCCGCAGCGCGTGGGGCTACCTGCTTGCGTCAGTGGCCCTGATGAAGGGCCTGACGATGGGCATGGCGGTCAGCACGATGGGGATCAACATGGCGCTGAATGGCGTGGCGATCAACCCGGTGGAACTGCTGATGTTCCCGCTGATCACCCTGCTCAACCTGGTCATGGCTGCGCTGCTGCTCAAAAATGTCGAGGTTCGGCCTTCTGCGCACCGGCCCGACGTTCTCCGGCGGCATCCGGGCACGGATTGACCGCGGAGTCTTCGTCATGGAGTACGGCATGCTGCTGCCGTCCCCCTTTTGGAGTAAACGATGGGCGTCATCTGGTACAAAGTCTGGTTCGATCTGTGGCACAACAAAACGCGCACGCTGCTGGCGGTGCTGAGCATTGCGGCGGGTGTATTCGCCGTCGGGACGATGTTCGGCATGAGCGACTTGCTCATCGCCAACCTCGATGAATCCCATCATGCGGTGCTCCCCCCACATCTCAATATCTATCTGTCAACCCTCATTGACCGTGACACGGCCCTAAGTCTCAGGCGAGTGCCGGGCGTTGAAGGTGTCGAGCCGTACAACTCTGTCAACCTCCTCTACAAGGTTCACCCCCAGGACGAGTGGCGGCAAGGCGTGGTCTATATGCGGGGCGATTTTGATAATCAGACATACGAGCGGGTCCAGTTGCGCGAAGGGCGCTGGCCCCAAAAAGATGATATTGGCGTCGAGCGAATGGCAGCCCAATTCCTTGGGTTAAACATTGGAGACAAGGTCCTATTCAAGATCGGCGATACGGAAAGGACGCTGCCCATTACCGGCTTGATCCGTCATCCTTTTGTGCCACCGCCGCAGTTCATGGACCTGGCTTTCTTTTTCATGAATGGCGAGGGCCTGGAACGCCTGGACATTCCCGACGGCAAGTTCGGCGGTCTCTACGTCCGCGTCACGCCCTACAGTTCCGATCATGCCAAAGAGGTCGCCACGGCGATCAAGGACCAACTGGCGAAACAAGACATTCGCGTCGCAGCCTTTGTCTATCAAGATCCGGACAAGCATTGGGGACGCGCTTTTTTTGACGGCATCACACTGGTCTTGCAGCTGCTCGCGCTCATTTCGGTCGCGATGAGCGCCGTTCTGGTCTACAACACCCTATCCAATCTCATTACCCAACAGACCAATCAGATTGGCATTCTCAAAGCCCTCGGCGGTAGAACCCGCACGATTATTGGGGTATATCTAGCCAGTGCGTTAGTGTACGGCGTATTGGCGCTGGTCATCGCTTTACCCCTGGGCGCAATGGTTGCCTTCCGCATGACCCAGACGTTCCTGAATCTGTTCAATATTGATTACGAGCAGTTCGAGGTCTCGGCACAGGCGGTAGTTTTTCAAGTTTTATCTGCAACGGTGATGCCCTTACTGGCAGGGTTGGTGCCGACACTGCAAGGCGCGACCATTACGGTGCGGCAGGCGATTGCCAGTTACGGATTGGGAGGTGATTTTCATTCGAACTGGCTCGACCGTATCGTAGAGAGCATCGGGCACCGCTGGCTCTCGTCGCAGTACGCGACCGCTCTCGGCAATATGTTCCGCCATAAGGGCCGCTTAGTCCTCACTCAATTCGTACTCATTACGGCGGGCAGCGGTTTCCTGATGGTGATGAGCCTTACCTCCTCGCTCTCCTTTACCCTGGACAACATTTTTGCGCGCCAGCATTACGACACGGTGATCCAATTCAGACAGAACCAGAGGTCGGATCGGGTCATGTCTTTGGCCCATTCCATCGAAGGCGTAGACCAGGCTGAACTCCGTTTCATCCAGGCGGCGAGCATGTTTGTCTCAGGTCAACTGGTTAAAGAGGCTGGTATCGGTGCGAACATCGAAGGAATTCCTGCGAGCAGCGATTTCTACACTCCGGTGATGGTCGCGGGACGCTGGTTTGCACCGGGAGATGGTCGTGTGGTCGTCCTCACCCGCGAAACGGCGGAGAAAAACCACATCCGAGCTGGCGACACGGTGACGCTCGATTTGGGTGAATTGGGCGAGGCCAAGTGGCAAGTGATCGGGCTGTACG
>Ga0209751_10005894_pt1 | contig 11455 bp, 10 predicted proteins | sample RifCSP13_1_FD_184019 | JGI IMG/M metagenome (GOLD analysis project Ga0209751, IMG submission 184019) | Soil microbial communities from Rifle, Colorado - Rifle CSP2_sed 13_1 (SPAdes) (version 2) | ecosystem: Environmental > Terrestrial > Deep subsurface > Rock core/Sediment | place: Rifle...
GGACGCGGACGGCAACCCCGAGTACGCGCTCGCGGTCGGCCGCGACGCGGAGCTGTGGGACGACGACGAGGACGGCACGTTCAACAAGCTCGAGGGCAAGCAGGCCGCGCGGGAGACCGCGGACCCGAACGACGACGGCACGAGCGAGTACCTCGCGCAGGGCGTGTGGACCCTCTCGGTCGTCGACGACACGGAGGACGAGGTGTTCGAGCACATCCTCCTCACGTTCGGCGGCGAGCAGATCCTCGATGCGAACCAGAACGGCGTCGTGGAGTTCTACCGGGCCGCGGCGGTGCGGCTCGAGGCGTTCGACGCGACGAGCAACGGCATCTTCGAATCGCTCTCCCTCGAGGGCGCGGTTTTCCAGACCGCGGACGAGGGCGACGACGGCACGCGCGAGTACGTGGGCGTGCTCGTGCTGAACGCGTCGACGGTCGACGCGAACGACGATGGGTACAACGAGACGATGGAGGTCTACGTCGGTGGGTATGAGACCTACGACGGCGACGCCGACGGGACGCCGGAGGCCGTCCGGGGCATGCTCGTCGAGATCGAGATACTCGACGCATCCTCGAACGGATATCCGGAGGTCGCGGAGATGTGCCTGGTCGCGTTCGAGGCGATCGACGCGTCCGAGGACGGACGGCCGGAATGGGTCCGGGCCGCGAAGATCATGGCGGTCACGACGGATGCGACGGACGACGGGCACCCCGAGCTCGTGACGGTCGACGTCGTGGCGGTGGAGATCCTCGACGCGGACCAAGACGATGTCGCGGAGTTCGCGGCGGCCCTCGTCGGCCGCGCGGAGATCGTGGACCACGACTCCTCGGGCATCGCGGAGCGCGCGTCGCTGACCGCACGCGCGGGCGCCCGAACGGACGCGGACGAGGACGGCCTCTTCGAGAAGGAAGCGTACCTGGCCCTCGACGCGTCGGCGGTGAACGCGATCGAGGACGAGTACGTCGAGGACGCGCGCCTGTCCCTCACGCTGTACGAGCGCGTGGATGCGGACGAGGACGGCATGCCGGAGGCGGAGCGCGCGTTGGCGGCGGAGATGTACGCGATCGACGCGAACAGCAACGGCGCGGTCGAGGACGCGAATGTGACCGTGCGCATGGCGGAGCGCGTGGACGCGGACGGCGACGGCACGTACGAGGCGGCGGCGTTCTTCCTCCTGTGGATGCAGTCGACGGACGCGAACGACGACGGGAACCCCGAGGTCGAGTACGTGAAGGCATACGGGTACGCGTACAAGGACGCGGACGAGGACGGCGTGCGCGAGGAGCAGTTCGGCGCGAGCCTGATCGCGCAGCGGACGGACGCGAACAGCAACGGCGTCTACGAGACCGCGGACGCGGAGTTCGTCGCCGTGCACGTCCACGACCACGACCAGGACGGGACGCAGGACTGCACGTCCTGGTACGTCGCGACGTACCACGCCGAGGACACGGACGAGGACGGAGACTGGGACGTCGAGGACTTCCTCGAGCGCGGCCACCGCGAAGAGTGCCCCTGAACCCCCTGAGCGGACACGAACGGGGCGGACGACCCGCCCCACCCCTCTTTTTCCTTGCGGATTACGGGCGGAGCACTGCCCGGCCCACGATCGCGCCGGCGTCGAGTTCTTTGAGGATCGATTCCGCCTCCGCGAGGACGCCCGTGCGCGTGACGACCGGCCGCAGGAGTCCGGCCTCCGCGAGGCTCACCGCGCGCGCGAAGTCCGCCATCGTCGACGAATGCGCGCCCGACAGCGTGAGCTCCTTATCCATCAGGAGCCTGGGCGCGATCTGGACGCCGTCCTCCCCGCCCGCGGCCTCCACGAGCCGGCCCCCTGGCGCGAGCGCCGCGATCCCGAGCTGCATCGTGTCTCCCGTGGAAACGAGGTCGACGACGACGTCCGCCCCGCGGTCCTTCGACGCTCCGAGGATCGCCGCCAGCGCGTCGTCCGGCATCACCGCCAATTCCGCGCCGACCGCGCGCGCGGCCTCGAGCGCGGATCCGCGCACGTCCACCGCCACGACCCGTGCGCCCCGGGCCCGGGCGACCTGGATCGCGGAGAGGCCGACGCCTCCCGCGCCGATCACGACGACGAGGTCGCGCTCGTCCGCGCGCCCCTGCGTGACGACCGTGTGGTACGCGGTCGCGCCGCTGCACGACAGGACCGCGGCCTGCTCCACGTCCAGGTTCGGCGGCGCCGCCAGGACGTTGTCCTCAGGGACGCGGACGTATTCCGCATATCCACCGGGGAGGTCGAAGCCGAGCGTCGTCAGGTTCTCGCAGAGATTCGTGCGCTTCGTCACGCAGGCGCGGCACTTCCCGCACGGGACCTCGAAGTGGACGACGACGGCGTCGCCGGCCCGCACGCGGCCGACGCCCGGACCCGCCTTGTGCACGGAACCCGCGATCTCGTGGCCCGGGACGAGGGGATCGAGGCGTCCTGCGGCGACCTCGGCAAGGATGTGAAGGTCGGTGCGGCACACGCCCGCCGCGAGCACGCGCACGACGACCTCGCCTTCGCCGGGCTCTGGGATCGGAAGGTCGATGAGTGTCACGCGACCTCCTGTCTCGAAGCGGACCGCGCGCATCCAGCGCCGTAAGATCGCGGACCGGATAGGGCTTTGCCTCGTCGCAGAAGAGGGTTGCAGCGCGCGGGGGCTTCGGGCGAGTCATCGCGCGCCGGGCCCATCCTTGGATTCGAACGTCAGGAGTGGCGTTTTATCCCTGTGCAGCTACTCCGGGGTCATGGTCGCACGAACACGTCGGGCCCGCGTGACCGGAATCGGAGGCATCTTCTTCAAGGCGGAGGATCCGAAGGCCCTCGTCCAATGGTACCGTCGTCACCTGGGGCTCCAGATCGAGGACACGGTGGCTCTCTTCGCCTGGCGGGGCGGGAGAGAAGGCAAGGTCCGAGGTCACACGGTCTGGTCGATCTTCCCCGCGAAGACGACGTACTTCGGCGGGGGCGGCGCGTCGTTCATGATCAATTACCGGGTGAAGGACCTCGACGGCGTGCTCGCGGCCCTCCGCGACGAAGGAGTCAAGACCGATCCGAAGGTCGAGGACACCGAGTACGGTCGCTTCGGGTGGATCACGGATCCGGAGGGGAATCGGATCGAGCTGTGGGAGCCGCCGAAGGCGTACCGCGCGCCCGAGAAGGTCATGAGGATGGAGTAGCGCGACGGGCGGAATCTCCTGGGGACGCGTGGCCGGTTGAGCCCTGCCCACCTCGCCGCCAATCTGAAATACCGAACCCGCCATTCGCGCCGCCGGTCACCATGACACAAGAGTTGGAAAGCTTCGTCCGAAGCATGGATGCGGACACCGCTGATCAGATCCTCGTCGCAGTCCGCGGCACCCTCGTCGCGCTCCGGAACGACGTCGCCACCCTGAACACGACCGCGGAAACGCGCGAGGTCCTGCGAAGGATCGACGCGTACCTCGGTCACGTGGAATCCGAGCGCGCGCGCTTGGCGGCGTAGTTGGTCACGCGGCCTTCCCGGCCGCCTCCGCGAACCGGTACGTCCGCTTCAACCGCTTCCCCGAGCCTTCCTCGGAGACGACGACGGTCACGCCGTCCTCCAGGAGGTCGCGGCAGAGGGACCACGCGGCGAAGTACGCCTTCCTCCGCTCCCCCGGCTCGGACTCCAGGATCGCGTCCGTCACGTCCTCCGCGTTGAACGCCCCGGTCCCGAACTTCTCGCGCAGCTTCGGGATCATCTGCTCGCGCCGGCTCCCCTTCCGGCGGCGCTTTCTCGTCGCGGGCGTCGCCGCGGGCGGTGGTGCGGGGGCGCGCGCGAACAGGGACGGCGCCTCGTTCTCCTTCACCGGCTGCGGGAGCGCCCCGAGAATCGCGTCGAGGGTCACGATCTCCGTGCGCAGCTCGGCCTCGCGCTTCGCCATCTCCTGCAAGTCGGTCCTCAGCCGGCGGGACTCCTCTTCGACCGCCACGCGCCGCTCCATTAGGGACGAAAGGATCAGCCGCTCGCGCCGCTCCCGGTCCAGCCCCTCCACTCAGGCCACCCCCGAGGGCGCGGCCTCCGCGGACGAGGGCGCGGCACGCGGCACGCGATAGACGCGGATCGGGAGGCCCGAGGGGCCGGCCCGCGTGCCGGCGAGCACAAGCGTCTGGGATCGGAGGAGGGTGTTCGCGAGGGACCACGCGGCATCGTACGAGTGCGCGCGCTCGGGCTCCGCGAAGTCCATGACGTCGCGCATCTGGGAGACCGTGAAGCCCTCGGGGTGCCGCAGGACGAGGGAGTCGAGGAGAGGGGCGTACGCCTCCGCGTCGCGTTTCGGCGGGGCGAGGATGATCCGAATGTCTGAGGGGGTACGAGGTACCTCCGACTCCGCGGGCGCGGCTTCCTCCTTCGGCGGGACCGGGGCAGTCGGGGTCGCGGTCATGGAGGGTGTCGCGGTCGTTGAAGGGCTCGCGATCGTTGAAGGGCTCGTGGCCGTCGCGGCCAGGTCCTCGGGCTTCGCGAACCGCTCGTGGACCGTGCCCAGGGCGAACAGGCGGTCCTGCAGTTCGCGCAATCGGCGGCGGAGCGCACCCTGTCGGCCCACCACCTCCTCGAGCTCCCGCGCTCGATGCGCGCGCGCGTCCTCGATCGCGCGGCGAAGGGCGACCTCACGCAACATCGGTCATCACACGTACCACACCCCCAATTCGCGGTGCGCTATTTGTCCTTGACGTTTCCCTTCCCCGCCCTCCCCCGTGTCGAAGGGGGCACAATTGTCAGCAAGCGGCTTTTATGAAGTGGTCTCGCGGGGGCGTATCCGGGGGACAACCCTTATGGAGGGAGGGGCGCGTACCGCGCGCGTGGCCCACGCGGAGCGGATGAAGGCGAAGGTGTGCCTCGTCGGCGAGGCCGCCGTCGGGAAGACGTCCCTCGTCCGTCGCTTCGTGCTCGACGAGTTCGACGACCGGTACGTGACGACCCTCGGCGCGAAGGTGAGCAAGAAGGAGATGGAGTTCGACGCGGGGGAGCGGCGCGTGCACCTCGACATGACCGTGTGGGACATCATGGGCGAGCGCGGGTTCCGCGACCTCCTCAAGGACGCGTACTTCACCGGCGCGCGGGGCGTGCTCGCGGTGTGCGACGTCACGCGGTACAGCACGCTCAAGGAGCTCGACGACTGGGTCGTGTCCGTGTTCCGCGTCGCCGGGGCGATGCCCGTCGTGTACGCCGTGAACAAGATCGACCTGCGGGACGAGGTCCTCCTCCTCTACGGGGAGAAGGAGATCGCGCTCCACGCGAAGGCGTTCGACGCCCCGTGGTTCTACACGAGCGCGAAGACCGGGGAGAACGTGGAGTCGGTGTTCCGGACCCTCGGGGAGCGCGTCGCGGCCTCCGGGCCAGCGTTCTCAACGGGCGAAACCGCACCGGAGCGTTTTAAGTAACCGCGGCCGCATTCGCCCTCGCCCCCGGAGCCTCCCCGTGTCCAGTGCGAAGACGCTGAAGTCGAAGGTGTGCCTCGTCGGCGAGGTCGCGGTCGGGAAGTCCTCCCTCATCGCGCGGTACGTGCACGACATGTTCGACCCGCGATACATCATGACGATCGGGACGAAGGTGTTCAAGAAGACCGTGGACGTGCGCGACGACGCGCGGGACGCCGACGTGTCCGTGGAGATGACGATCTGGGACATCATGGGGGAGAAGGGGTTCCGCCAGCTCCTCAAGGAGGCGTACTTCTACGGGGCGAACGGGATCCTTGCGGTGTGCGACGTCACCCGTCGGAGCACGCTCGAGGACCTCGACGACTGGCTCGACCACGTGATGCGCGTCGTCGGCGCGGTGCCCGTGGTCGTCGCGGTGAACAAGGCGGACCTCCCGGACCAGGCGCGGTACGGGGAGGACGAGGTTGGCCTCTTCCTGAGCGCGTACGGGGCCCCGTTCACGTTCACGAGCGCGAGGTCTGGGGAGAACGTGGAGCATGCGTTCGCGTCCCTCGCGCGGTCCATGGTCGAGCAGCAGCTCGGGTGGGAGTCCGAGACGACGGAGCCGCCGAACCCCCGCATCTCCCGCGCGCGGGCGGACTTGGCCGGAGCATGACGCGCTGCCTGTCGATCACGCGCGCTTGAACCCCGGCGTGCTGCTCGCCTTCCCGCTGAAGCTGCAATGCTCGCACTCGAACCACTGGCGCATCTGGAGCCATTTCCACCGCCACGTGAGCTTCCCGCAGTTCGGGCAGGTCTCCTGGTGGGAGGGTTTCGGGGCGACCCAGGCGTCCGCCATCGGACCTCCCCGATGCGTCCCCCCGCCATAACGATGTCCTCCTGAGTGCGTGGCGGTCTCCTCTCTATGCCCTCGAGAGACTCTCATTTCGCGAAATGGGGTCGAAGGTGATAAGAGACGGCCGAGGGCTGGATTCCCAAGGGCGCGACCACGGAACCAGCACTGGATCCGTTCCAGCAACCGGCACAGGATCCGTTCCAGCAACCGGCACAGGATCCGTTCCAGCAACCGACACAGGATCCGTTTCAGTCACTCGCCCAAGACCCGGTGCCCCAGGTGAAGGATCCGGCCGTCTCCAAGACGAAGACGGGGCTCCTGGTCCTCGTCGTCGGGATCCTCTTCGCGTCCGCGTTTGCACCCCTCACCGCCTTGCTTCCCGCGCTGCTCGACCCGCGCCTGGCCTACGTCGCGCCTGTCGCCCTGCTCGCGGGGGCGGCGCTCGTGTTCGTCGGACGCCGCGCATGGCCGGAACACCGCCGCTCCGCCCTCGTGGGCCTTGCGCTGATCGTTGCAGGGGAAGCGTCGGCGACTGTCTTCGCTTTCTTGGGAACCCCGTACTTCCAGACGTTCCAGGGCCAGCCCACGGGCACCGGTTCTCCGTACCACAACGCCTACGTCCTCCGGCTCGCCTGGGACGCTGCCAACTTCGCTCTCGTGACCGCTGGGATTCTCCTCCTGGTGTGGAAGATCACATCGCACGCCCCGAGGAGGCTCATCGTCGGGGGGAACCTGATCTTCCTCGCCTACTACCTCGCGGGAAGCGTGCTCAGCGTGGTGCTCTACGACCCGACCCTCGGCGGCGTCGACCTGGGGGCCCAGCCCGGGGTGAGGCTCCTCTTCGACCTGTTCCTCCCCATCTTCCTGATCACCAACGCCCTCGTGGTGTTGGGACTCGTCGTCGCCCGGTGGCGCGTGCCGGCCTCGGCACATGCGGGCCAGGCTTCGCCCATCTGAGACGAAGGACTCCGTCGTACGAGTTGACGGGCGTGTCAGTTGCCTTGGCACAGAGAGTGCGGTTTGGCGGTGGAGCGACCGTTCCGTGAACAGCCCGAGACCGTCGGCCCAAGCACAAGGGTTTTCCGCGCCGGCCCTGGTGCACCCCGGAGGATGGAGGCCGTGCCCCACGAGCACGCGGTCTGGATCGAGACACTGTCCGCGAAGCTCCGGTTTCCCTTGGGTGCGACGATCGTCCTGCTCGCGGTCGGGACGTTCCTCTTGTTCCTCCTCTCGCGCGTCGTCGCCGGGGTCCCGGTGGTCGAGGCGGCCGTCGCCGATGTCCTCCTGTTCGTCCTCCTCGTGTTCCCCCTCGCGATCCCCGTCTACGTGCGCAGGATGATGGTCTCCCTCGAGGCGCGCGCGCTCTCGATGGTCGAGGACCCCAAAGGGGTCCGCAAGACCCTCGCGTCCCTGGGTCGGCTGACTCCCGTCGCGCTCCTCTCCGTCGCGATCTTCCTCAGCTTCTTCGTCCCCCTCGCGGCGGGCGCGCAGCCCGGCGCCCTCTTTTCCCCCGAGCTCTTCCTGTTCGTCCCGTTCGCGGTCGCGATCTGGATCAGCGCGACGGCCCTCTGGACCCTGGCCTACTCCCTCGTCGCGATCTACCGTATGGGGCGGCTCCCCCTGAAGCTGCGACCGTTCGCCCTGGACCGGGCGCTCGGCCTTCGCCCGTTCGCCTCGACGTGCCTGCGCCTGACCGGCGTCTACTACGTCCTCACGCTGCTCCTCATCGCCCCCGACATCGCGTCGCCCGCGACCCCGGCGTTCATCTACGTCCAGGACTTCGTCCTCGTGCTCTTCGGGCTCCCGCTCTTCCTGCTGCCCCTCCTCAGCCTGCGCGCGAAGCTCGTGGCGGTCCGGTCCGAGAAGATGGCCTGGGTCAACGCGTGGTTCCACCGGGTGATGCAGGGGGTCGAGTCCCGCGAGGACTCGGAACTGCCGCCAGGATTGCAGAACGAGCTTGCGAGCATCGACAAGATTCAGAGGGAGATCCAGTCGATCAAGTCGTGGCCGTTCGACGTCGGGGCCGTCGCGAAGCTGCTGACGATCCTGTTGTCCGTCACCGCCATCCTGTTGGCCGGGGTCATCCGGAAGTACCTCGGGTTCTGACCGGAATGCCCGCATACGGTCACGACCGGACGGGTTCGGATCGCACGCCCCCCCTGCACGGTGCCCGAGCGATAGTTCTGCGATGCACCTTCCTGGCATCGCTATCGCCACCTGCGAACCTTGGCCATCGCTTTCTGACATCAAACGAGCGGCCGAGGCGTTGCTCGGCCGTGGGCGTGGATGTAGCCGTTAGCTTTGAGGTCGGTACAACAACGCACCGAACTCTGTATCCCCCGCGCCCGCGAATGTCGTCCCCATGATGCGAGAAGGCGGACCCGCAGCGGCCGGAGAGGAGGGAATGGCGGCCCTCAGATTTTCAACTGGGAAGTGCGAGTCGGCACCCATCGCTTGGGGTTACCCGGACCTGAGAGCCTGGGGTGACGATTGTCGACCGGAGGATCAACAGAATCTGACGAGAGCCGACAAACCGAAACATTCTCGTACCCTTGGGGACATGTGTCAGCATTGGAATTCGGGCCCCTTGGGATGTTCGGTCGAACGCTCGCTCTTTTCGCGGTATCGGCGGCCCTGCTGCTGTTCAATGCGGCGCTCGCGGTGTCTCAAGGGACGGGGAATCTCAAGAAGGATGAAGCGCCCCGCGAACGCGCTTCCGGCGCGCTCGCGTGGGCCGATGCCCTTCACAGTTTCACGGAAAACGTCGGACAGGTGCGTGACCGAGCGATTCGCCTGTATTTCACCTCGGGGCAGTTCCATGCGGGATTCGTGGAGAGCGGCGTTTTGATGAGGTGGGGGCCGGAGGCTGGATCGGGAGATGTACAGCCTGCCTCCGTCCGAGTCTCCTTCGACAAAGCCAATCCCGTGCTTCCCGAAGGCCGTGAGGAGTTCTCACACCGTAGCAACTTCTTCATAGGGAACTCGCCCGAGGAATGGCGAACCCAGGGGCGAAACTACGAGCAGGTCGTTTATTCGAACCTATACGATGGCATCGACCTCGTGTACCGAGTGGAGAATGGGATGCTGAAATACGAATTCCTCGTCCTGCCCCGCGTCGATCCCGGCGCAATTCGGATCACTTACGATGGTATCCGGGGTCTCGAGCTCGACGGCCTAGGGGATCTCGTTCTCCATACCCTCCATGGGGATCTGCGCGACACGGCCCCAAAGGCGTTTCAAGGGAACGAGATTGTAGCCTGCAAATTCCGCGTCGAACATCCGGCATCCGCGGGGTTCGAGTGCCCGTCCCGGGACCCTTCACTCCCTCTGGTCATCGATCCTCTTCTTTATTCCACGTTCTTGGGTGGCGGCGACTACGAGTGTTGCGCAGCGATCGCTTTGGACGGAGGGGGGAATGTCTACGTTTCCGGCACGACCCAATCGGTCAACTTCCCCACGACGGCAGGCGCTTTCGACGAGACCTACGACGGCGGGTCCGATGCATTCGTCGTGAAGCTGGACGCTGCCGGAACCGACATCGTGTATGCGACGTTCATCGGCGGAACTGGTGGAGACGGTGGAGAGGACCTCATCGTCGACGGGCTCGGCAACGTGTACCTGACCGGCTATACCTATTCTTGGGATTTTCCGACAACCCCAGGCGCCTTCCAGTCGAGCTACGTCCTGAACGGCGACGGTTTCGTCGCAAAGCTGAACGCGTCGGGGAGCGCACTCTTGTACTCCACTTATTTGGGCGGAGGCGATTATGATTCGCCTAGTTCGATCGACGTTGATAGCGCGGGAAGCGCCTACGTCACAGGGACGACAATTTCCGGGGACTTCCCAACAACGCCCGGAACACTAGATCCCACTTGGAACGGTGGTTACGAGGCATTCATCGCAAAGCTGAACGCCGCGGGGAGCGCGCTCCAGTACTCCACGTTCCTCGGGGGGAGCGCCGATGACTGGGGCACGTCCATCGACGTTGACTCAGCTGGTCGAGTTCACGCAGCTGGCGAGACAGGCTCGACGGATTTCCCAACCACTGTGGGAGCTTACGATCGTTCCTGGAATGGCGATTTCGATGCTTTCGTCACCAAACTGGATTCTTCCGGGGCTACTCTTGCATATTCCACGTTCCTCGGAGGCGCGGGGTCGGACATAGCCTATGGCATCGCGGTCCACTCAGATGGCTCAGCGTTCGTCGGCGGGCAAACGGACTCCAACGATTTCCCGACCACCCCGGGGGCCCTTGACCGGACCATCAACCGAACAGATGCCTTCGTCACGAAAGTGAACCCCACGGGAAGCGCCCTCGCATACTCGACGTTTCTGGGGGGTACTGGGCTGGATCGCGCGTTTGCCGTCGCCGTCATGGGAGACGGTACCGCGGTGGTTACAGGTGGCACGTACTCTGCGGACTTCCCGACGACACCAGGGGCCTTCCAACACGACCTCCATGATTTTGAGGATGCGTATGTGGCAAGACTAGGGGCGGCCGGCGACGCACTCCGGTATTCCACACTCATTGGCGGCAATGCCACCGCTAGCGAGTACGCAACAGGGATCGCCGTCGACGGAGCCGCAAATGCTTATCTGACCGGCATGACCGTATCCGTCGACTTCCCGACGACACCGGGAGCTTACGATCGTTCTTGGAACGGCGATTCTGACGCTTTCGTCGCGAAAGTTGCCACGGATTCGTACCCCATCGATCTCTCGACCTCCCCAGCTGGGTTGAAGGTGCGCCTCGACGGCGTTGAATTCACAGGTCCCTCGGTGACTTGGTGCGCACGCGGGACGCCGAACGTCCTCGACGCGCCCTCCCCGCAGGGCACCGGTACAACGCGGAGCTTGTTCAGTTCCTGGTCCGACGGGGGTGCGCAGTCCCACGACATCGTCTGCAATGCGCCTGCCAGCTATGCTGCCACGTTTGTCGTGGGTCATCAGGTCACCGTGAATACGTCTCCCTCAGGACTCCAGGTCACCGTGGACGGCGCCACCGCGACCGCGCCCCAGACATACTGGTGGCCCCAGGGCTCGGTGCATTCCCTGGACGTACCTTCGCCTCAAGGGAGTGGCACCGAACGTAATGTATTCGCGTCTTGGTCCGACGGGGGAGCGAAGAACCACGACGTGACAGTGACGACCCCGGCAACGCACGTCGCCGCATTCACCTATGAATTGCGACTCACCGTTTCCACGACGCCGGCCGGACTCAC
>Ga0209751_10005896_pt1 | contig 11454 bp, 11 predicted proteins | sample RifCSP13_1_FD_184019 | JGI IMG/M metagenome (GOLD analysis project Ga0209751, IMG submission 184019) | Soil microbial communities from Rifle, Colorado - Rifle CSP2_sed 13_1 (SPAdes) (version 2) | ecosystem: Environmental > Terrestrial > Deep subsurface > Rock core/Sediment | place: Rifle...
CGTGGATCCCCTCGATGAGCGCGATCTCACCGCCGTGGTAGGCCTCATGGGTGATGAGCCGGAGCAGGATCGACTGGCGGCTGTGCTCTTCGATCCCGTCGGGTTTCCGGCGTGCCACCGTCTCCGTGAGCGTCGCTGGCGTCCAGCGGTCGAGACATCCCCTGACGACACCCCACGTCGATTCCCAGGCTCCCGCGACCTCGTCGCCGGATCGGACGACCTCGAGCTCGTCTTCCCAGCCGAGCCCGGTCGGATCGGCGAACGGGGTTTGTTCGGCGCCCGGCTCGCCGAATACGTGGCAGAGCCAGTAGACGCGGGCGCCGGCGGTGTGGGCGGCGATCGCCCAGATCGGCCAGTGGCCGTCGTGAGCCCGCAGGGCGAGGTCCTCGGCGGACAGCCCGCGGAGGTGGGCAACCACCCGGTCGTTGTAGCCCCGCCAGTCGGCGTAGAAAGGGGCGATCGATGCCGGGACGCTGGTCACGGCTTCGATCCGGGCCCACGACCCCAGGAGTTGACGAGCCCGACGATGGCGATGAGGAGACCGAGGACCCCGGCCCCGGTCGCCAGGCCGCCGTTCCCGGTCGTGAGACCGAAGACCATGATCGCGATGCCGAACAGGATGATCGCCGCGCCCGACGTTGCCGGATCACCCTGCATGCTCAGCTGCCCGTGATGAACTCGCCGCCATCGACGCTGATGATGTCGCCGTTGATGAAGTCCGTGCCCGGGCCCGATAGCGCCACGATGGCGTTCGCGACGTCCTGGGGCGTGGTCATCCGGCCGGTGGGATTGCGCTTCATCGTGAGATCGATCATCTGCTGGCTCTCGGGGATCTTCAGGAGCGCCGGCGTGATCGTGACCCCGGCCCGGATGGCGTTGATCGTCGCGCCGGTGCCCTTCCGGGCCAGCTCCATCGCCAGCTGCCGGACGTGGCTCTCGAGGGCCGCCTTCGCCGACGACACGACGCCGTACGACGGGACGACGCGGGTCGAGCCCTCCGAGGTCATCGCGAAGATCCGGGTGCCCTTCCCGATCAGCCCCCGTCGGTAGAGGTCCTGGACCCAGTAGACGAGGCTGTTGGCCATGACGTCCTGGGTCATCTCCATCCTCTTGCGATCGACCGCGTCCTTGGGGTCGTCGGCGAGGTACGGAACGAGGCTGCCAAACGCGAGCGAGTGCATGACGACGTGGACGAACGGGTCGCGGCCGGCCGCCCGGGCCGCGGCGAAGACGCCCTCGAGCTGGTCGAGGGCGGTGGCGCGCTTCTCGTCGTCGGCGGCGTTCATGTTGATGAACAGGACGTGCCGGCCCGCCCCGGCGAGATCGGTCTTGAGCTCCTCGACGTGCTGGAGCGCGGCCCGGAAGTCGAGGTGGATGCCGCAGATGTTGTCGCCGGCCGCGGCGAGGGCCCGGGCGGTGGCCTCGCCCATGCCGGACGAGGCGCCGAGGATGAGCGCCCAGCGCTCGCGGGTGTCGGTCATCGGGGTGGGGTCTCCTGGGGTGTCGAGAGGCCGAGTCTAGCGCGCGGCCCGCCCGGCCGGCCGCGCGATCCGTGCACCGCTGCACTTGCCAGCCCTCGCGTCGCCGGCCCACCATCGGCGGCGATGACGCCCCTGTCCGCGCCGACCCTGCACGGACCGCGCGTCGGCCTCCGCCCCGTCGAGGTCGACGACCACGCCGTGCTCGCCGCGATCCTGGCCGAGCCCGAGGTGGCGCGGTGGTGGGTCCACGGACCACTCGAGGACGCCGTCGCGGAGCTCTTCGAGGTCGACGAATCCAGCGCGATCCTGGCGATCGAGGTCGACGGCGAGGTCGCCGGGATGCTCCAGTTCAGCGAGGAGACCGAGCCCGACTACCGCCATGCCGGGATCGACCTGTTCGTCGGCGCTCGCTGGCAGGGGCAAGGGATCGGCCCCGAGGCGATCCGTCTGATCGCCGGCTACCTGTTCGACGCGCGCGGCCACCACCGGATCACGATCGACCCCGCCGCCGCCAACGCCCGAGCGATCCGGGCCTACGAGAAGGTCGGCTTTCGCCGGGTCGGGGTGATGCGCCGGTACGAGCGCGGCGCCGACGGCACATGGCACGACGGTTTGCTGATGGACCTGCTCCGCGGGGAGCTCATGGGGGCGTAGGGCCGGCGCTCGGTCAGAGGACGCCGTCGCGGCGGAGCCGGTCGATGGCACCGGCGTCATAGCCGAGCTCGCCCAGGATCTCGGCCGTGTGCTCGCCGAGGAGCGGCGGCGGGGTGCGGATGGTTGCCGGCGTCGCGGCGAAGTCGAACGGGCTGCGGACCTGGTCGACCGCCCCGAGGGACGGATGGGTCACCGCCACGCGCGCGCGGACGGCCTCGGCCTGTGGCGTCGCGAATGCTTCGAGGACGTCGAAGAGTGGGCCGGCAGGGACGTCGGCCGCACCCAGTCGCGCCAGCCACTCGGCGGTCGTCGCGGTCGCCAGTCGCGCGGCGAGGAGGGGGATCAGCGCATCACGGTTGACCACGCGCTCGCCGTTCGTCGCGAACCGCGGGTCGGCCGCGAGCGCGGGCACCCCGAGCGCCGCGCAGAACCGCGGCCACTGGCGCTCGCTACCGACGCCGATCGCAATCGTCCCGTCGGCCGTCTCGAACGTCTGGTACGGGACGATGTTCGGGTGGGCGTTGCCGCGCCGACCGGGGGGTCGCCCGGTCACGAACGCGTTCTGGGCCTGGTTCACGAGGATGGCGAGCGTACTCTGGAGGAGCGAGACATCGACGCGCTGGCCGCCGGCGTTGGGCCGGGCGAGCAGGCTCGCCAGGACGGAGATCGTCCCGAACAGACCAGCCGCGACGTCGCTGATCGCGACGCCGACCTTGGTCGGGGGACCACCGGCCTCGCCCGTGATCGACATCAGCCCGCCGGTCGCCTGGATGATGAAGTCGTAGCCGGGCTTGGCCGCGTCCGGCCCGCCGATCCCGTAGCCGCCGATCGCGAGATGGACGAGGTCCGGGTTGATCGCCGCGAGCGCGGCCTCGGAGAACCCGAGCCGGTCGAGGCCGCCGGCGCGGAAGTTCTCGACGAGGACGTCGCCCCGGGCGAGCAGGCGCCGCAGGACCTCCCGGCCCGCCTCGGTCCGGAGGTCGAGCCGGAGGCTCCGCTTGTTCCGGTTGACCGCCAGGTAATAGGCCGCGGTCCGCGTTCCGGCGGCCTCGTCGCCGACCCACGGCGGCCCCCAGCCGCGGGTCGCGTCGCCGTCCGGCGGCTCGACCTTGACGACGTCGGCCCCGAGGTCGGCGAGGAGCATCGTGGTGTAGGGGCCGGCGAGGACCGTCGAGCAGTCGACCACCCGGATCCCGGCGAGGGGTCCGACGGGGTCCGGGTGCGGGAGATCGGGATCAGCGGCCATCGTACGGGATGGTACGGCGCGATCGACGCCCGCTGGCCGTTCCCGCGCTACGATCCGGTGGTGTCCGACCGGCGCCCCCTGACCCTCATGACCGTCCATGCCCACCCCGACGACGAGACGATCGGCACGGGCGGACTCATGGCGACCGCCGTCCGTGACGGCCATCGCGTCGTCCTCGTCACCTGCACCCGCGGCGAGCTCGGCGAGATCGTGGTCCCCGAGATGGACACGCCGGATAACCATCGCCGCCTCGGCGAGATCCGGGCGGCCGAGCTCGAGGCGGCGATGGCCGACCTCGGCGTCACGGAGTGGGAGAACCTCGGCTATCGCGACTCGGACATGATGGGCCGGGTCGGGAACCTCGATCCTCGATGCTTCTGGCAGGCCGACCTCGACGAGGCCGCCGGTCGCCTGACCTGGCTCGTCCGACGACATCGGCCGGACGTCATGACGACGTACAACGACTTCGGCGGCTACGGTCACCCCGACCACATCCGGACCCACGACGTCGCCGTCCGGGCGTTCTCCAGGGCGGGCGATGCCTCGTGGTATCCGCAACAGCTCGCCCCGGAGCACGGCGGGACGGGCCCGGCCGAGGCCGACGGCGGCCTCTCGCCGTGGAGCCCCTCGAAGCTCTACGAGCAGGCGATTCCGGCCTCGGTCAGGAACGCGATGCGCGACCGAGTGGAGGCCCTCGGTGAGCGATCCTTCTGGTCCGAGCCGGAGAACGCCACGCCCGATGAGCTCGAGGCGTGGCGCGACCGGATGGCGAGGATGCTCGTCCCCGACGAGCAGATCACCACCTGGATCGACGCCGGCGACGTCCTCGACCGGAAGTGGGCCGCGATCCGGCGGCACCGCACCCAGATGAGCCCCGACCACCCGTTCCTCCGCTTCGGCCTCGACGCCTGGCGCGAGTACTGGGCGAAGGAGGCGTACATCCTCCGCGAGTCGCGGGTCCCGGCGCCAACCCCCGAGACGGACGTCTTCGCCAGGCTGGGCTGACCCGCTCCGCCGTCCCAGCGCGCGGTGCCGGCCGCCGAACCACCACCTACGACCGAGGGTGCCTGCTTCGCTCAAACCTGAGAGTGCCTCGCCTACCACTACCCGGGTTCGTCATCGGGCCTGGAGGTCGCGCGACTGGACCTCGAGCTCGCATGGCGTCCCGTCACCAGTCCAGGGTGTTCTTCGAGGCGGCCCAGACCTGGCCCATGACGACGGCCCCGGAGCCGGCCGGGTCCATGAAGTTGGGCTGGGCCCGGTCGAGGATGAGGTGCGGCCGCATCCGGACCTGGACGAGCTCGGCGCCCGAGAACGTCAGCTCCAGGGTGATGCCCTCCATCGTCGGCTCCGACCAGGTCTGGTCGAAGACGAAGTTGCCGAGGGCGTACCAGATCGGCTTGCCCTTGTAGACCTCGATGCCGGCGGCCCAGTGCGCGTGGTTGCCGATGACCATGTCGGCCCCGGCGTCGATCGCCGCCTGGGCCAGCTTCCGCTGGCCGGCGAAGGGCGTCGGGTCGTACTCCGCGCCCCAGTGCGGGAAGACGATCACGAGATCAGCGCCGGCAGCCCGCGCCGCGGCCACGTCCACCCGGACGTTCTCCACCGTCAGCGGCGCGCTGCCAGCTCGCTCAGCACCGGCGAAGGAGCCGCCGGCGATCGTGTCGTAGCCGAGGACCGCGACGGTCGCCCCGCCGGCCTCGAGGAGGGCGGGAGTGCGCGCCGCCGCCAGGTTCGCGCCCGCGCCGCTGTGCGCGATCCCGAAGCCGTCGAGGGCTTCGATCGTCTCGAGGATTCCCCGCGCCCCGGCGTCCCGGATGTGGTTGTTGCCGAGGGAGACATAGTCCAGGCCGGCGTTGACCAACCCCTCGATGTAGGCCGGGTTGGCGCTGAAGACCGTGCCATGGTCGTGGAAACGGAACGCTTTCGGAGCGGGGTTCTCGAAGTTGGCGATCGCGATGTCGGCGCCCGTCAGGAGCGCGCGCATCGCCCCCTCGCCGCCCGTCCGCTCCGTCCGCGGCAGGTCCCAGCCGAAGACCGAGCAATCCTTGCATCGCGAGGTGATCTTCACCGTCCCGCCGTCCCACGGGAAGTCGACGCCGCGGGCCGAGCCCCGGATGGCCAGCGACACCCCGCGGTCGAGGAGGATGTCCCCGCCGGCGACGAGGGTCCAGGCGGTCGCGGGGTCATAGCGGGGCGCAGGCACCGCCTGAGGTTGGCCGGGCTCGAAGGTGAACGTCGCGTGCAGCGGCCAGTCGTCGGAGGTCGCGACGCGGTCGACGCCGAACAGGAAGGTGCCGTCGAAGCCGAGCACCTTGAGGCTCGGGTCGACGTCGTCCGCGAGGACGAACCCGAGCCGCTTGCGGCTGGCGACGAGGTCCGCCCGGAGGGTCGCGACGTCGGCGACGACGACGAACGTCGCCCTCGCGCCCGGATGGCCGAGGCCGAGCGCCTCGACGACCTTGAACTGCTGGGCCGCGACGACCACGACGGCGTCGTAGCGGTCCGACGTCCCGGCCAGCACGGCCGCCACCTCGGCGGCAGAGGTCTCCGTCCACGGAGCCCGGAAGTCGGTGACCGGGACGAGCGGGCGCCGCAGGAGGATCGGGGTCGGCGCGGGCGTCGGGGGCAGGGTCGGCTCGACCGTCGGGGACGGTGACGGGGTCGGGATCGGAGATGGCGTCGGGGATGGCGTCGGGTTGACGGCCGGAGCGCAGGCCGCCGCTGCGAGCGCGATGGTGGCCGCCACGGCGAGGAGGCGCGAGCCTCGAGGCGCGGTCTCCCGGCGCGCTGGCCGGCGTCGGTCTGGTGCCACGGCGGCAGGGTACCCCGGACAAGGGGACGCCCCGTTCGGGCGGGCGAACGGGGCGTCGGGTGGAGTCGGTATGGAGGGCCGCTCGGCCGGCGGCGGTGCCGGGTGCCGTCGGTCTGGATGGCGGACCCGACCGGATTCGAACCGGCGATCTCCAGCGTGACAGGCTGGCATGTTGGGCCGCTACACCACGGGTCCGTGCGGCGACTGCGAAGGGTAGCAGGCATCCGGTTCGTTGTCGCCGGCCTGGCCTCGCCGACGCGGCCGGCCAGCGTCGATGCCGGGGGCGACGCGGTATCCTCCCGGGGCCCATGGACATGATCGACCTGCGGTCCGACACCGTAACCCAGCCGACCCCCGAGATGCGCCGGGCGATGGCGGCCGCGGAGGTCGGCGACGACGTCCTCGGCGACGACCCAACGGTCATCACCCTCGAGGAGCGGGCGGCGGAGCTGCTGGGCAAGGAGGCCGGGCTGTTCGTCGCCTCCGGGACGATGGGCAACCTCGTTGCCCAGCTGGCCCTCCTCGGGCGAGGCCAGGAGACGATCGCCGGGCGACAGCACCACATGGTCCTCGACGAGGCCGCCGGCCACGCGGTCATCGTCGGGACATCGATCCGGACCCTCGAGGAGCGGCCGGACGGGACGCTCGATCTCGACGAGATCCGCGACGCCTTCCGCGACCCGACCGACCCCCACGAGCCGATCACCGGCCTGGTGACCCTGGAGAACACCCATGCCCACTCGATGGGCCAGCCGATCTCGTCGGCCTACACGGCGGCGGTCGCCGCCATCGCCCACGAGCGGGGCGTGCCGCTCCACCTCGACGGAGCGCGCTTCTGGAACGCCGTCGTCGCCCTCGGCGTGGCCCCGACCGAGCTCGCCGGTCCCGCGGACACCGTCACGTTCTGCCTCTCGAAGGGCCTCGGCTGCCCCGTCGGCAGCGTCCTCGTGGGCTCCCGCGACGTCATCTGGCGAGCCCGTCGCGGGCGGAAGCTCGTCGGCGGCGGGATGCGCCAGGCCGGGATCATCGCGGCCGCCGGGCTCGTCGCCCTGCGCGATGGCGACGCCGGGATGATCGAGCGCCTGGCCGAGGACCACGCCACCGCCCGTCGGCTGGCCGAGGCTCTCGCGGGCATACCCGGGCTCCTGTCCCCCGGCGACATCGCCCAGCCGGGCGACGGCCCGCTGGACCCGAACCGTGTCCGGACCAACTTCGTCCTCTTCCGGGTCGACCGGGACCGAACGGCGTTCCTCGATGCCCTCCGCTCCGAGGGCGTCCTCCTCGAGCGGTTCCCGCACGGGCAGGTCCGGGCGGCGACCCACGTCGGGATCAGCGCCGCCGAGATCGAGCGGACGATCGAGGCCATCGGGGCTGCCCTTCGCGCGACCGGCCGCGACGCCGTGACGGCCGCGACCCCCGCGTGAGCTCGCCCTCGATCCTCGGCGGCGTGGCCCTCCCACGCCCCGGCCGGGCACCAGATGAGGGTCCCCTCGATGACGCCTTCTACGACCTCGTCGAGGCGCGCTTCGCCCGGGTCGTGACCGAGGACCCGGTCATGGCCACGTACCTCGGCATCCACGCCTGGGACGACCGGCTGCCCGACGCCTCCCGAGACCACGTCCTCGGTGAGATCGCGGCCGATCGGCGCCACCTCGCCGAGGTGGAGGCGATCGACCCGGCCGGCCTGTCGGCCGCGGCCCGCTTCGAGCGAGAGATCGAGCTCCACAACCTTCGGCGCGCCATCTTCGATGCCGACGTCGTCCGGCGCTGGGAACGCCACTCGGCCGGCATCGATGCCGTCGGAGACGCCCTCTTCCCGCTCTTCACCCGCGACTTCGGCACGCCGGCTCAGCGGTTCGCCGCCATCGCGGCCCGCCTCGAGGCCGTCCCCGGGCACCTCGTCGAGCACCGAACGCGGGCAACGGCCCCCCAGGTGCGGGCCTGGCAGGAGCTGGAGATCGCGGCGGCCCGGGACCTGCCCGCGTTCCTGGGGGAGATCGTCGAGGCGGCCGGGACCCTGACCCTCGGCGCCCCGCTCGTGCGCCGCCTGGAGCGGGCGGTCGAGCGGGCCGAGGCCGCGGTCGCGGAGCACGCCGGGTGGGTCCAAACCACTCTCGCCGGCGGGACCGACGAGTGGGCCCTCGGGCGTGATCGCTACGACGAGCTGGTCCGTCTCAGGGCCTTCGACGGCCTCGACGCCGGCGCGATCCTCGAGATCGGCCAAGAGCAGCTCGCCGCGAACCACGCCGCCCGGGCCGCCGCCGCCCACGAGATCGACCCGGCGGCCCCGGAGCTCGACGTCGTCGAGCGGATCAAGTCGGATCACGCCCCGACCTTCGAGGCGGCGCTCGACGAGTATCGAGCGGCGATGGCCCGCGCCCGCCGGTTCCTCGTCGATCGCAGGCTGGTCACGGTCCCGCCCGGGGAGCGGGTCGAGGTCGTCGCCACGCCCTCGTACCTCCGCCGGGTCATGCCCTTCGCCGCGTACTTCGCGCCGGCCCCCTTCGATCCCTCGCCGGTCGGGACCTACGTCGTCACGCCGTCCGTCGACGACGACCCCGACGCGATGCGCGAGCACTACCGGGCCTCGATCAGCAACACCGGCATCCACGAGGCCTACCCGGGCCACCACCTCCAGCTGACGGTCGCGGTCCGGCACCCGTCGCTGAGCCGGCTCCTCTGCGACGCCCCGGAGTTCGTCGAGGGCTGGGGCATGTACAGCGAGCAGATGATGCGCGAGGAGGGCTTCGACGATGGCCCGGAGTTCCGCCTGGCGCTCGCCACGGACGCGATCTGGCGGGCCTGCCGGATCGTCCTCGACATCCGGATGCATCGGGGCGAGATCTCGATCGAGGCGGCGACCAACTTCCTCGTCGAGCACACCCGGTTCGAGCGCCCCAACGCCCTGGCCGAGATCCGGCGCTACACCTCGTCGCCGACCTACCCCCTTTCGTACCTGCTCGGGAAGGTCCTGATCCTCGGCCTGCGCGACGACCAGCGGCGGCGGCTGGGCGGCGCGTTCTCGCTCCGCGCGTTCCACGACACGCTCCTCCGCAACGGCGGGCTGCCGATCAGCTTCCACCGCCGGCTCCTGGCCGGCGAAGACCAGCCCATGGCGCCGCGCGCGAACGGGATCGATCGCGCCGCCGCGCGAGCCTGAGGCCGGCCCGGCGCCGTGCAGGTCATCCCGGCGATCGACCTCGAGCGCGGCCGCTCGAGGGTCGTCTTCTGGCCGGGGGTGGCCTCCGGGATCGGCGCCCCGACCGACCGACCGGAGCGGATCGCCGAGCATTTCGTGAGCCTCGGGGCACCGCTCATCCACCTGGTCGACTTCGACGGGGCCCGAGCGGGGGCGCCGGTCAACCTCGAGGCGGTCGGCACGATCGCGGCCCGGGTGGCGACGCCGCTCCAGCTCGCCGGTGGCGTGGATTCGGCCGACGGGATCCGGCTCGCCTTCGCCGCCGGGGCGACGCGCGTCCTCGTCGGGGTGGCCGTCGCCGACGACCCGACCACGCTTCGGGGCTGTCTCGCAGTTGCCGGCGACTGGCTCGCCGTGGGCCTTGACGCGAGGGCGGAGCGGCTCGCGGCCTTCCCCTGGCACCGTCCGCGCGTCCCGAGCCTTCGCGAGCTCGCCGACGAGCTCGTCGGGGCCGGCGTGGCCCGGCTCGTCCTGTCGCATGGCGGCGGGGACCCGGAGGTCGAGGCACTCGCGGAGCTCGCCCGGGCCGTCGACATCGAGCTCCTCGTCGCCGGCGGCGTCCGTGACCTCGATACGGTCCGCCGCCTGCGCGATGCCGGCGTCCGGGGCATCATCCTCGGCGAGGCGCTCCTGTCCGGGGCGATCGACTACGCCGCCGCCCGGGAGGCCGCCGCATGACCCAGCCCCGCGCCCGCCGTCTCGCCTGGCTCCTCACGACCGCAGCGGTCGCGAGCGTCGGGATCGCCGCCTGCAGCGCCGCACCGACCCTGCCGCCGATCGCCACGCCGTCGCCGACACCGATCGTCACCCCGGACGCTCGTAACTGCCCGACGACCGCTCCCGACCCGCTCCCCGCCGGCGAGACGCGGACCGTGACGATCACGACGGCGAAGGGCACGATCACGATCACCGTCGAGGCCGACCTCGGGCCGCGCGCGGCCGGCAACTTCGTGGGCCTTGCCGAGTGCGGCTTCTACGACGGGATCGTCTTCCATCGGGTCGTGCCGGGCTTCGTAATCCAGGGCGGCGATCCACTGGGCACGGGCTTCGGCGGCCCGGGCTACGAGTTCGACGACGATCCCGTGGACGTGCCCTACGACCGCAGCGTCGTGGCGATGGCGAACGCCGGCCCGAACACCAACGGCAGCCAGTTCTTCATCGTCCTCGCCGACAGCGGCCTCGACCCGAACTTCTCGGTCTTCGGTCGGGTCAGCGCGGGCATGGAGACCGTCGACGCGATCGCCGCCGCGGCCGACGCGGAGAACCCGACGAACCCGGTCGTCATGGACTCGGTGACGGTCTCGAACCCCTGACAACCGGCAAGGCTGCTGGCCCGCCATCGCACCCGAAGGAGGCGCCATGACCCGCGCGACCATTGCCACCGACCTCGGCGACATCGAGGTCCAGCTGTACACGACCGATGTCCCCCGGGCGGCCGGCAACTTCGTCGAGCTCGCCCGCAAGGGCTTCTACGACGGGGTCGTCTTCCACCGGGTCATCCCGGGCTTCGTGGCCCAGGCCGGAGACGGCCAGTTCGGCAAGAAGGCGACCCTCGACCGGAGCCGGGTTGGGACCGGCGGGCCCGGCTACAAGTTCGAGGACGAGCCCGTCAAGGGTGACTACGCCCGCGGCGCCCTGGCCATGGCGAACGCCGGGCCGAACACGAACGGCAGCCAGTTCTTCATCTGTCACCAGGACCTGACCGGCAAGCTCCCCAAGAGCTACACGCTCTTCGGGATGGTCACGAAGGGCATGGACGTCGTCGACAAGATCGTGGCCGCTCCGCGCAATTCGCGCGATCTGCCGGACGATCCGGTCGCAATGACCTCGGTCACGATTCACGACGACTGACGCGAGGCCGTGACGGGTCGCCGTGAGGCCCGTCCGAGATTCGTTAAGGAATTTACACATCCCCCGCGTCGAAAAGGGTTGGATTCGAGCGCCCGTTCGGATAGACTCACTCGTGCACTGCGTTCGCGCAGTCCGCTGCCCCAGCGGCAAGGTCATGGGTAGGTTGGGTCAGGGTAGTCGGTGCAGCCGACGTGATAGATGCCTTTGA
>Ga0209751_10005898_pt1 | contig 11453 bp, 9 predicted proteins | sample RifCSP13_1_FD_184019 | JGI IMG/M metagenome (GOLD analysis project Ga0209751, IMG submission 184019) | Soil microbial communities from Rifle, Colorado - Rifle CSP2_sed 13_1 (SPAdes) (version 2) | ecosystem: Environmental > Terrestrial > Deep subsurface > Rock core/Sediment | place: Rifle...
CTCGTCAAGGCTTGAGGACATGAGCAGCTTCAGCAATCCACACTACATGTACCTGTTCGACATGAAGAACGGGAAGAAGAAACTGGCCTACGGGCAATCACCCGAAGACGCACTGGAGATCTTGAGCTACCGCCTGTCGCCGGAAGAACTGGAGCAGATCATTCCGGACAAGTTCACCAAGATCTCGCAGCGCAAGATGCAGGAATTCGTCCACCTGTTAGCATAGCGCGGCCCCGCCGCAACCGAAAGACCAACCACGGATGGCACGGATTACACGGATGGATTGAGGGGCCGTCATCCGTGTAATCCGTGGCAATAATCTTCTGGTGAAATGTCCACCCCTCTATTACGCGAGGGGTGGTTTTTGTGTCTTAGGCGTTAGGCGCGTTGACAAGCTTGCCACTCGCACTTAAAATGGCGACACCATTCACTTATCCCAGACAGGGGGAACGATGAAAGACTATTCGACCGACGCCCTGCGGAACGTCGTCCTGCTCGGCCATGGGTCGGCCGGCAAGACGATGCTGGGCGAAGCCATGCTCTTCAGCGCGGGCGCGATTTCGCGCCTGGGCCGCGTTGAAGACGGCACGACTGTCGCCGATTTCGACGAGGAGGAAATCCGGCGGCGCATCTCGTTGAGCACGGCGCTGCTGCCCGTGGAGTGGAAGGAGCACAAGCTCAACGTGCTCGACACGCCGGGCTTCCCGGACTTCGTCGGCGAGGTGAAAGGCGCGGTGCGGGTCGCCGAGTGCGCGCTGATTCTGGTCGACAGCGTCGCCGGCGTCGAGGTCGGCACCGAGCTGGCGTGGTCCTACTGTGACGAGCGGGATCTGCCGCGCATGGTTGTCGTCGGCAAGATGGATCGAGACAACGCGGACTTCGAGAAGGCGCTGGAGTCGCTGACCGGCAGCTTCAAGGCCAATTTCGTTCCCCTGTTCTTACCGATCGGCGCGCAAGCCAACTTGAAGGGCATCCTCGACGTGACGCGGATGAAAGCGCGCATGGGCGCGAAGGGCGAGCTGGCGGACATCCCGGCGGACATGGCCGGCGCGGCGGAAGACGCGCGCGGCAAGGTCGTCGAGGCCGCCGCCGAAGGCGACGACGAGCTGATCATGAAGTTCCTGGACGGGCAGGAGCTGACCGACGAGGAGGTCACGCGCGGGTTGCGCGCTGCGCTTCGAAACCGCACGCTCGTGCCGGTGCTGTGCGCCGCTTCGACGACCGGCGTCGGGGTGTCGGGCGTGCTCGACGCGCTGGTCGAGTTCGCCCCATCGCCGCTCGACGTGCCGCCGCAGGCCGCGACGCGCGTCGCGAGCGACGCCGAGGAGACGCTCGAAGCCACAGACGCCGGCGCGCTGGCAGCCCTGGTCTTCAAGTCCACGGCCGATCCCTTCGTCGGCAAATTGACCTACTTCCGCGTCTACCGGGGCGCTGTCACGTCGGATTCGCGCGTGTACAACAGCACGCACAGCGCCGAGGAACGCATCGGCCAGATCTACGTCATGCGCGGCAAGGAGCAAAGTCCCGTGCCGCGCGTCGGTGCGGGCGACATCGGCTTGGTGGCCAAGCTCGGCGTGACGATGACCGGCGACACGCTGTGCGTGAAGGAAAACGCGATCCGCATCGCGCCTCCTGCCTATCCCGACCCGCTGATCACCATCGCCGTCGAGCCGAAGACGCAGGCCGATTCGGCCAAGATGGGTCCGACGCTGACCAAGCTGTCCGAGGAAGACCCGACGCTGCGCTGGCGGCAGGAGCCGAGCATCAAGCAGACGCTGCTCGAGGGCATGGGCGACAACCACCTTGACGTGGCGATCCGCCGCGCCCACACCAAGTTCGGCGTCGAGCTGGTGACGCATCCTCCCAAGGTGCCCTACCGCGAAACGATCACAAAGACGGCCGAGACGACCTACCGACACAAGAAGCAGACCGGTGGCGCAGGCCAGTTCGCCGAGGTCGCTATGCGGGTCGAGCCACAGGAGCCGGGCAAAGGCTACGAATTCTCCTGGAAGGTCTTCGGCGGCGCGATCTCGACGTCCTTCCAGTCGTCGATCGAGAAGGGCATCAAGGCGGTCATGGAAAGCGGCGCGCTCGCAGGCTATCCTATCGTGGACGTCAAGTGCGCCGTCGTCGACGGCAAGGAGCATCCCGTGGACTCCAAGCCCATCGCTTTCGAGACGGCCGGCCGCGAAGCGTTCAAGCAAGCCGTGCTCGGCGCCAACCCGGTGCTGCTCGAGCCGATCGTCACCTTGCGGGTCGTCGTGCCGGATAGCTACACGGGCGACGTCATCGGCGACTTGAACACCAAGCGCGCCCGCGTGCAGGGCATGGATCAGGAGGGCGGCAAGGCGATCGTCACGGCGTCGGTCCCGCTCGCCGAGGTGCAGCGCTACGCCACCGATTTGCGCTCGCTCACACAGGGGCGCGGCGTGTTCAGCATGAAGTTCGACCGCTACGAGCAGGTGCCGGCGCACATCGCGCAGGGCCTCATCGAGAGAGCCAGGAAGGAGCGCGCGGGGGAGAAAGCAGAAGAGTAGAGGCGCGGGGGCTTGCTCAAGTCCAAACTTCTAAATCCAAACTCCAAAATCCCAGTAAGACTTCGGAAGTCTCGAAGCGGGCCTCCGCAGGCAGGGATTCGATTTGAGACTTCCGAAGTCTATCCACCGATCAGCCTGCGCGGCATGTCGAGCAAGCGGCGCACGACGCGGTGGGTAAGGCTCGGCTTTTCCAGTTGCGCCAGGCCGCTTTCGAAGGCGCCGATCGCGCCGAGCCAGTTTCCCTGCTTGAGCTTGAGGCGGCTCAGCGCGGTGTAGGTGGACTGCGCCAGATCGTGTTCCCCGACCGATTCGAGCAACTGGATAGCCTCCATGTAAAATTCGGACGCCTGATCCGGTTTGCCCTGAGCGTCGGCCAGCGCGCCCAGGTTGCCGACGACCTGGCCCTCGCTCGCCACGTCGCCGAGCGACTGGAACACGGCGCGCGCTTCCTGGAAAGCGGCGAGCGCCTCCTCCCATCGTGCGGCCTGCCGCCAGGATTGGCCGCGATTGTTGGCCTGCTCGGCGGCGTCTTTCAGGCGGTCGCCGGCGGCGAAGACTGCCTGAGCGTCGGCGAACTTCGCCGCCGCTTCCTCAAACCGCTCCTCGCGATACAACCGCATGCCTTCGTCGCGCAGCGCCTCGCCGCTCGCCATAATGAGTAATTGGGAATTAGTAAGTGATATCCAGCAGGCCTTCTGCGATCTTGCGGATGCGATCCGCGTCCATGTCCGAAATGCGAATGGCGACCCGCAGGTAAGGCAGGTTCGTGTAACGGCTGACGAACGCGCGCACGTCGTCCGGTAATTCCGCGAAGCGCTCGAACTGGCTTTGCGCCTGCTCGCGCTCCCCGACCCGGCCGACGCCTTCGTCCACGAAATAGGACATCGGCACCCGAAGCGCCTCGGCAAACTCGAGCAGCTCGGCGACCGGAATCGGGCGCTGGCCGTATTCGTATTGCGTGATCCGGCGGGGCGGCACGTTCAATGTCTTCGCCAGCTCCTTCTGAGACATGTCGGCTTGTGTGCGGGCCTGGCGCAGCAGCACGCCGATGATCCGGTTGCGCAAGGCGATGATTTGATCGGTCGGCAGTTCCGGCTCCTCCTGCACCAGTTTGTCTTGCTCCTTGTCCTTGAAAAAGCCGGAGACCGGAACGTTTAGCATGTACGCCAGCAGCTCGAGCTGCGGCAGCGTGATGTCCTTGCGGCCATCCTCAAAGCGTGAGAGCGTCGAGACGCTGACGCCGATCGCTTCGGCGCATTCTTTCTTCGTGCGGCCGGCGCGCAGGCGGGCGCCCTGCAGCAGAACGCCGATAATCTTGCGCCGAAGCGCGAGCGCGTCCGACATCGTGCTCTTGTGTGTCGCGTCGTCCACCGATCCGATCTCCTCAGGTGATCACGGCGCGATTATACCACAGGGCAACGTGTCAACCGCTCGCTCTCGGCGCGTCCCTTCGACGGCGCCCTCATCCCGGTCCCCTCTCCCGAAGCACACTGTTCCGCCTCAGTAGAGGGGCAGACGCATCGTCGTCGGTGGAGAGACTTCGGAAGTCTACGAGTTCGCCCGCAAGATCAGGCCCTCAGACTTCCGAAGTCTTTACGCTAATCGAGCGGGCTGCGCACGGCGAGACTTCGGAAGTCTTCAGGAGCAGCCTCGCCGGCGAGACGAGCCTGTTAGGCAGACGCCCTCGCCTGCTGGGTCACGCCTTGAGACTTCCGAAGTCTTTAGGCTACCACTCGTCGCGCACCCTAACACTTCAGAAGCGCCTTTGACTGAGCCGCCCCTGCTCGCCACGGTCGCTGAAACCCGCACGTTAGAAGTTCCTGCGACACAGGTGCGGCGACTTACCCCGGCCGCTGACGCCAACCCGTTAGAAGGTCTCCCGACTGGACTACTGCTCCCCGCGTCTGCCGCTGACCCGGACACGCCCTCAAGCCTCTCATCACCTTCCGTGACGATCACCCCTCACGGCGTGCGCTGTCCGGCCTGCGGACAACTGATGCAGCGCCAAGCCACTCTCCCGCCACACGGACGCTCGCCGCCATGAAGGGTAGCGTGTCCACTTCCATGATTCTCTCGGCTCAGGATGCAAGGCTGGAGTCCTGCATCCGCGCCGCTGCTTGCCTGGCGACCGGATACTCTCCTCGCGCGACCCTGATCTCACCGAGCAGTATCCTCATCCGGCTGCCACAAGGTCATTCACGATTTGACCTGGCGCCCCGCACGGGACTACAATTACCTCCGTGCGCCCGCTGCGACATGTGCCGTCTCATGCCGCGGACAGCCTCAAATTCCAAATAGGCGAGCGATCGCGCCCGGCTTAGTTCAACTCAGGATTATGCGGCGGCTTTCACCCGTTTGATCCGCGCGATCAGGCTGATCCACGCCGCATCAATCCTTAACGTGCGACCCGTTCGCTCGAAACCATCAGGTAGATGATGGGAGGATGAGCGGCAAAGGAGGCGTCAACCGACAGGTTGACAAGAACTTTGACAACTGTGTGTCCAAATAGGTGCGGCCATTCAGCCTGACCCACGGAATGACCTACTCCTATCCTCCAGGTGGAGGAGTGAAAGCCTCACCCTACTGCGTGCGACTGGTTCTCAAGCGTGGGAGTGCAAGGGTGAAAAGGGGATAAACTGCTAGCCGAAAGCGGTGACCGCCCCCAGCCGGTGACTAGGGACAGGATGTTCGACAAAGGCACGTAAGCGTCGTGAGTGATAACTTGCCGAACGGCTACCTGCCGGTTTGGCAGACGGCAAGCCCAAACGGGAAACGTCCCCATTCGGCCACGTAGTAATAAGGTACGTGGTTTCCACTCGATACGAGGGGCGCGGCGTAGAGTGTCGTTCCTTCGGCTTCGCTCAGGACAGGCTCTACCGTCACAGAAAATGGACACATGGAACGGAGTAACCCGTCCAGGCTCTCTCACACACCGGTCGAGCGGAGAGAGGTTTCCGCGCGGTGCTGGATTGGAGTAGGCGACCAGGCCGGATGCCTTGACGGTGGAGGATACCCCAAGAAGCCAAGGCCCTTGGTAATGCGAGGGATAAGCTGACGTGGGGCTGCTACACGAGAGGACGCCGGAGCAGAAGGAGTTTGAGCTTTATGGCGAACGCGCAAGCGTATCGAAAGCCGGACCATCGTCCAACTCCAAGAGCACGGGCGTCAAGCTCTGTGGATGAGTAATCATCCCAAGAGAGTGCCGATTGACAACGGCTCGTGTGGCAAGGAGCCGGATGAGTGCGAAAGCCTCACGTCCGGTTCTGAATCAGGGGTGGGGGAAGGGATTCCCCTGCCTACTGTAACCGTTAGCCGGCCTTAAAGGCACCATGATTCCTACTCCAGTAATCTTCGTCGCAGGGCCGTCCGGAGCCGGAAAGTCGCAAGTCTCCCAATGGCTTGAGGCAGATCTCCAGCTTCTTCACCTCGACATTGATCGTCATTACGGCTTCGGCGCTAATGGGCTTCGGCGGCAGTGGGATCAGTTCAGCCGTCAACTTGATCCCGCGCCGTTGATGTCAGCTCTCCGCGATCGCATCGTGGCAGAGAGCCGATCTGGGGTCGTGCTTTCATTTCCGAGCACTAGGATCTTAACTCGTGAGCAGATTGACGTTGCCAGGTCTGCCGGCATCTGTACAGTCATACTTTGGGGGACCGAAGAACTCTGCAAGGAAGCTCGCCGGGCACGTGAGCGTACGCATGGGCGGACGTTTGACGAAAAGCGCTACGACAAGTCTAACAGAAAAGCTTTCGACACGTATGGCCGCTCCGAGTATACGGACGTGCGGGTCGAAGCATTTTGCCCAGACGGCTCCCGTGTGCGGCGCGAACAGATTGTGAGCATCATCCGACAGAGAGCAGTCGGCAGACAAGCGCTTGCAGCCGACCGGGCCAACTACGCGGCTCTACTGATTTCAAGTACACTCGGTTGGCCCGGCGGCTGAAGCGTGGCGTTGGTGCGCTTATGGCCGAGCGTGCTTAAACGCAGTCAATAGGAGTGGTTCAATGCGGGCCATATCCTTTGAAAACTTAGATGAGACTGAGTTCGAATCATTCTGTTACGACCTGTTAAATGCACTTGGGTTCATCAATGTAGACTGGCGTAAGGGGACAGGTCTATCTACAAGTCCTTCTGATCGAGGGCGAGATATCGTGTGCCAATGGGAGCATATTGATGTCGATGATAGTCGCCACCTTGAGACTTGGTTTGTGGACTGCAAGCACTTCGCAAGTGGAGTGCCACCCGAAAAGCTACAGGGCCTGCTGAGTTGGGCTGAAGCGGAATATCCGCACACGGCACTATTTATGGTGTCAGGCTTCCTCTCCAACCCTGCAAAAGACTACCTTGAAGACTACAGGACAAACCGTAAGCCGCCCTTCAGGATTAAGTACTGGGAAAAACCCAATCTCGAAAAACTTGCGGGCAAGAAGCGGGCTTTGCTACGCAAGTACGATTTGATCGGCATACCAGAGCGTACAGTCAAAGAAATACTTGCGGCTGAAGAAGAAGTCACGGACAAAGTTTGGTATAACAGGCACATGTATTGGCGTGAACAGGTTGAGGCTGGGCAAGAACAAGCTGATCCGAAAATATGGAAAATGGCTCTAGAAGCTGCGCGGAGGAAAGTGGAAAAATATGGAGAAGATCAATTGGGGCCTTGGGACGATTTTGAATGGGGAATGCTTAACGGTAAGCTCTCTGCACTTCGATGGGTGTTGGGCGAAGATTGGGATTTTCTGGATACATAGTTCATTCATCAATAGTAGGGCGGCCCAACAAATCGTTGCTCGCGGCCGCCTACCGCGCCGCGTTCCAAGTAGTGATTGGCGCTTGTGTCGTACCTCTGAGGGTGTAGACTTACCGGTAGTCGCGCCCTGCCAGCCGGCTAACTGTGTGGCTGTCGTGGCTTGCCCGCTGTGTGATTGGGCGCAAAACGGCGGTGGCTGATGCACGCTGTTGGGCCGCACACCGCTTACCGTGGAATGCATGAGGAGATATTGCATGGAATGTACAGAGCCACGTCCGAAGCAAAGACTAAGAGCTGTTCTGGTCGTTAATGTAGCCCTGATCGCAGTGCTCGCAACAACCATGATGCTGTTACTTGTCGCTGTAATCCCTACTCGTTCGAGAGCAAGCGCACGTTCTGCCCCGACCCAACCGGACACTGTTAGTTATATTACTCAAACTTTCCCGGTTGGGATTGGCCCGCGAGATGTTGCTTTTGATGGCACTAACGTATGGGTTCCGAATCGAGATAGTGGCACTGTAACTGTATTGGGTGCCAGTGATGGCTCATTTGTCGCAAACTATCCCACAAGCGGACCACCGGGAGCAATCGCGTTCGATGGTATGAATATGTGGTTAGTGGGCGGTATTGATTCTGGTACTGTGAGTGTGCTACGGGCCAGTGATGGTTTCCCCGTCATGACTCCCACTCTCGGGTCATGGCCTGCCGGCATCGCATTTGATGGGACAAACATGTGGATAACAAATAGTGGCTATGGCAGTGGTAACACCGTTAGCGTCATACGTGCAAGCGACGGATTACATGTCATGACCCCCACTGTTGGACTAGGCCCCGGTGGTATTGCGTTTGATGGTGTGAACATGTGGGTATCAAATCAAGTTGGTGGTACTGTAAACGTATTGCGCGCGAGTGATGGTTTTAAGGTCATGACCATTACTGTTGGTGCTCTCCCTTGGGGCTTTGCATTCGACGGCACAAACATGTGGGTAGCAAATCAGGGCAGTAATACTGTGAATGTGTTACGTGCCGTTGACGGTTATCATGTAATGACTCCTGCTGTTGGCCCCGCTCCTCGCGACATTGGATTTGACGGCATAAACATGTGGGTGGCGAATGAGGACAGCGATTTCGTCAGTGTATTACGCGCAATCGATGGCTCTAATGTCACTACTCTGACAGCGGGTCTGGGGCCAATCGGCGTCGGTTTTGATGGCACAAATATATGGGTGGCAAATAAGGCGAGTGGAACGGTAACGAAGATTAGAGCAATCTACAAGATTCTGCTGCCTCTGGTCATGAAAGGTTCGTAATATGGAGGTATATCCTTTCTTTGGCGAACCATATTTCTCTGTCTTGTCCGGCCCGCTATCGTCAGGGCTTTTCATTCGCACCTTGCCTGCGAAGTAGTCTTGCACGTCATGGCGGCGCGTGAACTCCAGTCGTTGTGCGCTACGGCCGTTCTAACGAGGGGAACTGAATTCCCCATGGATGAAAACAGTGGCGACATCAATTTCAAAGATGGTGTACGCACCGTAACACTCTCCTCGTGGCAGGAATTCCATCAGGAGGTTTACAGCCTTAGGTCCAAGCGAGGTTATGTGTGGCGCGGACAAAAAGGGGACTGGCCTCTCAAGTCAACATTCGACCGTAACGTCCAAAGTAAGAACCAGCATGATCGTACCAAGAAACTGAAGCACCACCTCGGCAATTTCAAGGAGGCGATGAACAAGTCCTACCCAAATGTACTTCCGCAGGATGAAGACAGCATTTGGGCATTAGGTCGGCATTATGGGCTTAAGGCCCCTCTTCTCGATTGGACGCTATCCCCATATATTGCCGCGTATTTCGCCTTTATCGAAGGGCATGACCCAAATGATCGAAATGACAATTACCGTTATGTCTTTGCGTTGAACAGGTCTGTTGAGCGGATGATGTCAAAGCGAAAGAAGGCAACCCAGATATTATCTTCAGATCGGTCTGTACTTTTTATAGACCGACTGCCATACCCAAATCCTCGCTTCACGGCTCAAAAGGGAATCTTGACTAAAGCTTTTCAAGGAAACGACCTTTGGAAATACGTCAAGAGTTTCTCAGGCAAGAAGCCAAGTGAAGTAGTAATTGTAAAATTCGAAATTCCAACCAAAGATCGCGAAGAGTGCTTGCGCGCCTTGCATTTGATGAACATCGACCACACGAGTCTCCTGCTCGACCTTCATGACGTCGTTGATTGTTGCAACGACAAATTACTACCGCGCAGAGAAGACTAGACCCCTTGTGTTGAATCGGGCGTACGTCACATCATGTCTGCATTCCAAAAGACCGTTTTAGCATTGATGGGGATTATGTGTGCGGCTGTTCTGGTGGCGGCAGTCGCTATTGTGTTTTCATTGCGAGAACCCCAGGCCAGCACCGGAGCAGCACAGCCAGTAAACACTCCTATACCCACTGCAACCCGACCGGCAACGTGGACACCCACGGCGCAACCTGTAATTAAGCCAACCCGAAAACCTACGGCACGCCCCGTGCCGACTTCAACATCACGGATAGATAGCGAGTGCGCCGCTATTAGCGATTGGGCACGGCAAACACAGCCAATCTTAGATAAGCATACGCGACTTGTGAACGAGTTCCTATCGCAAGACCCGAACAACATTAACACTACGCGACTGCGTGCAATGGCATCTGAGGAATACGCGCTATATGTGTCTCAGAGTGGCATAAAGGTGACTGGTGCGACATCGAAGCTTAATAACGAGTTCGCAGAGGCGTTCAGGCTGTATAGCGAGTCGTGGAGCGAAGCAGCCGCTATGGATTCGGGCAACCAGTCGCGCTTGAGCGCCGCGTATCTTAAAGCAGACCTAGCCGTTAGCGCGTGGAAGATTGCAGGGGAAGACCTTCAAGCCGCAGCAGGGCGATGTGGCTTCCAGTAGGCACGAAACGCGCGCATAGCTACGGTCAAGGAGGCAGGTGACTGCCTCCCTGCCGTTCCCGAACTGTGCGTGAGACCCTTCGGCTGCTCTCAGGGCACACTTTCGCACTTACACGGCTCTTCATCGCAGGGATCAATTGTCACTGACACCCCGCTCCGTGCACTTGGTCGTGGCAGTGGGCGTGCATCAGTAAGAGGCTAAGCCAAGCGTTGTTGTTGAGGTCATGTCGGTGCTCAAGCTGCATCTCGATACCGACCTGGGGGGCGATATTGATGATTTGTGCGCATTGGCAATGGTGCTCAATTGGCCCGACGTTGACCTGCTCGCAATCACCACAAACTCGGACGATCGAGGTCGAAGGGCCGGTTATACACGTTACGCCCTGAGACTCGCCGGTCGAGAAGATGTTGCCGTCGCCGCAGGCGCTGATGTCTCACTGAATTGCTATCGCGTCAGGCCGGGCCTGCCAGACGAAGCCGTCTATTGGCCGGAACCCATACCCCCCGCTCCGACTCCACTCGATCAGGCCCTCTCCTTGCTGGAGCGCAGTATTGAGCAAGGGGCGATCATCGCCGCGATTGGCGCTTACACAAATCTGGCCCTGTTAGAAAAGCGATCTTCCGGCATATTGCGCCGTGCAAGTCTTTATTTGATGGGCGGTTATGTGTTCCCTCCCAGAGAAGGTTTCCCGCCCTGGGGTAACAACATGGACTGGAACGTCCAAGTGGATGTTGAATCAACGCTCTATGTTCTCCAACACTCAAGCCCTACGCTCGTTCCGCTGTCGGTCACCGTCGAGACCACGCTCAGAAGAGCCGCTCTGGCAACGCTGAGACAGTCAGGGCCACTGGCTCAGCTCATTGCGAGACAAGCAGAGGCATTTGCCAAAGAGTGGAACTACGAGGTACAGTACGGTCAAACATGCAAGGGTTTGCCGGAAGATGTCATCAATTTCCAACACGATCCGCTCGCTTGCGCAATTGCGTTAGGCTGGAATGAAGGCGTGGAGATCAGAGAAATCCCTTTGAAATTGGAGATCAAAGACGGATGGCTGTGCCAAAGAGTTGACGAGAGTGGGAAACCTACAAGAGTCGTGACGCGAGTAAACGGCGGCAAGTTCAACGAGTTCTGGTTACATACTGAAATTGCACCATAAGCGGACGGCGGGCGATTGCCCAAAGCGAGCCCCACGAGTATTCTTGGAAGCGACCACGCTAAACCAAGAGGACTCGGAGGGC
>Ga0209751_10005899_pt1 | contig 11452 bp, 6 predicted proteins | sample RifCSP13_1_FD_184019 | JGI IMG/M metagenome (GOLD analysis project Ga0209751, IMG submission 184019) | Soil microbial communities from Rifle, Colorado - Rifle CSP2_sed 13_1 (SPAdes) (version 2) | ecosystem: Environmental > Terrestrial > Deep subsurface > Rock core/Sediment | place: Rifle...
GAGGTCTACCGCTGGCTCGCGCGCCAGCCGTCTCGGGGGGCCACGCGCATCGAATCGATCGCGGTGCTGCCGCTCGCCAACCTCTCGGCCGATCCCGGGCAGGAGTTCTTTGCCGACGGCATGACCGAGGCCCTCATCACGGATCTCGCCAGGATCGGCTCGCTGCGGGTGATCTCACGTACCTCCGTGATGCAGTACAAGGGGGCGGCGAAGCCGCTGCCGCAGATCGCTCGCGAGCTCGGGGTCGACGCGATCCTCGAGGGCTCTGTCCAGCGAGCGGGAGACCGGGTGAGGATCACGGCCCAGCTCATCCGCGCGAGCAGCGACGAGCACCTGTGGGCGGAAAGCTACGAGCGCGACTTGCGAGACGTGCTCTCGCTGCAGAGCGAAGTGTCAGGCGCCGTCGCACGCGCGGTGGCGGCGGCCCTGACGCCGGAAGAGCGCGCCCGGCTCGCAGGCGCTGTGCCAGTGGAGCCCGCGGCGTACGAGGCCTACCTGCGTGGCGTCGAGCTCCGCAGCAAAGCAACGGAGGCAGACACCCGCGCCAGCCTCGTCCTGTTCGAACGGGCCACGACGATCGATACCACCTTCGCGGAGGCGTACGGGAGGGTGTGCGACACCTACTGGACCCTGGGCTTCACAGGCTGGGGTGCCCTGCCGCCGCGCGAGGCGATGCCCCGGGCTCGGGCAGCTTGCGTCGAGGCGCTCCACCGGGACGAGGCACTCGGCGGCGTTCACGCTGTCCTCGGCTCGATGTCCGCCTTCTACGACTGGGATGCCCGAGCGGCCGAGGACGCGTTCCAGCGAGCCGTCGCGTTGAGTCCGTCCGACCCGCACCCCTTGCAGCGGTACGCCTGGGTGCTGTCCGCACAAGGGCGCCACGAGGAGGCCCTCGCGCTGTGTCGCCGCGCGCAGGCGCTCGATCCGCGCTCCCCAGCCCCGGCCGTGAACCTCGGCTGGTTGCTCTATTGGGCGCGCCAGTACGAGGCATCGATCGTGGAGCTCCGGCAGGTTCTCGACGCGCACCAGGCCGTCTCGCTGTCGAGCCTGATGCTGGCCGTCGTGCATCTCCAGATGGGCCAACCGGCTGAAGCCGCGCTCCGTCTGCAGCGGGCGGTCACGCTCGCCGGGGGCACGAGCGCGACCGTGGCCCAGCTCGCGCACGCGTACGCGCTCGCCGGGCGCCGGGCCGACGCGGAACGCCTGCGCTCCGAGCTCGTCGCCCGCGCGAAGCGCGAGTACGTCGCGTCCTACTGGCTTGGCCTGGTCGAGCACGGCCTGGGCCGGGACGCTGCGGCGCTCGACTGGCTGGAGCGGGCCTTCGACGATCGCGAAGCGCTTCCGCTGCTCGAGGTGGAGCCCCGCTGGGACGGGCTTCGGTCAAACCCTCACTTCCAGGATCTGCAGCGACGTGTCGGGTTTCGCCGAGCGGCGAGCGCCGCCGCAGCGCGGTAGCGGCGTGGCGCAGCCGCCAGCTCGGCCTTAGACCGTGAGCGCGGCGACGATCGGCTCGAGCGGCAGCACGTACGACCCCTCGGTCTCGCGCACCGCTCCGGTGGGCACCATCACCACGGCCCAGCGCCCGCAGCGCGGGCAGGCGACCGCCATCGGCAGCGGCACGTCGTAGGGGGATTGGCGGCAGACGACCGCGAAGGGCCGCCCGCAGCGGGGGGCCTGGCAGAAGTGCCGAACAGCGCTCGTCTCGTCCATCCCGCACCTCCCACCTCGAAGTACAGCAATTGCCATACCCGCGTGGGCGGGGACGGGCGCGCGGGGCGTCGAAGTCCATGCCTGACAACCGCTTCCGCGTGCCGCGCGCGGGCAGCGGCGGCCGAGGAACAAGCACCTCGAACGGTGCCGGACCGTCCTGTTTCCGGACCAGCCGCCGTCGATGCGGGGGCGCCTGCCGGGTTAGCATGGGCGCCCGATGAGCGAGAAGCCGCGGATCCTGGTTTCGAACGACGATGGCTTCCAGTCCGAGGGGGTCCGGGCGCTGGCGTCGGCGATGGAGCCGCTCGGGGAGGTCTGGGTGGTGGCGCCCGAGGCCGAGCAGAGCGCGTCGTCGCACGCGATCTCGATCCACCGCCCGCTGCGGCTGCGCGAGGTGAGGCCGCGCTGGTACGCCATCGACGGCACCCCGACGGACTGCTCCTGGCTCGGCATCCACCATGTGATGCGCGACAAGCGTCCCGCGCTGATGGTCTCCGGCATCAACCACGGGCCGAACCTCGCGGACGACGTCACCTACTCGGGCACGATCGCCGCCGCGATGGAGGCCTCGATCATCGGCGTCCCGGCGATCGCCTTCAGCCTGGCCGGCTGGGGCGTCTTCGACTTCGCTCCGGCGGCGCGCTTCGCGCGCGCGCTCGCGACTGCCGCGCTCGCGAGCGAGCTGCCCCGGGACCTGCTGCTGAACGTCAACGTGCCGCCCGGGGTCGAGCCCGACGGCTACGTGGTCACCCGTCTCGGCAAGCACTCGTACGGCTCCGACGTCGTCGAGAAGAAGGACCCGCGCGGCCGCTCCTACTTCTGGATCGGCGGCAACGAGTACCAGCACGAGGACATCCCGGGCAGCGACTGCAACGCGGTGCTGCGCGAGAAGCGCGTCTCGGTGACGCCGCTCATGCTCGACCTCACCGACGAGAAGAACCGCGCCCGTGTCGCCGCATGGAAGCTCGAGGGTTTCCGCCAGTTCTGAACGGTCAGCGCCGCCTTGTGAGGACCGCGGCGGACCGCGGCGGCAGCGTGAAGCGCAGGCGCCCGCCCGCGACCGGGATCGCCGATACCCCCCCCAGGCGATCTTCGAGAGTCTCGCCCTCGCCGAGGTCGAGGCCAAAGGCGGAGAAATCCAGCTCCGCGGTCTCGCGCGCGTTGTTGAACGCCACGATCGCGGAGTCCTCGCGCGTGGCGCGCGCGAAGGCGTAGAGCTGCTCCTCCACGAGCAGGGCAACGGTGGCGCCCTGCCGCAGGCAGACGAGCTCGGCGCGCAGCCGGTTCAGCGTCCGGACCCGCTCGACGACCGATTGCTCGTCCGCGGTGCGACCGCCCGCCTCGAAGGCGTCTCGGGCATCTCCCGGCCAGCCTCCCGGGAAGTCGCGCCGGTTGTCCGGATCGACGCCCCCCGGCATCGCGATCTCGTCGCCGTAGTAGAGGAGCGGGATGCCGCGGGCGGTCAGCAGGAACGTGAAGGCGAGCTTCAGGCCGGCCACCGTCGCGCCCGGCTCATCCATGAAGCGCCGGACGTCGTGGAGGCCCAGGAGCGTCACGAGCTCGCCCGGCCTCGGGTAGAGCCGGTCGCGGGCGAGCATCTGGGCCACCTCCCGGATCGGCTGGCCTTCTGCGAAGGCGCGCCGCAGCGGGTAGTAGAGCGGGAAGTCGAAGAGGCTGTCGATCCCGGTGTCGATGCCGTCGAAGCCGGCGGCGCCGCCCTGGTAGAAGGAGACGAGGGCCGGGTCGCCGTCCAGCAGCTCGCCGACCACGCTGAGGCGAGGGTACTCGCGCTTGATCGCGGCCATCCAGTCGCGCCAGAAGCGGCGGGGGACGTAGGGCAGGGTGTCCTGGCGGATGCCGTCGAGGCCGGTCGCGCCCACCCACCACAGCGTGTTCTGGACGAGATAGCGCGCCACCTCCTCGTCGTCCTGGTCGAAGTCAGGCAGGATGTCGATGAACCATCCGCGCAAGGTCGCTTCCCTCGTCGCGGCAGTGGCGTGGGGGTCGCCGAGCGTCCAGGTCTGCCACGTGTTCGCGAGATGCCGTTTCGCGCTGCCGTTGAACCAGGTGGGGGTGGGAGGGTCATAGGCCCAGGGATGGTAGGGCCCGCTGTGGTTGGCGACCTGGTCCTGGATGACCTTCAGACCCTGACGGTGCGCCGCGTCCACGAGCTCGCGCAGCGTCGCGAGCGTGCCGAAACGCTCCTCGACGCCGTAGAAGTCGACGGCGCCGTAGCCGTGGTAGTCCGTGATCGGCTGTCCGTCGTAGCGCTCCTTCTCGTTCAGGTGGTTCGCGTTGTCGTACCAGGGATTGAGCCAGAGCGCGGTCACGCCCAGGTCCTTCAGGTAGGGCAGGCGCTCGACGATCCCCTGGAGGTCGCCCCCGTGGTAGTAGCGGGCGCGCGTGCGGTCGAGGAGGCCCCGCGAGGGCGGCGGGTCGTCGTTGCCGAGATCCCCGTTCGCGAAGCGGTCGGGCATGATCAGGTAGATCACGTCGTCGGACGAGAAGCCCTGGAAGCGCCCGGCGCGCGCGAGCGGGGCCAGGAGCTCGAAAGACGCCTCCGCGGTCCCCGCCGGTGAACGCACCACGAGGCGCCGCGGGCCTGGCTTCGCGTCGGCGTCGATCGTCACGTCGACGAACAGGTAGCTCCCCGCCGCGTTCGCGCGCACGAGAGAGACGGCGACGCCCCCGCCCTGCGCCTCGACGGTCGCGCCGGCGAGCCGCACGCCGCGCAGCAGGAGGCGCACGGGGTTGATCGAGTGTCCCGGCCACCAGCTCGGCGGCTCGACCTTCAGGATCTCGGGGGCGGCGGAGCGAACGGGTGGAGCGGCGACGGCCGCTCCCGGCACTATCGTCAGGAGCGCCCCCAGAACGACGGGCGCGACCGGCTTCGAGACGCGGCGCGGCCGCGTCACGGACCGGCCCTCCGGGCAGGCGCGGCCGCGTCGTCCACGCGCAGGACCAGGATCGCGGCCAGGGCCAGGAAGGCGCCCCCCGCGACCACGGCCGCCAGCCGATTGCTGCCGAGCACGTGCAGCATGACCCACCCGAAGCCGAGCGACGCGAGGATCTCGGGGATGACGATGAAGAAGTTGAAGATCCCCATGTAGACGCCCGTGCGCGCGGGAGGGAGCGAGGCCGAGAGGATCGCGTAGGGCATGGAGAGGATGCTCGCCCAGGCGATGCCCACCCCCGTCATGGAGAGCAGCAGCCAGTGCTTGTCGTGGATGACTGCCACGGAAAGGAGACCCGCGGCCCCCGCGGCGAGGCACAGCGCGTGGGTGCCCTTGCGCCCCAGAGCCCGCGCCATCCGGGGCAGGACGAAGGAGAAAGCGAAGCAGACCGCGGAGTACATCGCGAAGCAGAGGCCGGCCCACTCGACGCCCTCGCGGTAGAGAGGCGAGGACTCGTCCGGAGCTCCGACCACGTTGCGCGCCACGGCCACCGGGAAATACAGCCACATGCAGAAGAGACCGAACCAGGTGCAGATCTGCACGGGCGCGAGCTGGTGCATGGCGACGGGCATCGCGGCGATCGCTTCGCCGATCTCCCGCAGCGTGCCGGCGAAGCCGGTCCGCTCCGCCTTCTGGCGGCGGAAGGCCGCGAGGTCCTCGGGCGGATACTCCTTCGTGCTCACGATCGTCCACAGCACGGCGCCCAGGAAGGCGACCGCCCCCACGTAGAAGGACAGCTTCACGGTCAGGGGAATCGCTTGGCCGGCCTCGCTCGTGACCCCGGCCAGGTTGGTGAGCAGCCAGGGCAGGGCGGACGCCACCACCGCCCCCAGGCCGATGAACAGGCTCTGCATGGCGAAGCCCTGCGTGCGCTGGTCCTCGGGCAGCAGGTCGGCCACGAACGCCCGAAAGGGCTCCATGGACACGTTGATCGAGGCGTCGAGGATCCACAGCAGGCCCGCCGCCATCCAGAGGGCCGAGGAGTTCGGCATCAGGACGAGGGCGATCGAGCTCAGGATGGCTCCCACGAGGAAGTACGGGCGCCGCCGCCCGAGCCGTCCCCACGTGCGGTCGCTCATGTTGCCGATGATGGGTTGGACGAGGAGCCCGGTGAGGGGCGCGGCCAGCCAGAGCATCGGGATCTGCTCCGGCCGGGCGCCCAGGTACTCGTAGATCGCGCTCATGTTGGCCATCTGCAGCCCCCAGCCGAACTGGATGCCGAGGAAGCCGAAGCTCATGTTCCAGATCTGCCCGAAGCCGAGTCGTGGTCTGTCCATCGGCCGCTCTTCCTCCCCGGTCAAGCCTTCGCCCCGTGCCTTCGGGGCGCGCGATCGTAGAGCAGGGCGAGCTCGCCCAGGCGGTCTCGCAGCTCCGCCCCGAGCTCGTCCGCGCGGAACCGCCAGCGCCAGTTGTCGGTGGGTCGGCCCGGCAGGTTCATGCGCGCCTCGCTTCCGAGCCCGAGCACGTCCTGGAGGGGAATGATCGCGGTGTCCGCCACCGAGGCCATCACCGCGCGGATGAAGGCCCAGTGGACGTCGCGGTCGTCGGAAAAGCCGAGGTAGCGCCGGCAGAAGTCACGCTCCCGGCGCACGTCCTCGGGGCTGCGCGTGCTGTCGCCCGCGCCCGCGCCCGTCCACCATCCCCGGGTGGTGTCGTTGTCGTGCGTCCCCGTGTAGACGACGAGGTCGCGCGGATAGTTGTGGGGGCGGAAGCTCGGACCCTGGGGATCCGTGCCGAAGGCGAACTGCAGGATCGCCATGCCCGGGAAGCCGAAGCGCGTGCGCAGCTTCTCCACCTCGGGAGTGATGACCCCCAGGTTCTCGGCCACGATCGGGAGCGTGCCGAGCGCACGCTCGACCGCGCGGAAGAACGCCGCCCCCGGGCCCTTCACCCAGCGCCCGCGCATCGCTGTGGGCTCCGATGCGGCGACCTCCCAGTAAGCCTCGAACCCGCGGAAGTGATCGACGCGGACGAGGTCGACGACGCCCAGCAGCGCCCGGAAGCGGAGGATCCACCAGCGGTAGCCGGTCTTGCGCATTGCCGCCCAGCGGTAGAGCGGGTTGCCCCAGCGCTGTCCGGTGGCGCTGAAGTAGTCCGGAGGGACGCCCGCGACATGGGTCGGCTGGCCGTCTTCCGCCAGGTGGAACAGGGCGGAGTTCGCCCAGACGTCGGCGCTGTCGTGGGCGGCGAAGATCGGCAGGTCGCCCATGATCCGGACGCCGCGCTCGTGGGCGTACTGCCGCAGGGCCGCCCACTGGGCGAAGAACTGGAACTGCGCGAACTTCCGGCTCAGGATCGCCTCTGCCCACTGCGTGCGGGCGCGGGCGAGCGCCGAAGGACGCCGCCGCGCCAGGTCCCGCTCCCACTCGGGCCAGGCCCGGAGGCCGTGGGCGTCCTTGAGGGCCGCGAAGAGCGCGTAGTCGTCGAGCCACGCCCTCTCCCTCCGGCAGAAGGACGCAAACGCACGGCGCTGCCGGGGTCCGGCCTGCGCCCGGAAGCGCTCGTAGGCGCGGTCGAGGAGTGGGAGGCGGAAGCGGGCGACCGCCTCGTAGTCTACGGAGCGCTCCGGGAACGCAGGAGGCCCGGAAAGGTCCGAGGCCGAGAGCCACCCCTCGCGGACCAGGGTTTCGAGGCTGACGAGCAGCGGGTTGCCCGCGAAGGCCGAGAAGCACTGGTACGGAGAGTCGCCGTAGCCGGTCGGCCCCAGGGGCAGGACCTGCCAGAGTCCCTGCTTCGCCCCCGCGAGAAAGTCGATGAATCGATGGGCCTCGGGACCCAGCTCGCCGATCCCGTAGCCGCCGGGAAGCGACGTGGGGTGCAGGATGATCCCGGAGCTGCGTGAGCGCAAGCGTTCGGCCCGAAGTCGCGTGATCATGTGCCGACCTCGCCGGATTCTAGGCACGCCCGCGTGCTGTGCAAGAAAGAGCAGGGGAGGAGGGCCTTCACCCCCCTCCCCTTCGCGCACGCCCTTGGCGTGCCCTTAAGCCGTCAGAACTGGAACCGGACTGCGAATTGCAGGTTCCGCGCCAGCCAGTTGGCGCCGGTCCCGTTGATGCGGCCGGCGTTGGGGTTGTCGTTGCCGGGCACGCCGACCTCGGTGTCGGGGTTGCCGAGGGCCACGTGGTTGAACAGGTTCGTCACCTCGAGACGCAGCTCCAGGTTCGTGCGGCCCGTGAAGTGGAACCGCTTGAACAGAGACGCGTCCACGTTCCAGAAGCCGGGTCCGGTGAGCGAGCCTCGCTCCATGTCGCCGAAAGTCCCCTGGGCCGGGCGGGCGAAGGCGCTGCCGCTCGAGCCGATGGGTGTCGTGTTGAACCACCTCTCCTTGCTCCCCCCGCCCTCGGTGATGTCGCCGATGACGTCGGGTCGGTTCGGTCCCACGTCGCGGTCCTGGCCGGAGTCGCGGTAGCTGACGTTCAGGTGCTGGCCGCTCGCGATGTACGCGCTGGCATTGAGCTGCCAGCCGCCGATCAGGTAGTCGAGACCCGTGGACGCGTCTCCCCCGATCGCCTTGCCGCGGCCGAAGGGCAGCTCGACCGTCGTCGCCAGCGTGATGGTGTGCGTGCGGGCCCATTCCGGCGAGCCGTACTCGAGCGCGCGGTCGAAGAAGGCCTGGTCAGGGCCGTGGTTCCGCAGCCGCTGGAGCGTGTAGGTCGCGAGCAGCGAGTAGCCGTGGCTGAAGCGCTTGCTCAGCTTCGCCTGCATCGAGTTGTAGTTGTTGTCGGAGCAGTTGCACATGAAACGGCCGTTCTGCGTCCAGCCGTAGGCGGCGCCATAGCCGCCCACCGGGCCCTGGAAGAACGGCCTGCGGAGGTCCCGCGGCACGCTCGGGAAGCCCACCAGCGTCGGCTGGTTGTTGTCAACGTCGGGGCCGTCACCGAAGAAGACGTGCGTGCCCTTGTTGCCCACGTAGGCGATCTCGGCCGAAAGGTCCGGGCTCAGCTGCCGCTGGAGCGTGAGGTTCCAGGCGTCGACGTACGGCAGCCGCTGCTTCTCCGGCATCTGCGTGGCCGTTACGCCGTTCGGCGCCGCGAAGCGGCCGTCCGAGCCGACGGCGGGGACGACGGGGGCCGTCGGCCCCTGGGCCAGGTTGAACACACTCGCGAAGTTCGCGGGCGCGTTCAGACCCTGCCGCGCCAGGACGGGCAGGTTCTGGGTGACGCTGTGGCCGAAGGTGGACCCGAACACGCCGATGTCGTAGCTGCGGCCGTAACCCATCCGGACCACGGTCTTCTCGTTGAGCTGGTACGTGATCCCCAGGCGGGGCGCGAGGTTGATCGAGTTCTCGACGCCTCCGTTCAGCGGAATGCCGCCCACCCCGACCGCCATCATCTCGCCGGTGTCGATGTCCAGGAAGCCGGCGTTGCCGGCCTCGTTGATCGACTGCGGCATGATGTCCTCGAGCCGCAGACCGTAGTTGATCGTCAGCTTGGAGTTGGGCCGCCAGGTGTCCTGCGCGTAGACGAACCAGCGCCACTGCTCCTCTTTGGCGTTGGTGCTGGAGCTGACGTAGCGGCGATAGTTGGTGACGTTCCCGAGCAGGAACGTGGCGAGACCCAGGCCACCTCCCGTCGGTCCCTGGGTGTTCTCCCCGTTGAAGTCGATCTCGCCCGAGCGGTGATTGTCGCTCGGCACGCGCAGGTTGTAGGCCCGCCGGACGTCGAACCCGAGCTTCGCGGTGTGCTTGGTGCCCAGCACCTTCGTCCAGTTCGCGACGAACTGGAACTGTTTCTCGTCCTGGAGCAGCGGGCAGTTGCAGCGACCCGTCTCGTCCCCGAGCGCGGTGCCGAAGCTCATCGTCGCGGCGTTGCCCCTGATGAAGCCTCCGGGGAGGCCGGAGGTGAACGGGTCGTCGGGGAAGTTCATGCCCGGGATGCCCGCGTCGAGGGCCGGGTTCGAGCCGTAGTCGTTCGGGAACACGTTCACGTTGTACTTGAAATACCCGAAGCGGAAATCGAGCACCGACGACGGCGAGAGCGTGTAGTCGAGGCCGAGGGCCAGGCTCTGGTTCTTAACCCTCGTGTTGCCACCGAGGTCCACGACCCCCGGTCCTCCGCCCGCGCCGAAGGCCGACGGGCCGTCTTTCGCGAACTTGGCGTAGCTGTAGCGCCCGAAGACGTTCAGGCGGTTGTTGATCCTGCTGTCCACGCGAACGTTGAAGGCGTCGCTGTTGAAGAGCTCCGACCCCTGGGCGATGAAGTTGTCCCGCGTGCCGTTGACCGAGCCCGCTGTATTGGGCAGCGGCAGCAGGTTCAGGATGCCGAGGGCCTGCGGCGAGAGGCGGCCCGTGGGGATCACGTTGCCGGGGAACTGGGCGCGGCTGGCCGGATCTCCCGTTGCCGGATCGAAGATGTTGACGCCGTACTCGCTCAGGTTTCCCGTCCGCGCGAGAGCGGTCGGGACCGTCAGCAGCTTGGAGCCGCCGTCCGTGTAGCGCCAGCCCTGGTAGTCGCCGAAGAAGAAGAGCTTGTCCTTGAGGATCGGGCCGCCGAGCGAGGCGCCGAACTGGTCTCGCTTCGTCTCGGGGAGCACCCGGCCCGTGATGGGGTTCTTGACGTCGGGCTGCGAGTAGGGGTTGCGCGCCTGGAACTTGTCGCTCTGGTGGAACTCGAATGCCGAGCCGTGGAGCTGGTTGCTGCCGGACTTGGTCACGACCGACACGACACCCGCAGTGGCCTGGCCGAACTCGGCGTCGTAGTTCTGGGCGGTGATCTTGCTCTCGCCGATCGACTCGAGCGTCGGGTTGATCACGATGATGCCGAGGATCGGGTCGCGGTTCTCGGTGCCGTCGAGCTGGAAGCCGGTCCCGCTGAAGTGCTGGCCGTTGACCATGGTCTGGATCGAGCCCTGGGGGTTCTCGCTGGTGGCGTGGTTCCAGCTCAGGCGCTGCGTACCCGGCGTCAGCAGCACGAACTTGGTGAAGTTCCGGTCGAGGATCGGCAGCTCGGTGATCTGCTTGGATTCGAAGGTGGTGGCCACGTCGGCGCGGTCGGTCTTGAGCAGCTGGCTCTGGACGGACTCGACCGTGACCGTCTCGGTCATGTCGCCCAGCTCCAGCGACAGGGCGACCTTCGTCTGCGTGTCGACACTCACGTTCACGGCCGAGACCACCTTGGCCTTGAAGCCGGAGAGCTCAGCCCTCACCTCGTAGGTTCCGGGAAGCAGGCGTCCCCTCTCGTAGTAGCCGAGGGCGTCGGTGACCACCGTGTCGGCGGCCTTCCGGCTGAGGCTGGTGATCGTCACAGTGGCTCCAGGAACCGCGGCGCCGCTGGCGTCCACGACGGTGCCGGCGATGCTGCCGTAGACCGCCTGCGCTCGCGCGCTCGGAGGGGCGACGACGATCAGCGCCAGGAGCGCGACGGCCGCCGTGAAGATCTGTCTACCCATGAACCTCGTCATTTGAACTCATCCTCCTGGAAGATCGAGCTCACAGCACCCACAAGGGCTGGCCCGATTTCGGAAAACGGATCCTCCCGACTCTGACCTGAGACTTTGGGGCGGATCATAGAGGTCATGTTTGACAAGGTCAACAATACTTTTGGAACTGGCTGATGCGTTGAAAGATACGACGGTGCGGCGAGCGAGGCGCAACTTCTATGATGTCGGCCGCATGGCCGGAAGTGCGGGCGACTCGCCCTCGCGCACCGTCCGAGGTCGGCCGGCCGGCACCACCTGCAGCACGTCCACCGCACCGCTCGGCCAGCGCACCTCGACGCGCTCGGCCGCAGACGCCAAGCCGAGGCCGAAGTGCAGGCGCAGGTCGTCGTGCGAGTAGTAGCTCGACTGGC
>Ga0209751_10005900_pt1 | contig 11450 bp, 11 predicted proteins | sample RifCSP13_1_FD_184019 | JGI IMG/M metagenome (GOLD analysis project Ga0209751, IMG submission 184019) | Soil microbial communities from Rifle, Colorado - Rifle CSP2_sed 13_1 (SPAdes) (version 2) | ecosystem: Environmental > Terrestrial > Deep subsurface > Rock core/Sediment | place: Rifle...
CCAGCCGTAGTCCCGTTCGTGGGGCAGAGGCCGGAGATAGTAATCCGTCGCCGCGAGCGCGGTGTACGTGCCGCCCGTGTCGGGCTGCGAGGTCGTCGCGTAGCTCAGCGTCGTGATGGCCCGGATGCCTTGGGGGATGATGAGTGCGGTCGCGGCATAGGGCACATCGTAGGTCCGCGTGCCGCTATAGGGCAGGAACTCGCGACCCGTTTTGCCGAGGATGTAGGTCGTCACCTGATCGATGAACTCGATGAGGTTCTCGTCCTCGGATGTATCGCTGAGGCCGAGGCGCTGTTTCACATCGAGCAGATCGCAGATGCCCGTCGCGCCAGTGCGGAAGACATCGGACCATTCCGAGACGTTCGTCCCCGCCTGGTTCTCGTAGCGGGTCCGATACCACGTCGTCGTCGTGCCGTTGGCATCGTAGAGTGTGTAGATCTTCGTGCCCGAGACGAGCGTCGCGGTGGCCTCGTTCGTGTAAGCCCCCGTCTCGGTCGCGCTCGACTGAAGGCGCACGATGGCCAACGCATCGTAGGCCCCGGCGTTGAGGAGTTCGTCAGCGTTCTCCACGGAGACGCGGATCACGTTTGCCATGCGTCAGTCGCCTCGCGGTAGGTGGTGGACGGCTCGCCCGACAGGGCGGGCATGATCGGCACTGATGACCGCCACGGCGTTCCAAACGGCGACGAGCGGCGGGGCGGCATCGATCAAGCCCCGGATGCCCGGACCCAGCGCGGCGCCGCTGGCAAGTGCGGCCGCGGCCGCCACTGCGACGGCCGGCCCGAGGTCCCACGCCGCGCCCGTCCCTGTAGCCGCCTCGGCATCCACGAGGACATCGCCGGCCCCACCCACGGAAACGGTCGCGTCGGCCGCAGCCCCCGTAGCGGTCGCCATGGCGGTCGCGACGCCAACCGAGACTGCCGCCGCCCCGGCTGTCCCGCTCGCCGTATCGAGTTCAGCGCTCACCTCGAGGGCGGCGCTCGGGGCACTGGCGGCGCCAGTGCCAGTGGCGGCTCCGGCATTGGCCGAGACACCCGCGTCAGTCGAGACGGTGGCATCGGAGGCCGCGCCCGTGGCGCTCGCCAAGATCACAGCCACGCCGACCGAGACAGCCGCGTCAGCGGCGGCGCCGCTCGCCGTCCCGACTCCGGCGCTCACCTCGATGGCCAGCTGGACATCACTCGCCGCCGCAGTCCCAGCCGCATGACCGGCACTGACGTTGACGGCGCCCGTGGCATCGAGTGCCGCGGCTGTACCTGTCGCGTTCCCGGCCGTCAGCTCGATAGCCGCTGCGATGGTCGCTGCGGATCCGCTGCCGGTGGCGACGGCGATGACCGATGCGACTTCCGTCGTGGCGCCTGCCGCTACGCCGGAACCGCTCGCGGACTCGGCCAACGCGTCAGTGCTGGCGCTGGCCTGCGCGAGATAGGCCGTGCCCGTCCCGGCGCTGGCCTCCGCGGTCGGCGCCACCGTCTCACTGGCCCCGCTGGCGGCTCCGGTCCCCGCCGCGTTCTCCGCCGCGGCGTTCGTGGCGACCGTGACGCCTTGGACGACCCACTTGCCGGCGCCCGTCTCGGAAGCCGAGATGGTGCCTTCCATGCGCAGCGTGACCGTCGCACCCGTCGTGACGAGACGGTGACCGAGGTCCGCCGACATGTCGAAGCCGGTCGTGGTATCGAAATGCGTCGCCGGGGATTCGACGTAGTTAGCGGCCCAAGTGATTGCGGCGGCCGAGTCGTCGATGCCGGTCGTCGCTCCGCGGGTCATCGTGGCCGAGTTGTCCCGGATGCCGACGAGGCCCATGACCACGCCGCCACTCGGGACGGCGACCGTGGCACTGGCCGAGAAGACCTGCGAGCTGGTCGTCCAGTTCGTCATCGCCCCGGTGACCGTCAGGGGCGTGGACCAGACCTCCGTGCTGGCCTTCTGCCAGAGCTGGATGACAGCACCCGCGATGTCGTTCGCGCCCATCGTCGTGAAGGCGATGGTCGGGTCGGTGTCGCCGGACTGCCAGTCGCGGTACCAGGCCATGACCTTCATGGACCCGGTGCCGTTGCCCTTGGATGTCGTGCCGTCCGCGAACTCGGAGCCGATGGCCGTCCAGCCCGTCACCGCGGCCGTGATCGCGTAGTCCTTCCACGTCGCGAAGAGGAACATCCGATCGCCCGCGGCGGGCGAGCCCGGGATGGCAACGGTGCCGTCAACTGTGTATTCGGCCCATGTCCCCGCGGTCTTGAGGGAGATCGCCACGGGCTAGCCTCCGATGGGTGCGCGCTCGACGATCCCGCGTGGCCGGTAGTGGGCAGCCACGGCGGTCGGCGGCCGTCCACCGAGGAAGATCAGCGTGCCGAACGTGGTGCCCGTCCCTGCGGCAACCCCGGCGGTCGGGGCCACGCTGGCAGTGACGCCGTAGGCGGCACCCGTGCCCGTGGCGACCCCGGCATTCGCCTCGCCCTGGACGGCCGTCTGGACCGTGGCGTCATACGCCGCCGCGATGGCGAGAGCAGCCGCGATGTTGACGGCGACCTCGGCGCTGAGGTCCGCCGCCGCTCCGGTACCACTTGCCAGTCCGGCGCTTGCTTCAGTCCCGGGAACGGCCACCGCATCGGCGGCGGCGCCCGTAGCGGCCGCCAGGCCAGCAGTCGGAGCAACCTCGGCCGTGATGCCAGCCGCCGCGCCCGTCCCGGCGCTGAGACCGCCAGCAGCACCCACGGAGGCCGCTGCATCGCTGGCGGAGCCCGTGCTCGTTGCGATGGCGATGATCGGGGCGACGATCGTGCTGGCGGTGCTCGCCGCCCCGGTTCCCGTCGCCGCGCCGGCGCTCGCCGAAGTCGCGGCTTCGGTGGTAACAGTCGCGTCTGCGGCAGCCCCTACGCCAGAGGCTAGGTCCGCCGTCGGGGCCACGCTGACCGCAGGGCTGACCGCCGCACCGGTTCCCGTCGCTACATCGGCGGTCGGCTCTAGCGCGATAGTCGTAGCGCTCGCAGCACCCGTAGCCGCAGCGAGTTCCGCCGCGGCGCTCGTCGCAGCGGCCCCGGTGGCGTCGAGTGCGGCGCCCGTGCCGGTCGCTACGCCCACGGTCGTCTCGATGGCGAGCGTGGCATCCGCCGCAGCCCCGCTACCCGTGGCGATGTCGGCGGTCGCTGCGACATTCGAGCCCGTCGAAACCGTCGCGTCGATGGCCGCACCACTGCCCGCGGCGGCCGTCGCGGAGACCTCGATGGCGGCGCTGATGTCGGCGGCCGCACCCGTCGCGGCAGCGAGATCGGCGACGGCCGAGGTGCCGATGAAGATGGTCGAGTCGGCCGCGGCGCCGGAACCGGCCGCTAGGCCCGCAGTGGGCGCGACCGCCACGCTGGCATCATCCGCGCTGCCGGTCCCGGCCGCCAGCTCGGCCGCCGCCTCGATCCCGGGGATGCCTACGGCATCGAGGGCCTGACCAGCGCCCGTCGCAGCGTCGGCAGTGGGAGCGACAGCCGTGGCGGCGTCGAGCGCAGCACCGGCCCCGGCGGCACTGCCCGCACTCGCCTCGATGCCGGGGACGCCCACGGCGCCGTAGGCCGTCCCTGTCCCTGCTGCAACTTCGGCCGTGGGCGCGAGACTGATCGTCGCCCCGTCGGAGGCCCCACTGCCTGCCGCTATTCCGGCAGTCGGAGCGATCTCCGCGGTCGCGTCCGCGGCGGTCCCGGTTCCTGTCGCAACCTGGGCCGACGTCTCGATGGCCGCAGAGGTATCGCCGGCGGCGCCCGTACCCGCCGCGAGTTCCGCGGCGACGGCGGTGACACTCGTCGTCGTGGCGTCGCTGGCCGTTCCGGTTCCGGCGGCCAGTTCCGCCATCGGCGCAACGGCCGTGGTCGCCGCGGACGCGGCGCCCGTGCCGGTCGCGATGTCGGCAGTGGCCATAACATCGGCGCCCGTGGTGACGGTCGCATCTGCCGCGGTTCCTGTACCACTGGCGACTTCGACGACCGGCGCGACAGCCGTCGTGGCATCGGAAGCAGTTCCAGTTCCAGCACTCAGGCCAGCAGTGGGCGCGACTTCCGCCGCGGCATCAGCAGCAGCGCCCGTGCCGGTCGCAGTCTGCGCCGTGGCATCCGTGGCGCCTTGGGCCGTGGCATCGAGAGCGCTGCCCGTACCGCTGGCGGCTTCGGCGCTGACCTCGATGGCCGCGGTGCCGACACCCGCCGTTCCGGTCCCCGCCGCCTGGCCCGCACTGACCTCGACGGCCGCCGCGGCATCCGAGGCTGTTCCCGTGCCCGTGGCGACCTCAGCCGGCGCATCGTGGGCGAAGATGACGGTCGCATCCGCGGCGGTTCCCATGCCTGCGGCGAGCCCGGCGGTCGGGGCGACTTCGGTCGTCGAGTCGCTGGCCGCGCCGGTTCCCGCAGCGGCACCAGCGGCGGCCTCGATGGCAACCGTGACCGCCTGAGCTGCCCCAGTTCCAGCGGCGTTCTCGGCATTGGCACTGACGTCGGCCGAGATGCTGACCGTGGCGTCAGAGGCGACTCCGGTGCCCGCACCAATCCCCGCAGAAACCTCGATGGCCGCTGCCGCAGCGCCCGCAACACCCGTCCCGGTTGCAACGGCAACGACGGGCGCAACCTCCATCGTCGCGGCGGAGGCGGAGCCTGCGCCAGCGCTGACCTCAGCAGTGGGCGCGACACTCGCCGCGGCGTCACTCGCTGCACCACTCCCTGCGGCGGCTTCGGCCAGGACGAAGCGCATCGCCGTGTCATAGGCAGTGCCCGTGCCAGAGGCAAAGTCCGCGGTGGGCGCGACCGCCGTGGAGGAAACGGCGGCCGCGCCTGTCCCTGCGGCTGCCTCGGCGGTTGCGGATATGGCTGCGGCGCCCGTGGCATCGAAGGCGGAGCCCGTGCCCGTTGCGATACCTGCCGTCGGGGCGAGACTGATAGTGGCGGCGCTGGCTGCTCCGGTTCCGGCAGCGTTCTCGGCGGCGGCCTGGAGACTCGCGGACGCGACGAGGGCAGCCCCGGTGCCGCTGCTGAGTTCTGCAGTCGGGGCAAGACTGACCGCCGCGTCGAGGGCCGTGCCCGTGCCGGTGGCAACCCCGGCCGGGGCGTTGGTCGCGACGATTGTTTCGCCAACGTTCTGCCAATACAGAACCAGACGGTCGTGGTTGCTATAGAAGCCGAGCTGCGCGAGCCGCGTGACGCCGGGAAAGTCGAGGAGCGTCCGACCGTCCCCACCGCGGACCGTGGACAGACCCGTGTCTACCTGAGCGTTGTACGCCGTGCCCGTTCCGGCGGCATGACCAGCGTAGGCTCTGACCTGATTCGTCGTCGCGTCATAGGCGGTGCCCGTGCCCGCAGCGAGCCCGGCGGTCGGAGCGGAGGCAACGCTGGCCCCACTGGCGGCACCCGTCCCGGCGGCGTTCTCGGCGGGAGCGTTGGTGACAGACTTCTCATTGATCGCAATGGCGAGGACAGCGCCATCATCGCTGGCCTGGGTCCAGCCATAGGCGAAATCCGCCGTCTTGATGGAGTCGCCGCGGCTGATCTCGCCGCTATCCGCCCCGAGGTCGCCCGTGACGACTTCGGCCGTGCCCGCGACTTCCGTTGCGCCGGGTGCCGCGAGGCCGGAATACAGGCCGCCCGCGACGAAGGAATCCTTCGTGATCGTCAGCGTGGCACTGGGAGCAGTCGTGGCACCCGAGTCGAAGGTCGAGGTGTCGTGGACCTCGGTATCCTGCGCCGCGGTGACGGTGAAGCAGGCCGCGATGTAGTCGGAGGCGTCCGTGACATCGACGGCCCACGTCGCGGGATCCGCCGTCGGCACGCTGACACCGAGGAAGAAGGCGTGGACGCTACCCGTTTCGGGGGTCGTGTGGAGCAGCGGCGAGAGCGGGACCTCGACGAGCGCGGTCCCGTCGTATGTGACGCCCGCTACCGTATCGGTGCCGACCTCATGGACGACGATGATGAGAACGCCACGTGGCGTGCCGACCGGATCGTGTGACTGTGTGCGGTCGCCCGTGCCGACAACGAGCGTGCTCTGGGCGTCGAAGGCGATGGCCACGGGGGCCTCCCCTTAGCCGTAGGAGATGACGAGCGCGTACCCGTCGCCGCCGCGACCTCCTGCACCGCCGCTGCCCGTGTTCGTACCGCAGCCGCCCCCACCACCGCCACCGCCGGGGAAGCCGCCTGCGCCGCCATCTGCGCCCGTCGTGTTGTCGGTAATCGTACCGCCACCCCCGCCACCGCCACCGCCAGAAAGCATCCCGAAGTTCGTGGAGTCGAGCCCTGCCGTACCAGCAGTCGGAGAAGCACCATCCGTACCAGCAGCGCCGCCGGTACCGCCAGTCGTCGTACCAGAGGCACCACCGGCGGTACCAGCGACAAGTGCCGGGGTCGTAGTCGCACCAGCGCCACAACCGCCGCCGCCGCCGCCGCCGAGCGATCCGCCAGCGCTCCTATTCGCCGGAACGTTATCATGCCCTCCGCCGCCCGAGCCACCATATTCGGCAACGGGCACAGTAGTCGCGCTTCCAGCATTACCACGAGCGCCGCCGCCGCCGGATGCTATATCGGTGGTAGTAGTCGAGGGCAATCCAGGGACACCGCCAGTCGTCGTACCTGTGGCGCCAGCGCTCCCGACCCCACCACCGCCGCCGCCGCCGCCGGGCGCCACGGTAATGGCCCCGAGTCTGCCACCACCGCCACCATAGGCAGAGAGCGTGGCAAAACTCGTGGTACCGCCGATTGCGCCATCGTTGCCGACCGCACCCGACGTGCCGCCTGTACCACCAGCCGGTCCGATACCGACCATCACGGTCACGATGGCATCAAGCAAGCCAGCCGGGAGCCATGCGCGGTGACATGCTCCGCCGCCGCCGCCTGCCCCTCCCATCCGATTGGCCGCGCCGGTATTCGACCCGCCACCACCCCCCGAACCGCCAGCACCAACGAGGTGAACATAGACGACCTTCGCCCAGGATGGCTTGACCCACGCGAAGTCGGTCACCACGCCCGCCTCGGTGCGGAACTCCTGAATGTCCACGAGCGGCAGGCTGGCGGCACCGCGCAACACGCCCGGCGGGAAGCTCATGGCTAGAACGAGCCGCCGAACGCGGACGCCTTCACCATCGACTGAAGGCCGGAAACCGTCACGGCAAAACGCAGCGACCATGACGTGCTGGGCAGGAGAAGGTTCGGGTACGCGCGCGAAGATTGCCACGCCCGCGCTGTCGTGGATGAGGTGACGGCGGGCACGAGGAACTGATCGAACAGGTGGTACGTCGCACCGTCATACAGGAAGATGTTCACGACGCCCGCCACGGTCGTGCCAACCGCCTGCAAGATGATCTGCTCGATCTTGGTCCCGGTCGCAACGCCAGTAGCAAGCGTGGTGACATTCGTGGGTGCCGTCAGGCTCGTATCAAAGGTGGCAGGCGCGAGCCCGGCGAAGGTCAGCGGCGTCGCGGCAAAGGCGGGGGCAGTAGCCATATCTCAGGGTCCAACTGCAAAGTCATCGACGGCATAGGGACTTGCACCGATGGGGATACCGGAATACGTCCCCTCATAGGCAAGGAGTTCAATCGTGCAGGCCGCTCCGCCACCGGGCCAGCGCGGCGAATTCAGGACAAAGGGCCCTTGGTAGTCGGGTCCGGGCTCCAGATGGACGTACTGCGCCCAGACGAGAAGACCGTCCTGCGAGCACTTGGCATAGGCCCACCAGTCGCGGTCCTTCCCGTTGGCCGGAACGTAGGTCGGCATGAACGAGTCGCCCACCACGAGCCCGTCCGGGGCCGTGATGGATGCCCCGGCCTTGGCGAAAACGGGTGAGACGATGAGCAGGGCCGCGACGAGCGCGGCGAAGATGCTGCGGCGCATGGTGGTCCTCCGGGGTAGCGAAAGGCCCGCCGGATGCAGGCGTAGGAGCAGAATGCTGCTCTCTTGGTTCTGCCAATGATCGCTGAGTTGCACTGTCGGCACGTTTCCATGCCGACAGTGCATCAGGTTCGGCGGAGCCTAAAGCGTCAGAGCAAGAATCCCTGACGCGTTCCAGACGACCGTGAATGTCGAGCGTGTTACGTCGGCCTCAAGAGGCCGTCGGGCTGGTCATTTCTGCCAGCCTCTTCGGGTTTCCCCGAAGTCCGGACTATATCTTCACCCGCTCGCTGCGGGGCCTCGCGTGTAGTCTCTACGGACTCTCTGCTTGCGCAGGTTGCCTCGGTATTCCCATGCCTTCCGGTTTAGGGTTCACCGATACAGCGAGGTTCCTTAGGCTGTATTACTACAGCCCCCGGCCCATTCGACCGTTGACGACGGAGTTCGATCCGCCGAAGTAGTTGAAGCACACGCCTTGGTCGGCGACGGGCGTGACGATCGTGTCGTCATACACGAGGCACCCGAAGACGGACGCTAGGTCCGTCGTGGCATCCGCGCTCACCGTGTCCGGCGCATCGAAGGTCACGACGTTCGAGCTGAAGGTGACGCCGGGCGTAACAAGCGGGCGACCCACTGCGGGCCAGCTCGGGGTGTCGCCGACGCCACCCGCTGCCCAGACACCGGCACCGTAGGCAGTGTTCGCGCTGGCCACGGTCTGCGAGGGCGTGACGGTGTTGTCGAAGAGCGCGACGTTGATCGTGTCGGCATTGAGGTCGATGGCAGTCGTGTTCTCCAGCACGTCTTCCATCGTCGCGCTGAAGATCTTGCTATTGGTCCAGGCCATTTCTAGGTACTCCTTGCGTGGGCTGTGGGGGCGAAGACAACGACGTCCTGCCCTTCGTCGCGGGTCGTGACGATGGACATGACGGGCCGACGGTTCTCGTCGACCTGCACGTCCTCGCCGTTGACGTAATCCTCCCGCTCATGCGCGGTGACCTTCGCGGCCACCCCGGCGGGCAGCATCGGCGCGGACAGGCCGCGCAACTTCGGACAGGTGTGCATGCGGATGTGCGGGCGGGCCTCCTTCGTCGTATCGGTGAGCCCGCAGTTCGGGCAATACCAGTGGCGGACGGTGGTGAGGATGGGGATGGTCATGCCGCCAACTCCCGGAGGTGGAGCCGACGCGCGGCGTCGAAGGCCCAGGCCGGCACGCACCGGAGACCGAACCGGCGGACATACCGGAGGTAGGTCCAGCCGCCGCAGTCGCTATAGCCCGATGCCCAATCACGAACCTGCCGGTTGAGATCGGCCTTGCCTTCGAGGACGGCCCGCAGGAGGCGCGGCTGGCGGGTGGGTCGCAACCTACCCGTGGACTCGTATTCCACGAACACTTGGAGGGCGGAGGCACCGCCGCGCTCAATGCGCGGGACTGGGGCACGGATGCCGAGATGGATCCGCGACCAATGGAGGTAGGCCGTGAAGTCGCGGCGATGGCCCGGCTTGACGGCGATCATCGGCGTCCTCGCAGCAGTCCCTCGGCCCCACCGGGCGAGGTGCGGATCTGCCACTCGAAGAGGCGCACGAACTCCAGCGCATGGTCGGCATCGAGGTCGGTGAGACGCTGGACCAAGGCGGCACTGCGCCGTTCCTTGCTCGTCGCCGGGGCGGCGATGAGGTTCGGGTTCACGGGAAAAGTCACAGGGTGTAGGTGGTGGGCAGGGTCGCCGTGTGGATCGCGGTCACATCGTTGGTACTCGTGGTCGCGATCTTCAGGTATCCCGCGTAGTCCACATCGTAGTAATAGGTGCCCTCGGCGATGCTCGCCTTGAGCGTGGCGATCGTGCCTTTCTGATCGGAGAGGACAACGGTGGCGGCAGCGGTGGTGTTGACGACGAGCGCCCGGAGCGTGCCAGCGCTGGTGGCGACGTAGGCCCCGGCCGCGCAACCCACGACGATCGTGTCGTTGCCGCCGTTGATGACCCAGCCCGCGCCGGTAATGGTGGTGATCGTGCGGAAGAACTTCGTGCCGGTCGCGACGGCATCAGCGACTGGCGTAATCGTCTCGGTAAGTGCCCGATTATTGATGTCGGTCCCGACGATGGCGATCGTGCCGAGCGTGTCGGTACCGGTCGCCGTCGTATGAGTGACGGTGACGAGGCAGGCGCCCGCCCAGACCGGACTCGGATTGGCGACGGTGTAGGCGCCGACGATCATGTTCGTCGAGGCGACGAAGCGGTTGGCGACGGCGGCCGTAGTGGCGGAGACGTTCGTGTATCCGTAGCCCATCACGCGCCCCGCTTCTCACCCGGCGTGGCCGTCGCCTGTTCCATCCGTTCCCTGATGGGATAGCGGAAGACGAGCGGACCGAACAGGTGGGGGAACCGCAGGACGGCCGCATGGCCGGACTCGATCGGATCGCCCTTCACGAAATGGAGGCGCTCGCCGTCGATCTCGCAGGCAAACGAATCAAGGGCAACGAACACCGGAGGGTTGTATTTCGCCATGGGTATCTCCTGATCGGGAAGGGACCGGGGCGGGGAGGTGAAACCCGCTCCGGTCCCTGAGAGGCTTACGGAGCGTTGACCTTGATCTGGCGGCCGGCACCCACGTCGAGCACCCGGGCCGTGTTGCGCCAGATGGCGAAGACACCACGCTGGCCGGTGGGGAAGCTCGGCGTGGCACCGTTGAGCATGTGCGGGATGATCTCCACGTTCATGCCCGCGCGGTCCACGATCACGTACTTCTTGGGATCGCAGAAGACGCCGATGATCGCGGCGCTCGTGGTGATCAGGGCCGATGCCGAGGGCACCTCCCAAACCGGGTAGCCGAGCAGGCGCAGGCCGGTGTTGCCACCGGGGTTCGTGGCGATCGTGCCGACGGCCGCGTAGTTCGTGCCGCCGAACAGGATGCCGTTGACGGACTCGAAGCCCTGGGTGGTGTGGATGACGGAACGGTTGAAGAACCATGCCGCACCGGCGCGATGACGAGACGGCAATCCGCTCTCCAAGGCGTAGACGTCGGCGATCGCGTAGACATTGTTCGTGACGGTTTCGATGGCCGTGAAGGCGCCGTCGAGGAACATGCCCTCGGGATAGACGGTCGTCCCGACGCCGGTGGTGAACTGCGCCTCTTCGAGCGTGTCCTTGGCCTCCTGGAAGAGCACCGAGAGCTCGGCACCGATGTCCGGGCGGTCCTGGAGCGTCTCGTAGGAGACGGTGGCGAAAGCGCTGGCGCGCTGGACGGTGAATGTCGGCTGGCCGAACGTCGGGCCCTGCTCACCCTCGGCCGCAGCCTCAGACTGGTAGGCCGCGACGACAGCCGTTGCCGTGACGGCTCGCCAGTTGTTGCCGCCGACGATCGTCTCGTTGCGGCAGGCGACGCGGTACGGCATGACGCTCGTGTGCGCGCCGATGGCGATGATGGTGGGGTCGAAGACGTAGGGCACGGCGAAACCGCCGGTCGTCGTGGTGCCCGTCACGGCGAGGGCCGCGGCGCGCTGCTCCTCGGGGGAGAGCTGGACACCGGAGATGAGCTTGTTGAAGGTCCGCTTGTAGAGCGGCGTGCCCGTCGTGAGGATGCGCTGGGCAAGCTCCTTGTCGGGGG
>Ga0209751_10005903_pt1 | contig 11446 bp, 10 predicted proteins | sample RifCSP13_1_FD_184019 | JGI IMG/M metagenome (GOLD analysis project Ga0209751, IMG submission 184019) | Soil microbial communities from Rifle, Colorado - Rifle CSP2_sed 13_1 (SPAdes) (version 2) | ecosystem: Environmental > Terrestrial > Deep subsurface > Rock core/Sediment | place: Rifle...
ACCCCGGCGCATCCTGCCGAGGACATCGCCCACCTTCTCGCGCAGGCGAGGGTCTTCGATCTCGAACACCCCCGGCAGTTCGGCGACCCGGTCCACCCCCCGCACCGCCCCGGGACGCTATTCACCCTGCACCGCCGCCACGAGATGCCGTCCGAGGAACGCCGCACCAGCGCGGCGGGGATGATCTTCACCGCCGAGCACGCCGGCACGCACATCGATGCGTTCTGTCACCAGGCCATGGACATGCGGCTCCACGGCGATGTGGCTGTCACGCCCTCGGTCCAGACGCCCGCCGGATTCACCCGGCACGGCATTGATACGGTGCCGCCGATCCTGGCGCGCGGGGTCCTCCTCGATCTCGCCGCCCTCCGGGGAGGACGGCTGCCCGAGCGCTCGTTGATCGGCGCGCAGGAGTTGGAGGCGGCGCAGCGGGCGCAGGGGACCGAGATCCGCGCGGGAGACGTGGTGCTGGTGCGGACGGGGAGCGATACGGTGTGGGGCGAGCCGGACCGCTACCTGAACGGAGCGGGGATCTCCGGGGAGGCGTCGGAGTGGCTGGCCGCCCAGCAGCCATCCGCCGTGGGCTCAGACAACGTGGCCTGGGACCTGCCGGGGGTGGTCGACGAGCGTCTCGGCGTGACGCTGCCGGGCCACGTCATCCTGCTCGTGAAGCGAGGTATCTATATAGTAGAGAACCTCAGCCTGATCGAGCTTTCGGCCGCGCGAGCCTTCGAGTTCGTGTTCGTCTGCCTGCCGTTGAAGATTCGCGGCGGCACGGCCAGCCCCGTGCGTCCGATCGCCATCCTGCCACACCGATAGCTCTCTCGATCCCGGCCTTCCTGGGCTAGTCTCCCTCGGTCCAGACCGAGTTGATAACCTTCCTTGGTCAATCTCACTCGTCCCGAAACGAGTCGCACCAGCACAGCTTAGGAGAGGACGAAGGCTTCGTGGGCCGTGGTGGGCTGGCTGCCCCCGACCGTCAGCCCGCCTCCGGGGACATAGATCGCGCTCCCCAGCACCGCCGCGCCCGTGCCGTGGCGGGGCGTGCGCATGGATGCCATCACCGTCCAGCGGTCGGTGGATGGGTTGTAGGCCTCGTTCTCGGGGAAGACCTTCCCGGTCGTCTCGCCGCCGAAGACGAAGATCCGGCCGGCCAGCAGCGCGGCGCCGACCCCGCTCCGGGGCGTGGGGAGCGGGGCCCGTGTCTCCCAGCGGTCCGCCTGGGGATCGTAGACGTGGTGCAGGTTGGTGTTGTTGGCGAAATTGTTGAACCGCCCGCCGATGGCATGGATCCGCCCGGCGAAAACGACAAGGCCGAGGTGATCCCGACCGTTGGGCAGGGGGGCGCGCTGGGTCCACGTGTCTGACGCGGGATCGTAGACATCGTGCGCGCCGACGCTCGTTTCGTCGCGCCCGCCGACCAGGTGCAGCTTGCCGTTCAGCTCGACCACGGACATCGCGCCTCGCTTCCCGACCAGCGGCCGGATCGTGCGCCAGCGGTCCGAGACGATATCATACTCAAAAGCGTCCGGGATTGCGTTGCGGTTCTGCTGAATGAAACCGCCGAAGGTGTAGATCCGTCCGTTGAACCCCACCACCCCGACATGGTTTAGCCCGCGCGGCATGGGCGCCAGGTCCCGCCAGTGGTCCGCGGCCGGGTCGTATTCCTGATTGAACGGCTGATCCACACGGCCGTGCGCGTAGCCGGCGATGAGGTACATCTTCCCGCCGAAGGCGGCGACGCTGACCTCCGTGCGGGGGAACGGCAGCGCGGCTTTGGGGACCCAGCGCCCCAGCGCGGACTGCGTCGCCGCGGTGAGTGCGCCGCCGGTTCCGAACGTGCCGCCCGCTCTCAGCGCAGCGCCGGTTCTCAGCGCGGCCCCCACTCCCAACACAGCGGCGGCCGCACCTGTGCCGCGCCGCAGCAGTGCCCGCCGGGTCAGCCGCTCCGTCATTCCGCACGCTCCCAGATCCAGGTGGAGTCCTTCCAGCCATCCGCACTGTACTCGGACATGCACTGGTCCACAAACGCCGTGAGCGAATCGAGCAGGCCGCGCCGTTTGGCCAGGTTGAGGAGGTCCACGCGCATCTGCTCGTGGTTGCCGGAATAGTTCCGCTCGTAGAGCTCGTGGCGGCCGCCGAATTCAGTGCCGATCGAGTCCCAGATGAGCTTGAAGAGCTTGATGCGGTCTTCCGCCGAGTTCTCCGATCCCCGGTAGAAACGGTCCAGCAGCGGCCGCAGTTCCGCGCTCTGCAGGTCTTTGTAGCTCGAGGGGACCACGATCGGCCCGCCGCCGAGGACCAGCTCGAAGATCTCCTTCACCCGGGGCCAGGCCAGCGTGGCAAAGAGCCGTCCCGCCGCCGCGTACTCGGTCTTCGGCAGCACGCTGCCGCCCGGTCCGGGCTGGGGGTCCAGGGCCATCGCCGAGGACAGGCCCCAGATGAGATGGCGCCAGCCGATCACCTCGCCGAGGTTGGTCTGCACGCCGCGGTAGACGTCCGTACCCGTGGCGGCCAATCCCTTAGCCAGCAGTCCGCACATGAAGTCCAGCTTCACGGCCAGGCGGGTCAGCGACTGGAAGTTGTAGCGATTGAGGAAGCCGCTTGCGGCATAGAAGCCCGTGGCCTTCTCGATGTCGCGGTAGACGAGCACGTTCTCCCACGGTATGAACGCGTCCTCGAAAATGAGCACGGCATCGTTCTCGTCGAAGCGCGAGCTCAGCGGATAGTCGAGGGGGCTGTGCGCGGCCGCCTCGTACGAGGTGCGGCAGATGAGCTTCTGCCCGGGGGTGTTCAGCGGCGCCAGGAAGACCAGCGCGTAGTCCTCGGCCTTGCCGGTCTCCAGGCTGGTGGCGCTGTTCTGGGCGACGAAGGTCGCGTGGGTGAGCGCCGAGCCGGTGGCCAGCATCTTCGCTCCAGTGACAATGATGCCGCCGTCGGTCTCCCGGACGACGTGGACGTAGACGTCGGCCACTTCGTGCACCGGCTTGTTGCGATCGACCGGCGGGTTGACGATGACGTGGTTGAGGAAGAGGACCTTGGTCGCATACTCCCGGTACCAGCGCGCGGCGTTCTCCGTGAACGGCGCGTAGAAGTCCGGGGCCGCGCCCAGCGTCGCCATGAAGGAGGCCTTGTAGTCCGGGGTGCGCCCCATGAAGCCGTAACTGAACCGGGCCCAGGTGACGATCGCCTCCCGGGCCTCCAGCAGCTCCTGCGCGGAGTAGCTCGGCTTGAAGAACTTGTGGGTCAGGATCCCCTGGCGGTCCGTGGCCAGCAGGGCGTCCCTGTACCGCGGATCGTGCAGAGCGTCGTAGAGGCGGGCGATGGAGCGGGCTGCGTTGCGGAAGGCCGGATGAGTCACCACGTCGGCGACCCGCTCGCCGTAGATGTACACTTCACGCCCGTCCCGCAGGCTCTCCAGGTACTGCCGGCCGGTCATCGGCGCGGTGATGAGGTCCAGCATCTAGCGGCGCTCCCCTCGTCGGGCTGTGACGTGACGGGGTGGTGACGACGTTACTTTGCGCTCCCCACGGACGTTCCTCCTGAGGTCCTCTACGGCGCCACCGCTGTTCTCCATCACACCGCTCCGCGCGCCGCTAGAATAGGGAGAGACGCAGAGGAGGTGGGCGGTATGGTGGACGGGGGACTGGACTCCCGCGCGTTCCGGAACGCCTTGGGCCGGTTCGCTACCGGGGTGACGGTGGTGACGGCCGCGACGAACGACGGCGTCCACGGTATGACGGCGACCGCCTTCACCTCTGTCTCGCTCGATCCTCCGTTGATCCTGGTCGCCATCGGACAGCAGGCCCGCATGCACGCCCACCTCCAGCCGGGGACCCCCTTCGGCGTGAGCGTCCTCAGCCAGGATCAGCTCGCCTACGCCTGGCACTTCGCCGGCCGGCCGCAGGAAGGGTGGCAGCCCGCCTTCACCCGGCGCGGTGAGGTGCCGCTGGTTGCTGAGGCGCTGGCCCACTTCGCCTGCACCGTGGAGAGCGCCTATCCGGGCGGCGACCACACGCTCTTCCTGGGCCGCGTCGCCACGCTCTGGCATCGTGATGGCTCGCCGCTGACATTCTACCGCGGTCACTTCTTCGGCCTCATCCCGCTCCCGGCCGGGCTCTGGATGCCCGAGGTCGAGGCGATGAAAGCGCCGGACGGCGGCCCGGAGATCTCGCTGTTCGAACCGTGGTGGTGACCGCTCATCCGGCGGGCTCAAGCCGCAGGAGCCGGCGCGCATTTCCGGACAGCGTCAAGCGGTTGACCTCCGCCGGCGCCCGCATTTCCTCGATCGCGCCCAGGGTCGGCGCCGCATCGAGCACGGCATCCCAGTGGCGCTTCGGCAGGATGTGCGCGGAGATGTCGATGCGCGGCTCCGCCATCAGGTGTCTTCGCAGCGCCTCCTCATCCTACGCCGGATGGCCTTCACGCTGCCGCCGGCGGTCGGCGGTGAGGGCACGCCATGCCTCGACGAACCCTCCGGGCAGGGCGACGACGATGAGGATGAACACGATGCCGAAGATGAGCGGGTGTACCTCGATCAATTGGGGCTGCAGGGCGAGGATCTCGCGCAGCGGGAGGAAGACCAGGGCGCCCAGCACCGGTCCCCAGAGCGTCCCGACGCCGCCCAGAAACGTGATGAGCAGGGCGTCGAACGTCCAGAGCGGGCTGAAGGCGAACTGCGGATAGAAACTCACGTGATAGAAGCCGAAGACCGCCCCCGTCGCCCCGGCCAGCGCGCCGCTCAGAACGAAGGCGGCCAGTTTGTGCGGAAAGGTGCGCACCCCGCTGGCCTCGGCGACCGTCTCATCCTCACGGACCGCGGCCAGCCCATAACCGAAGCGGGACCGGGTCAGGCTCCAGGCGACCAGCATCGTCAGGGCGGCAACCCCCAGCGCGAGGTAGTAGCGGGGCGCGAGGGCGTACGACGCGAGCATCGGCGCCGGCAGGGTGGACACCTCAGGGAAGAAGTTCCCGGTGGTGATGCGCAGGATCTCCGCCACGGCGAGCGTCCCGATGGCGAAGTACGGGCCGTACAATCGCAGCGTCGGCGCGCCCACGATCAGTCCCGCGACCGCGGCCGCGCCCACGGCCGCCGGGATGGCAACTCCGAGCGAGGTCCCGCTCAGCCACAGGCTGCGCGTGATCACGGCGCCCAGCCCAAAGAACGCGGCGTGACCGAGGTTCACCTGCCCGCCAAACCCGCTGAGCAGATTCCAGCTCTGGGCGAGGGCGGCGTAGAGCAGGATGAGCAGCGCCCAGGTCAGGATGCGCCGGTCGGCCGTGAGCCGGGGGAGCGCGAGTAGGGCCAGCACGACCACCGCGGCGAGCAGGACGGGCAGGCCGCGGCCGGGGAGGCTCATCGCGTGAAGAGCCCCTGCGGCCGGAAGCTGAGGACGAGTAGGAACATCGCCAGCCCGACGACTTCCCGGTAGGCGTTGCCGAGCAGGAAGCCGCTCATCGACTCCGTGACGCCGAGGAACAGTCCGCCCACGAATGTGCCGAAGATGTTGCCCATCCCGCCGAGCACGATGACGATGAGCGCCTTCAATGTCCAGTGCAGGCCGATGGCGGGGCTGATTGCGTCGGACACGCTGACCAGCACCCCCGCCACTCCGGCCAGGGCGCTGCCCAGGGCGAAGGCGGTGAGGAACGTCGTGCCGATCGGGATCCCGGCGAGCGCTGCGCCGTGCTCGTCCTCCGCGGTCGCCCGGATGGCGGTGCCCAGCCTGGTCCGCGTGAGGAAGAGATGCAGCCCGCCCAGCACGAGGAAGGCAAGGAGGAGCGCGGCGAGCCGGGAGAAGGGGACGACGACGGAGCCGAGCCGCAGGACTTCCCCCGCGTACGCGGGCGTCACCGCCCGCTCGTCCGCTTCCCAGGCCGCGATGGCCAGCGTCTGCAGCACGAGGGCGAGGCCGAACCCGATGAGGATCGAGTTCTTGATCTTCGTCTCCTCGCGGAAGGCGATCAGCCGGCGGAACAGCGTCTGGAACAGGGCGGCGCCGACGAGGAAGAGCAGCGGGCCGGCGAGCAGGGCCGAGACGAACGGATCCACCCCCCACAGCACGAACAGCCAGACGCTGATGTAGCCGCCAAGCATGATGAGCTCGCCGTGCGCGACGTTGAGCATCGTCAGCACGCCGAAGACCAGGGAGAGGCCCACGGCGCCGAGTCCGTACAGCCCGCCGATCAGGAGGCCGAAGACCCCGTTCTGCATGAGGATCGTACTCATGATGCCGCGGCGGGGGCCGGACCGTCCGGTGCCGGACGCCGGAGGTCGGTACCGAGGTACACTTCGATCACGCCCGGGCGTGCCAGGACGTCCTCCGGAGTCCCCTCGGCGATGACGCGGCCGGTGTTCAACACCACGACGCGTTCGCACAGCGCCCGCACGGCGGGGACGTTGTGCTCCACGATCACCAGGGTCACGCCCTCGTCCCGCACGCGCCCGAACAGCGCGAGCACGTTGTGGACCTCCGCCGCATTCAGCCCTCCCAGCGGCTCATCCAGCAGCAGCAGCGCGGGACGGGTGGCCAGCGCCCTGGCGAACTCGAGCCGCTTGCGCTCGGTGAGGGTGAGCCCGGCGGCCGAAACATCCGCCTTTGCTCGGAGCCCGATGAGGTCGAGCAGATGCAGGCTCTCCGCGCGGGCCGCGGCGTGGCCCGGACGGTCGCGCCCGTACAGGCGGGCAACCAGCACGTTGTCGAGCGCAGAGAGGGTGGGCAGCGGCCGGACGAGCTGAAAGGTGCGCGCGATCCCGAGCCGGGTGCGGAGGCTTGCCGGCAGCATCGTAACGTCCCGGCCCCGCAGGCGGATCCGGCCTTCCCCCGGGCGCAGGGCGCCGGCGATCAGGTTGAGGACGGTTGTCTTGCCCGAGCCGTTCGGCCCGATCAGGCCGAGGATCTCGCCTTCGGCGACCCCGAACGAAACGCCGATCACCGCCCGCAGGCCGCCGAAGGCTTTGGAGAGATCCTCGACCGCGAGCAGCGGATCAGCGCTCACGCCACGGTTTGGCGGGATAGAGCGACTGCGTCGCGCCCAACTCCTTCGGCCAGACCATCTGCTGTGTGCCGTTCTGCCACTGCACGACGACGAAGGGCTGGATGCCGGTGCCGTCGGCGCGGAACCGCACCGGACCGACCACGGTCTGCATGTTCGTCGCCGCCAGCGCGTCGCGAATCGCCGCGGGGTCGATCTTCCCGGCTTTCTCGATGGCCGCCGCGACGATCTGCACGCAGGCGTAGGCGGGGCCGGTGATCACGTCGGCCGGGCGCCCGAACCGCTGCTGGTGCTTGGCGTTGAGCTCGGCGACGCCGGGGGCTTTGAAGCTATTGTGCCAGCCCGGGGTGAGGAACACGAAGTCGCCGTCCTTCCCGAGGGCCTGCGCCCAGGACGGCGCATCCGGCGCCCTGATCATCAGGACGGCCTTCGGATTGAAGTCGAGCTCCTTCATCTGCCGGATCATCGTGATGCCGTCCGGGGGCGTGGGCAGGGAAAGGACGACCTCGGCCCCGGCCGCCCTGGCACGGAGGATGAGGTCGGAGAAGTCCCGCGTCCCCACCGTGTACTCTCCGGAGAGCACGATCTGATAGCCGTTCTCCGTGGAGCGCGCGGTCCAGAGCCGTTCGAGCTCGCGTCCCCAGTCGGTGCGCTCGGCGAAGATGGCCACCCGGCGCGGGCGCTGCGCGGCGGGGATCGTGCCGTTCAGGAACTGGTAGACTCCGACCGCGATCGCCGGTGATTTGATGAAGGGGGAGAACAGATACTTGAAGCCCTGCTGGTGCACCGCGTGGAGGGCGAAGGCGACCCCGCAATACGGGATCTTGTTCTTCTCCGCCACGGCCGCGGCCGCGGCGTGCAGATCGCTGCCGAACCCGCCGAGGTAGACGGCCACGCCCTGGGAGCCGAGTGTCTCGAGACGGCTGACGGTCTGCGTGGGGTTGGACTCATCGTCCAGCATGACCATCTCCAGCCGGACGCGCCGGTCGCCGACCCGCACGCCCCCCCGCCCGTTGATGTCCTCGAGGGCGAGCTCGTACCCCGCCTTCACCTGCGCGCCGCCGCTGGCGAACCGGCCCGTCAGGGGGACGACCGCGCCGATCGCCTGCACGCCGCCGGCCGGGGCCCCGGTGCTTCCGCCCGGCAGGATGCTGAGGAGCACTACCGCAACGAGCACAAGCACGGTCAGCCTAGCCATCGCCCACCTCCACCGGATTTCGTCCGCTCAATGCCACACCGTCCGGGCCGTCTCCACGACGAGCCGGAGCTTGGCCCACTGATCCTCCTCGGAGAGGAGGTTCCCTTCCATCACCGAGGCAAAGCCGCACTGCGGGCTGAGCGCCAGCCGCTCGAGGGGGATGTACGCTGCCGCGTCGTCGATGCGGCGGGCGAGGTCGCCGGGCGATTCCAACTGCGGCTTCTTGCTGCTGACGAGCCCGAGCACCACCGTCTTACTCTTCGGGACGAAGCGCAGCGGCTCGAATGTCCCCGAGCGTTCGTCGTCGTACTCGAGGAGGAACCGGTCCACCCGCAGCGTGTTGAAGAGCTTCTCGGCGATCATATCGTAGCCGCCCTCCGCGTACCACTGGCTGCGGTTGTTGCCGCGGCAGAGATGGATGGCCAGCGTGACCCCCGCCTGCGTGGCTCCCTCCAGGGCCGTGTTGTCCGCTCGGATCGCCTCATCGAGCGCGGCGTCCGGCTCCAGACCCATCTCGTTCTTGATGAAGGTGCGCCACTTCGGGTCGATGTAGTAGCTGTACCGCGGCGCGTCGATCTGAATGTACGGCACGCCGGAGGCGGCGAGCGCGGCGATTTCGCTGCGCATGATCGGGACGATGTCCCAGAGCAGGGCGGAGTGATCGCGGTAGACGCGGTCCGTGACGCCGCGCTTGAACGCGATGGCCGGGAACTGGTTGCTGCTCGGCAGGGTCATCTTGAAGCGACCGGGGCTGTGCGCCTTGATGAACTCCAACTCATGCGCGGCGAGCCGCCGCACCTGGCGGAGCTTGTCCACGACGATCCCCGTGACGCTGGCCACCCCGGTCGCGGCCCCCTGCCACCGCCGGGACACCGCGTCGCCCAGGTCGAACCCCTCCACGGCGTCGGTGAGATCGCTCATGAAGTTGCGGCGGCGGAACTCCCCGTCCGTGAAGATGTCGATGCCGAGCTCCTGCTGCTTGGCGAAGACCCGGCGGATATGCTCATCCTCCAGCGCCCGCAGCCGCGCGGGATCGGCTCCCGCCTGCCGTGCCGCCAGCAGCTCGGCGGGACGGAGGAAACTGCCGACCTGATCGGCGCGAACCGGGCTCTCCATTGCCCCTCCTTTGAAACTGGGACGGCCAAAGTGGAGGAAGTACGTCCGGATATTCTTTACCGCGGGGTGTGATTCATCCTGGGCACGAGGTCTGCCGGACGCCTGCGGCGGGTACCTCTACAAAGACCTCCTGACCATCGTGACATTCCATGCATCTTCCAACAAATCGCATCCACGCACAGGGGGTCGAAACGGGGCGAGCGGTCCAGTCCTCTTTGGGAGGTATTCGGATGCGAGGCACATCCCTTCCATTCCTCGGTTTGGCGCTGTTCCTCACGGTGGTGTGGGTGGCCAGCCCGGTGATCGCGCAGCAGCTCCCGCCGTCCGTGCCGGGCCCGCGAACAATCGTCGCGGGGAAGAGCCTGGCCGGGATCGCCATCGGCGCTCCGATCGACGCCGTCGCCGCGCGCTTCGGCACCCCGTCGGCCGTGATCGAGACCGATCGCGACGCGGTCTACGTCTGGCACCGCTTCGGGGTCAACGCCTACGTCCGCGGCGGTCTGGTCACCGCGGTCTCGACGTCAAACAGCCTGATGCGGGCGGGCGAGATCGGACCGGGATTCAGTGTAGATGACGCGGTCAAGATGTTCGGGGCAGCCTACCACCGCGGCACCGTGGAGGGTTTCCAGGGTCTGCAGTTTAACGAGCAGGGGATCGCCTTCGGGATCGACCGCCGGGCCGTGGCGGTGATCCTCGTCTTCTCGCCCGGGCAGGCCGCGCAGGTCTCCGGCCTTCAGCGCTCCGCGAAGCTCGTGCAGGCCACGCCGCTGACGCCGCTCCCCGCGCCGGCCGCCCAAGCGGCGCCTGTCCCTCCGCTCACGCAGTTCGTATCCGGCATCCCCTTCGTCGCCACGCAGCGCGCCTACAGCGTGGTGACCAACTACATGTCGCTCTCCGGCTATCTGCGCTGGCTCGTGTACCAGAGCTCGGCGAACTGGATCACGGTGTCTGAATCCAATCGGATGGTCCAGGAGCAGCAGACGAGCACGGCGGAGCAGGGCGGCGAGTGATGTTCTGATGTCGTTACTTCCCGCGCGTCCTCCGCTCCGTCACCGGCTCCTCCGGGGGATGCGTGTGGCCGTGGTCATCAGCATCGGCGTCATCGGCCTGGTGGAGCTCCTCGGCCTCCTCACGTACCTGGCCGCATTCAGCGGCCGGCTCCCTCCCGGCGCCAGCGCCATCGTGGCCGTCGCGGCGTGGGCCAGGCTGGGGCTCGAAGTGGCCCTTCCCATCATGCTGGGGGGCGCGCTCTACGCCGTGCTCACCGGGGCTTCGCGTGAAGTGACGACGTGGGCCGGCGAGGCCCGGACCGCATTGGAGCGGATGGCGGGGGGCGCATCCGACGCGCGGGTCCCGGATGCCCCGGTCCGGGAGCTTCAGGAGCTGGCGGAGGCGGCGAACCGCCTGACCCCGCAAATCCACGGGATCGCCGCCGAGTCGCTGCCGCAAGAACTCCACGACCCGGTCACCGGCCTTCCCACCCGCCCGCTGTTCATGGAGTTCCTCGACAAGGCGCTCGCGCGCTCGCACCGCACCAGCCGCAGCATGGCGCTGCTCGTCCTGGATCTCGACGACTTCCGCCTGATCAACGAGAGCCTGGGGTATCAGCGCGGGGATGAGTTCCTTGCCACGGTGGCCGACCGCCTGCGGGGCGCCACGCGCCGCGGCGACGTCCTCGGGCGGACCGGGGGCGACGAGTTCTCGGTCCTCGTAGAGTATCTGGATCAGCCCGAGGATGTGAACCGGATCTCGGAGCGGCTCCTCGAGCAGATCGCTGCCCCGGTCGGCCTGGGCGGGGAAGAGGTGTTTGCCACGGTCAGCATCGGCGTGGCCGTGGCCACCGATTGGCGGGAGGGGGCCGACGCGCTGGTGCGCGACGCAGGCGTGGCGATGAAGCAGGCCAAGTCGGGCGGGAAGGCGCGCCACGAGGTCTTCCGTAGGACGACGAAGAGCCGGTCCATCGAGGAACTGCGGCACCGCGCCGATCTCCGCCGCGCCTTCGAGCGGGGCGAAGTGGCCGTCCGCTTCCAGCCCGTGGTGGACCTGCAGAGCGGAGAGATCCGGGAGATCGTGGCCGGCCTGCTCTGGGACCATCCCCGCCGCGGGCCGATTCCATCGTCGGAATTCCTCCCCGTC
>Ga0209751_10005906_pt1 | contig 11442 bp, 5 predicted proteins | sample RifCSP13_1_FD_184019 | JGI IMG/M metagenome (GOLD analysis project Ga0209751, IMG submission 184019) | Soil microbial communities from Rifle, Colorado - Rifle CSP2_sed 13_1 (SPAdes) (version 2) | ecosystem: Environmental > Terrestrial > Deep subsurface > Rock core/Sediment | place: Rifle...
GGTGATCGCCGCCCGCCAGTCCGCCCGGGCCCCGGCCGCGTCGCCCGTCTTGGCGCGGGCGTCGCCCAGGCTGCGCCTTATGGTGCCCGACACCGGCTCGAGGCGGACCGCCTCCTCGTAGGCCCGAACGGCGTCGGGTAGCCTTCCCCGGGCGTAGTACACGGACCCGAGATTGGCCCAGGCCCTCGCGTCGGGAGCGAGGCGGATGGCCTCGCGGTAGGGCGCGATCGCGCCGTCGAGGTCGCCCTGCATCATGCGCGACGTCCCGAGCATCTGGAACGCCCAGGCGTTGTCCGGCTGCAGCTCGGTCTGGCGGCGGTAGGCCGCGGCCGCCTCGCCGAATTGACCTTTTTGGAAGAGAACCCAGCCGAGCGCGTTGTGGTTCTCGCCGAAGCCGGGACGCTTCGCCAGGGCGCGCCGGGCCGCGTCGAGCGCGGCGTCTCCCTCCCCGGAATCCAGGAGGAGGTACGCGAGCTGCCGCAGGGCGTCGTCGGAGTTCGGGCGCAGGGCGAGCGCCTTTCTTGTTTCCTCGAGAGCCTCCTTGGGCTTCCCGCGCCCCCGGTAGATGACGGCGAGCGCGAGGCGTGCTTCCACGGCGTCGGGGGCGAGGCGGAGAGCCTCCTGCACGGCGTCGCGCGACCGGTCGGCCCACACGACCTCGCCCGTCTCCCGGTAGCGGTCCCAGCAGGCGCGCCCCAGCGCGGCGTGCGCGGTAGCGAAGCGCGAGTCCGCCCGCAGGGCGGCCTCCAGGTGCGCGACCGCGCGCTCGGCATTCCCCGGCCGGTCCACCCGGTCGAGCAGAGCGAGCGCGGAGATGTACTCCTCCCAGGCCGAAGGGCTCGCCGTGGGACGGGCGTCGATCCTCGCCCGCTCCGCGGGGGTGATGGAGACGCGCAGCGCGTTCGCGACGCCGTCGGCGACCCGCGACTGCAGGTCGAAGAGCTGCGGGAACGCCCCGTCGAAGGTCCCGCTCCACTCGACCACGTTCGAGGGGCTTCGCACCAGGCTGAGGCTCACGCGCAACCGCTCCTGTGAGCGCTGGAGGATGCCGTCGAGGAGGTAGCTCGCGTCGAGCTGGCGCGCGATCGCGGGGAGGTCCTGCTTACGGCCGCCGTAGGCGAGGGTGGCGGGTCGGGACAGCACCTGGAGGCCGTCGATCTGGCTGAGCGACGTCACGACGACCTCGGCGATGCCGACCGCGGTGGCGTCATCCTCCTCCTGGCCGGTGAGGTTGGTCAGGGGGAGAACGGCGACGACCGGCGGCCGGCCGGACATCGACCGGGCGCCGGGCGCACGGCCCTCCCACCACCGCGCGCCCGCCCAGGACAGCACAAGGGCCACGAGGCCGGCCGCGCCGGCGAGGGCGGCTCCGCGCCACGGCAAGCGGCGCCCCGACACCGTTGCTGGCGTGCGGCCCGAGGAGCCGGAGCTGTCCACCTCGGGAAGGCGCTCGCGCACGTTGCGGAGCTCGCGGGCGAGGTCGAGGGTCGAGGCGTAGCGTTCGGAGGGGTCCTTGGCCAGGCAGCGCTCGATCACCCAGCGCGCGGGCGGGGGCAGCGACGGGTTCAGCCGAGCGATCGGCTCCGGGTCCGCCTCCATGATGGCGGTCAGGGTCTGAGGCGGGGTCTCGCGGTGGAACGCCTGCCGCCCCGTGACCAGCTCGTAGAGGATCGCGCCCAGCGTGAACTGGTCGGTGCGGTAGTCGACCGGATGACCCCGCGCCTGTTCGGGCGACATGTACCCCACGGTGCCGAGGACGACCCCGGCCGCGGTCTGCGGGGACGGGGGCGTCTCCGGCCACGTGGGATGGCTGGAGTCGAACCACACCTCGCCGCCGCCCACGCCCTCCGCCCGCAGCTTGGCAAGGCCGAAGTCCAGGATCTTGACGAAATTGTCTCGGCTGACCATCACGTTCTCGGGCTTGAGGTCGCGGTGGACGATCCCCGCCCCGTGCGCCTTGGCGAGCCCGTCGGCGATCTGGGCGGCGATGTCGAGCAGGCGTCCCGTGGGCAGGGGGCGTCCTCGCCCTATCTCGCGGAGCGTCTGCCCCTCGACGAGCTCCATGACGATGAAGGGGAGCCCTTCCGCCTCGCCGATCTCGTGGATGGTGACGATGTTCGGGTGGTTGAGCGAGGAAGCCGCCTGCGCCTCCTGCGCGAAGCGGGCGAGCCGTGTGGGGTCCTTGGCGAAACGCTCGGGTAGGAACTTGATCGCGACCTCGCGCCGCAGATCCTGGTCGCGTGCCCGCCAGACCTCCCCCATCCCCCCCGCGCCCAGCTTGTCGAGGAGCTCGTAGCGCCCGAACCGCATGCCGGCCAGGGGAGGCATCGGCTTCTCTTTGTTTCGGAAAACGCAGACTACGCCCCCCGAACCCTGCGGGTCAAGCGGTTCCGGGCAGCAGTTCCGGGCGCTCACCCCGACGGCGGGGGCTCAGGAGTAGAGCGCGGCGATCGCGTCGCGGTACTTCTCGTGGATGGCCCGCCGCTTGAGCTTCAGCGTCGGCGTCAGCTCGCCCTCGTCGACGGAGAGCTCTCTCGACAGGAGGTCGAACTTCTTGATCGACTCGAAACGGGCGAGGCCCCGGTTGACCTCCTCGACCTGCTTCTCGATATGGGCCTTGAAGACGGGACAGCGCGCGGCCTCCGCCGTCGTGCGCGCCGAGCTCCCCGCCATCGCCGCCTCCTCCGCGACACGCCCCGGGTCGAGGGTGAGCAGCGCCACCACGTAGGGACGGCGATCGCCGATCGCCACCGCCTGGGAGACGGCCGGGATCTGCTTGAGCCGGCCTTCGAGGTGCTGGGGGGCGATGTTTTTTCCCCCGGAGGTGATGATCAGCTCCTTCTTGCGGTCGGTCACCCTCAGGAAGCCGTCGGCGTCGATCTCGCCGACGTCCCCGGAATGGATCCACCCCTCGGCGTCGAGCGTCTCCCGTGTGGCCTCGTCGTCCTTGTAGTAGCCCTTGAAGACGTGGGGGCCGCGTATCAGGATCTCGCCGTCCTCGGCCGTCCGGAGCTCCGTCCCGGGGATGGCGAAGCCCGCCCTGCCCGTGCGGTAGCGCCCGGGCAGGGAGATCGTTGCGGGCCCGGTGCACTCGCTCATCCCGTAGACCTCGTAGATCGGGATGCCGAGCGAGAGGAAGAACTCGAGCGTCTCGAGCGCGATCGGGGCGGACGACACCGCGCACATGTCCGCCTGGTCCAGCCCCAGCCGCGCGCGGACCTTCGAGAAGACGAGGCGGTCGGCGAGACGGTAGGTCCACGGCCGAGAGCGACCCTGCTGCTCCGCGTACCCGGCCCGAAGACCGACCCCGCGCGCCCAGGCCGCGATCCGCCGCCGCCGCGGGCTCGCCTGTGCCCCCGCGGTCTGGACCGCCGCCTGCACCTTCTCCCACACACGCGGGACGGCGAAGAAGAACGTCGGGCGCACCTCGCGCATGCCCTCCCCCAGCTTCTCCAGGCTCTCGGCGAAGGAGGTTGAGGCGCCGAAGGCCATCGGCCCGTGGAGCGAGACGACCTGCTCCGCGATGTGGGAGAGGGGGAGGTAGCTGATGACGCGGTCGCCGGCCCGGAGGCGCACGAGATCGGCGACGCGGGCCGCGGTCCAGGTCACGTTGCGGTGGGTGAGCATGACACCCTTGGGCGTGCCCGTCGTTCCCGAGGTGTAGATGAGGGTGCAGACGTCCTCCGGCTTCTGCGCGGCGAGACGGCGGTCGAGTTCGGTCTCGGGGACGGAGTTGCCTCGCGCGAGGAGCTCGCGCCAGGGCAGGACGCCCTCCCCACCCGGCGCCGCCTCGTCCATGGCCACGATCGCCCGCAGGCGAGAGAGCGCGGGGCGGACCTCGAGGAACTTCTCGAGGTGCTCGCGGCTGTCGACCACGACCACCGCCGCCTCCGCGTGGTCGGCGATGTAGCGGCACTGCTCGGGGGTGCTCGTCGTGTAGATGCCGGTGGGCAGCCCGCCGGCCGCGATCGCGGCGAGGTCGGCCACGAACCACTCGGGTCGGTTGCCGCCGAGGATCGCGACCCCACGCCCGGGCTCGAGGCCGAGCTCGATGAAACCGCGGGCGGCGCCCCGCACCTCGTCGCGGTACTGGCGCCAGGTCGTGGTCTGCCACTCCCCTCCACGCTTCACGCACAGAGCTGGGCGATCGGCGTTGGCGCGGGCGGTGGCTTCGAAAACCTCGATGACGGTCTCGGGCATGCGGGCCCTCAGGCTGGCTCCGACAGTTCCGGGCGACGGTTGTTTTCAAGACTAGGGGCGCGACACGTCGTCTGTCAATGAGGCGGCTCCGCTCCGGGCGCGGTCTCTCAGCGGGGCGAGGATATACTGCGGCTCCTTGATTCGGAGCCGTCCCGCCACAATGCTTCCCCCCCTACGCGGGGAAGGACAGGGTGGGGGGTCGATAGGAACGGACCAATGCCGCGCCGCGCCGCCGCCGTCGCTTTCGCCCTGATCGCGGCCTCCGCCGGGGCCGACGAGCCGGCCGATCTCGTGCTGACGGGCGCCATGGTGCACACCGTCGACCCGAAGCGACCGCGGGCGGAAGCGATCGCCATCCGCGGGCAACGGATCGTCGCCGTGGGCTCGAACGCCGAGGTACGCGCCCGGATTGGCCCCGCGACCCGCGTCCTCGATCTCGCCGGCCGCACCGTCCTCCCCGGCTTCAACGACTCCCACGCCCACCTCCTCGGCATCGGCTTCGCGCGCCTGGACGTCGACCTCATCGGCGCCCGGAGCTACGGCGAGGTCGTCGAGCGGGTGGCGCGGGCGGTGAAGACGCGAGCGCCCGGCGAGTGGATCCAGGGCCGGGGCTGGCACGAGGAGAAGTGGAGCGAGCCGCCGCCGGGCGCCGTTCGCGGCTTCCCGACCCACCCGGCGCTCTCCGCGGTCTCGCCCGGGAACCCGATCGTGCTCGAGCGGGCCGACGGTCACGCCGTGCTTGCCAACGCGAGGGCGATGCTCCTCCGTGGCATCACACGCGAGACGGCCGCGCCCGAGGGCGGCGAGATCATCCGCGACGCGGAGGGCAACCCTACCGGGGTCTTCGTGGACGGCGCGGAGAGCCTCGTGAGGCCTTCGGCGCGGACGGGGCCGGAGACCCGCCCCGCGCTCGAGCTCGCCATGGACGAGTACCTCGAGAAAGGCGTTACCAGCCTCACCGATGCGGGGGCGGACCTCGACACCCTCGCCCTCTATCGCGAGTACGCCGCGGCGGGGCGGCTGCGGATCCGCATCTACGCGATGGCGGGGGGGTATTCGACCATGCGCGCGCTTGGAAGGCCCGAGATCGGCCTCGGCGGAGGCCGGCTCACGATCCGGGCGGTCAAGCTCTACGCCGACGGCGCCCTCGGCTCGCGGGGGGCGGCGCTGCTCGCGCCGTACGCCGACGACCCCGGGAACCTCGGCCTCCTCCGGTCCTCGCCCGAGGAGATCCTCGAGGTCGCGCGCTTCGCGCTCCGCCACGGCTTCCAGATGGGCACCCACGCGATCGGCGACCGGGCGAACCGGATCGTCCTCGACGCCTACGAGAAGGCGTTCGCGGAGACACCGCCCGCCGCCGACCCACGCTTCCGCATCGAGCACGCACAGCACCTCAGCGCTGCCGACATCCCGCGTTTCGGCCGCCTCGGCGTCCTCGCCTCGATGCAGGGCATCCACTGCCCCTCGGATCGCCCCTGGGCCCCGAAGCGGCTCGGCATGGCCCGTGTCACCGAAGGCGCCTACGTCTGGCGGAAGCTCCTCGATGCTGGCGCGCGGATCATCAACGGGACGGACGCGCCCGTCGAGGATCTCTCGCCGATCCAGAACTTCCACGCCACCGTCACCCGCCGCGACGCCTCCGGCCAGCCCCCGGGGGGATTCGACCCCGAGGAGAAGCTGACGCGGGAAGAGGCCCTGCAGACGATGATGCTGAACGGTGCGTTCGGGAATTTCGAGGAGACCGAGAAGGGCTCGATCGAGCCCGGCAAGCTCGCCGACCTGGTCGTCCTCTCGCAGGACATCCTCTCCGTCGCCGACGACGCGCTCATGAAGACGGAGGTCCTGGCCACCATCTTGGACGGCCAAGTCCTCTACGAGAGGCGCTGACTCGAGAATGAAGCGGGTCGGGAGGGTTAACGATGCGCAATCGTGTCGACGACGTCGCGCAGGACCTGTCGGTTCTTGTCGAGCAGACAGCGCCTCGACTGCAGGCGATCAGCGAGGCGGACAGCTTCAAGACCCGCGGGCCGGGCAGCTGGTCTCGGAAACAGATCCTGGGTCACCTCACCGACTCCGCGCTCAACAACCTCCACCGCTTCGTGAGGGCGCAGCAGGGGGGCGAGCTGACGTTCCCGGACTACGACCAGCCGTTCTGGGTGGAGAGATGACTACGTGAAGCACCTGAGGCACCATCTGGAGCAGATCCTCGATCCGGAAGCGTCGGCGGGAAAGGCGCACCCGCCGTTTGCCTGACCACGGGAGGGGTCACAACCCCGCCGAGATCGAAGGCAGGCAAGCGCTCTTCGTGGTCAACCTCCAGCCGAAGAAGATCCGCGGCGAGATGTCGGAGGGGATGCTCTTCGACATCGGTTATGCGGACGGGCTCACGCCTGCGCTGGCGGTGCCGGAACGGTCGGTGCCCAATGGTGTCAGGGCGGGCTAACGCCCCACGCCCTCCGGCGCTCTCCGCGGGGCGGTCAACGCCGGAAAGCCCAGTAGGCGAGCGGTCCGGAACCGAAGAGAAGGGCGAAGCCGGCCGCCTGAGTGGCGCTCAATCCGCCCTCCGGGCGCAGTGATTCGAAAACCATGAGGCCGGCGAGCACGACGCTCGGAACGATCGCCACCAGAACACCCGCCGTGGGAAGGGGAATCCGGAAGCCGGTGCCGGTGTCGCCCTCCGCCTTACGGGATCGCAAGCGGATCAGCGACGCGTAGATCAGCATATAGGCGAGGACCTGCACCAGCGCGTACAGCCCCGTGAGCTGGGTGAAGGGCAGGCCGCAGAGCGCAGTGAGGACGACGGCACCGGCAAGCAGGGACACCCTGGGCGTTCCGAAGCGCGGGTGGGTCTTGCTGAAGACCTGCGGAAAGAACCCATCCTGGGCGAGGACGAGGGGCAGGCGCGACTGCCCGAGGATCGTCACGAGCAGGAGGCAGGCGTTGCTCACCATGCCGCCCGCCGCCATGCCGGCCCCGAGGAGCGGGCCGCCGATGGCCGCCGCCGCGTTCGAGAAATGCGCCTCCCCCCAGTCCTGCCAGTCGCCGCGCGCAGCCAGGGCCGCCACCGTGGGGACGATGTAGCTGGCGGCGACCATCGGTAAGGCACATGCCAGCGCCAACGGGAAGGCACGCCGCGGGTTTTCCACCTCCCCCGCGTTCACGGTGAGCTTTTCCCAGCCCGAGTACAGCCAGATCGCGATGGCGAGGCTCGCGAGGAAAGCGTCGAAACCCGGCTTGTCAGGGTGAACGAAGGGTGCCAGGGGATGAAACCGCCACTGGAGCACCCCCGCGATCCCAAGGGCCAGGAACGGGAGGAAGATGAGGACGGTCATGACCACGGCGGCCGTTCCCACCAGCACGATTCCGCGGTAGTTCAAGAGGGTCGTCAACCACACGATCCCCGCCGCCGCCAAGAAGCGGCCCTCTTCGTCGAGCGACACGAAGTGGCGGAGGTAGTTCGCAAAGAGCACCGCGAAAGCGGCGTTGGTCGCGAAGATCGAGAGCCACACGAGCCAGCCGGCGAGGAAACCGACGAAGTCGCCGAATGCCAGTCTCGCCCAGCGGTAGTAGCCGCCCTCGACCGGATGGAGGGCCGACAGCTCAGCGCAAGCGAGCGCGACGGGGGCGGCCCAAATGATGGGCAGCACGATGAGGGTGAGGATCGCCATTCCGGGTCCGGAGGTCGAAACCATCTCCTCGAGCCCGTAGGCGCCGCTGCATACGACCGCGTAGGTCAGGAAAACGAGCTGGAACGCCGTCGCCTTCCGCGGAGCACCCGAGAGAGGCATCGAAGCCTTCAAGGAAGGCCGCTATGGCTCTCGCGTCGGCTTCGCGATGGGCTGACCGCGTCCGGGCGGTGCTACCTCCCGCGGGCGACTGACGAGGTTCGCGAGCAGCCGCCAGCCCCCGGGGACGCCGGCCGGGAGCTGACGGAAGAGGACGAGAGAGACGTAGGTCCAGGTCCCCTTCCCGACCCGTGTCTCGACGAGCAGCCCCCGCTTCTCGCCCGGGTTGTAGGGGAAGGGATCGCGCGAGGCGAGGAGCTCGACGTAGCGCGGATCGCGGGCGTCGAGGAGCTGGATGGCCCGCTCCTGCACCCAGCCCTCCCAGTCCGAGGCGCGAACGGCGTTGGGCACCGTGAAGAGCGGATGCTCGGGAACGAGGATGCGGACGGGCGCCGTCTCGTCGCTGATGCGGCCCGGTGTGACCGCGGCGGGGTGGGGGGCGAAGGGGCTCGTGGAGGCGCCGAGATTGAAGCCATCGCGGTTGTATTGAACGACGAGGTGCCCGCCGTCCTCCATGAAGCGGACGAGCCGCGCGTGGTGCGAGCGCAGATCGGCGCGGGTCTCGTAGGCCCGGATGCCGGTGACAATCGTGGTGAACCGCGAGAGATCGCCAAAGGCGAGATCGTCGGCGTCGAGCAGGCTGACGGGCACGCCGAGTCGGCGGATCGCGTCCGCGACCGCGTCGCCGGACCCCATCACGTAGCCGACGGCGCTGCCGGGCCGGGTCCGCACGTCGAGGGCGAGGAGACGCGCCGTGGCCGGGCGGAGGAGCTGGCGCCTCTCGACGTGATCGTAGGCGACCTCCTGCACGAGCTCACCGTGCTCGCGCCCGCCGCTCACCGCCACCGCCCGCACCACCGTCGTCCCTTCGCGGATGGCCGCCGGAGGGACGATCCGGAAGCGCGCCGCGAGCTCCTCGCCTTCCTGGCGGAAGCCCACACCCACCTCCGGGGGCTCGACGGCGAAGCCGAGGGGGGCCACGAGCCGCACCGCGGCCTCCGCTGGCCCCGGTCCGAGGTTGGCGACCCGTACGCGAAGCTCCAGCGGCGGGCGCGGTCCGGCCGTGGGTACGACCGCGATCTCCGGTTCGACACGGAGAGAGAGCGCGGGCACGACCTGCACGACATGGCGCTTCTCCCCGCCGACGAAGGGGCCCGGGTAGCGCCACACCGCGGGGGCGGCGAGGGCGAGCGCGATCCCGGCGACGCGACAGCGCACGCGAGCGACCACGTCCGGCGGCCTCCAAGGCAGCGTCTCCGGGGTGGGATCCAGGAGCTCGTTCCGGTCGCGGGAGCTCTCGCGGCGCCAGTAGGGCTGTGAGGGCCGGGCGTCGGGGGCGACGAGGACGGTGAACCGCACTTGCCGCACGCCTCCTCCCTCGAGCGTCGTCCCTCCGCCCCCTTCGCCCTTCGCGACCGTCCAGCCCGCGGGCACGACGACCTCGGTGGCCTCGACCTCCACCGGTCCCGCCGCGCCGTTCGCCAGGGAGACGGAGACGGAGAACGACTGGCCGGGCACCACCCGCCCGTCCTCCGCACGCGCCTCGAGGACGAGGCCTCGGGCGAGGGCGAGGGCGTTCTCGACGTCCGAGGCCTCCTCACGCAGACGGCCGATCACATCCGCCCGCGCCGGAAGCGCGGAGCCCTCCGCTTCGAGCGCTTGGATCCGCTCCCGTAGCGCCGATAGCGCCCTCGCGAGCGCGGGGGCGGCTGCCTCCGGCGACCGCGGATCGAAGGCGGCGCGGGCGGCGGCGAACGCGTCGTCGATCGAGGCGAGCCCGGCCGCGAGTGCCCGATCGGCGGGGAGCAGAGGCCCGAGGCCCCGGAGGCTCGTGTCGACACCGTCGAACAGGTCGCTCTCCGAGCCCGCGACCGGCTCCGCGCCTTCGACGAGCCAGTAGAGCGCCTCCGCGGGCCCGGGGTCGGAGACGAGCTGGGCCACCCCCTGGCAGCGGTGCATGGACCGCGCGAGGCTGCCGAGCTGGTGCCACGTCATCCCGAGGAGCGGGTCGGGAACGCCGGTCGGGACGCGGACGACCGCTCGCGGCAGCGGCAGCGAAGGCAGGCCGCCGACGCCGCCCTGGTAGATCCTCCGCGCCTGCCAGGGGCGCAACCCGGCACGCCCCTGCTCCGGGAAGCGCGCGGGAAGGGCGGCGGCGCGGAACGCCTCGCGGGCGAGGTGCGCCGCCGCCTGGTGGTGCTGGCCACCGCCCTCCCCCTCCAGGGGCAGGGTCAGGATGACGTCGGGGCGGAACTCGCGAACGACCCTCACCACGTCGCCGAGCGTCTCCTCATGGCCCCACCTCTCGAACGTCTCCTCGACGCTGAAGGAGTAGCCGAACTCGTAGGCGCGGCCGAAGTACTGCTCGACACCGTCGTAGCGGTGCAGCGACATGAGCTCCTGGGTGCGCAGGACGCCGAGGGCGTCGCCGAGCTCGGGCCCGATCGCGTTCTGCCCGCCTTCGCCCCGCGTCAGGGTGAGGAGCGCCGTCCGCAGCCCGAGGCCTCGGGAAAGGCGCACGAGGACACCGTTGTGCTCGTCGTCGGGGTGCGCGGTCACGTAGAGCACGCGGCCGACGACGCCCAGCCGGCGCAGGGCGAGGGCGAGGCCGTTTGATCCGCGGTCGAGCGCGAGCGGCGGGGGCTGGGCACGACCGGGGACGGGCGCCGCCAGCGCGACGAGCGCGAGCAGGGCGGCGGCGCACATCCCCCGGAAGCGATGCATGGGCTTCGCCGGTCTCCGCTGATTCTAGTGTAGGCTCCGCCCCATGAAGCCCTTCGGCCAGCACCCCGAGGACAAGGACCCGCCGAAGTCGGTCGCGGCGCTCCTCGAGCAGGTCACTCGCGACGGCGGCCACGTCCTCGCCGTCTACCGCGAGCCGGTGGGCGGACATTGGCAGGCCTTCTGCCTCCTGCCCCTGGACGCGGTCGCACCCACGCCCTACCAGCGCGACCTCTCGCCCACACACGCCAAGCGGCTGACGGAGGTGGTCAAGAAGATCGACCGCTTCGTGGACCCGATCGTCGTGGTCTCGCCGAGGCCCGGGGTGTACTGGACGCCGAACGGCCACCATCGGCGCAGCGCCCTCGAGAAGCTCAAGGCGCAGTTCGTCCCCGCGATCCTCGTCCCGGAGGCGGAGGTCGCCTACCAGATCCTCGCCCTGAACACGGAGAAGGCCCACAACCTCAAGGAGAAGTCGCTGGAAGTGATCCGAATGTACCGCGGCCTCGCCGAGGAGCAGCCGCGATCGAGCGAGGAGGACTGGTCCTTCCAGTTCGAGGCCCCCCACTTCATCACCCTCGGCCTCGTCTACGAGGAGAACAAGCGCTTCGCGGGCGGGGCCTTCGCGCCGATCCTGAAGCGCGTGGACCGTTTCCTCAAGGGCAAGCTCCCCGAGGCCCTCCGGGAGCGGCAGGAGCGGGCGGAGAAGGTCAAGGCCGCGGACGCGGCCCTGCAG